>Ga0129308_1001550_pt1 | contig 23449 bp, 19 predicted proteins | sample L827metagenome_FD_94440 | JGI IMG/M metagenome (GOLD analysis project Ga0129308, IMG submission 94440) | Ring-tailed lemur group fecal microbial communities from Wisconsin, USA - L827 metagenome | ecosystem: Host-associated > Mammals > Digestive system > Large intestine > Fecal | place: USA... | reverse complement strand
TGCGCTCGGCCTCGATGCGCGCGCCCAGGACGACCGTGCGGGCCAGACCGAGGGCGAGGAGTAGTAGACTCTTCATGCGTCACACCTCTTCGGTTGTCTGAATTTGGCTTAGCAATCATATGCGGATGACGCGGAAACGGCCCCTCCCGGGGCCGTTTCAGTTCCAGATCGTTGTTTTCGCCCGCTGAGCTGGGCCTATGCCGGAATCTCTCCCACAGAAACCACCGAAGAGCCCTTTTTCTGCAGAGGCGGCAAAATCCTACGGCACTTTCAATACCGATGAGCTGAAGGGCTTCTGCCACACGATCGCTTTCCTCTGGCAGATCCATCCATTCTACAAGGGCAATACCCGAACGATTGCAGTCTTTTCGGAGCTGTACCTGAACCAGCTGGGATTAGACCTATCGAACGAACCTTTCGAAACACACGCCCGCTACTACCGCGAAGCCCTCGTGCGGGCAATGTACCGTAATGCATCGGCGAAGATCTTCGCCGATGACAGATTCCTCATCCGATTCTACGAGAACGCCTTAGGCTTCGAATCGAACGAGCTTTCACGCAACGAATTGTTCTGCCCGAGATTATTCGAAGACCCCTCGCTCATCCGCAACGCCAAACCCCTGGAATCCCGATAGGAAAACGGAGCGCATTCCCCGCACCCTGAACGAAAGACAGGGCACCCGGAATAGTCCGGGCGCCCTGCGCTAACGCAACCGGAAAAACCGGTTGCGATCGTTTCGCCAAGAAGCTTATTTGCCCTCTTCCTCGATGGGGGTGTAGTACACATCGAGCACGGTCTGGTACACGGCATCCTTGTCCAACTGGTATTCGATGTACTGGGGTCCCTCGACGGTCTCACCTGCCAAGGTAACCGAGTCGAGCGAGGTGATGCCATGGGAAAGCATGACGCTTGCCAAGTATGCGAACTGGCTTGCACCCAGATTGGTCACGGAGTATTCGGAAGCCAGGTTATACAGATCGATCAGGGATGCGGATTCGCCGTCGGAACCGGAAAGCGCCTTTGCAGCATAGGCGGTGATGTACTGCATCTGGCGCTCCTGACGGTCGGAAGACGAGGAAAGGGCGGACGTATCGCGGTAGCGCACGTAGCGTTCGGCATTATCCCCCATCAGCAGGGTGGTCTGGCCTTCCACAATGTCGGTGCCGGGAATGGTCTGCAGCGCATTCAGTTCGACACCGCCCACCGCATCGTTGAGCGGAGCGATGCCTGCCACGTTAAGCGCCACGCAGTAGGACATGGGCATGTTGTACAGGGTCCTGGAAACGCTGGTGGTCACGTTCTCGCAACTGGTTTCCGCGCCGTCACCATAGCTGAATGCCAGGCACAACTGCATGGTGTCCTGGCCGATGTAGGCATCGCCGGCGAATTCCCCGACTTCAACCATGCTGTCGCGGGGGACATTGATCGCGGTCGCCTTACCGGTCTTCGTATCGAGCGCGAGCACGATCACGGTATCGGCCTGTCCCGCCGTCAGTGCGGGGTCTGCAAGCTCATTCCGGTCATAGCCGATGAACACCACCGAGACCATGTCCTCATTCAAGGCATACTTCTTGCCCTGGTATTCCACCGTGCGGCCCTCGTCGGTGCTTTGGGCATCTTCGGCAGCCAGGATCTCTCCCGTGAAATCCTTGAGGGAGCTTTCGCCGGACTTCACCAAGGCGAAGGCGACGGCCACCGAAAGCAACAGGACGACGAGGATGACGCCCAACACGATAAGCGCGATCTTCTTGCCGCTCTTGCCGGAGGCTGCGGCCTTGCCGCCTTTTACACGGCGCTTCTTCTTGGAAGCGGGCTTGCCTGCCGCGGGTGCACCCGCGTCATCGCAGGCAGAAGCACCTTCGGCATGCATGCCAGCAGCACCGGCACCCCCATCTGCGGGGACATTCGCCATCGCGTCCCCGTCGCACGCATGCCCGTCCGCAGGCTGCTCCGGGCTGGAGCCGTTCATTTCTTCGCGGTCTGTCATCTTAGTATGCCTCCTGTTCGCTCGCGAGAACGCCTGTCACCAGATACCGCGTGTTGTCGCGGTTGATCGCATCCATGCACGTGCTCAACTGCACGATCTTGTCATCCACCGAAAGGCTGGCGCCTTCGCGCACGTTCACCAGCATGGATGCAGGATCGGTTACGGTCGCGTAGTATTCCCGCAAAACCTCGGACTTCGAGAAGTCGTAGGAATTCAGGATGTGCCGGTCGTCGTACTGGTAGGCAGCGATGATCCGATAGGTCAGAACGCGGTCTTCCGTGTATATGTACATGGTGTCATGCTCTTGGAAGAAATCCGGGTCTTCGAAGTAATGCAGCGTGGTGAACATGCCATCGCCTGCAACCTGGTGCCCGTAGATCAGGGTCACCGGATCGCCGAAGTCCTTGGAATTGGCACACTGGGTATACGCCGCTCCCTCCACGGAGCTCTCGCGGCGTTCGTTATGGTTCAGGTAGTAGTTGTCATCCGTTGCCGACTGCAGCACGGCGGTGTCCACCTTGGTCCCGGGAATGCTCACCCAGGCATAGATTTCTGGGTTTTCCCCTTGCAAGGCCTCGAAATCTATGGGGTTTTTCACCTTGGGGGCTTCCTCCTGCACACTATCGCCGGAATCCGCAGTAGAAACCTCCTGCGAGGTGATGTGGTCGGCGCCGAGCTTTTGCCACAGCAGATATCCCGCGCCCCCAATGGCCCCGGACAGGAAAACGACGAGAAGGACCACCAAAGGCAGCACACCCTTCTTCTTGCGCGCAGGCGCTGGGGAAGGACCCGCGGCAGCAGCTTCTTGGGAAGCCCCTTCCTCTGCAGCTTCAACCACGATAGGTTCAGACGCCCCATCATGCTGGAACGATGCAGCGATGACAGCCTCATCCGCGTCCCCGACAGCGTCATGCGCCCCGTCTTCCCTTTTCTCCTCTTCATCAAAGGCCATGCGATACCCACCTTCCCTAAACTCCGCTTAACAGAAAAGGAACCCACCGAAGCGGGTTTCCTTTTCTTGAACTTCGATTGATTCCTATTCGCACGATGGAATCGGATTTGCCGGGTAGCGGATTACTCGGAAAGCCTCTTGCGCAGGGCGAAGGCGGTTGCACCGGCGCCGGCAGCCATAGCCACGGTCACGCCTGCAGCAACGCCCATACCGGCACCGGTCTGGGGGGACTTAGAGCTGGAGTCCACCTTCACGCCCGTTACGGTTACGCCGCCCTGACCTTCAGTAGGAGCGATGATTTCGTCCACGACCAGGGAAATGGTGCATGCCTTGGTGACTTCAATGGTGATGGTGCCATCGGGCTCGACGACTGCTTCCTTCACTTCGGAAGTGCCGTCGTCGTACTGGATGTACATGGTCACCGTCTTGCCTGCATACTGGGAGCCCACATTGAAGGTGAGGGTGAGCTTGTCGAATTCGACGCCCTCGTCACCCCATACGTGGAAGGTGGCCAGCACCTTTGCGCCTTCGGGCACATTGGAGGCAGCATTGCTGACGGGATCGACATGGATGAAACCGTCACCGAACACGGTGCCACCGGAAACGGTGAGGGAGATACCATTGGAATCGGTTGCAGTGGTGCCCGAGGGGCTGTTGTACTGGGCGGCGAATGCCATGGTGGGAAGACCCATGGAAATCGCCATCGCGGTTGCGAGCACCAGGACTTTCTTCTTCATTCCAACCTCTTTCTTCATGCGGGCGAAAAAGCCCGCAGTACGCCATCAAACATACATGGTGTTGTAATTCTAGCGTATCGACGCCCTTATTCCCTCTGGAATGGGAAGAAAGCATCATTCCCGCGATTCGCGGCGCACCCGCGGTCTTGCGAATGCGCAAATACCGCAAGCACGCATGCCGAATCCCACTCGGATGAACGCTCTCAAGGCACCCCGCGCTCGTCGCATCGAAAAACCGAGGCCGAAAAACGCAGGGCATGCGCGTACCGAGAAAACGAAAGGCCGCCGCAATGCGACAGCCTTTCGCCTTGAAGGGGCGTTTCCGGAGGAAAACAAAGGGAAACGCTCTTCGGGTTGTTGTTTGCCTACTCGACAGAGATCCACATAGCGGGTCGGATGCCGTGTGCAGCGTAGTCGACGTCCATGCCGGTTGCGACGATACGGCCGCCGGGTCCCACGTATGCGGTGCTTCGCTGGTCGATACCAGGGGAGCGCAGACGCCACCAGGTCTTGCCGTTTTCGGAGAGGCAGGCGCCCCATTCCTTGGCATAATCGGTTGCCTCGGCCTGCATCGAGCAGTCGCTATCGGTCTTATCCAGGTACTTCTCGGCTTCCAAGATACTCAGCAGGAATACCTTGTCCATGGTCGCCTGGCCGGGATAGGACTGGAAACTGGGGTTGATGCCGGGAGCGACGCGGGATTCCACGATGATGCTCCGCTCGTTTTCGTTGAAGCCCTTTTCCAGGAAGTCCTTGTTCATCCACTTGCGCAGGTCGCTGGTCTCCCAGGAAACATCGGTCCACTCGTGATGGAACGCACGGCAGTCGATGCATTCTTCGGTCATAAGCAGCAGCTTGCCATCAGCCTTGTCCAGGACCACCCAGTCCATGTTGCCGTGGTAGTTGCCGAAACGGAAGATGTCGCCGCGCTCGATGGTCTGGAAAGGCGGGAACTGCTGGCGTCCGCAATCGGGGCAGTAACGATGCTTGCCGATAACCGCGCCGCAATAGGGGCAGCGCTTCTCATCGCTCGCCACGGCAGCACCGGCGGTTGCAAGCGCGGGTGCGGGCTGAAGGACGGGCTGGGCAGCGGGCTGTTCGCCAACATGTCCGCGCGCCTTCTTCTCCAGCACGGGATAACCCAGGGCGTCGATCGCGGATGCGTAGAACGCGCGGGTGTTCATCATCTTCTGGCGGCGCAGCAAGAACCATGCGGAAGAAACCAGATAGAAGCCGGCTGCCGCGATCATGGTGGTGCCATAGTTGATGGTCATACCCAGCAGAACCGCCGAGCAGATCACGATGACGGCGTATGCCGGCAGCGGATGCAACCTCACAGTGGTTACGCGCTTGACCTTATCCAAGGGATAGACCTTACGGAAACGCAGGAACTTGACCGCGGTCAGGATGTAAACCGCCATTGCGGAGAAGACGGAAAGGGTTACCGCCTGATCCAGCAGGCCGGTCATGGCAACGCCCGCGGCAATGGGGATCAGGAAGATGATTGCGCGATACGGAGAGTTGAACTTAGGGTGCAACTTACCGAAGACTTCCGGAAGCAAGCCGTCACGGGAAAGGACGCTCCACGCACGGGCGGCGTCCATGATGCAGCCGTTGGCAGAAGCCAAGCACGCGAACACCGTGCCCACGAACAGCGCGATGACCAGGAACAGCTTGCCCGAGGCCTGCGCCGCCTCGAACAGCGGGTAGACGGATTCGGAAAGCAGCCCCGCCGGAATGGTGGTGGAGCAGATGAACCAGGTCGCAGCGCCGCCCAAAAACAGGGTGAGCAGTCCCAGGAGAGATCCCATCGGGACGTCGCGCTTCTTGTTGCCCACTTCGTTGGCGGTCATGGCCGTGCCTTCGATGCCCAGGAAGAACCAGCAGCAGAACTGCAGGGACGCCATGATGCCCAAGGGCCCGTACGGGATGCCGTTGGTGATGGTCTTCAGCTGCTCCATCGAACCGCTCAGGTCGCCCAGGTTGTTGAAAACCAGAAGCATGATGACGCAGCCGAATGCGATAGCAGTGATGACGAAGTTCAAGGTGAGCGATGCATACGCGCCGTGGTAGTTGATATATGCCAGGGCAAGAAGGCTCAAGAGCATGAAGGGCAGAACCTGGATTCCCGGATTGATGGAGTTCAGGATCTGGCCGACGACGATGACGTCGCCCGCTTCCAGCATGGTGTATTCCAACACCATCATCAATGCCACGTTGAATGCCGCCAAAGGACCCATGAGGAACTTCGACATACTGTACTGACCACCTGATTCGGGGATGACCAAGGCCATTTCGTTGGTCATCTTCACCACGAAGTAGTACATGATGATTACCAGGGGAACGCCGATAAGCGGCGCCATGGAACCACCCAGCTTGACCGAGTAATTCCATCCCATGAACTCACCGACGAGGACGATGCCGACGCCCAACGCCCAAACGTGAATGGCGCTGAGCTTCTTACCTACATTACTTTCCGCCATTGGCCTCAGCTCTTTCCTCGTTGCTCAGTTCCAGCTTCTTGCTTTCGCGTTCCACCGAAATGAAGTCCCTCAAAAGGGCGAAGGCCAAAATCGCGCACCCTGCCCAGGCGGCGACGTTCGCTATCGTTGCTATCACTGCTGATCACCTTTACCCAAGAAGCCCTCTTCCTGAAGCTGCCTCATCGATTCGTCCATGTCTTTAGTGCTTTTCACCGAAATGAACACGATCAGGCCAACAACCAGGCATGCGGCCAATACCATCTTCGCAATCAAAGCCGCGTCCAGGACATAAGGCCCCCCGATGACGTCGTTCCTTGAAAGCAGCATCGCCACGATCAGGACCACGAAGCACAGGATCAGCTCGAAAGCGATGTCGAAGACCAGGCCGGCCTTCGACTGCTGTTCATCGGAATTCATCGGCATCCCTCCTTTTCAGTTATCGATTCGTGCATTCCTCTTTATGGCAACCTTTTGAAAGGCTTTTCCGTTGACGATGCCGGTGTTTACAGCGAAAAGGATTCGCCAGGTCAACGGTCCAAAAAACGATTGAAGCACCGATTTCTTATCGATGAGGGTGCCTGGAAATGTTTAACCAGGACGCATGCAAGAATTAATCGACTCGAAAATAGATTGAAACAGACCCGATTTCAGGATTTAACCTAGGAGAAACCCGAAAAAAGAGAAACGGGCGTATCATTTAAAGTTTCAGCAAAAGATGGAAACGACTCATCGGGCCGCAAGCCTTCGGATGCCCTGCAGGCTCGACGCCTCCTCCAAAATGGCGATCAGCTCGGATGCCTGATAGTATGCCCCCTTCTTCCTATTGCCCATCTTGGCGAGGATCCCCCTCTCGCACGCTGTCTCGATTACCGTGCGCGCAGCCCGTTCGCTGATCTTCAGCCCTGAAGCTACATAGGGCGCATTCACCACAGGTTGCCCAACGAGCAGTAAGGACAAGCCATGGGATGCTGAGCCCTTTCGATCGGAATTCCTGCCCGCCCAATTCTCGAGCAGCCCATCTACGTTCCGCGAGATTTTCGAACCCACGACTACCGCAAGCTCCAAGGCATTGGCGAGGCAGCGAATAATCGGCTCGATTTCCCCTTCGTGATAAGCATCGAGCGCCATCATGTATGCTTCGACGTCATGGAGCAAACCCGCCGAAATGGGCAAGGTCGAATATTTCAGCACCTCATCGAAGGCGAGCATCTTGTGCAGCAGAACCCTGCCTGTTCTTCCATTCCCATCCGTGAAGGGGTGGATGGCTTCGAACTGGGCATGGAAAATCGCAGCTTTCGAAAGCGAGTCAATATCTTGACGGCAACCGAATCGAACCAGGTCATCCAAGTATTCCGAAAGCCTGGAGGCATGAGGGGGAACAAAACGCGCACCGTGGGGAGAAAACGAAGTGCCACCGATCCAAACCTGCTCGCGGCGCAGGCCCATTGCCTCGCCCGTGCCCCTCATAAGCACATCATGGACCGAGCAGATGGACGAAACATCCACAGGCCCATCCAAGGCTATCGCCTCACGCATAGCGGCAACATTCCCCGCGATAAGTCGGGCGTTTTCCGGCGCATTCTCGCAGACCTCGGCAAGCGCAACGTTGCGGACGCTCGAGGTAAGCCGTTCGATTTGGGAGCTGGACGACGATTCGCTGCGCAGCATCAAGGCGGGAAGGTCATATCCTCGGGAAGCCTGTTCCTGATCGAAGCGTGCAACAGATACCTGCACCTCGCCGAGAAGCTGCAACAGGTCCGGAGAAAGCAACAAGGGCTCGGAAGAAATCAGCCCGGGAATGGCGGCATCGTAGGTATGGAGAATCTTCCTGCGACGCGTCTTGGAAAGAAGCAGCAAGGAATCATGATCACAGTCCCATTTCTGTTTCTCGTATTCCACACGAGGCCACATTTCCGTACCCTCCTCGGTTTTCGCCGCCTTTTCTTCCTTAGAAAGAATATTAACGGAAGCGAATCGCATTTCACTTCCGTTATCTTCATGTTTACGGAAGCAAAAGCCATTTCGCTTCCATAAACAACGTAGAAAGGGAAGCGAATCGTGCATATGCCGCTTGATAGCCATGCAACCGAACGCCAATGCATACGCATCCGCAAATCCGACAATGCGTCCGTCGTATATACTTGGGAAATCGACACCCGAACGAAAGCGTCCCCATGAGAAAGGAACCGCCATGCTGATTACCACCACCGACGTCATTCCCGGCCGCGCCTACCAGCCCCTGGGACTTGTCCGTGGCAATGTCGCCTACTGCAAGCATCTGGGACGCGACATCATGGCAAGCTTCAAGAACCTTGCCGGCGGCGAGATCAATTCCTACACCGATATGCTCAATGAGGCGCGCGATATCGCAGAAGCCCGCATGGTCGACCAGGCAGCCCGCCTGGGGGCCGACGCCATCGTGGGCATGCGTTTTATGAACGACACCGTCTGCGAGGGCACCATCGAGGTAATCGCCTACGGCACCGCCGTGAAACTGCAGTAGCAACTCGACCTTAAAGCCCGAATGCCCCTGGCCCCGCTATCGCTTCCCAACGGAAGCATAACGGGGCCTTCTCATGTCTGGGAAGTGCACCAGCGGAAGCGAATGTGATTTCACTTCGTTGTCGATATCCATATGGAAGCGAATCGGGCTTCGCTTCCATAACCGAGGTATTCTCGGAAGCAAAGCGCCGCTTTCTCCCCTGGATTGATGAACCACGGACCCATACGGGATAATCACCCTGTTCGATAGGCTGAAAATACCAGCACGGACGCACCCGGAAACAACCAAACGGACAAAGACCACCCGCCAAGCGCGCGAAGGAGGAACATGGAACTGTTGGCACCTGCCGGCGGCGAAGAGCAGCTGGATTACGCGATCCGATTCGGGGCAGACGCGGTCTACCTTGCCTGCGAGCGCTTCGGTATGAGGGCGCGCGCCACCAACTTCTCCATCCAGGACCTCCCCCGCGTCGTCGTGAAAGCCCACGATGCCGGCGTGAAGGTGCATCTCACCTGCAACGTCATGATGCATGCGGAAGACATCGCCCAACTGCCGCCTTTCCTGGAACAGGCGCAATCCGCGGGCGTCGACGCGCTCATCATAGGCGACCTGGGAGCGGCAGCGCTTGCCCGCAAGCACGCACCCGATGTGCAGCTGCACGTGAGCACCCAGGCAAGCGTCTGCAACGCGGAAACCGCGAAGGTCTGGCACAGCCTGGGAGCCAGCCGCATCGTCGCTGCGCGCGAGATGTCGCTTTGCGAGCTTGCCGCCCTGAAACGCGCGATGCCCCAGGGCATGGAGCTGGAGGCCTTCGCCCACGGCGCCATGTGCGTGGCCTATTCGGGACGCTGCCTGATCAGCGACTTTCTGAATGGACGCAGCGGCATCAGGGGTAATTGCGCGCAGTCATGCCGCTGGCAGTACGCGCTCATGGAATCCTGGAACCAGGGCAAGTTCTTCCCCGTGGAAGAGGACGGGAAATCCTCCTATATCCTGAACGCCGACGATCTGTGCATGCTCGAGCACCTGGACGAACTGCGCGAAGCCGGCATCGATTCCATCAAGATCGAGGGCCGCACCAAGAAGGCCTACTACGTGGCCTGCGTGGTCAACGCATACCGCCAGGTCCTGGACGGCGCGCCCGCAGCGCAGTTCATGCCCGAGCTGGAAAGCGTTTCGCACCGCCCCTATTCCACCGGCTTCTACTTCGGCCCCGCGCATCAAACCCCGCAGAACCTGGTGTACTTCCGCAACACCGTCTGGGCGGCCCAGGTATTGGATTCCGAGGCCGCCGAAGACGGCCTGTGGCGTATCCGCTTCAAATGCCGCGGCAAGTTCGCCCCCACCGATGCGCTCGAGCTGCTTTCCCCGCACATGCCGGTGCGCCCCGTGCGCATGACCCATCTGATGCACGACCCGCTCAGCCGCGCCGTGGTGCTGACCGATGGGGGTACCTCGGGCTGGAAACCGCGCCGGGAAGAGCCCTACGCAGTCGACATCGCCGACCATCCGGCCGAATACTACTTCGCCCTCATCGACCTTCCTGCAAAGCCCTACGACATCATCCGTGCCATCCCCGCTTCCTAGACGGCCGTCCTAAGCCAGCCGGTACCGCAAGCCGTGGAGTGGCGCCGTACACGGAAAAGGGCGATGACCTGCGCCATCGCCCCTGGTGAGTCGCTTATTCGCACTGGATGCCGAGCATGCGGCCCGGCTTGCCTTCCGCTAGCTGTCCTTATTCGAGCACAAAAGCAGGATGCCGGAAACCAAGCTGAAGAAGATGAGCATGCAGACGTCGAAGCCCACGGTATTGGGCTTGGTGCCCTTGTAGATGCCCCAGGAACGCACAGTCATGGGGATCATCCATGCAAGCGGGATAACCGCCCAGCAGCAGGCGATCAGGCAGACGATGCAGAAGATGAAGGCGATCAAACGCAGCGTGCGATCGGTATCGGTCATGGGATACAGGGCGGCCGGCGTCGCTTCCTGATACGTAGGCTGGGTGTAGGTAGGCTGGACGTAGGCGGGCTGGCTGTATTCGGGCTGAGCCGCAACAGGTACCGGATCCACCCCATAGGAATCCAATTGGGGTTCGGGAGCAACAGGGGGCTGATACGAGGCGAAGATATCGTCCGTCGTCGTGGGCTGGACCACCGCTTCGGGTTCGGGTTCGACCGCGTCGGCAGCCCGCAGGGCCGCACCGCAGTTCGTGCAGAATTTCGCCTGATCCGCCATTTGAGCGCCACAGCTCGTGCAATACATCATTTCCCCTTTCGCGATAATTCAGAAGAATGCGCATTTCCTGCGCCCGTTTTCCGTTTGCCATGATACCGCGCAGAAAGCGTCATGTTGCTTGCAAACGGCGCGTCAGCTCATAAATACCGGCCCGACCGGGCTATTCCCCGTCCTTCGACTGGACGATCCCCTTCGCAAGGGCATACAGTCCCGCGAACAGCACCGCAGCCACCGGCCAGATGATCCACGTGCGCTCCCAAGACATGGTGCTGAAGCTCCACCACAGGTAGATTGCCACAACCAGGCACCAATAGCCGCCGGCAAGCGGGGCGAGCTTGCGGTCCGCCCGCTTGTTCGTCTTGGTGTAGTCGCCTTCCTGGAGCAGCATCTGGAAGCTTCCGTTGATGATGCCGCTGCGCACGATCATATACACGCCCACCGCGACCAACGCCAGGAGCACCGCAACCGTAAAGCACACGAAGGAATCGGGCAGGCCCAGCATCACCGCGAAGAACATGGGCACCACCGAAACGATACAGAACACGATACCCAGCGCAAGGCTCATGGAATACGTTCCCTCGAAAGCCTGCTTCCTCTCGCCCACCATCCCGGTAACGCCGTAGGCGGTCTCGAAGGGCTCGCGCTCGAAATGCTCGAAACGGCGGCCCCGCATCCCGCTCGTCACGAACAGGAAGACTGCCGCTGCAACCATCAGCAACAGCACGATCATACCCGCCGCGACCACGGCATCATCCGCCAAGCCGACGGCGCCGGCGTTGAGCATGCCGCTGAAGACCAGCATCGCAACGGGACTCGTGATGCACAGGGCCACGCCGAGCGCGATCCTGGGAGCCTGCCATTTCTTCAGTTCCAGGAATTCCTGCGCTTCCTGCAGCGAGACCATGCGCAAGACCGATTCGCCTACGAAGGGCGCGTCGTCGCATTTGGCCGCAGACTCGCAGTCTTCCCTCAGCAGGTAATCGGTCGTCACCCCGAAAAGCCCCGCCATCTGCACGATGCGCTGCAGGTCGGGAGTGGCTTGGGCACCCTCCCACTTGCTCACGGCCTGGCGGGAAACGCCCAGCTTTGCCGCCAACTCTTCCTGGGACCAGCCGGCCTTCTTCCTCTCATCGATGATCTTGTCGGCAAGGATCATTGTCTCCTCCTTCATCCGTCGACCTTCATGATAGCCACCATGGTGGGCTTTGGGCGCGTTGCACTCCACCAAGTTTGCCTTGCAATCCGTCAACCACTGGTTGCAACCGCATCTGACCTGGGGAAACGCACCTGCAGGTTTTTTACTGGCTTGCCAGGGGGATTACGCCCGGGCGCAGTAAGGCGCACGGGCAACCCATAGAGAGCATCGCAACTGGAAGGGCCTCCTCTCGCCCGCAGCCCGGCAAGAACCCGCAACAGGGCACCCCGCGTGGAACATGCGGAGCATGCGCCGCAGCCGCATCTGGCAAGGAAAAGCAAAAACCCGCAGGCAGATGCCTGCGGGCAAGAGAGAGAAGGCGATGGTATCTGCGCTGCGCCTACAGATGCGCGACCACCAGGTCGCCCATGGCTGCGGTGCCCACGATCTTGTCTTCGGGAGTCTCGGGATCCTTGATATCGCCGGTGCGCCAGCCTTCGTCCAGCACCTCGGTGATGGCGCGGGTAATGTCCGCCGCAGCCTCGGTCATGCCGAAGGCGTACTGCAGCATCATGCCCGCGGAAAGGATCTGCGCCAGCGGGTTGGCGATACCGCGGCCCGCGATGTCGGGGGCAGAACCATGGCTGGGCTCGAACAGGCTCACGCCGTCGCCGATGGAGGCGCTTGCCAGCATGCCCAGGGAACCGGTGATCTGCGCAGCCTCGTCGGAAAGGATGTCACCGAACATGTTCTCGGTCACCAGCACGTCGAACTGGCGGGGGTTGTTCACCAGCTGCATGGCGGTGTTGTCAACCAGCATGTCGATCAACTCGATTTCGGGATATTCCTCGTCATGCACGCGATGGACCACTTCGCGCCACATACGGGAAGTATCCAGCACGTTGGCCTTGTCGACGGAAGTCACGCGGCCGCGACGGGTCTTTGCCGCCTCGAACGCCTGGCGCGCGATGCGCTCGACTTCGTACTCGCGGTATTCCAGGGTATCCACGGCACGCTGGCCCTTGCCGCCGTTCGCGCCTGCACCCTCTTCATCGTAGTAGCGATGGCGCTCGCCGAAGTACAGGCCGCCGGTGAGCTCGCGCACGATGGCGATATCCACGCCTTCCACGATTTCGGACTTGAGGGTGGATGCCTGGGAAAGCGCGCTGAAGATCTGCACCGGGCGCAGGTTGGTGTACAGGCCCAGCTCCTTGCGGATGGCGAGCAGACCCTGCTCGGGACGGGGCTTGGTGCTGTCGGTGGTATCCCACTTGGGGCCGCCAACCGCACCCAGCAGCACGGCATCGCTTGCGTTGGCAACGTCCAGCGTGGCCTGGGGAAGCGGCTCGCCGGCTTCATCGATCGCGCAGCCGCCGATCAGCGCCTCGGTGAAATCGAACTCGACGTCGTACTTCGGTGCCAGCTTTTCCAGCACCTTCACGGCCTCGGCGACGATTTCGGGGCCGATGCCGTCACCCGGCAGCAGGCAGATCTTGTAGGTCTTGCTCATTTAGTTCGCTCCCATCTTCTTCTTGGTGCGCTCGATCAGGCCGCCCGCCTCGATGATTTCCTGGATGAATGCCGGGAAGGGCTGCGCCTGGAAGCTTTCGCCGGTGGAAAGGTTGGTGATGGTGCCGGTGTCGGCGTCGACGCTCACCTTGTCACCGTTCTTGATACCGTCAACGGCCGCCGGGCATTCCATGATGGGCAGGCCGATGTTGATGGAGTTGCGGTAGAAGATGCGCGCGAAGCTCTTGGCGATGACCACGCTCACACCCGCCGCCTTGATGGAAATGGGCGCATGCTCGCGGGAAGAACCGCAGCCGAAGTTCTCTTCGGCAACCAGGATGTCACCAGGTTGCACCTTGTTCACGAATTCGGGATCCAGGTCTTCCAGGCAGTGCTTTGCCAGCTCGGCAGGGACGGTGGTGGTCAGATGACGCGCCGGGATAATGACGTCGGTGTCGATATCGCGGCCGTAGCGGTGTGCGTTTCCTTCGAATCTCATGGCTTTCGCCCCTCCTTAATCCAGGTCCTCGGGCAGGGCGACATGGCCTGCGACTGCGGATGCTGCGGCAACTGCGGGGCTGGAAAGGATGACTTCCGAAGTGGGGTCGCCCATACGGCCGACGAAGTTGCGGTTGGTGGTTGCGATGGCGCGCTCGCCGGCTGCAAGGCAGCCCATGTGGCCGCCCAGGCAGGGGCCGCAGGTGGGGGCGCTCACCACGCAGTTGGCGTCGATGAAGATCTCGGTCAGGCCTTCCTGGAGGCACTGGCGCACGACCTGCTGGGTTGCGGGGATGACGATGCAGCGCACGTTGGGATGCACCTTGCGTCCCTTCAGCACGGCTGCCGCCTGGCGCATGTCCTCGATGCGGCCGTTGGTGCAGCTGCCGATGACCACCTGGTCGATGGCGATGTCGCGGCATTCGGCAGCGGGCTTGGTGTTGGAGGGCAGGCTGGGAAGCGCGACGGTGGGCTCGATGTCCTGAGCGTCGATATAGATCACGTCTGCATATTCGGCATCGGGATCGGAGTGGTATTCCACCCAGGGACGCTCGGCACGGGGCTCGACGTAGGCACGGGTGATGTCATCGACTTCGATGATGCCTGCCTTGCCGCCCGCTTCGATCGCCATATTGGAAATGGTCAGACGGCCTTCCATGGAAAGGCTGCGGATGGCGCTGCCGGTGAACTCCATCGCCTTGTACAGGGCGCCGTCCACGCCGATCTTGCCGATGATGTGCAGGATGATGTCCTTGCCGGTCACGCCGGGCTTGAGCTCGCCGTCGATGACGAACTTGATGGACTCGGGAACCTTGAACCAAGCGCGTCCGGTCGCCAGACCCACGCCGGCATCGGTGGAGCCCACGCCGGTGGAGAAGCAGCCCATCGCGCCGTAGGTGCAGGTGTGGCTGTCGGCGCCGATGATCAGGTCGCCGGGAACGCATACGCCCTGCTCGGGCAGCAGCGCATGCTCGATGCCCACGCAGCCCACTTCCCAATAGTGGGAAATGCCCTGCTCGCGTACGAATTTGCGCACGCGGTTGGCCAGCTCTGCCGACTTGATGTCCTTGTTGGGGGTGTAATGGTCGGGAACCATGACCACCTTTTCGGCATCCCACACCTTATCGGTGATCTTCCTGCATTCGTCGATTGCAATGGGCGCGGTCACGTCATTGGAAAGGACCAGGTCCAAATCGCATTCGATCAGCTGTCCGGGAACGACCTCGTCCAGGCCCGCATGGGCTGCCAAGATCTTCTCGGCGATGTTCATGGGTCTTGCCATGGGTATTCTCACCTTCTTTTCGGAATCGAAGCCGCCCGTCGAAACTTACGGCGGACGGCTTTAGGCCTTGCGATTAGGACTGCTTGCGCAGCATGCGGTTGATGGCGTTCAGATACGCCATCGCGGAGGACACGGTGATGTCGCATTCGGAACCGCGGCCGCTGAACACCTGTCCGTCAGGCGCGGTAATGCGCACGGTCACTTCGCCCAGAGCGTCGATGCCGCGGGTGACCGACTTCACGGAGTACTCGGTCAGGTCGCAATCCGCACGCACGATCTTGTTGATCGCCTTGCAGACGGCGTCGACGGGACCCGTGCCGAAGTCGCATGCGGTGCGTTCCTTGCCGAAGGGATCGACCAGGGTAACGGTTGCGGTGGGGGTGGAAGGCTGGCCGCAGCTGATCTGGGTCGCCTTCAGCACGTACAGTGCGGATTCGGAACGCTCGCGCTCGCCCATGAGCGAATGCAGGTCCTCGTCGAGCACTTCCTTCTTGCGGTCCGCAAGGTCCAGGAAGTCCTTGTGGATCTGCTCGAACTGCTCGTCGTTTTCGATGGTGTAGCCCAGAAGCTCCAGGCGATGGCGCAACGCCGCATGACCGGAACGAGCGGTGAGCACGATGCTGCTGCCGTTGAAGCCCACATCGGCCGGATCGATGATCTCGTAGGTCTCGCGCTGCTTGATGACGCCGTCCTGATGGATGCCGCTGGAATGCGCGAAGGCGTTGGAGCCCACGATCGCCTTGTTGGGCTGCACGGGGAAGCCGGTGATGGAGCTGATCAGGCGGCTTGCCTGCAGGAATTCCTTGGTGTTGATGTCGGTGTGGGCGTCCAGCTCCTTCTCGTGCATGCGGATGCCCATGACGATTTCTTCCATTGCGGTGTTGCCGGCACGCTCGCCCAGACCGTTGATAGTGCATTCCACCTGGGTTGCGCCGTTGCGCACGCCCTCCATAGCAAGCGCGGTCGCCATGCCCAGGTCGTTATGGCAGTGGACGGAAATGGTGACGTCCTCGATGCCGCGTACGTGGTCGCACAGGTACTTGATGCGCTCGCCGAAATACCAGGGCATGTTGTAGCCGGTAGTATCGGGGATGTTAACGACGGTCGCACCCGCTGCGATGACCGCCTCGATCATGCGGGCCAGATCCTCGAAGGAGGCGCGGCCGGCGTCCTCCGCGTAGAATTCCACGTCATCGACGTACTTGCGCGCATGCTTGACGGCATGAACGCCGCGATCGATCGCCTCGTCCAGGCTCATGCCGCGGAACTTGTACATCAGATGCTCGGGGCTCACGCCGATACCGGTATGGATACGGGGGCGCGGGCAGCCCTTCAGGGCTTCGGCGCACACGTCGATGTCCTTCTCGACCGCGCGGGTAAGGCCGCAGACGATGGCCTTGTCGCCGACTTCCGCCGCGATGCGCTGCACGGACTGGAAGTCGCCCGGGGAAGAGATGGGGAAGCCCGCCTCGATCACGTCGACGCCCAAGCGCAGCAGCTGACGGGTCACAACAAGCTTTTCCTGGGTATTCATGGATGCGCCGGGGCACTGCTCGCCATCGCGCAATGTCGTATCGAAGATTTGGATTTTGCGACTCATGCGCAATCCTCCTATCATCGCCTCATTTCAGGTTCGTGCTGTTCAGGCCGGGAATTGCGATGCCGAATGAGCGCACCGCTTGCCGGGCCCTTTCGCATTCTAGGGGAACCAAGGGAATCCGCGTGCAAATTCCCTTTATCTGCTATGATTTATATGACATACCGAAATGAAACCGAAACACGCTTCCCATCGCATCAAGTAACGGTGACTGCTCAAGCCCCGAACCCGCCCCGAACAAATGGATATCACCCTGCCGCAACCGGTATCGAAAGCCTGCACGCCTGGCGGGCAATCCGATTCACAGCCATTTCGGTGCCAGCAACCCCGCCCGAGAAAGGACCTGTCCCATTCCCCGCAACTACGACATAGTCAAAACCCCGCAGGATCTGCGCTACCTTTCCTGGGACGAGGTGCGCTGCCCCAGCGGACTGGGCGGATGCCGCGCGAAGGCCCGCGAGGGCACCGGCTGCAATGCGGTCTTCTACAAGCTTTCGGGCAAGGGGGGCTTCGGGACGCACTGCCACGATGCCTTCGCCGAGCTCATCTGCAGCAGGCTGATGGGCGAACTGGGCATCACGCATATCGGGGTGCAGCTGGTCTGCGCCCTTGTGGCCGACTGCCCGCAGCCCCGCTGGATCATCCGCAGCCGCAACTTCCTCGAGCGCGGCGAATCGGCAATGCCCTTCGACCGCTTCTTCGAACTGCGCGCCCAACACGGCGAATCCCCCCTGCAGCTGTGCCGGCGCATGGGATGGGCCGGCGCGCTTTCCGGTATGGCGATCGCCGACTACCTGACCGCCACGCGCGGACGGAATGCCCATGCCGTCGAGGTGGTGCGCAAGGCCAACGGGGAATTGCAGCTCTCCCCGCTTGCCCCGCTGGCGTTTTCCCTGGTCAATTCCTTCCCCATGGACACTTGGCAGCGATTCGGCACCTACGACATCCACACGGAGAACTGCATCGGATCCACCTCGCTGGAAGATAACCTGGAGCTGGTCGACCCCGCTTTCACGCTCCCCCGACTCACCGCCTCGGTTCGCAAACGCATCGTGGGCGACCTGAAGGGCTTGGGCGCAGACGACTTCGTGGATGCGTCGTGGCAGATCATCGAAAGCAGATGGAGGCGCTTTGAGAGTCTTCGCCGTCTATAACCCCCTGAAACGCAAGCGACGCGCCGCTGCCTGGGTACTGTTCGAACCCGGGGAAAATAGCTACCGCATCGAACTTGCGCAGTGGGCCCAACCGAAGGACCTGCCCCTGGAACTGGCGATCTACGCCCAGGACGGAATGCGGCTGGTAGGAGGCACCCCTGCGCGGCGCTGGGTCGAAGACCGCGTCCCCCCACAAGATCGCGACAACATCGAGCAGGTGCTGGATGCGGCGGGCATCGACGAGTACTACCTCCCCAGCCTGCTGGGCAAGACGAAGGGGCGCAGCTGGCGCGATGATTTCCTTTTGGAAGAAGTGCCCGAAACCGGCTACCGCAGCTTCGATTTGAACAAGGCTCTGAGCGCCCCTGTCGCCCTGGGCACCCAGATCAGCCGCGCGCGGCGCGCCGCTGGGCTCACCCAAGCCCAGCTTGCCCAGGAAACCGGCGTGCAGCAAGCCATCATCAGCCGAATAGAGAACGGCAAGGGCAACCCCACCATAGAAACGCTCGAGATCCTGGCCCGGGGCTGCGGGCGCAGCCTGCGCATCGACCTGGAATAGGGGCTTGCGGGCAAGCACGATCCGCAAGGCAAGCGCACGGTTCCCCGATCCGCAAGGCCACTGCATGACCGTATTTCCTGGAAGCAAACGCGCACTTGCACGGAATCACCGGACGTCCCAAGAACAGCTTCACGCGCCCGACGCACGACTATCACGCCATCGCATCCCCGCACCCGAGCGCGCACACTGCGGCGCAATAGCCTTGGGGGGCATGCACCCCGAAAACACACGCCCGCTCAGCTTGATCCCCATCGAAGACCAAAACGTCCCCAGGCGCACTCCATTTCAGCTTGCATCCCACATCCGATTCCCCGGCATCGCACAAACCGACGGCAAAAGAAGCAGGATCTTTGGCCAGCCCGCACCCGAGCGCCTTCATATAGCTTTCCTTGGCAACCCAGTGCCCGCAAAAGCGAAGCGCGCGCTCATCGAAGCACGACGACGCCTCGATCCGGGAAATCTCGCAGGGCTTCATGCACACGCGGGCAAGATCCCCGTCGTAAGCATCGATCCGTTGGATATCGCAGCCGATTTCCCCCGCCTGGGAAACCGCGCACATCGCGTATTCCCCCGAATGCGCGATGCTGAAATGCAGGGGGCAGTCCATCGCAAAGGGCTTTCCGCACTGCGAATACCCGATCCGGTAATCGTCCAGGCAATACCCCTCCAGCATGAAGGCCCGGCCCAAAAGCAACCACGCCCCCACGCTCAGGCATTTGTCCCGCCCGAACATCAGGGCATCGGCCTTCACCTGGCGAAACCGGGGAAGCCGGGCATAGGCCTTCGCGTATTCGCCAGGATTTTCCAAATCTGCAACGCTTTCCAGAAGGATGCGAATACCTTCCAAAACCTCCCCCGTTCTCGAACCGGGCGCCATATCCCACGTAAAACCGCCCCCGAAATCCGATGCCCCGGCCATTTCATTACGCTATGCTCATTATCCGACAGCAAATCGCACGAACCGGCACCGCCACCCGAAGCACCCGGGCGATCCCGATGGTGCAGGCTCCATGGCAAACCGGACCATCCGTGAACGGAACAGCATGAGAACGCAGAGCACCATCACCGAACAAGAGGCATCCCACCTGATCCAAGACCCCTGTTTCGGGTTGGATGCGCATTGGCGCGAAGCGTCGCTTGCCCAGGCCCTGGCGGAAACAGGGCCCTTCGAAGGCGCAAGATGCCTTTCGAATGCCATCCGCGCATTCCTCTCCGCGCGGGAAACGATTGCAGGAACCGACCGCTTCCTCAAGCTCTGGACCTCGACAAATGCCCTCTGCGGGCACATCGCAAAGCGTTTCGAAACCGCCCAGGCCGCCCATCTGGGCTGCAGCACCGATCGGCTGCCGGCGCGCTATCGCATCCAGATGATAGACAACGCCTCCATCGGCGCCTTGGCGGCGCTCATCGATCCGGCGCATCCCCTGCCCTACTTCACCGTACTCCATTCCCAGCCCTTTCGCGATGCCCTGCACACGCTGGAAGGATATGCCGAAGAGCTGGAACGGGAATGCACGCGCAATCCCCGCGGAGCGCTCGCCCAGCTTTCCGAGGCGCAACCCGCAACCGCCGTACGCCCTCCATGCACGGGCCAGGAGGTGCATGCCTTTTCCGAAAACCGCACATCAGACCACCCGACCAGGCGAAACGAAGGATCTTCCCCATCCACGCAGCCTTCCCCTGCCACGGAAGGGCTCTTTGCAATCGCGCGGGAGCTGGACCAGTCGCCCTTGGTATTCGTGCTGCTCGTGGCATCCTATCAGCTGCGCAACGGACTCATCCACGGAAGCATCCCGCTGCCCCTGCTCCCTAACGAGCAGGCAGCCGAACTGCGGATGATGGGCCTTTGCAGCCTGGTGCTCGACGGCTTCCTGGACCGAGCGATTCCCGTTGCGGCACACCGCATGGCGACAAGCCCGGATGGCGCGCATCGGCTCGAAGAAACGCACCGCCGCACCATCGCCCGATACCTGGACCATCGCTTCGACGGACAGGGTTTGCGCGGCATCCTGCGCAAGCACGGCCTATTCTGGTAGGCAGGACGGCGTCCTAAAAACCCGCCTGACAGCAAGCAGCCTTATCCGATCAGCTCCAGCAGAGCGTCGAAGAAGTCCACAGCCAAACGCTCGATCATTTCCCCGCTGTACTTCGACGAATGCTCTGCGGTGAACACGAAACCGTCTTCGATGTCGTAGACCGCGGCAATCAGGCTGCCCATCACCTGGGAATCATCGCGGGCGGGCACGTGATCGACCAGCAGGTCGCGACCCCGCAGCCGTACGCGCTTCACCTTCCCCGCACGATGGCCATCGGCCAAGGGGACGTATTCGAAGAACATCAGGTGCGTGATATCGGGATACTCGTCTTTCAGCAGCTTATAGGGATACACCGAGCGCTCGATGGTACCCAGCATCACCTGCTTGATGCTTCCGCAGCTTTCCTGCAGGCTCCCGGCATGCTCGTTCACCACCACGGTGAAATCCGCAAAGCAACCCAGCGCCTTTTCGAAGCCGTCTTCATAGCGCCCATGCAATCCCGTCTTGTACATCACCGCACCGGGTTGCACGCCATCATCGCGGGAGGCCGCGCACAGCTCGGCAAGCACGTGCGAGAAGGCCGCATGGAAGACCATGCCGCGGGTCATGCCCATCTCGCGCGCGTAGGCATCGACGCGATCCGCGCAATCGGGAAGAGCGACGAAGGCGGTTCCAGGACGGTTGGCCCCCGTGTTGTCGGAAGCCGGAATGGACCCCGCAAAGCCCAAGCGGTCGATGGCATCGCGGAAGAATCCATGCGCCTGCGCATACCCATGCGTACCCCGGGCGTACTCGGCGTTCGAGGCGAGCTTGAGAAAGCCCAGGTCAATACCCTCGAAATGCTCCCCTTGCATCAAGGCGCGCAGCTCTTCGCCCAAGGACGCCATGGAAATGGCATCGCTTACGGAATGATGGCAGGCATGCAGCACGCCCAAACCCTTCAGGCTGCGCACGATCCAGAAACGGGATACGCCCTGCTCGAAGTCGAAGGGCTCCGTGAAATCGTTCCACACCTTGCGGGGGGTCATCATCCGGGCATCGAGCACCCGGATCTCGGGCTGCCCGCCGCTTACGAACCACGAACGCCCCTCGCGACGCTCCACCTTCGCGCGGAGCACAGGATGACGCTCGATCACGCGCTCGACGGCCTCGCGCGCCCGATCGGCAGTCACGCCTGCAGGACATGCCACCATATCCGCGAACACGAACACCGAACTATCGTTGCGCGGGTCGTCCTTCTTCACGAAGTTCTCTTGGGTATCGGTCAGCGGGCAGGCGAAAGACCCGTTTTCCCCGCTGTATCCGAAGACCGGGCGAACGGGGGAATCTTCGACCTGCACGCCATCTTCGGCATTCCCGAACCCTTTGAAGCCCTCGGGCACGCGGGCACCCCCTTCGCGCAGGGAGCGCGCGATAGCACGGGGCGTGCGAAGATCCAGCACCGCGACGGCACTGCAGTCCAGGCCCGTACGGCCCAGTTCATGAACCACCTTGATAGCGCCAATGGAGTCGCCGCCCAGGCGCTGGAATTCGTCATCCGCCCCTACGCAGCCCACACCGAGCGCACGCTGGAAGGCTTCGCACACGGCGGCCTCCATCGCGTCATCGGGCGCACGGTATTGCGAGTATGCACTGAAATCCGGTGCGGGCAGCTTGCGCCTATCCACCTTGCCGTTGGCGTTCTGCGGAATGGCATCGACGGACACCGCAAAACCGGGCGCCATGTACGCGGGGGCCTTTTCCATCACCTTGCGCGCCACCTCATCGGTCAGCCGTGCGTCGTTTTCGAAAGAGGCGCCTTCGTCCAGCACGATATAGGCGACCAGATGCTTTGAATCGCCATCCTCAACGGCAAGAACCGCCGTCTGGGATACGAAATCGATCGCAGTCACGAGCGCCTCCACCTCGGCAAGCTCGATGCGGTTGCCGCGGATCTTCACCTGCGAATCCTTGCGCCCCACGAAGCCGATCGTCCCATCGGGCAGATACCGCGCAGTGTCTCCCGTGCGGTACATGCGCGCATACTCCACCTCGCTGAAGGCGAAGGGATTGCGTACGAAGGCCTCCGCAGTCGCCTCGGGCCTGCCCAGATAGCCTTCGGCAAGCTGGTAGCCGGAAAGGTACAGGTCGCCCACGGCCCCCAAGGGAACGCGGCGTCCTTCTGCATCGATGATATACGAACGCGTGTTGCAGTTGAGCACGCCCACGGAGCTGGAATGGCTGCGCTCGTTCACGGGCACCGTGGTCACCAGGGCGATGGATTCCGTGGGACCGTAGGATTCCCACATCTGCGGGCGTTCGGGAGACGTGAACTCGCCCAAGGTCTCGCCGATAACCAGCACCTGACGCAGGCTTTTGCCCAGGCCCTCGCCTACGAACAGCTTGCCCACATGCGTGGTGAGGCAGGTCATGGTTGCCCCGCTTGCACGGTAATGGGCATCGAGTTTCCCCAGATCCAAGCGCACTTCTGCGGGAACCACATCGCAGGATGCTCCCGCCAACACCACCGGGAACAACGCAAGCGCATGCATGTCGAAGGAATAGGCCGTCCACAGGCCGAACACATCGCCTTCGCCCATCCCCGTTCGTTCCACGAAGCTCTGAGCCAGGTTGGCCAATGCCAAACGCGGCACCACCACGCCCTTCGGTTTGCCCGTGGTTCCGCTGGTATACAGGATCGCCCCCGCATCCTTCGGTGCGGCAGGCACCGCACCCAGGTTGCCGGCTTCCGCCCCTGCGGGAAGACCCTCTTCAACATCCGACGCGCATACCACGCAGGGC
>Ga0129308_1001549_pt1 | contig 23452 bp, 20 predicted proteins | sample L827metagenome_FD_94440 | JGI IMG/M metagenome (GOLD analysis project Ga0129308, IMG submission 94440) | Ring-tailed lemur group fecal microbial communities from Wisconsin, USA - L827 metagenome | ecosystem: Host-associated > Mammals > Digestive system > Large intestine > Fecal | place: USA... | reverse complement strand
TGGATGAGCTGGAATTTGCCCAGCCGGAGGATCGGAGTCTGTTCCAGGCGGTGATGAGGCTGCCGGAACGGTATCGGACGGTGATCCACCTGTTCTATTATGAGGAATACTCCGTTCAAGAAATCGCTTCTATTCTGGGCCGCAGCCAGGGAACTGTAAAAAGTCAGCTGAGCCGGGGCAGACAGCTTCTGAAAACCATGCTTACGGAGGATTTGGAACTATGATCGACAAAGAGCAGTATCAGCGCACCTTCGGGGTGCTCCATGCCTCCGCTCTGAATTTGAAGGAGGAACCCAATATGAAATCAAATCATTTTCCCATTCGCAGAGCCCTTACCCTGTGTGCCGCAGTGCTGCTGGTGCTGAGCCTGACGGCGGTGTGCTACGGGGCGGATGTGGGAGGTATCCGGCGAACCATCCAGCTCTGGGTTCACGGCGACCAGACCACCGCTGTGATGGATATTCAGGAGGGCAGCTATACCCTGTCCTATGAGGACGCAGATGGAAATACCCAGGAGCGGGGCGGCGGCGGAGTCGCAATTGAGAACGACGGCTCCGAGCGTCCCCTCACCGACGAGGAGCTGCTGGAGCATCTGAATCAGCCGGAGATATATTACCAAGATGACGGCACCGTCTGGGCCTATTGGAAGGAGCAGGCCATGGAAATCACCGATAAATTTAATGATGAGGGCATCTGCTTCCTCCAGATGGTGGACGGCGACGAGGTCTGGTACTTAACCGTCAGATATGAAAACGGTTATTCCATGAGCCGCGAGGCATATGTCCAGCCGGAGAAATTTAACTGTTCCCGTGAATAAATCTTAAATTTTGGTTAGCCCCCTCCCCAAACGCCGCAGACTGTGATATAATCACCGCAAAACATAGAAAGGATTTGCGGCAATGAAAAAATTAGTAATGTTTCTGCTTTGCCTCCTGCTGCTGACCGGCACCGCCGGCGCCCAGGACATTGCCTTCGAGGGGAGCGGTGCCACCTGCGGCGACAGTCTGAGCTGGAGTCTGGACGGCTCCACGCTGTACATCACCGGCACCGGTGAGATGTACGACTTTTCCACCGGCGCCCCCTGGATGGGAAGCCAGTACAGCATCACCCGGGTGGTGCTCTCCGACGGGATTACCTATGTGGGGGCCTATGCCTTCCAGAACTATGATTCCCTCACCACTGTGGAGTTTGGAAACAGCCTGGTTTCCATTGGAAAGGACGCCTTTTCCGGCTGTGACAGCCTGAGTTCCATTACTCTGCCTGCCACCTTTAAGAAATTCGGAGAGAACAGCTTCCGCTCCTGCACCAATTTAAAGGAAATCCATTGCAGCGGCGGCTTCCCCCGGTTTGACGAAAACTGCCTGTGGGATACCTATGCCACCATCTACTATTCCGCCTCCAACCCCTGGTCGGTGTCCCTGATCGAGCAGCTGGAAACCGCCTTCCACAACCGGATTGAGTTCCGCTCCTCTGACGGAACCGACCCCTATGTGCCCACCCAGGCCACCCAGCCCGTTACCGTGCCGGAGACAACCCAGGAGACCTTCTGGGTCACGGAGCCCACCAACGCTACGGTTCCCACTTACACCGAGCCTGCGACCACAATTCCCGTGTACACAGAGCCCACCACCGTGCCCACCCTGCCGGTGCAGACCCTGCCCCCGGCTACCCAGTCCACCCAGCCTACCATTGTCCTGGGCAATCAGGCCGCCCAGCCGGAGCCCTACCAGCCCGGTTCCGCCACGGATGGCAGCAGCATCTTTGGATTGCTGATTGTGATAATTGTCCTGACCATTTTGGCCACCACCGCCCTGCTGTTCCGGGCTGCCGGACAGGGCAAACGGCGGAAGAAACGCAAATACCGCAGATAAATATTCCCCTAAGCACCGGCTTCCCACAGGAGCCGGTGCTTTTTGACATAAGCCGGGAGGAAATTAGGAATTAGGAGTTAGGAATGAGAAATTTAACGGGATGCCCGTAGGGGAGGCTATTAGCCTCCCGCCAAGCAATGTTTTTTGAGTGTTCCGGTGAATGGCACTATGTTCCGGCTTTTGAGTCGTGCCCCCCTGTGTAAGGAGGGAAGGGGGGATTGGGCAGCAGGCAGTGATGGGATAGATATGTTGGGCGAAGTGGTCAGACCAAAACATTGGGGCCAAAGCCTCCCCGCATTGGGCTGTGTAATTATTTTGGTGCCTGCCGCCCAATCCCTTAGTCACGCTGTTCGCGTGACAGCTCCCTTTACACAAGGCCTTTGCTCTGAAACCGGCACCTGGTTCCATTCAACGGAATACTCAAAACCCATTACTTGGCGGGAGGATAATATCCTCCCCTACGGGTGTCACGTTAAATTCCTAACTCCTCATTCCTCATTCCTAATTATCTTTCTCCCCCAGCGGCGGAAATAATCACCCGTTTTTGCGGCTTTCGGGGAGTATTTTTGTGTGGAACGGAAAAAATGGGGCCCATTCAAAATAATGGTTGTAAGTTTGAAGAAAATGATGTAAAATGTTAGAAGTATCTTTACGCTTATTTTTGCGAAATTTTCGTTTTGGAGGTTATAATAATGGAAAAACCCATTGTACTTGTGATTATGGACGGCGTCGGCAAGGGCGATGGCGGCAGCGGCGATGCTGTGGCCGTGGCCAAGACCCCCACGCTGGATCATCTGCTTGCCACCTGCCCCCACACCTGGCTGAAAGCCCATGGCACCGCCGTGGGTCTGCCCAGCGATGAGGACATGGGCAACTCCGAGGTGGGCCACAATGCGCTGGGCTGCGGTCAGATCTACTCTCAGGGCGCCAAGCTGGTGGGCGAGAGCATCGAAAACGGTGTGCTCTTTGCCTCCGAAACCTGGAAGAACCTGGTGGAAAACGCTAAGTCCGGCAGGGCCATGCATTTTTTGGGCCTGCTGTCCGACGGCAACGTTCACTCCAACATCTCCCACCTGATTGCCCTGCTGAAGGCCGCCAAGGCCCAGGGCGTGAAGAAGGCCTACTGCCACGTTCTGCTGGACGGCCGTGACGTGCCCGCCACCTCCGCTCTGGAGTACGTGGCCCAGCTGGAGGATGTTCTGGCGGAGCTCTCCGCCGACGGCGCGGACTACGCCATCGCCTCCGGCGGCGGTCGGATGCAGATCACCATGGACCGCTACGAGGCAAACTGGGGCATGGTGGAAAAGGGCTGGCGCACCCATGTTCAGGGCCAGGGCCGGATGTTCGCCTCCGCCAAGGAGGCCATCGAGACCTACCGGGCGGAGACCGGCTGCATTGACCAGGACCTGCCCGCCTTTGTGGTAGCCCGCAATGGCCAGCCCGTGGCGAAGATCGCCAACGGGGACAGCGTGATCCTCTTCAACTTCCGGGGCGACCGGGCCCAGGAGATTTCCCTGGCCTTTGACCGGAAGGATTTTGACAAGTTCGACCGGGGAGACTACACCGGCGTCCAGTTTGCCGGGATGCTGCAATACGACGGCGACCTGAAAATTCCCGAGCACTATCTGGTTCAGCCCCCCGTCATCAAGAACACCCTCACCGAGCGGCTGTGCCAGGCAGGCGTCCACGAGTATGCCCTGTCCGAGACTCAGAAGTACGGCCACGTCACCTATTTCTGGAACGGCAACCGCTCCGGCAAGGTGGACGAGAGTCTGGAGGTCTACGAGGAGATTCCCTCCGATGTGATTCCCTTCGAGCAGGCGCCTGCCATGAAGTCCAAAGAGATCACCGAGAAAATGGTGGAGAACATGGCGTCTCACAAGTTCCAGTTCCTGCGCTGCAACTACCCCAACGGCGACATGGTGGGCCACACCGGCGTGATGGAGGCGGTTGTCTACGCCATGGAGTGCGTGGACGCCGGCCTGAAGAAGATTCTGGACGCCGCCGACAAGTACGGCTACACCGTGCTCATCACCGCTGACCACGGCAACGCCGACCAGATGACCGAGACCAAGAAGGGCAAGACCTCCGTCCGCACCGCCCACTCCCTGAACCCCGTCCCCTTCATCATCTATGATCAGGATCACGACTGGGTCATCAAGGAGGGTCACTACGGCCTGGCCAACGTGGCTCCCACCGTGGTGAAGATGATGGGCCTGTCCGTTCCCGACTGCTGGGAGCAGAGCATGGTCTGATGGCGTCCCATTTCTAAGAACAAGGAGGATTCATCCATGATCCGACATGAAAACGAAAGCGGCAGCATCACCGTCACCGACATTGTCTATACCGACATTGTGGGCACCGCCGCTGCCAACTGCTTTGGCGTAAAGGGCATGGCTGCCCGCTCCATGCGGGACGGCCTGTATCACCTGCTGCGCAAGGAGTCCGTGGGCAAGGGCGTGCTTGTCACCTTCAACGAGGATAAGACCATCTCCATCGACCTGCACATTGTTGTGGACGGCGGTGTGAATCTGTCCGCCGTGGGCGCTTCCATCATCTCCGAGGTTCGCTATGTGGTGGCCAAGTGCACCGGTACTCAGGTGCGCTCGGTCAATGTGTATGTTGATTCCATGATGATCGACTGAGAAACGGAGGAGAGAATAATTGAGGCAGACCATTAACGGAGCCGACCTCCGCCGAATGATTATCAGTGCGGCCGCTTCCATCGAGATTCACAAGCAGGCTCTGAACGAGCTGAACGTGTTCCCGGTCCCTGACGGCGACACCGGCACCAATATGTCCATGACCATCAACTCCGCCGCCTCGGACTTGCGCAAGTCCGAGGACCCGGACCTCTACGCCGCCTCCAAGGTGGCGGCCTCCGCCATGCTGCGGGGGGCCAGAGGCAACTCCGGCGTGATTCTGTCGCTGCTGTTCCGGGGCATTTCCAAGGCACTGAAGGGAGCCCAGGTGGCCGACGGCGTGCTGTGGGCCCAGGCCCTGCAAAGCGGCGTGGACGCGGCCTACAAGGCGGTGATGAAGCCCGCCGAGGGAACCATCCTCACCGTGGCCCGTCTGGCTGCGGCCAAGGCATACGACGCCTCCCAGGAGAATAACCACATCGAGTTTGTCCAGGAGGCCGCCATCGAGGAGGCCAGGACCGCTCTGGCCAACACCGTGAACCAGAATCCCGTGCTGAAAAAGGCGGGAGTGGTGGATGCCGGCGGCAAGGGCTGGCTCTTTGCCCTGGAGGCCATGCTCTGCGCCCTGCGGGGGGAGGATATTGTGGCTCCTGAGGCCAGTCAGAGCGGTCAGACCAAAGAGCAGGCGGATTTCTCCGACTTTAATACCGAGGACATCACCTTTACCTACTGCACTGAGTTCATCATCTCCCGGGAGAATCAGAACGACCCGGAGAAGCTGCGCTCCTTCCTGAGCAGCATTGGCGACAGCCTGGTGCTGGTGGACGACGAGGAGATTATTAAAGTCCACGTCCACACCAACGATCCCGGCCGCGCCCTCCACGAGGCCATTGAATACGGCTCCTTTGTCACCGTGAAGGTGGAGAACATGCGTTTGCAGCACACCGAAAAGGTGATGAGCGAAAAGGAGCTGGCTCCCAGGATCGCCGAGCCGGAGAAGCCCATCGGGGTGGTGTCTGTCTGCGCCGGCGACGGACTGGCGGACGTGTTCACCAACCTGGGGGTGGATGCCATCATCTCCGGCGGCCAGACCATGAACCCCAGCACCGAGGACATTCTGGAGGCGGTGAACCGGGTTCCCGCCCAGACGGTGTTTGTGCTGCCCAACAACAAGAACATCATCATGGCGGCTCAGCAGGTGGATGGTCTGACCCCCAAGGATGTGGTGGTGATTTCCAGCAAGACGGTGCCCCAGGGCGTGACTGCCATGCTGAGCTTCAATCCCGAGGGAACGGTGGAGGAGAACACCCAGGCCATGACAGAGGCCCTGGACACGGTGGAAACCATGCAGATCACCTATGCCGCCCGGAACTCCGACTTCGACGGCTACGACATCCACCAGGGCGATTACCTGGCCATGTTTGGCAGCTCCCTCTTTGGCACCAGCCAGGACATCAAGGTGCTCCTGAAGAGCCTGGCCGAGAAAATCCGGGACGAGGGCAAGGAGTATATCACCATCTACTATGGCTGCGACATCAAGGAAAAGCACGCCCAGAAGGCGGCGGACCTGTTTGCCGACATCTGCCCCGAGGCTGAAATCAGCCTGATCAACGGCGGTCAGCCGGTGTACTATTACCTGATCTCCGCTGAATAAACTGTATTTGGGAAGGCTCTGATGAAGGCCCTTGGGCTTTTGTCAGAGCCTTCCGGAAAAGCCCGCTGCACATACCGTCAGCGGGCCTTTTTAATTCGTGCTTGGATGATGTGCAATTGTTACCGGGCGGGTCAGGGCGAAAAGGATGACAGACCAGCTTCGAGCGAATTATCAGCGGGCATTGCCCGCCCTGCCCGCAGGAAGGAGGCATTCTGTGAAAAAACAGTCCAGACTATTCCGGCAATTGGAGGAAGCCATCCGCTGGCTCTCTTCGGTACACATCCCCCAGCTGGCGGCCAACACCGGCTATTTTATTGTGCTGTCCGTGTTCCCCGCTCTGCTGCTGGTGCTCAGCGCTCTGCGCTTCACCGGGCTGCACGTGGAAAACCTGCTGGAAATGATGGACTCCCTGCTGCCCCAGGCCATGCGGGAGGGGGCCCGGGAGCTGATCTACAGCATTTATGGCAATGCCTCCGGAGCGGTGGCGGGATTCAGCGCCCTGACTGCCCTGTGGTCCTCCAGCCGGGGAATTTATGGCCTGCTCACCGGCCTGAACACCATCTATGGCGTCTCCGAGGACCGGGGGTATCTGTACACCCGTGCCATCAGTGTGCTCTACACCTTCGCTTTTGAGGTGGTGATTCTGCTGACGCTGGTGCTTCATGTGTTCGGCAATGCCATCATCTCCTTCTTGGGCAGCATCGACCACCCAGCCATGCGGATGCTGATGAATATTCTTGACCTGCGCTTTCTGTTCCTGCTGGTGCTCCAGACATTGCTCTTTACCCTGATTTTCATGGTGCTGCCCAACCGGCGAAACCGCTTCTGGGAGAGCCTGCCCGGGGGACTGCTGTCCAGCATCGGCTGGATGGTGTTTTCCAACCTCTATTCCATCTACGTCACAAATTTCCCCAGCTATGCCAATATCTACGGCTCGGTGTATGCCATTGCCATCAGTATGCTTTGGCTTTACTGCTGCCTGGAAATCATTTTCTTTGGCGGCGCACTGAACCGGCTGCTGATGAATATGAAGAAAAATGACAATCCCGCCCAGTAACGGCTTTTGAGTGTTCCGGTGAATGGAGCCGGCAAATGGAAAATGATACGGATTTGCCTGACTTGGTGCCGCTTTTGGGGATTGTTCTGCGCGGGAGGCTAATAGCCTCCCCTACAGTAGAATCCTTAAGTTGACGACATTGGTGTAAAGGGGGGAGGGGGGATTGGGCAGCAGGCAGTTGCGGGACAGATATGTTGGACGAAATGGTACAGGCCAAAACATTGGCTCCACCATCATTTTTTTCAAATAATTCCCGTTTGTTTATCCCCTGTTCACAGGTGTGTGATAAAAAGAGAGAAAATTTGGAAAAACGGGGATGATTTTCTTGTTTGGATATGTCAACGCCAACTGGAAGGAGCTCACCCAGGCTCAGCAGGAGCGGTACAGCGCAATCTACTGCGGAATCTGCCGGAGCATCCAGGCCCGGGCCTCCGGCATGGCCCGGATGACATTGAGATACGATATGGCTTTCCTGGCGCTGCTACACATGAGCCTGTACGAGCCGGAGGAATCCACCGGGAAAAATCGCTGCCTGCTTCGCCCCCTGCGGTCTAAGCCCTGGGTGGAGAACAAGTATGTGGACTATGCAGCGGATATGAATGTGGCGCTGGCCTACTACAAGGCTGTGGACGACGACCAGGACGAGGGCAAGGCCTCCGCCAGACTGCTGCGGAAGAATCTGGAGCCTCACCTGGGTGACATCCGGGAGCATTGGCCCCGGCAGTGTCAGGCCATGGCCCAGTGTATGGAGGAATTGGCCCGGCTGGAAAGGGAAAATTGCCCCAATCCGGACCTGCCCGCCTCCTGCTTTGGCCGCCTGATGGGGTCGCTGATGGTGTACGGGGAGGATCAGTGGGCGGAGGAGCTTCGCCAGTTGGGCTTTTCCCTGGGCCGGTTCATCTATCTGGCGGATGCCATGCTGGACTATGACCGGGACAAGCGGAAAAAGCAATTCAATCCCTTCCTTGCTATGGGGCAGGAAAAACAGCCTCAAAAATGGGAACAATACCTGGTGCTGGCCATGGCCCGATGCACCGAAAGCTACGAAAAGCTCCCCCTGGTGCAGGACAAGCCGCTGCTGGACAATATTCTCTACAGCGGCGTGTGGGTGCAATACAGAGGGAAGATGAAGAAGGAGGAGCCCAATGGTTGACGATCCTTATAAGGTTCTGGGCCTGGATCACAATGCCAGCGACGAGGACGTAAAGCGGGCCTACCGTGCTTTGGCCAAGAAATACCATCCCGACCTGAATCCCGGCGACCAGGAGGCAGCCAGGAAAATGCAGCAGGTCAACGAGGCCTACGATCAGATCAAGAACCCCGAGAAATACGCCCGCCAGGCGGGCCCTTACGGCTCCAATCCCTACGGCGGCAACCCTTACGGCGCTTATGGGTACGGCGGCTATGAGGAACGGGCTTATCAGTCCCGGAATCAGGGCGACCAATATCAGACCTCCGCCGAACAGTACATCCGCTACCGCCGGTGGTCCGAGGCCTTGAACGCCCTCCAGAACAGCCAGAACCGGAACGCCCGTTGGTATTACCTAAGCGCCCTGGCCAATGACGGACTGGGAAATCAGGTTACGGCCCTGGAGCATATGCGCCGGGCCGTGAGCATGGAGCCGGACAATCAGGAGTACCTGTGGGCCCTGAGCCAGCTGGAAAACGGCGGCTCCTCCTACCGGAAGCAGGCCGGCAATTTTGGCGGCTTCTCCTTTGGCGGAAGCCCCTGCGGCGGGCTGTGCATGTGCTATCTGGTCCAGCTCCTTTGCTGCGGCGGCCGGATGCCCTTCTTCTTCTGCTGTTGAGGATACGATGGATCAATTATCTTCGGCAGATGTTGGATTTGCAGGCAGCACATTTTCGGGAAACATTTTGCTTGGGCGCCTGCACCCCGCTCCCGTGGGGCAGCCGGTGCGGATGCACAGCGCCATAATCTTTTACAGCTTGTAGTGCGCAGTAAGGCGCATGGGATTTTTTAACATGCTGCAAAATGCCAGGAGCGTCTGCTCCTGGCATTTTCTCACATTTTTTCCGGGGCGGAGAAGCCCAGGATGTGGATGCACTGCTCCAAAATGTTCTTGGACAGGCCGATGAGGGAGATGTAGCCCGCTTTCAGAGTCTCGTCCGGCTCCGAGAGAATCCGGGTCTCGTGATAGAAGGCGTTTACGCAGCCCGCCAGCTCGTAGATATAGGCGCAGATCAGGTTGGGGGCGGAGGAGCGCAGGGCGGCTTCCAGGGTGGGGCCCAGCTTGGTGATGGAGAGCATCAGCTCCTTGGCATGGGGGTTGGCCGGGGGCTGGATGGGCAGATTTTCCCAGGCACCGTACCGGGACAGAATGCTCTTCACCCGGACGATGGTATAGAGAATATAGGGGCCGGTGTTGCCCTCGAAGGCGGCGAAGCGCTCCATGTCAAAATTGTAATCCTTGGTGGGCTGGTTGCTCAGGTCGCCGTATTTCAGGGCGGCCAGGGCAATTTTTGCGGTGGTGGCCTCTACCTCATCGTCGGAGACGACCTTGTTTTCCACCACCTTGGAGCGGACAAAGTCCGTCATGTCGGCGATCAGCTGCTCTAAGCGGAGAACGCCGCCGTCTCTGGTCTTGAAGGGTTTGCCGTCCTTGCCATTCATGGTGCCGAAGCCCACGTGCTCCAGCTCCGTCTCAGGGCCTACGATGCCCGCTTTCCGGGCGGCCCGGAACACCTGCTCAAAGTGGAGGTTCTGCCGCTTGTCGGTGACGTAGAGCACCTTCTCCGGGTTCCAGTCCTGCATCCGCTGAACCAGGGTGGCCAGGTCCGTGGTGGCGTAGATGGAGGAGCCGTCGGACTTGACCAGGATGCAGGGGGGCATTTCCTTCTTGTCCCCCTCCTGGGCCACAGGAATGACCCAGGCTCCCTCGGACTGGACGGCAATGCCCCGCTTCTTCATATCCTCCACCATGGCGGGGATGTAGGGGTCGGCGTCGGATTCTCCCAGCCACTTTTCAAAGTGGACGTCCAGGTTGTCGTAGTTTTTCTTCAAATCCGCCACGGACACGTTCATGATGTGCCGCCACAGGGCGCGGTAGCCCCGGCGGCCCTGCTGCAATTCCAGGGTGGCCTGGTGGGCCTTCCGGGAAAATTCCGGGTCCACCTTCTTGGCGGAGGCGGTGGGGTAGATTTCTTCCAAATCCGTGACGGTGAAGGGAGCCTCCTGGGGATATTCCCCAGTAAAGCTCTCGTCAAAATAGGGAAGCTCCGGCTGCCGCTCCTGGAGCTCGGCGATAATCAGGCCCATCTGCAAGCCCCAGTCCCCCAGGTGCACGTCGCCGATGGCATTGTAGCCCAGGAAATCATACAGCCGTTTCAGGGCCTCACCAATGATGGCCGGGCGCAGATGGCCGATGTGCAGGGGCTTTGCCACGTTGGCTCCGCCGTAGTCCACCACAATGGTCTTCCCGGCGCCGATTTTCTCCACGCCGAAGTCCGCCGACCTGCGCATCTGCTCCAGGTAATCTGCCAGGAAGGCCCCGGAGAGCTTCAGATTGATAAAGCCCGGCATTACAGCCTCACACAGATCGTAGTCGTTCCCCCCCAGCTGCTCTGCCACTGCGTTTGCCACCTGGATGGGAGCGCAGTGGTACTGCTTGGCGGCGGCCAGAGCGCCGTTGCACTGGTACTCGCACAGGTCGGGCCGGTTGGAAACCGTTACCCGGCCAAAGCTGGGGTCGTAGCCGGCAGCCGCAAACGCCGCCTGCATCTTTTTTGTAATCATCTCCAGAATTTTTTCCATATTTACCTCCGAAAAAGAGCTTGGAATTTTTAGTGGATTAGGCTCTGGCTTAGCGGTCATGCAAATTGTTTTTGGCGCACCAACAGGACGGAGAAAATTACCTTCCCCCGGGGGGGGCAATGTCGTCAACTTAAGACATCCCGTAGGGGAGGCTATTAGCCTCCCGCGCAGAACAATCCCCAAAAGCGGCACCAAGTCAGGCAAATCCGTATCATTTTCCATTTGCTGGCTCCATTCACCAGAACACTCAAAAACCGTTACCTGGCGGGAGGCTAATAGCCTCCCCTACGGCGTTTTTTAATTCCTAATTCCTAACTATCTCGTATCCCATATCTTATATCTCAGCCTTCCGCTGGGCCATCCACTCCAGGTAATCGTCATAGGTGCCGTACTTGTCGATGATGGTGCCGTCGGGCTGGAAGGCGATCACCCGGTTACAGGTGGAGGTCAGCATTTCGTGGTCGTGGGAGGCCAGCAGAACCACCCCGGTGAAGGCCTCCAGGCCCTTGTTCACCGCCTGAATGGATTCCATATCCAGGTGGTTGGTGGGCTGATCCAGCAGCACCACATTGGCCCCGGAGAGCATCATTTTGGAGAGCATGCAGCGAACCTTCTCGCCGCCGGAGAGCACATTCACCGGCTTGAACACATCCTCATTGCTGAACAGCATCCGCCCCAGGAAGCCCCGCAGGTACACATCGTCCTTCTTGGCGGAGTACTGCCGGAGCCAGTCCACCAGCTCCATCTGATTGCCCTCGAAATACTCGCTGTTGTCCTTGGGCAGGTAGCTGCGGATGGTGGACACGCCCCATTTCACGCTGCCCTCGTCCGGCTCCAGCTCTCCCATGAGCACCTTGAACAGGGCTGTCTGGGCCAGCTCGTTCTCACCCACGAAGGCGATTTTGTCCGTGCGGTTCACGGAGAAGTACACCTTGTCCAGCAGCTTCACCCCGTCCACGGTGACGGAAACGTCCTTCACTGTCAGCACGTCCTTGCCCAGCTCCCGCTCGGCCTGGAAGCCCACGAAGGGATAGCGCCGGGTGGAGCAGGGCATTTCCTCCACGGTCAGCTTGTCCAGCAGCTTCCGCCGGGCAGTGGCCTGCTTGGCCTTGGACTTGTTGGCGGAGAAGCGCTGGATGAACAGCTGCAGCTCCTCAATCTTCTCCTGATTCTTCTTGTTCTTGTTGCGCAGCATGGCCTGAACCATCTGGCTGGACTCGTACCAGAAGTCGTAGTTGCCCACGTACATCTTGATCTTGCCGTAGTCAATGTCCACGGTGTGGGTGCACACCGTATTCAGGAAGTGCCGGTCGTGGCTCACCGCAATGACCATGCCGGGGAAATCCAGCAGGAAATCCTCCAGCCAGTTGATGGCCTCGATGTCCAGGTTGTTGGTGGGCTCGTCCAGCATGACGATGTCCGGGTTTCCAAACAGCGCCTGAGCCAGCAGAATCTTCACCTTCAGCCGGGGGTCCACGCTGCCCATCACATCGTAGTGCAGCTCCGTACCGATGCCCAGACCCTGGAGCAGACGGGAGGCGTCGGACTCCGCTTCCCAGCCCCCCAGCTCGGCGAACTCCGCCTCCAGGTCGGCAGCCCGCAGACCGTCCTCATCGGAAAAGTCCGGCTTTTCATAGATGGCATCCTTTTCCTTCATTACGTCGTAGAGATGCTGGTTGCCCATGATGACGGTGTCCATAACGGTGTACTCATCGTAGGCATTCTGGTTCTGCTTCAAAACGGATACCCGCTTGGTGGGGTCGATGGTGATGCTGCCGTTGGTGGAATCCAGCTCTCCGGTGAGGATTCGCAGGAAGGTGGACTTGCCCGCCCCGTTGGCGCCGATGATGCCGTAGCAGTTGCCGGGCAAAAACTGCAAATCCACATGCTGGAACAGCCACTGGCCGCCAAACTGCATCCCCAAATTACTGACTGTAATCATGTTCGTCTCCTTATTCAATCCATATTCGCTCTCTGGCGCATAACTTTACAGGATAATCCTACCACAAAATTGTGAATAAAGAAAGAACTTTTTTTCAGGTACTTGCATTTTTTGAAAACTGCGGTATAATATTAGCACTCAAAGCTATAGAGTGCTAAATAACAGAATGGAAAGGAAATATTGACTATGGAAAAGATTCAGTTTAAGGCCGAGTCCCAGCGTCTGCTGGATTTGATGATTAACTCCATCTACACCCACCGGGAGATTTTCCTCCGGGAGATCATCTCCAACGCCTCCGACGCCATCGACAAGCTGGCCTATCAGGGCCTGACGGACAGCAGCCTGAACGTCAATAAGGACGATCTGAAAATCACCATCACCCGGGCCAAGGAGGCGCGCATCCTCACCGTCTCCGACAACGGCATCGGCATGACCCGGGAGGAAATGGAAGAGAACCTGGGCACCATCTGCAAGTCCGGCTCCCTGAGCTTCAAGCAGGCCATGGAGCACAGCGACGATATTGACATCATCGGCCAGTTCGGCGTGGGCTTCTACTCCGCCTTCATGGTGGCCTCCTCCGTCACCGTGATTTCCCAAAAGGCCGGCCAGCAGCAGGCCTTCAAGTGGGTCTCCGACGGTGCCGACGGCTACACCATCGAAGAATGTGAGCGGGAATACTCCGGCACCGACGTGATCATGACCCTGAAGCCCGACACCGACGACGACAAGTACAGCGAATATCTGGATGAGTACGAAATCCGCAGTCTGGTGAAGAAATACTCCGACTACATCCGCTACCCCATCGTCATGGAGGTGGAAAAGTCCCGGAAGAAGGAGGATTCCCCCGAGGACAAGCCCGAGTACGAAACCTATACCGAGATGGAGACTCTGAACTCCATGGTGCCCATCTGGCAGCGCAGCAAGAAGGACGTCACCGACGAGGAGTACGAGAGCTTCTACCGGGAAAAATTCTTCGACTACAACAAGCCCCTGCGGATCATCCACACCAGCGCCGAGGGCAGCATCTGCTTCAAGGCCCTGCTGTATATCCCCGGCAAGGCGCCCTACGACTTCTACACCAAGGACTTCAAGCGGGGCTTGCAGCTGTATTCCTCCGGCGTGATGATTATGGAGAACTGCGAGGATTTGCTGCCCGAGCACTTCCGCTTTGTCCGGGGCATTGTGGACAGCCAGGATTTGAGCCTGAACATCAGCCGTGAAATGCTCCAGCACAACCGCCAGCTCACCGTCATCGCCCGGAACATCGAAAAGAAGATTCGCTCTGAGCTGAAGGCCATGCTGGAAAACGACCGGGAGAAGTATGAGGAATTCTATGCCGCCTTCGGCCTCCAGCTGAAATACGGCACGGTCTCCGAGTACGGCGCCCACAAGGACAGCTGCCAGGACCTGCTGCTGTACTACAGCCACAAGCAGGGCAAGCTGGTGAGCCTGAAGGAATATGTGGAGGCCATGCCCGAGGGCCAGGAGAAGATTTACTTCGCCCCCGGCGAAAACCGGGAGCACCTGAGCAAGCTCCCCCAGGTGGCACTGCTGAGCGACAAGGGCTACGATGTGCTGCTGTTCACCGAGGAGGTGGACGAGTTCGTGCCCCAGACCCTGATGACCTACATGGAGAAGAAATTCTGCAACATCACCACCGAGGACTTGGGTCTGCAAAGCGACGAGGAAAAGAAGCAGGCCCAGGAGAAGGCAGAGGAGCTCAAGGGCTTCACCACCTTCGTCAAGGAGAGCCTGGGCGAGCAGGTGAAGGAGGTTCGCCTGTCCCAGAATCTGGGCAGCTACCCCGCCGCCATGGTGCCCGAGGCCGGCATGAGCTTCGAGATGGAGAAATATATGAAGCGGGTGAACCCGGAGTTTGCCTATCCCGTAGGCCGGGTGCTGGAGCTGAACCCGGAGCATGAGGCTGTGAAAACGCTGCAGCGGGTGATGACCGAGGACCCGGTGCTGGCCAAGGACTACGCCCAGCTTCTGTGCTGCCAGGCCCAGCTCATGGCCCAGCTGCCCCTGGACGATCCCTTCGCCTACTCCGAGCTGGTGTGCAGGCTGATGAAATAAGGCAACCCCATCCACTACGTTTTCATGGGCGAAATTGTGGATGTATTTGGAATAATTTAACAGCGAACGGGCTTCCGCCATGCGGGAGCCCGTTTCCCTATTTGATACGCACCCAAACCCTCATCTCTCCCTCGCCACGGTTGGCCCAGGCAAAATAGGGGATGAATTTTAGTGTGACCGGTTCAGTTTTCGCCGGGGCATAGCTCCGGTACAGGGGGCCGTCCTCCGGCTCTTCACGCTTCCCTGGAACCTCCAACACCGTCATGCCCCTGCCGCCAATCTCCATGGGTACCGCTTTTGCCTCTTCGGCACGGGAGGAATCGATGCTGCACAGGTGCAAATCGGGGCCATTGTCCGCCTGTTCCAGACAGTAGGTGATGGGGCCCCGGGCCACGGCCACTTTGTCCAAATCCTCCCGCACCCGGTTGCTCGCCATGAGCAGCCGCATTTTCATGGGAAAATCCAGTGTCACCGTGTCGCCGTCCCTCCAGACTCCGGTGAAATAGCAGTAGCCCTCCTGTTCTGTCCGCTCCATATCCCGGGGAGCGGAGACAGCTGGCGCATCACACCAGCCGGGGAGCCGGAAAGCCAGGGTACAGGTTATGTCTTTTTCCGTGTGCACGGTCAGCCTTGCCCGCCCCTCCCAGGGAAAATCACTCTCCACTGTCACGTGGAGCGTGGTCTGCCCCACTTTTTTGCACAGCCTCCCGCTTATGTAGAGGTGAACAAACAATGTATCCTCATTCTCGGTGCAGGCATAGGCTCCCACGGAACTGACAATCCGGGCCAGATTCGGGGGGCAGCAGGCGCAGCCCAACCACTTCTGCCGCACGGGGTCGACGTGCTTCAGTCGTTCGTCCCGCTTGCAGGCCATGGGGTTGACCTCCAACGGGTTGACGTAGAAGAAGCTTTTGCCGTCCAGCGCCATTCCGGCCAGCACTGTATTATACAGGGCCAGCTCCATCACATCGGCGTACTCTGCGCTGGGCTCGATTTCCAGCATCCGCCTGGCGAAGAAGGCCAGGGCGATGGCCGCACAGGTCTCTGAGTAGGCGGTATCGTTTGGCAGGTCGAAGGGATAGGAGAAGGCCTCGCCGTGGTGGGTGCCTCCCACGCCGCCGGTGACGTACAGCTTTTCTGTTACGATGCTGTTCCACAGCCGTTTGCAGGCGGCATACATGGATTCATCCTGGGTCAGCCGTGCCATGTCCGCCATACCTGCGTACAAATACCCCGCCCGAACTGCATGACCCACTGCCTCGACCTGCTCCCGCACCGGAAGATGGGCCTGATGATAGCTATAGCGGTTTGGGTTTGTGTCCGGTGTCCAGGGCTTGCCCTCAAACTGGGCACGCTCCCGGGCCTCCTGATCGAAGTAATATGGCTGGGTTCCCCGCTGATTCAGGAAAAATTGACTGAGGTTCCGGTATTTCTCCTCACCGGTGACCTCATACAGCCGAACCAGTCCCATTTCTGCAATTTCGTGCCCGGGGTAGCCCTTGCACTTCCCTGCCTCGCTGCCAAACCGCTCTGCCACAAAATCTGCAAAGCGACAGGCGGCACGCAGGAGCTTGTCCTTGCCGGTGGCCTGAAAGTAGGCTGCCGCTCCCTCTGCCAAATGGCCCAGGCAGTACAGCTCATGGTGATCCCGCAGGTTGGTAAACACCCGGTCCATGCCGCCCAGGATGTAGTAGGTGTCCAGATAGCCGCTGTCATCCTGGGCGGCACATACCAGCTCGATGGCCTCGTCGGCTGCCGCCTCCAGAACCGGGTCGGGATGCTGGGTCAGGGAGTAGGCCACAGCCTCGATCCATTTTGAAAAGTCGGTATCCTGAAACAGAAAACCATAGAATTTGTCGGGATCGGGATTTTTTAAGTCCTCTGGAAGAGTCCGGAACCCACGACCGGTATAACTGGGCGGCGTGAAGGCGGCATTTTCCCGCTTCTGCTTCATAAGCTGTGCCGCCGCCCGGAAATTATGTATGCAATAGCTGGGTTCCGCCCCGGGAACCCGGTCGTTGAGGGCCTCCCACTGATAGGGAATCACCTGGGTGCGCACAGTCTCCTGCACGGTATGCCAGAAACCGGCGGTGATTTGTACCGCTTTCAAATCCAGCGGCCTGTTGAAATGCTTTTTATCCATAAACGCCCTCCATAATTTTTTATGAAATGGGAACTGCTGCAATGGAGCAGAGGGCGCTGTACAGGCTGCGATTACGGTGCTCTGCGCCATCTTCCCAATGATATTATAGCACAGATATTCCTCTTTTGTCATCTTTTTACCACTGCTAAAAGCGGATTTTAGCAGGAAATAAATCCAAGTGCCCGCCCCATGCTCTTTCGGGAAACCGGCGCATTTTCACTACCAACCCCAGGGCATATTTGAACCGCTGATCGGGCGCTTCATATCATTTCCTTTATGGACTTCTATGTATTGCATTCTGGGTTCCCGATTGACACAAGCTTACCATTCCGGGAACCGATCCCAGGCTAGCTTCTGGCCGCAGCGGTTGCAGAAGGCCATGTATTCTCTCTCCACGCATATACCACAACGCGGACATACCGGATAGCTGGTGGATTGGCTGCCCTTCCGGTATGTCCGACATTTGGTTACCTGACGGGGAATCCGATAGGACACGGCGTTCAACAGCTCCATGAACTGCTTTGATTCCCACGTCAAAGTCATTTTGCGGTGCTTCCGCAAGCCCTGATACATTCTCATAAACAGAGGAGAGCTTTTGCGGACATTTCGATTCCTTCTTCGCCTTACCCTTTAACCATAAGCATCTGGGCTTTTGTAAGACGCCGAAGAACAGAAAAATGTCTATTTATGTCCAAAGTTATGCGGAAGCAGCCAGTCTGCCTCTTACGTATGCTCTTGCAGTTCCTCCGGCACATCCGGCTGGTAAAGCATAAAAAAGCAGGTGCTGCCTAAACTTGAAGCTGCAGCCAACATCGCTGCGCTGGCCAGCAGAGCACCCAGCTTTACCATAACAGAATTAACCATTGCTTTCATAGAACTTCCTCCTCTCCTGTTTTTTTATCACAGCCAGCAGCATTGATAGTCCCGCCATGCTGCTGCCCGCAAAATACATATTGACCCATTGACCATTGGGTGTGAACAGGAAAACCACCGCCATAGCCCCAAGCAGATTGACCAGGCCGAGGAGCAGGCTGTTCCGGCGATTTATCCTGCGGCTGCTTTCCTTTAACGGCTTATTGGGGGCTGCCACCGGTGAGAATAGCAAAATGATAACAAGATTTATGGAGCAGGTAATCAGACACGCTTTTACCGGGATCGGATACAATCTTTCCGTGAACAGGACAAGAAAGTAAAGAAAGGAGAATGTAAATATACAGCGAAAATGGTTTTTTGCGTGGTATCCGCCCCCGGACAGCCGCAGCGGCACAAAACCCGCCAAGTACGGTATCCACAGAAAGGGTTTTCCGCAGATTGCGGAAATGATGAGCAGGGCCGCAACCCCAGCCAGCGAGGAATACAGCAGCTCCAGACCGTATGCATAAATGCGTACCTTCCCGGTTTCAATGATGCTGCGTTCTGACATCCTCTCAGCGGTTTTTATTGCTATTTGCTGAATCATCGACATTTCTCCCTTCGCTTTTTGTTAAACTTAATGTAATCTATTAAAAACGACAATTCAAGGGGTTAGGCACGAACGACGGTTTAAGCGGCGCAAACGACAGAATCATCCCTTGAAATAATAGTTTTTCTATTATATAATAATAGCTACAGTAGCTTAATTTCTCGCTGTAAACCCGATATAATAACCACAGAATGGAGTAAGAATGCGAGGAACTGCTGTGAATTTGATAAGGAAAAAGATCGGCACTATGATTCGAGAGAAACGAAGCGGCCAGCGCCTTACACAAGAGGAGCTGGCCGAAAAGGTGGGCCTTTCCACTGGTATGATCGGGCAAATCGAGCGGGGGGAAACCATGCCCAGCATTGAAAGTCTGGATGCGATCATTAAGGAATTGTGCATTGACCCCAGATCCCTGTTTGGAGACACGCCTCCGTCAAACACAGAGTTGGCGGAGTTATACATGATCGCTTCCCGAATGAACTCGGATCAGCGGCACCTCTTGCTGAAAATTGCCAGAGCGATCCGGGAGGAGTGATGCTGTGCTTTTGCTGCTTCTGGCACAAACGACCGTTAAAACGGCACAAACGTCAAGCACACCACCTTGAATGGACTTCTGAAATCTGTTAAAATAGATTCGGAAACAATCCATTTCAAGGTGGTGCTTTTATGGAAAAGCTTCGTTTGGGAATTTGCGACGATGAAATACAGGACTTGGCACAAATCCTGGAGCTGGTAAAGCGGTATGATGAAGACTGCCAGCTGCAGATTACCACTTTTCTCCATGCCAAAGATATTCTGCATGCGGCTAAGACATCCGGTTTCGATATTGCGATTTTGGATATTGAAATGGAACCGCCGACGGGGTTTGACGCAGCGAAGGAATTGATCGCCATGCCCAATCCCCCGATTGTGATATTTGCCACGAAAAGCAATGCCTACGCCCTGAAAGGATACGGGGTTGCCATCCGGTATCTCCAAAAGCCGGTTGCCCAGGGGGACTTCTTTGAAGCGATGGATGCCGCCATTGCCGATGCCACGGCCCACCGCCTCACGTTCCAAATTGATACTTCCCTTGTCTCTGTACATCTGCGAGACATCCAGTACATTGAAATATTTGGGCATTATGCTGTGGTGCATACGGCAGAGGAGGCCTATCGTTTCCGCAGCACCTTGAGGGAAGTGATGGCCCGTCTGCCAAGAGGGTATTTTGCATCCCCACACAAGAGCTATGTTGTCAACCTGGAGCACGTCCATTCTGTGACAACCTCTGTAATTACGCTGGATTGCGGTACAGTGGTTCCCATTGGCCGAAAACGAATGCAGGAATTCAATGACGCACTGTATCGTTTTCTTGGGAGGTAAGCATGTATTTTGTTGCTGAACTTATCGGCGTAATTGCAGAGCAGTGTTCCCTGCATTTATTTGTTGAGGGGATTTTCCAATCAAAAGGGAAACTACAATGGCGTTTTTTGATTGCATATTCGGTATTCACTCTCATTATGGCTGTCTTCTCTTTTATTCCGAATGCCTCCTTTCTCCGACTTGGGGTGTACACACTCGAAGCGATTATAATTTCCCATTTTTTATTTCACGCCCGTTTATTGCAGGCGTTATATGTATGTATTAGCTTTGGCGGCATATATATTTTATCAGAAATGATCGTTTTCGGCTTATTTTCCTTTTTACACATTGATGCAAATGTAATTATGAGTTATGGCCATTCCCGTGCCATTTGTATTATTATCTCCCATATGCTGCTATGGCTTTGCGTACTGATCGTGCTGGCAATTACGAAACGCAGGAGAACCGCCATTACCTTACCATTTCTTCTCACCTTAACGCCCGGGTATATTGCCGGAATTGTTTTAGGCGTATCCTTTTGCCGGCAGGTTCTCTCCGGAGACGACCGAATGTCCGTCCCCGTTTTGGTATCCGCAATCGGCTTGCTCTACTTAAACATTGTGATTGTCCTGTATGCGGAGCGTGCCAAAAATGCTTCTGACCAGAAGCTTCAAGCAGAGCTGGCGGAGCATCACTATGCCATGCAGGAGCAATACTATGCTCAGCTCCGAAGCGAGCAGGAAGAAACCAGAGCCATGTTCCATGACATCAATAAATACATGCAGGCAATGCGCACCCTGGCGGCGGAGGCAAACGCAGCGGAAGTAAATCAAATGATGGCGGAGACCCAGGAGCTCTTTGATAGCCTCACCACGGTGGTGGATGTGGGAAACAGCGTGGTAAGCACGATCCTGAACGAGTACCGGGAAATTGCTGAGGATGCCGATACTCCTTTTGACTTTGATGTCCGTGTTCCGCAGAACCTGGGCATTCCGGCAGTCGATCTTTATGTTTTGCTGGGCAATACTCTGGATAACGCCATAGAGGCCTGCCAGTCCCTGCCTGCGGAGAACCGATATATCCGCCTTCAGATGCGGACATATCACAACATCTTCTTTTACCGCATCGAGAACCCCTACGCTGAGGAATATCCCCGGCGGAGCCGGGGGAAAAACCACGGCTACGGACTTCAAAATGTCCGCAGATGTGTGGAAAAGTACAGCGGCGATGTATCGATCAATGACAAGGACGGAACGTTCATCCTTTCCCTGCGGCTGAACAACTGTGTGCCCCTGGATTGTGAGCTGATTTCCCCCGTAACCAGCTCTAAAGGAGCACGATAGGCGAAAAACATGACCATAATTTTTAACGGGCTTCCGCAGTGCGGAAGCCCGTTTCTCATATTCAGTCCGATTCCGGAATCTGGAATTCAATGTAATAGCTTTGCCAGTCCCAGAAGTTTCTGGCCAGGGGATGGACGTCGCTGGGGTCGTAATTGTCCTCTATGTGCAGCCGCAGGCAGTAATCCCCGCTTTCCAGCTGGCCAATGGTCTGGGCCCAGTCGATGGTGAGTTGGGAGGCGCCTCCCATTTTCACATCCCAGCCGGGGGCCAGGTCTTCGCTGCCACAGACCTGCCACCCGGAGGCGTACAGGAGATAGTTCGTCACATTTAGCTGGCCGAACTGCTGGCCCGCCTCCTGGGTGATTTCCAGGGTGATTCCCTCGGAGGTGGCGGAGAGCACCCGGAATTCCAGGCCCCAGTCCTCCCGGTCGATCTCGTAGTGATAGGGCGTGCTCATGTCGAAAAAGTGGGTGCTCAGGATGTCCGGATGCCCCGGCGCCCGGACGGTAAAGCTGCGGATCAGGGGCTGGGCGCCGTCCGGCGTCTCCAGCACGTCGCAGATGGACCACAGCTCCATCTCGGGATAGGCATATTCAAACCTGGTCAGCCCGTTCACGGTCTGGGTGGATTCCTGGCAGATTCCGGCAGCGGCATCCCGGCGGACGTCGGCCAGAATTTCATCCACGGTGATTTTCCCGCCGGAAACCGCCTCCTCCAGGCTCATCCGCTCTCCCTGGACCTCCACGGTCACATTTTCCACCAGATCATAGGAAATCTCATACCCCTCCGGCTGGGCAGCAGGGATGGAGCGAAGGAAGCGTTCCTGCATTTCTGGGTACTTTTCCCCAAGCTCATGGGAAATGGCCAATTGGTTGTAAAGCTCGTCCGTCCGGTCGCATTGGATGGTGCAGTGCCGCGCCTGCTCCGCCCCGGCCCCCGGAATAACCGCCAGCAGGGCCAGCAGAAACGCAATGCAGCTGATTTTTCGGATCATAGAATGTCCTCCTTTTGATTCTATTTTGCTTCAACGATGAGTTCAAATTCCGAAATGGCTTCGGAGGAAATCAGGCTGCGGTCAAACCACAGATCGTACACACCGAAATCCTTGACAAACAGGTAACGGTAATACTCCTGCTTCTCCTGGGTCTCGGGATCGGTCACATACATGCCCATATGCTGGTGGGGATGAAAAAAGCTACCGCCAAGCCAGCTGAAATACTCACAGCCGTAGGCCACTTCGTCCATGTAGACATCGAATGCTCTGCTGCTTGGACTGCGGATGTCTCTCGGCCTCAGGCCGGTAAGGCGTATACCGCCAACGGCGGTGCCGTCCGCGTCAATGATGGAGCAGCTTGTGTCTGTGACCTCGGTAACTTGGTAGCCAGCCGGAAGTTCAAAGGAAAAGTCTCCCTTTTGGGGCGGCGCACTAATCAGCCAGTATCCTGCCCCCAGTCCCCCAAGCAGCGCCGCCACAATGGTTACGGCCAGAATCAGCTTGGATGCTTTTTTCATAATATCCCCCGCTCTCTGTCGACTTTTACGCAAAGTGTAATAATAGCGTAGCACAAATTTCTTCCAGATTCAACCTGCTAAATGAAATCTTAATCTTTACCGCACATCGAATAACTGTGAAGTCCCGAAAAGACTCATTTGGCCAAACAGAGGCTTTTTCCCCGGTGCTTTCCCATTTCCCCTGGGAATACATCCAGCACTCCCGGGGAAAACCGGCTTGCGCAGAGGAAAAAGCCTCCCTGTTGGTCAAGCCTTTTGTTACGGCCTAACGAATCCAAAAGCATTTTATAATGTGCTTATCGGTTTAACTCAGCATTTCGTTGAATGGAACGATGCAATGGCTTCTGAGGAAGGCTCCCCTGTGTAAGGGGAGCTGTCAGCGAAGCTGACTGAGGGACTGTACAGCAGGCACTGAAATGACTGTACAGTCCAATGTGGAAAGGTGTGCTACAGTCCAAACAGGAAAATCAACAGGAATTTCGTTTATGAGGATATTAATTCTGTGGGGAAGCGTTCCCTCTTCGCCCAACGGAATGTGAATATGCGACATATCACTGCACAGTCCCTCAGTCACGGCTTACGCCGTGCCAGCTCCCCTTACACAGGGGAGGGCAGATTATAATAACAAGTGCAACAC
>Ga0129308_1001548_pt1 | contig 23463 bp, 12 predicted proteins | sample L827metagenome_FD_94440 | JGI IMG/M metagenome (GOLD analysis project Ga0129308, IMG submission 94440) | Ring-tailed lemur group fecal microbial communities from Wisconsin, USA - L827 metagenome | ecosystem: Host-associated > Mammals > Digestive system > Large intestine > Fecal | place: USA... | reverse complement strand
CCTAATATATAAGGTATCTTGTCTACCAGTTCCTGACCGTTCTTGCAAGACAAGGCACCGATACCGCAACCGACCAGAATACCCAGGAACAAAGGCTCACCCAGCAAGCCGAATTTCTTCTTCATGCCTTCCGCATCGATGTTCAATTTGTCAAAACCGGGGATTTTGTCCAATGCTTTATTGATGACTACGGCAAATGGTACGAAACCTGCGCAGAAAGGCTGTGGAATGGAGATACCCTCCATCTTGTCGTAAAAACTCTGGAATTTGTCGGCGGTATAGTCGGCCATAATCAGGGTAATGATGTAGCAGATGATAGCGGCGAAGAAGCCCCACCAGATATTGTCGCTGGCAAAATAAACGACTGCGCCGATAAATGCGAAATGCCAGTAGTTCCAAAGGTCGATATTGACCGTACGGGTTGTTTTCGTTAATAACATCAGAAGATTTACTCCCAAACATACCGGAATGATGAATGCACCTACCGATGTGTTATAGGCTACAGCCGCAGCTGCGGGCCATCCCATGTCGAATACCTTCAACTGAAGGCCGTAAATTTCAACGACTTGGCTCAAGGCAGGACCGAGGCTGCTGGTCAACAACGCTGTGACGACCGACAGACCTACGAAACCGACACCTACCAGCAGACCGCTCTTTAGTGCCTTACTGAACTTAATGCCGATGCATACACCCAAAATTGTAAAGATTATAGGCATCATCACTGCTGCTCCTAAGCCGATGATATAACCAAAAACTTGTTCCATTCTCTTGTGATTTAATTAGGTAATTGAGTTTGTTTTTGCAATAGTATGAATTAAAAACCGGGTCAAAAATAAGACCTTTTCTCAATTAATCAAACTTGAAAAGCATAATTATTAGTAAATGGGACGATTTTGGACGAAATTGGTCGTTATCGTGCACAAAATTGCTCGTTTCCGCACACGAAAACCAAATAATACACCCTCTGTGTTGAAAAGTACACATTCGTTTGGAAAGAAAGCATTACTTTTGTTCTTAGAAATAAAACTGGTCTAATACAAAAAAATGAATGACTGCATGAAGAATAATTCAATTTGTAAATTTATTGTATCTGCAATACTGTTGGCTTTCCCGTTGGGGATGTGGGCGCAACGTGTAAGTAGTGAACAGCCTTGGTCTGTGCGTATGGTAGAGTCGGAAATGATTCGATGTCCGGAATCATGGCAGCTCGATTTTCAACCGAGACTGAAATGGGATTATTGCCACGGGCTGGAATTGCAATCTATGCTGGATGTGTATGACCGCTATGGAGATGAGAAAATTTATGATTATGCTTTGGCATATGCTGATACGATGGTGAATGCTGATGGGAGTATCAAAATGTACAAGCGTGAAGAGTTCAGCCTTGACCGCATCAACTCCGGTAAGTTTATCTTCCGTATTTACGAGCAGACAAAAGACGAAAAATACAAGAAGGCATTGGCACTGATGCGCAGCCAGCTTGACGACCATCCGCGTAATGAGGACGGTGGGTTTTGGCACAAGAAGATTTATCCGCATCAGGTGTGGTTGGACGGTATCTACATGGGGGCGCCTTTCTATGCTGAATATGCCTACCGCAATAATCGGGTGGAAGATTATGCGGACGTAATCAACCAGTTCCTAATGGCAGCCCGTCATACTTACGACCCTGAAACAGACTTGTATCGCCATGCTTGTGATGTAAGTCGGAAGGAACGCTGGTCGGACAAGGAAACGGGGCTGTCTCTCCATAGCTGGGGACGCGCAATGGGCTGGTATGCCATGGCATTTGTCGATGCACTTGATTTTATTCCGCCGCATGAGGCGGGAAGGGATTCAATGTTGGTGATATTCAATCATCTGGCCGATATGGTGAAACGTCTGCAAGATGACAAGACCGGGCTGTGGTACCAGGTGTTGGACAAAAGCGGTGAGCCGGGCAACTATCTGGAGTCTTCCTGTTCTGCCATGTTTGTCTATTCTCTGTTCAAGGGAGTGCGTAAAGGGTATCTCGACAAATCCTATCTGGACGTGGCTGTCAAAGGGTATCAAGGTATTCTCGACCACTTTATCGAAGTGGATAAGAATGGTGTCGTTTCCATTACCCGGGCATGTGCCGTAGCTGGATTGGGGGGGAAGAACTACCGTTCGGGAGACTATGATTATTATATCAACGAGACAATCCGCAATAATGACCCCAAAGCAGTCGGCCCGTTTATTCTGGGTTCATTGGAGTGGGAACGTCTTCAAGAGGTTAAGGAAACCGTTAACCGGAAATGAAAAGGTTGCTACAGTGTACATTCATGGCAGCATTGCTTTGCTTGGCAATGCCGTTGTCCGCACAAACGGATTGGAAACGTCATATCGTGGTAGCGTGTGATGGGGCAGGAGACTACCGTACCTTGACGGAAGCCATGGAGGGTATTCGCGCTTTTATGGACTATAAGGTGACGGTATTCATCAAAGACGGCATATACAGGGAAAAGGTGATTGTTCCGTCTTGGATTGAAAATGTGGAGTTTGTGGGTGAGAGTGTGGAGAATACTGTCATTACGTATGACGACCATGCCAATATCAATAAAATGGGAACTTTCCGTACCTATACCCTGAAGGTAGAGGGGAGTGGCATTACTTTCAGGAATCTTACGATAGAGAATAATGCCCCCCGCCTGGGGCAGGCAGTGGCTCTTCATACGGAAGGCGATCGCCTGATATTTGCAGATTGCCGTTTCCTGGGAAATCAGGACACCGTTTATACTGGAGCGGGCGGTACCCGTCTCTTCTTTTTGAATTGTTATATAGAAGGCACTACGGATTTTATCTTCGGTCCTTCCACTGCCTTGTTCGAGGGATGTACCGTTCATAGCAAGATGAATTCGTATATTACGGCAGCATCCACTCCGGCAGATGTTGAGGTGGGGTATGTATTCAAAAACTGTAAGCTGACGGCTGCTCCCGGTGTGGACAAGGTTTATCTGGGTCGCCCGTGGCGTCCTTATGCAGCCACAGTGTTCATCGATTGCGAACTGGGCAAGCACGTTTGTCCGGCTGGCTGGGACAATTGGCGCAATCCGGCGAATGAGAAAACTGCCCGTTATGCCGAATATGGAAGTACGGGGGAAGGTGGAGTTGCTGAAGGACGCGTGCGGTGGGCCAGGCAATTGTCTCAGGAAGAAGCGGAAAAGTACAATGATATAAAGTTCATTTTCAGACTATGCGGAGACTGGAATCCGGAAATATAACCATATCTTATTAATATCATCATGAAACATAAATTGATTCTGTTCTTAGGCTTGTTCTTTCTGTTCTCGGCTTTTAAGTCCGATAGACCGGTTGTCACCATCTTTATGATTGGTGATTCTACAATGGCCGACAAAAATTTGACGGGAGGTAATCCTGAAAGAGGCTGGGGACAAATGTTGCCCGGTTATTTTTCTGAAGACATATTGGTGGATAACCATGCTGTGAATGGCCGTAGTTCCAAGAGCTTTATTGATGAGGGACGTTGGGACAAGGTGCTTTCTTTAATTAAGAAAGGAGACTACGTCTTTATACAATTTGGGCATAACGATGAGAAACCGGAAGCAGCCCGTCACACAGCCCCGGGAAGTACCTTTGATGCGAACTTGCGTAAATTTGTTGACGAGACACGTGCCAAAGGCGGAATCCCGGTATTGTTCAATTCCATTGTAAGGCGTAAATTTGGTTTAACTGCCGATGCGCAGACGGTGAAAGATGCCGTTAATCAGGATGATTTCCGCAATGATGCCAATCCGGATGCCAAACGGGATGCTTCTGCTGCCGTATATCCCAAAGAGGGCAATACGCTGATTGATACTCATGGGGCTTATCTGGAGTCTCCACGCAATGTGGCTAAGGAACTGAATGTGCCGTTTGTAGATATGAATAAAATTACCCACGACCTGGTAGAGGGATTGGGACCTGAGAAGTCGAAGAAACTCTTTATGTGGATAGCTCCCAACGCGGTTCCTGCTATGCCTAAAGGTCGTGAAGACAATACTCATCTCAATGTATACGGTGCTCGCGTTATAGCCGGGCTGACGGTGGATGCCATTGCCGGGGCTGTACCGGAGTTGGCACAATATGTCCGTCACTACGATTTTGTGGTAGCCCAGGACGGAAGCGGCGATTTCTTTACTGTGCAGGAGGCTATCGATGCAGTACCCGACTTCCGTAAGGGGGTACGTACTACCATTTTGGTGCGAAAAGGAATCTATAAGGAAAAGCTCGTAGTTCCCGAAAGCAAAATCAACGTCTCGTTGTTGGGACAGGAGGGTACTGTCCTTTCTTATGACGACTATGCCGATAAGCCCAACCGCTTTGGGGAGAACAAGGGGACTTCCGGCTCTTCATCCTGCTATATCTATGCTCCCGATTTCTATGCGGAGAACATTACTTTTGAAAACAGTTCCGGTCCGGTAGGGCAGGCTGTGGCATGTTTTGTCAGTGCCGACCGTGTGTACTTCAAGAATTGCCGCTTCTTTGGTTATCAGGATACGCTTTATACTTACGGTAAGGGTGTCCGGCAGTATTTTGAAGATTGCTATATAGAGGGTACGGTCGATTTTATTTTCGGATGGTCTGTTGCGGTATTCAATCGTTGCCACATCCATAGCAAGGGCAATGGTTATGTAACGGCCCCTTCCACGGATAAAGGGCAGAAGTACGGGTATGTTTTTTATGACTGCAAGTTGACGGCAGATTCCGGTGTGGACAAAGTATATCTTTCCCGCCCTTGGCGTCCTTATGCGCAAGCCGTTTTCATCCGTTGTGAATTGGGTAGGCACATCTTGCCTGCCGGGTGGAACAATTGGGGCAACAAGGCGAATGAGAAGACGGCTTTCTATGCCGAGTACGAGAGCCGTGGTGAGGGGGCCAATCCCCGTGTACGTGCCTCTTTCTCTCACCAGCTGAGGGGGATGGAGGGGTATAAGATAGAGGATGTGCTTGAAGGGCTTGATGGATGGAATCCTGTGAAGAATGGCAATGGATTACTGAACGTCAGGCGATAGACAGCTATTCTGAAAACTCATCTCTCATAAAGTGATTGGTTCTCAGCATGAAACTTTTAGTTTTCCCATGACATACTAAAAGTTTCCCTTAACAAAACAAGTAGTTTCAATGGGGCAAACTTCTGGTTTCAGCGAGTGAAACTATTGGTCCCGACAAGCAATACTTTTAGTCCCAGCAGTCTGAAACAAGTTTTCTAACAGGGTACCGTTGTTACTTTAGCCATTTGTTGAAGAATTCCAGCGTTTCTTTCTGCATGGCTTTGTTAAAGAAGTGCTTCTCTTCCCATAGTTTGGTGACAAGGTATTCCCCTACCTGCTGGCTTTTCCAAACGTCTTGCATAATGGCATAGGCATCCTTGACACCTTTTACCGGAAACAGCTTGTCTTGAGTACCGTTGAAGAACAGAGCAGGTTTGGGGCAGGCAATACTCGCGGTATGCGGGTAGTCCAAATACCGGCGCAGGTCGGGGATGAGCATAGAGAAGGCGGAACCGCCTTTGTTCTGGTTGTTGGTCAGGGTCATCAGGTGTTCGGTCGTGTTCATCCAGCACACGGAGGCAGATGCCTTTACACAGTCGGTAAGGGAGGCAAGCATCCAGGAACGGTAGGCTCCCATGGAAAAGCCCAGACAACCCACTCTTTTCTTGTCGACATATGGTAGAGAGGCAAGGAACTCCGTACTGCGCACGTCGTCCATATGGATGAAGGCTCCCCACGAACTGCCCATTTGCAGGAAGTTGGAAGCCAGTGCTTGCTGGCCGTCGTAGTCTATGCCTTCCTTGCGTCCTCGTTCTCCCCAGAACAATGCATCGATGGACAATACGACATAGCCGTTGGCTGCGAAGTAATCGCCCGTATATTGGCTGTCGTAGCAACGTGCCGCCCAGTCGTCGGCATCTGCCAGCACTTCCGCCTTAACATGAAAAGGGCGTATCATTTTCTCCTTGCCGATGGAGAAATGGGCTCCATGGTCGTGAAGCATGACGATGGCGGGGAACGGACCTTTACCGTCGGGCACCAATAAATAGGCAGGTATACGGCACCATTCCGATACATTAAACCGTATTTTTCGGACCTCGTATCCGTTGCGGTGTTCTGCGTCGACTACTTCCATACTGTACTCCCGTGGGGCAGGGGCAATGTTCTGCATACATTCCATCAGTGTGCTCCGGGCTTCTGTACGCCATTGGTCGTAATCCTTTGTCGGGGAATTTCCCCATGCCAAGGGATAGTTGAGTTGCCGTTTCAATTGCTCATAGAAGGTGGGCATATTTTTCACAATCCCGTAAGAGGCGGTATCGGTTTGTGCTGTGACCGTGGTGTATACGGAAGAGAGGAGAAAAAAGAACAGAATGTTGTATTTCATGGTTTGATGGTTTATTCACAGTTATTAAATTAGAAGCAAAGGTACAAGAATTTTCAATGAAATATGTATCTTTACCGCATAGAATAAACTGATTATGACGAAAAAAATTTTATATCTAATAGCAGGTTTGATATGTACGCTGGCAGTGAAGGCACACCCGGATTGTTTTTTCACTCATTATTCGTCTGAGGACGGGCTGTCTCAAAACACAGTCATGAGTATATTGCAGGATAGAAGCGGCAATATGTGGTTTTCTACGTGGGATGGCATCAACCGATTTGACGGATATTCCTTCAAGACGTATAAAGCAAGACTTGACAATCAGATTGCCTTGACAAACAATCGTATAGACCTGATGTATGAGGATAAGTACGGCTTCCTTTGGTTGCTGACTTATGACAGCCATGTTTTTCGCTTCAATCCTCGTACAGAGGTATTTGAACGGGTTCCGGCTGAGGATAGGGAAGGAAATTCCGCAACGGTTACTTCCATCAACCTATTGCCGGGTGGTGCCGTGTGGTTGTTGACAGAAAAAGAAGGGGCTATCCGGGTATCTACAGAACCCGATACTTATCGTCTTGCCACCGAGTGGTATTCGGTCAAGTCCAGACCGTTTCCGGCAATGCGTGTGCATGAAGTGTATGAAGATTCCTCGGGACATGAGTGGATATTGACAGATAACGGATTGGGGATGGTTTCTCCTGCTGAAAAGTCGACCGCATCTTTTTTTGTGGAGGCGGCAGAGAAGGAGAAAAAAGAAGGACAGCCTTTCTACGCTTGCCGGGAGCATGAAGGGGAAATCTTTTTCGGCTCGGAGAAAGGGCGTGTCTGGCGTTATCAGAAGTCAGCAGGTGAATTCCGCCTGCTCCAGCTTCCGGCAGCTTCAAAGATAGTCTCCATTCAGGAGCTTAATCGGCACGAAATGCTGATTGTGACCGCTACGGATGGTTTTTTTGTGTATAAATATGCCACACAGGATTTTGAGCATTACAATGCATCCCGTTTTCCCGACTCGCCGGTATGCTCTGCCTATGTAGACAAACATGGTGAGGTATGGTTTGAGCAGCATATATCGGGTTCTGTTGTACACTTCAATCCCCTGACCCGTATACTGAAGACCGAGACGGTGGCTGTAGAACCTACTAGTACAGACCGTTCCCGTCCGGCTTTCCATGTACACGAAGATGTCCATGGTTCTGTGTGGGTACATCCTTATGGAGGTGGTTTTTCCTATTTTGACAGGGAACAGAATTGCCTTCGTCCCTTTTATAATAGTCTGGCCCAGGGTGACTGGCGTTTTTCCAATAAAATCCATGCGGCTTTCTCGGACAAGCAAGGCAATCTGTGGATGTGCACCCATTCCAAAGGATTGGAAAAAGTAACTTTCCGTCCCTCCCAGTTTAAGCTGATAACCCCTATGCCGCATCACTATGAGTCATTGAGCAATGAAGTGAGAGGCTTGTGTGAGGACAGTGAATATAATCTTTGGGTTGGCTTGAAGGACGGAAAACTAAGAGTGTATGACAAAGACCGCAGAGAGCGAGGGTATCTGACGGAAAACGGTACGATAGCTCATTCCGGTACCCCGATGCGCGGAAACGTGTACTTCATCATGCAGGATAGCAGGAAAAATCTTTGGATTGCTACGAAAGGGGATGGTCTGGTAAAGGCAGAGCCTCAAGGGAATGCACGCTATAGATTGACCCGTTATCAAAATGACAAGGATGACATTTACAGCTTGAGTGATGACAATGTGTACTGTGTATATGAAGATACCCGAGAAAGAATCTGGGTAGCTACTTTTGCCGGGGGGGTGAATTACATGGCGCGTGACAAGGACGGAAAGGAGATTTTTGTCAATCACCGCAACAATCTGAAGGGGTATCCCATAGACAACTGTTATAAGGCGCGTTTCATTACCGGTGACGGGCAGGGACATATCTGGATTGGAACGACCGTTGGCGCTCTGATGGTAAAGGAAGATTTTAGAACGCCGGAAGATGCTGTCTTTCATCACTTTGTACGTGTGCCGGAAGATATTCACAGCTTGAGCAACAATGATGTACACTGGATTCTGTCTACCCGGAACAAGGAACTTTATTTGGCTACCTTTGGGGGTGGTCTGAATAAACTGCTGTCTTTGGACAAGGATGGAAATGCCCGATTCAAATCCTATTCTGTGCAAGATGGGCTGCCTTCCGATGTGCTTTTGGCAATACGGGAGGACAGTAAGTCCAATCTGTGGATGAGTACGGAGAACGGCATCAGCAAGTTCGTTCCTTCCCAAGAGAAATTCGAGAATTATAATGATGAGGGAATCTCCTTTCGGATACGCTTCAGTGAGGCTGCATCTGCTTGTACTTCTTTAGGAAATATACTGTTTGGAGCGAGTAACGGTATATTTATGTTTAATCCGGACTCCATACGCAAGAGTAGTTATGTTCCTCCGATTGTGCTGTCCAATCTGTTGGTAGCCAATGAAGATGTAATGCCGGGGGCGGGTTCCGTATTGCGGCAAAGCTTGGACGGCACACACGAACTGGAATTGTCCCATAGGGAGAATGTCTTTACCATTCAGTATGCGGCGCTCGATTATTCGGCTCCGTCCGAAATTCAATATGCCTATATTCTGGAGGGCTTCGAGAAGGCATGGAACTATGTAGGAAAACAGCGGACGGCTACTTATACGAATCTTCCCAAAGGACATTATCTGTTCAAGGTACGTTCTACCAATGCCGATGGCGTTTGGACCGAAAATACCCGGGTACTTGGCATAGAGGTGCTCCCTTCTTTTTGGGAAACTTCCTTTGCCTATTTTCTCTATATTTTGTTTGTGTTACTGATTATAGTGACCGCTGTATATATCTTATTCACCATTTACCGGTTGAAGCACAAGGTCTCTATGGAACAGCAGATGACAGACATGAAGTTGCGTTTCTTTACGGACATATCCCATGAACTGCGTACGCCGTTGACTTTGATTTCGGGACCGGTGGAGTATGTGCTGGAGAATACTCCGCTGCCGGACGATGCCCGCGAACAGCTGCAGGTGGTGGAGCGTAATACGAACCGTATGCTCCGTTTGATTAACCAGATACTTGATTTCCGCAAGATTCAGAACCGGAAAATGAAGATGCAGGTACAGCGTATCAATGTTGTGGCGTTCACCCGTAAGATTATGGAAAATTTTGATGCCATGGCTGAGGAACGTCACATCGATTTTCTGTTTGAAACGGAGAAAGAGGAACTTTACTTGTGGGTCGATGCCGATAAATATGAGAAGATTGTGTTCAATCTGCTTTCCAATGCATTCAAATACACTCCTAATGACAAGATGATAACTGTCTTTATCCGTGAGGATGAAAAATCCGTGTCTGTCGGGGTGCAGGACCAGGGAATCGGTATTGCTGATAATAAGAAAAAATCCTTGTTTGTGAGGTTCGAGAATCTGGTGGACCGTAATTTGTTCAACCAGTCAAGTACCGGCATAGGCTTGTCATTGGTGAAAGAACTGGTCGAGATGCATAAAGCCTTGATAACTGTAGAAAGCAAGCTGGGAGCGGGAAGCTGCTTCAAAGTCGATTTTCTGAAAGGAAAAGGACACTATGATGAAACCGTGGAGTTTCTTCAGGATGATGCGGCGGTCGGTATGGCAGTTGTAGAACGGGGCGCGGATAGTCATTCACAGGCAGAGGAGCAGGAAACTTTGCAGGAGGACAACGGAAAAGAGGAAACAGCCATGGGGACCATGCTTCTGGTGGAGGACAACTCGGAACTGCGTCTGTTCCTGCGCAGTATTTTTGCATCCGAATACCGGATTGTAGAAGCAGTGGACGGTATGCAAGGGTTGGGCAAAGCGTTGAAGTTCCTTCCGGACATAATTATCAGCGACGTAATGATGCCGGAGAAGGATGGCTTTTCCATGACCCGCGATTTGCGTGCCGACATGACCACCAGTCATATTCCTATTGTTTTGTTGACAGCTAAAACAGCCATTGAAAGCAAACTGGAAGGATTGGAATATGGTGCGGATGACTATATTACAAAGCCTTTCAGCGCCACTTATCTGAAAGCCCGTGTCAAGAATCTACTGATGCAGCGGCGTAAACTTCAAGACTTGTATCGTGCGGATTTGATGTCTGCCGGGGCGGCTGATACTTTATCGGAAGTTGAAACCAAAGAGCAGAAAGCGCCGGAAATGTCTCCCAATGACCGTAAGTTTATGGATAAACTATTGGAACTGATGGAGAAGAATATGGATAACGGTGATTTGGTTGTGGATGATTTGGTACAAGAGTTGGCGGTCAGCCGGTCCGTATTCTTCAAGAAACTGAAAACTCTGACGGGGCTGGCACCGATAGAGTTCATCAAGGAAATGCGTATCAACCGCGCCGTGCAGCTCATCGAGACAGGCGAATATTCCATGACTCAGATTTCCTATATGGTAGGAATCAACGACCCGCGTTATTTCAGCAAGTGCTTCAAGCAGAAGATGGGAATGACGCCGACGGAATACAGGGATAAAAGAACGAGAAACAGTAGATGTGGATGAAGAGAGTTTGAATGTATTGAGATGAAGTAGGATATTCCCCTCCTTTGGTGCGGTGTGTACTGGTGGAAAAGTAAGAGGATGAATCCATTTTACGGATTCATCCTCTTGCGTGTATTATTGGGGCATCAGTTTTTATTTATACCAACGTGGATCACCGACGGCGTTGTAGATTAAGTCTTCATCGCTCAATGTGAAGTCACCGTTTGCTGTGTCTTTGTAACCCGGATTCAGTGTGGTGCCTTCTGTGTCGTAGAACTTGGCAGTACCACCATCGTTAGATACTAAGTTGACAGTGTTGTAATAATTGTTGTTCTTGAAGGTTGGCTCTGCGGTTGCACTATTGTCCGAGAATCCTCTGCCACAGTCGGGCATGTTTGATACCATGTTGTTGGTGAACGTAATGCTGTTTCCTTTGAAACGTACATAGAAGAGTCTCCGGCTGGAATTGTTGCTTACTCCGTCCAAAGTGCAGTGGTCTATTGTGATGATGGGGGCTGCACCTGCAAAGTTGCCGGATGCATCGTCATATCTTACGAAATCACGGGCTGCGCAACTATTCCATAGGGTGTTGTTGGTTATGTTGATAGCTTTGATATATCCTTTACGACAGTCAAACAGGTCACCGCCATTACACTCGATGTCGTGAATCAGACAGTTGTTGACAGTAATCTCTCCTATTTCGGCAGCTACATTCACGTAGTAGAAGCCTTTTGTGTAATTTCGGATTTCGCAGTCATCAATAACCAGTGCATCGTATGTGGTGGCTGTTGTGAACTCAAAGGCTTGGCTGCCATCAGTGTTCTCACCGTTCAGCACGACTTGCTTCATGTTGAGCGAAGCCCCGTCACTCAGCGTGAAGCATGTATTCAGAATGGGGCGGTCACTCGGGCGTACGGCTTTGATTTCGATGCTTTTGGAAATGGTAATCTTGCTGACAGCTCCTTCTATGAGCGGTGCAGAGTAGGTGCCTGGATAGAAAGCAAACGCATCTCCATCCTGAGCAGCTCCAAGCATGGCTATAAAGTCATCTTCGGGCTTAACGGCTATGGCTCCGTCCAAGTCTATCAAAGTGGTGAAGCTTACGGTACCTCTCGTCTTTGTTCCGTTCATCAGTTTGGCAGTGTAGGCGGTTTCGGCTTGCAGACCATTGATGGTTGCAGCACCGGCTTCTATTTCGGCAGAGGTAACATTGTGGGTAATGTCGCCCGGAGTCAGTACGATGGTGGTGGCAGTGGCTCCCGCAGTCCAGTGGAGCGTTGCTGAAGATTCTGTCAAATCTTCTTCTGTCACATTCTTGAAAATCTGTTCGGTACCGGTCTCAAAGAATACTCCGCTCCATTTGGATTCGGTGATATTCTCACCGATAGCCTGTATGCGGATCGAATATTGGGTCTCGCCTTCCAAATCGGTAATTACGTAGGGAATATCCGCATTCCCGATTTCGGTGATTGTCTTGACGGGAGAGCCGTTGAAGGTTAAGCTGTCGTTGGCGTACACTTCAATGTTGTAGCTGGAAGCACCGGTTACGGCAGTCCACGTGAGGCGTGCATTTACTTGGTTGACAACTCTTGCCTCTAAATTGATGGGGGCGAAGAGACGGTTGTAGTCAATTTCTGTGATTTCCGTGCTTTGGTCTTCACAAGCGGTTGTCAGGGCAATGAGGGAAAGCCCCAACAGATATGTATATTGTTTGATCCTATTCATGATGTTCTTCTTGTTTTTAGTCGGTGACATAAGGTCTAATCATTTGTTAATGTTCCGTTACTGTTGTCGATGAAAGTCTGCCAGATAGGCCATACTTGATGTTCGTCGGGGTTTTGCAGATAGAGAACTTCGATAAGTTCATCCGGCAGTTTTTCCGTAGAAATCCAGGTGGTGTTGCTTTCGTAGCCCATAGCCAAGCCTTCTTCATCGGTTTCTCCGTGGTTCAGCCCGTAGATGGTAAGGGTCTCGCCGTCTTCGGCTGTCTGGAAATACAACTTTTCGGGAAGGTCGGCATAAGCTCCTTCACGGCGTGCCAATTGCTTCATCTTGTTTTTGGCTTCATCCAATTTGGTTTTCAGTAGATTCCATCGTATCAGGTCGGCTTTTCTCAAAGACTCTCCTGCAAATTCAAAGGCACGTTGTTCTACGATGGCATCGAAAAATGTATCTTTGCTTGCGGTTGCTTTGCTCATGTACGCGGTTACTTTGGCTGCCGGTAATGCGCGATCCAATATAGGTTTCAGGTACTGTGCTGCGTTTGTCGGACCGTCAAGCTGGTTGATGGCTTCTGCGGCCATTAGGTAAACGTCGGCCAGACGCATATATTGCCAGTTCACACCATCGTCGTTGGTTGATGTGACGATGCGATCCATCCATTCGTAGCGGAGTTTGCCGAAGCACCAGTTCTTTAGGCTGCGCAGTTGCTGCTTGGATGTAGATTCTTTCGACCAGTCATAGGGAACGCAGGTAATGTCGCGGCGAACGTCCTCTACATCATAGTCATAGAACAGGTAGGGCAAGGGACCGTTGACACCGCCTTGGGCTTGCTGTGTATATTGGTCTTTCTCATTATGTTTTACGCCAAATGTGTAGAGCACGCGACCTCGTCCGGCTGAGAACGGGATTTCCCAAAGGGATTCACCACCGGCGACGGTGATATCCTTACAGAGCTTGGTGAAGTTGTCCTTGAATTCTCCTAAGGTATTGCAGCCCTGGTTGATGATGGAAAGACATTCGTCACGTGCAATGGTGTACATGGCAGTTTGCGAGAGCTCTGCATCGTTGCTCAAGCGGATGCCGTCTGCGCGTTGGCTGTAGCCTCCCGCGTAAAGGGCAATACGTGCGCGCAAACCTTTTACGAAAGCCTTGCTCACACGCTCCGTGCTGGAGGTGATGGTCGTTGCATTGGGCCAGGAGACGTAATTTTCAGCTTCCAGTAAATCGGCCAACAACTGTTTGTAGATGACGTCTCTGTCTGTGCGGCTTAAGTACATCGTTTCGGAAGTGATGGGCTCGAAGCGTGCGGGAACATCTCCCCATCCTTTTATCAAATCCAGATAGAGTACGGCTCTCAAAGTCAGTGCTTCGCCCAATAGTTGTGCCATATCCGGCTGGGTGGCCACGTTGCCATAGTTACGGATGCCTTCAATGGCTTTGTTGGCACGCTCGATGCCTTCAAAGAACTTGGCGTAGGCATTGTTGTCGGTATTCATCTGGGAGTTGGAGGCAGATGCGTTGAAGGTACACAAGTCGTATTTGCCACCATCGTTTACTTTGGCTGCATCCATACCGTTAATCCATTCGATGTCGGAGTTGATGCCGTAGTACGGCAGGAAACGTCCGCGGTATGAGTTGGTCTCGCCGAATGACTGGTGAATGCCCATCACTGCTGCTTCTGCCATGGAATAGTTGGAGAAAATGAGTGATGCATCCATGGAAGATTGTGACGGCGCTTCCAGGTCACAAGAGGCTATTGTGCCTGCAAGTGATAGAGATAGGAGGGATATATAGAATATTCTTTTCATGTTGTTTACTTTTTATTGGGTTTAGAAATTCAGATTAACACCCACTACGAACTGGCGGCTTTTGGGATATGCGGAGTAGTCGACACCCGGTGTCAGGTTCGTTCTGCGCATGGTGGACACTTCGGGGTCGTAGCCGGAATAGCTGGTTAGGCAGAATACATTGTATGCCGTGACATAGAAACGCAGGTTCTGGATGAAAGCTTTCTTGGTCAACGCTTTTGGAAGTGTATATCCCAAGGTCAGTGTGTTCAGACGGAGGAAGGAAGCGTCTTCTATTGCCCAGTCGCTGAACACCATTCTTTGAGTATAGGGAGACCACATCGTGGTATTGGCATTCATGGCCGCCAATTGTGCAGGGTCATTGCAGATGGTTCCGTCAGCATTTAGGTTGGTCCAGCGTTTCCCGTCAGCCATGTCTGTAATCATGTTGCGGTATTGGTACTTGCCGGTTTGTGTGAATTCAATCTTATTGGCATTGTAGACATCGTTACCATAGCTCCAGTTGAAGTTGGCGCTCAAGTCGAAGCCGTAGGCGCGTGCGTTGATGCTGAAACCACCGGTGTGCAAGGGGTTGGCATCACCGATTATTTCGCGGTCGGCATAGTCTGTACTTACGGTGTTGTCACCGCTGAGGTCTTTCAGCTTCATCATACCGGGACGAAGGGTGCCTACTACAGACGAGCAGTCGGTAACTCCTTCTTTCAGTATCCATTTTTTGCTTGTAGCATCATAGCCTTCAAAGTCGCTCACTTCATAGCGTCCGTCGGAGCGGTAACCGTACATCTTTCCTACGGAACCGCCTTTGGCAATCCAGTAGTCATAGCCGATTTCGGAAGAAGCCCAATAGGAATCTTCTCCAAAGTCGTTCATGATGCCCAAATCCTTGATTTCGTTCTTGTTGAAGCCGATGTTCGCACTAAAGCTTAGTCCGAAATTTTTCTTGTCAATGACTGTCCAGTTGATGGTTGCTTCGATACCTTTGTTTTGGGTTTTACCCATATTGCGGTATTGCGTGTCATAGCCGGTACCGCTTACGGGAAACTCAATCAGCAGGTCTTTAGTCGTATTCAAGTATGCTTCGATAGAACCGTTCAACTTTCCGTTCAGAACTGTGAAGTCCAAACCTAAGTTACGGGTAATGGTCGTTTCCCACTTCAAATCGGGGTTGGCCATGGTTTTGCTGGGTGCCCAATAACTGTTGTAGCCGTTAATCCAGGAAGTGACGTTGCTTGTATAGCTTTGTACCAATTGACCTGCTGGAATGTTGTTGTTGCCGGCTGTACCATAGCTGAAACGGAGTTTCAAGTCATCCAGCCAGCTTTTGGTGGATTCCATGAAAGGTTCGGAAGAAACACGCCAGGCAACGGCAGCCGAAGGAAAATATCCCCAGCGGTTAGTTTCTCCGAATTTGGAGGAACCGTCGGCACGGAAGGTTGCACTCAGCAGATACTTGCTCTGATAGTCATAGTTCACACGTCCGAAGTAGGACAGCAACTTGTCATCCGGGTTTAGATAGTTCTGTATGTTATAAGGAGTGGTGCCATTGATGTTGGTCAGTTTCCATGCTTGTTCGGCTGTAATCCAGTCGGGGAATCCATGCACCTCATTGGTCAGTTCTTTCGATTTTGTGATTACCCATTCGTGACCGAGCATCAGGTTCAGGTGATGGTCATCATTCTTGAGTAGTTTGGCAAAGTCGTAGCTGACGGTATTGGTGTTACGGAACTTATGGCGAAACGTATTGGTCAGACGGATGGCCGGATGACCTTGGTTCTCGGAGGCTGGAGTGTTCTTGATATAATAGGTGGTGGTTCCCCAGAAACGTTGGTCATTGTTTCTGTAATCATCGTATCCGAATTCGGTCTTTACCTTGAAATTCTTGAAGATTTCCCAGCCGAAGCTACCGGCCATGTTCAAGGTCTTGCGCTCTTTCAGACGGTCGTTGTCTGAAATGGCCGTAAGTGGGTGGTATAGATTACCAAGGTCTTCATCGGCACTTCCTGCCGAGGAATCCAGATTTGACAGAGGTATCGGAGTGTAGATGACCGAATATTTCAGTCTTCTGTCCGTGTCGCTTGTTGTGCTGGCATCGTTGGCACCGCCGCCTTTGATGTCTGTATCGGAATAACGTATGGAGAAGTCAAGGGTCGTGGCTTTGGAGGGCTTTGTATTCAATTTCAGACTGAAGTTGTCGCGTTTGAAGCTTGAGCCTTCCATGATGGCCTTGTCGTTCATGTGGTTGTAGCTGAATGCATATCTGATTTTCTCGCTACCACCGGTGATGCTCAGGTTGTGGTTGAAGGTGTTACCTGTACGCCCGAAAGTGAGGTCTTGCCAGTCATTGGAGGCGATGTTGTCGTACATATCCATATCTTGATAGGTGCCGAAGTATTTCTCATAGGATTCTGGGGAATCTTTCAGCAAGGCCAGCTCATACTGCCATTTGGCATAATCCTTGGCTCCGAGCACATCCAATGTCTTGGCTATCTTTTTCCAGCTGTAGTAGGCATTGTAGCTCACGTTGACTTTCCCTTCTTTACCGGACTTCGTTGTGACTAGAATTACGCCGTTTGCACCGCGTGAACCGTAGATTGCAGTAGAAGATGCATCTTTCAATACGGTCATATCTTCAATGTCCGAAGCCGGAATGTCAGAAATAGATTCTACCGGGAAACCGTCTACAATGAACAAGGGGTCGTTGCTCTGAGAGATGGAACCGCCGCCACGCACGCGAATCTTCATTTCCGCATCGGGCGAACCTTCTGTGGTGGTAATCTGTACACCGGCCATTTTACCGGTCAGGGCTTCGGTGGCAGAGGCTACCGGAACGGCAGCCAGTACATCGGAGTTGACTGTTGCCACAGACCCCGTCAAGTCTTTACGCTTTACGGAACCATAACCGATGACCACCACCTCTTCCAGGGCTTGGGCATCATCTGCCAGCACTACGTTGATTGTTTTTTGTCCTTTGACGGAAACCTCTTGTGTAGTCATACCTACATAGGAGAATACCAATGTGGCATTGGAAGGAACGCTGAGGGTGAAGTTTCCGTCAATGTCGGTGATTGTACCATTGCTGGTATTCCCTTTTTCTACCACGGAAGCACCAATCACGGTTTCTCCCGTCTTGTCTGTCACAGTACCTTTTACGGTTACATTTTGCGCTGATACGCTGAGCGATACCATGGCTACTAAAAAGAATAGTAACGCGGTGCGCATGTTTTTCATCTTGTTAGACATTCTTTGCATGTTTATAATTTAAAGTAATTCTTTTCTCTCACTGTGTTCGCACACACTGTTAATTCGTTGATGCAAATGTAGAGAGATGTGAAAAAGGGTATGTGCAAAATTTGTTTTTAGGCTGGTATTTTTTGTTATCTATGGTATATTAGCATGTTAATTCCGGTCTGTATGATGTTTTAAAGCAGGAAAAGAGGGGTGAGTGTGTATTTTTTGTTTCGAAAGGGAGGGGCGTATGTCAAAAAACAGCGATAGCGGCAATGTCTGTAGCCTTGTCTACAATATGTGCCGGATGAAACTCTTCCAGCTCCGTACGGGGGCGGAATCCCCAGGTGACACCGCAGGCAGTGACTCCGGCGTTGGCGGCCGTCTGCATGTCTACCCCGGAGTCTCCCACGTAGAGCACGTCTTCACGGGATACCTGGGCAATGTCCAGAATGTCATGCACCACTGTCGGGTCGGGCTTCACGTTGACCCCTTCCCTTTGTCCGAAGACGGCGGTAAAGCGTATGTTGGGGAAGTAATGCGCAATTAGTTTCACGGTAGCCGATTGATATTTGTTGGAAGCCACGGCCAGCATCATCCCTTTCTCCTGCAACTGTTCCAGCAGTTCGGGGATGCCGGGGTAAGGGCGGCTCTTATCGGCATTGTGCACATCATAATAAGGAACAAACTCCTTGCGGACCTGCAAGACGTTTTCTTCGCTCTTTTCCCCTTCCGGAAGGGCGCGCTCGAATAGTTTGTTGATTCCGTTGCCAACCATGAAGTTATAGGCCGATTCCGGGTGGGGGGGATAGCCGAGCGCTTGCAGGGCATGGTTTGTACTTTGTGCCAAATCGGCGATTGTATTCAGTAAAGTTCCGTCCAGGTCAAATATAATCAACTTCTTCATTGTCTTCTCTATTTTTTAGTTTGCTGCAAATATAGGGCTTTTTGCATTCATGTTCAAATGCTGCCTCGAGTTTCAGGTATTTGCAGGACAATATAGAGAGTGCAGCCTTACTTCCGGCTGATTCTGAACCAGTCGACGTCCACCCAGCCGCCGTCATTGGTTACAATGGCAGGACGTGTGCAGAACATGCCGACTTTAGTACCGATCCATTTGCCCTCTTTTGCCTGGAAGGGTTTGCCGAGGGGCTGATATTTTTTTCCGTCGAGGCTGTAACTGAAGTCGCACATCACCAGGAGGTCATGACTGCCTTCACTCTCTGCAATTTTCTTTCCGTCGCAGTTGAATTTGACGCGCAGATAGACGGTATTCTCTTTCAAATCCACGCTTCCGTTCGCTTGTTCGGGTGTGCCTTTGTCCGCTTTCGGGCAGGAAACTTGCGAGAGTACCAGGCCATTGCCGGTATTCTCCAGTATCAGCCCTGCATAGTCCATGCCCATAACTATCAGTCCGGTACGTTCGCCTTTGTACTTTTCCGTCGGCTCGAAGGTCAGTTTCATGGTAGCGGTGAAGTTGGCGGCGGGAGCTTTCTGTAACAGCAGGTTGGCTACGTCCCACAGATTCTTGTATTCCTCGACAACGGGATATGAATAGAGGCGTACGAGGCTTTGGTCTCCGGCATAGTAAGCCCACTTTTCATTGATATTGGCATGCCATTGCCATTGAGGGGAGAGGGTATAGCCGTCGAACTCATCGCTTTCCTGCGGATTGCAGAGGGGATAGGTACTACCCATGTCAGGTTTCTTATAAGTCATTACCGGCTCTCCGCAACCGTCACCGTCTTTGTCGGCACCGATGACGGGCCATCCGTCTACCCATGTCATGGGCTGCAGATGTACCAGACGACCGTAAGCGCCTACATCCTGGAAGTGCAGGAACCAGTTTTCGCCGGTAGGGGTATCCACCCATGCACCCTGGTGAGGGCCGTTGATGGGACTGCTGCCTTGTGCAAGCACCTTCTTCCATTCGTAAGGTCCGTACACATTCTTGGAACGGAGCACCACTTGCCAGCCCGTAGGCACGCCGCCTGCCGGATGGAAGATGTAGTAATAGTCTCCTTTCTTATAGAGTTTCGGTCCTTCGCAGGTCTGATGGGCCTTGTGCCCGTCGAAGATGATGCGCGATTGTGTGATGGCCCTGGTTGCATCCGCATTCAGTTCGCAGATGGAGAGGATGCTTTTCAGTCCGGCACGGCTGCCTGCATACGCGTGCACCATGTAGACTTTGCCGTCTTCGTCCCAGAAAGGACAGGTATCGATGATGCCTTTTCCGGGCTTCACCAGTATGGGTTCGGTCCACGGTCCTTTGGGGTCTTTGGCTTTCACCATGAAAGCTCCCTGGTCAGGGTCGCCCCAGAAGATGTAGAATTCTCCGTTGTGGTGGCGGATGGCAGGTGCCCATACCCGGTTGCCGTGTTCGGGGTGTTCGGGAGTCTCGACCGGAGCCAGCGCGTAGGGCACGGCAGCGCCGATGATGGTCCAGTTCACCAGGTCTTTGGAATGCAGAATCTGCAATCCGGGCAGGCAGTTGAAGCTGGAGGAAGTCAAGTAGAAGTCATTCCCCACGCGGCAGGCATCCGGGTCGGAATAGTCTGCATGGAGTATGGGGTTCTTGTACTTGCCGTTTCCCAGGTCCGGACACCAGACTTCGGAAACGTAGTTCTTCTGTTGTGCCGCTAAGGGCAGGGCGAATAGTAGGGCAAGTCCTATAAAGGTGTTCTTGATTCTCATATTATTGTAAAAAAGGGTATGCGATTGTTTCATTAGCCTTTTATCTTCACTTCTACCGGGTGTTCAAGTTCTTCCCTCCATGCCTGCATATAGGCGAACCAAGCTGTCGGGGTAGGATAGCCGAAGGTTTCCTTGCGGGAAGTGAACATGGTGTAGTGGTGGAAACGGTGCTTGCCGGGAGCGGCAATTGTATAGAGGAAATTGTCTTTATCCTTCACCTCTTCGCAGACGTATTCCCGGGGGATGTAGGTGGCGATTCCTACGGTTTCTTTGGCATAGTTCACGGTGTCCGTCACGGGCCAGTGCCTTCCCCAACTGCCGACCAGGCCCTTGTGGTCGGAAAAAGAAAGGGTCTCGTTGCCCATAATGTTCTGTACACCGGTGCAGAACACCTCATCTGCCAGCGGCTCGTCAAAGAAGGTTTCTACCCGCAGGTCGCGGTGTCCAGCATAGAGGATGTAGCGGTTGGTCATGCTCAGTTCCTTGCCTTGATATTCCCAGCCCTTCACCTCCGCTTCAACCACGGTACGCACAGGACCGTAGGCAAGGATGCGCTCGGTACGGAAGGCTATTGGCTCAATGTGGGTGGCCTTTGTGCCGTCCCATCCCTTCAGTGCACCGATACCACAGCTGTTGCCCACCATCAGTACGTCATCGCCAAAACCTCGCGCCAATTGTTCTTTGGTGGGGTAGAATTGGCTTTCCTCGATTTCCAGTCCTTTGTTGAACTTGCCATACGGGTCTATGGTCTGTTTCTGGTTGAAATAGATGCGATAGGCCACTAATTCGGATTCAAACATAGGACCGTGTCCGTGTACCATGCTGTAGAAGTTGGTGGTGCCGGGCACGGTGACGGATTGTATGGGAGTATGCTGCTGCTTCTTGGCGTCGCGTATCAGCATCTCGGCGAATACGCGCGCAGGGTAAGTCTTGTTTGCCTTGGCAGACGAAAGGGTAACGGCCAGCATTTTCGTACTTTGTGCGGGTACATCTATTACAAAAGCCAGTTCATCGGCTTTCAGGTCGCCGTTCAGGTCATCCAGTTGCGAGGGGATTTCCTTTTTTCCGTCCATCACCACGGCAGAGCGCACATGGAAGGACGGATTAATTTCGTTGAGGCGTATGACGACCGGCTCATCCGTCTTGTCTTTATTCCATTGGTTGCTTACTTCTATGGTGAACTGTGCCGTTCCAGTCTGTTGTGCAGACAAGGTCAAAGGAAGGATACACAGCATACAAAGAAATGTAAAAAAGTTGTTTTTCATAATTGTTCGGCTTTAGAGTGCAAATGTAACAGAATTTTTTTAGTCATAGTCTTTTCCGTTCACCTTTACATTCTCTGCATTCTTTATCTGCAGCACTTTGCCTTTGGTCTCGATGCGGATGTCCTCCAATGTCACATTCTTGGCTTGACTGATGACGATTCCTTCTTTGGCGTCACTGATTACGACATGCTTTACACTGATATTGTCGATAGGCATCTCGGGCAGTCCGTTGAAGAACATGGCACGTCCGGACCCCTTGCAGACTATATTGGAAATATGGATGTTGCGGAAAGCGGGGGTTTCTACCGTTACCGGTGGTACATTTGCTTTCATACGTCCTTCCAGCTCTTCTTCCGTCTCTTCACCGGCCCCCTTGCCGCCGTAGAACAAGTCGAACAGCAATGGCTCATGGGGAATGTCAATCATATGGATATTGTTAATGTAGATGTCCTCGACCACACCGCCGCGTCCACGGGTACTTTTGAAACGTAGGCCGACATCCGTACCCAGGAAAGTGCAGTCGGATACATAGATATTCTTGACGCCTCCGGACATTTCGCTGCCTACTACGAAGCCGCCGTGTCCGTGCAGTACGGTGTTGTTTTTCACAATCACATTCTGGCAGGGCTCTCCGCGTCTGCGTCCGTCCTCGTCCTTGCCAGACTTGATGCAGATGGCATCGTCGCCGGCATCGAATATATTGTTGATGATGAGTGCATTTTTACAGGATTCCAGGTCCAGCGCATCGCCATTCTGCGAATACCACGGATTGAATACCTTCACCTTGTTGATGGTAATATGCTCGCAAGACAACGGATGCAGGCACCAACTCGGAGAATTTTTGAAAGTGACTCCTTCCAGCAGCACCTTCTTGCTTTTGACGATGTTCAGCAGTACCGGACGCAGCCATGGACGGATTTCATTCCATTCTTCTTCCGTTTCAATGCCTTCGGGATTGTTGAACTCCTTGCAGGCCAGGGCCCCTTTCAGTGCGCCGGCTGTGGGATACCACACGGATTTGTCCACTACACCACCTGATTTCACAAGGTTTTCCCATTGGGAAGCGGTCAGTTTGCCCTTTTTCACCGGGCGCCAGCTGTCACCGGAGCCATCGAACACGCCATGCCCCGTAATGGCAATATTCTCGGCATTCCATGCCGAAATGGGAGACTGGCAGCGGCGGGTCTCCAGTCCCTCAAAGGAGGTCTTTATGATGGGATAAGCTTCAAAGTCGTCAGTAAACACTACCAGGGCATTCTTCTCTGTATAGAGGTTTACGTTGCTCAAGAGTTCTATCGGTCCGGTCAGCCACAGTCCTTCGGGGATGATGACTGTACCGCCTCCTTTGGCGTTTACCTCCTTAATGGCATGGTTGATGGCTTTGCTGTTCAGCGTGATGCCGTCATTTTTGGCTCCGAACTGCACTATGTTTACCGAATAGTCGGGAAAGACAGGCTGTTCCACCTTTGGCATGTCGAACGGGAGGTTTTCATAGATACTGTTATTTATATGGTTTCCGCATTGTGCCTGCATTGCATGCTGGGCGGGTAGCAACGGAAGAGATAAGGCTGTGAGCACCAATAGCTTTTTAATAAATGTGTTCATTCGTGATACTGTATTTGATTACTGTTTGCAAATGTATCGGGCTTTGGTTGAAACGATGTGTACTTATTGTTGGTTTTGGTGTATTTTTTGTCGTTCTTCCCTTTTCTTTGCACACTTTCGGGCTTTTTATGCAAAAACTTCCTATCTTTGCAGCCGAATTTTACTAAAAATAGGTATGAGTTACAATTTGTTGAAAGGAAAAAGAGGCATTATT
>Ga0129308_1001545_pt1 | contig 23488 bp, 21 predicted proteins | sample L827metagenome_FD_94440 | JGI IMG/M metagenome (GOLD analysis project Ga0129308, IMG submission 94440) | Ring-tailed lemur group fecal microbial communities from Wisconsin, USA - L827 metagenome | ecosystem: Host-associated > Mammals > Digestive system > Large intestine > Fecal | place: USA... | reverse complement strand
TGGCATTTAGAAGCCTCTCTTGCCGACTGCTCATGCATTATATAACATTATTTTTCCCTTTGCAAGCTTTTTTTCATTTTTTTGTCGAGTTCGTCTATTTCTTTGTATTCTTCTTAGTAATATCTTTATCACTGTCTAAAACAATGGTAATTGGACCATCATTTAAAATTGATACTTTCATATCCGCTGCAAAAATGCCTTTTTCAAGATGCACGCCTTTATCTTCTATCATTTTATTAAACTGATCATATAAAGGGATTGCCTTTTCAGGTGCTAAAGCTTCAGTAAATCCCGGGCGGCGGCCATGACGACAGTTTGCATATAAAGTAAATTGTGATATAGAAAGAATTGAGCCGCCTACATCTAACAGGCTTTTATTCATTTTGCCATTCTCATCTTCAAACACTCTGAGATTAATCATTTTATCTATCATTGGCTCTAAAACAGATGCATCGTCATCTGTGCCAAATCCTACAAGAACAACATATCCTTTTTCAATAGCACCATTGACTTTTCCCTCAATTGTTACGCTTCCTTCTTTAACTCTCTGTAATACCAAACGCATTTTTCATCATCCTTTTTCTTTACTTTTTTCATTTCTCGCTTTACTATTATATATGATTTATTTTTAAAAGAAAAGAGGTATCCTATGAAACAAACACTGGCCTACCGCATGCGTCCTCAGCATTTATCAGAAATTCTTGGACAAAAGCACTTAGTAGGAGAAAACAAAGTCATAAGTCATTTTGTGAAAAGCGGACACCCGATGTCAATGATTCTCTATGGTCCTCCAGGATGCGGCAAAACAACAATTGCCACTTGCCTTGCTAATGATTTGCAGATTCCTTTTCGTATTTTTAATGCTTCGACAGGCAATAAGAAAGAGATGGATACAATCATTGAGGAAGCAAAAATCTATGACGGCATGTTTGTCATTATTGATGAAGTCCATCGTTTAAATAAGGATAAGCAAGATCATCTGCTGCCGCATATTGAGAGCGGCTTATTGATTATCGTAGGATGCACAACAGCAAATCCTTATCATTCGATTAATCCTGCGATTCGTTCCCGCTGCCATATTTTTGAGGTTAAGCCATTAACCGCTGATGATATTGTCGAAGGTCTTCAGCGTGGACTGGATGCTGAAAACTGCACAGCAGATTCCAAGGCTCTGCAAATGATTGCCAGTCTTGCGAATGGCGATATCCGCTATGCCTTTAATTGTCTGGAGCTTTGTATGATCATTGCTAAAGACAAACATATCACTGTTGAAGACGTTCAAAACGGTTCATTTAGAGTTAATGCCCGCTATGATAAAGATGAGGATGAATATTATGATACACTGAGCGGATTTCAAAAATCAATCAGAGGCAGCGACCCTAATGGGGCACTTTACTATTTAGCCAAATTAATTGAATATAACGATATGGAATCTTTGGAGAGACGACTGATTACCATTGCCTACGAGGATATCGGTTTAGCTAATCCAATGGTTTGTTCAAGAACGATTAATGCAATTGATGCTGCTAATCGGATTGGTTTTCCAGAAGCACGAATCCCTCTGTCTGTCGCTGTGATTGATTTAGCACTTTCACCAAAATCAAAATCAGCCGAATCGGCGATTGACCGGGCAATAGCCTGCTTAAATCAGAATAGCAAATCCGCACCGTCCTATCTTCGCCTGACGCCGGTTGGTTTAGCTGAAGATGAAAAATATGACTATAACCGCAAAGATTTATGGGAATATATTCAATATCTGCCGATCGGATTGGAAAATGAGCAGTTTTATATTCCCTCTCAATCCAGCAGTTATGAGAAAAATCTGACGGCTTATTATGAACGAATCATGAAACATGGCAGAACATCTAATATTAAAAAGCTTAATCATATGCCCGTCCCTCATCAGAAAGACTAAAAGACCCATCGCCGGGTCTTTTTTGTTAACAGCTATTTTTTTGCCATACGAATACATCACTTAGCGCGCAATTGATGGTATTATTAAAATCTTCCAGGTCAACAGGATACCAGTGAACAGCCATCTGATGTTTAAACCATGTCATCTGCCGCTTAGCATATCTTCTTGAATCCAGACGGATTTTCTCTTTTGCCTGCTCCAAAGTCACTTTGCCATTAAGATAGTCAAAAAGTTCACGATAACCAATAGCTTTCATGCTCTGCATTTCCGGTTTGGCTCCCATGGCCACAATAATTTTAAATTCTTCCAATAAGCCATCCGCAAACATTTTTTCAACGCGTTCATTAATGCGCTGATAGAGCTTTTTTCTTTCCAAATCCAATCCGATGACATAGGCATCATACAGAGGTTCTGAAACATCTGCTTCTATTTGTTCGGATTTTGTTTTGCCTGTTGTTTCATAAATTTCAATAGCCCGAAGCACCCGGTGACGGTTATTGGGATGAATTTCACTGGCGCTTTTGCGGTCAAATGAAGCTAAATGCGCATGCAGCTTCTCATTGCTGTAGCGGGCATATTTTTTCGCAAAATTTACTTCATGTCCCTCATCATCAAAACGATAATCATATAAAGCAGCCCGGATATACAGGCCAGTGCCACCAACAATCATTGGCAAATGTCCGCGGGCTGTGATCTCATCAATCAATTGGCGAACCTCTTTCTGGAAATCAGAGACACTGTAGCTCTCATCAAAATGACGGCAGTCAATCAGATGATGAATAACGCCTTCTTTTTCATCTTCCGTGACTTTTGCGGTCCCGATATCAAGATGTTCATAAATTTGCATAGAGTCACCGCTGATAATTTCGGCATTTAATTGTTTAGCCAGAGCAATGGAAAGTTTTGTTTTTCCAACTGCTGTGGGTCCTATAACGACTAATACTTTTGTTTTCATTACACCACTCGCTTAAATAATTTTTCTATTTCATAATCCGTATAAGAAATCATGGTAGGCCGGCCATGCGGACATACATAAGGGTTATCACAACACATCAGTTCATCTACTATATGCTGCATATTTTCTGTATTAAGAAAGGTATTTCCCTTCACACTGGCTTTACAGCTTAAGGTGGCTATGGCGTCTTTTCTTAAAGCCAATAAATCCACTTTGCTTGTATGCAGTACCTGATCAACCATACTTTCAATATAAACCTGTTCATCTATCTGTTTCATCCACATTGGCAGCTGCTTGACGACAAAACTTGTGGGGCCAAAAGGCTGCAGATAGATGCCTACTTCTTCCAATGCATCCATTCTTTCTTTTAAAATCAGACATTCACTTTGCGGATATTCAAGCATGATAGGCACCAGCATATCCTGCAGTGTGTTGTCACGTTTTTCAAATTTATCCAAATAATATTCATAATTGACGCGTTCTTTGGCTGCGTGCTGATCAATAATGTACATGCCATCATTATCTTCCGCAATAATGTAGGTGCCTCTGACCTGACCTTTGACTGTCAGTTTTTTCTGCATCACTTTTTTAGGTTCATTGACCTCTGTTTTTATTTCTGGGGCCGGCATTGCTTTAATTTCTGAAAGTTCTGTTTTAGCATTTTCAGGCAATACATAATCAGGGGCCTCCTCTCTGACGCTTTTGATGGCATCAGGGACAATATGTTCTTCATGGTAGACGCTCTCTTTAACTGCAGGTTCCATCTGAATACTCAAATCAAAGCTTTCCTGATCAAAATTAGCTTTAAAGGCCGGACGTTCCTTGATATTGTAAGTTGCACGATAGGTTAAATCTGCGCCCTGCAAAGCTTTAGCCAATCCGTTTAAAAGCAGTTCTCTTAACTGATCAGATTTAGAAAAGCGTACTTCAAGTTTGGCCGGATGCACATTGACATCGACTAAAAATGGATCGACATCAATATTAACACAGACCACCGGATAACGGTCCGGAGCCAGATAGGCCCGATAAGCGCTGTTAATTGTATCTAGCGTCAGCGCATTTCTAACTACTCGGTGATTAACTAATGTCATCATATAATTCTTTGATGATCGGGATAAATCAATTTTGGAAATATATCCGGAAACATGGAATTCCTCATCACCAAAGTCAATAGCAAGCATACTTTTCGCTGCCTGCAGGCCATAAATCGTCGCTATAACTTCAAGCAGCTGCCCATTGCCATTCGTTTTGAAGACCAGCCGGTCCTGATGAATCAATGTAAAAGCAATATGAGGGTAAGAAACTGCCAGTTTCTCCACATATCCCTGAATTGCCGCAAATTCCGCATGAACACTTTTCATATATTTCAGACGTGCCGGCACATTCTGGAACAAACGCGTAATCGTCATATCTGTTCCTTTGCGTCCGTCATCGGGATTTTCCTCAATCATTTTACCAAACTCATAAACAATCCGGTAACCTTCGCTGCCCTGGCTGGTTTTTAACTCAAAATGTGAAACTGAGGCAATCGAAGGAATCGCTTCTCCTCTAAAACCCAGCGAAGAAATTCTGAACAAATCAAAATCATCTTTGATTTTACTCGTGGCATGTCTTAAAAAACAGAGTTTGGCATCTTCCGGGCTCATTCCAACCCCATTATCCGTTACGCGAATTTTAGACAAACCGCCTTCCGTTATTTCAATCTGTATCTGTGTTGCCTGAGCGTCAATACTGTTTTCTACCAGTTCTTTAACAACATTGGCCGGTCTTTCAATAACCTCGCCAGCCGCAATTTTATTAGCTAAGGTATCATCTAAAACGTGAATTTTTCCCATTCATTCACCTGCTTTCAGAAAGTTTCTTCAGTTCCATTAATGCACTCAATGCTTCCATAGGTGACATATTTAACGGATCCATTCTGCTTAAATAAATTTCCACTTCACTTGGTTCTCTCGGCTTTGATTCATTCGCCGTTTCATGTGTTTTTTCCAATACTTTCTCAATATTATTTTCTTCCAGCGCCTTCAGGATTGTTTCCGCCCGGCCTAAGATATCTTCGGGCAATAAGGCCAATCTTGCCACATTGACACCATAAGATTTATTTGCGCGTCCATCTTTGATCTTATAAAGGAAAACAATATCATTTTCTTTTTCCATAACTGAAGCATGGACATTTTTAATACCGGGAATCTGCTCATCCAAAAATGTCAGTTCATGATAATGCGTAGAAAACAGAGCTTTGCACTTGACTGTTTTCGCAATATATTCAACCATTGCCTGAGCAATTGCCATCCCATCGAAGGTTGCCGTGCCTCGGCCAATTTCATCGAAGATAATCAGTGAATTTTCCGTTGCACTGCGCAGCGCCCGGTTTGCTTCCAGCATTTCTACCATGAATGTGGATTGTCCGGAAATCAAATCGTCACTGGCTCCTATTCTTGTAAACAGCTGATCAAAAATTGGCAAATTAGCCTTTGTTGCCGGAACAAAGCAGCCAATCTGAGCCATGATGACTGTTAAGGCAACCTGGCGCATGTAGGTGCTCTTGCCGCCCATATTCGGTCCGGTAATCATTAACAATGTTTCATCCTGATTCATGACAATATCATTTTCGACATATTTGTCTTTTTTCATGACTTCTTCGATAACGGCATGACGCCCATTTTCAATTGTTAATATATGTTCATCATTAAAAACAGGACGGACATAACGATTCTGACTGCTTAAATGTGCTAAAGCAATATAGACATCTATCTCTGCGATAACTTTGGAAACATCCTGTAAAAGATGCACATCTTTTTTCACAAAGTCTCTGACCTGTAAAAACAGCTCATATTCAACTTTCATTATTTTATCTTCAGCGTTTAAAATCTTTGATTCCATTTCTTTAAGTTCTGGCGTAATGAAACGTTCCGCATTTGCCAGGCTTTGTTTGCGGGTGTAATTCATTTCTTCTTTGACCAGAGGGAGATAACTTTTGGTAACTTCTATGTAATAACCAAAAACCTTATTGTATCCGACACGCAAGTTTTTAATACCTGTCTTTTCTTTTTCCTGCTGTTCAAAGTCAAGAATCCACTGTTTGCCGTTGATACTGGCATCCAAATATTCATCAAGCTGCTCATTAAACCCTTTCTTAAACATGCCGCCTTCTTTAATAGAGATAGGTGGTGTATCGACAAAAGCTTCTTCAATTAGATTAGTAATATGTGAAAGATCAACCAGCCGTGCCGCCAGGGCATCCGTCAGCGGGTGATTAAGCGTCGTCAACTGATATTTTAGTTCGGGAACAACCTTTAAAGTTTTGCCAATCCAAATGATGTCCCGGGCATTAATATTTCCAAAAGCAGCGCGAGCTGCCAGACGTTCCAGATCATAAACTTCTTTAAGGATTTCTTTAATGCTCTCCCGTTCAATAAAGTTATTATTAAAAAGTTCAACGATGTCCAAACGGGCATTGATTTTATCTTTGTCTATCAATGGCTTATCGATCCACTGTTTTAAAAGGCGAGAGCCCATCGCTGATTTGGTTTTATCTAACAGCCAGAGTAAACTGCCATATTTTTCCTTAGCCCGAATTGTCTGTGTCAGTTCCAGTGCATTTTTAGCATATATGTCCATTGCCAGATAGCCATTGCTTTCGAGTTCTTTAATAGGCTGGATATAGTCAATAGAACGTTTCTGCGTCTGTTCAAGATAATTTAACAATAGTGAAGCGACTTTCATCTGCTTAAAATCATGAATTTCTTTTAATAACTGTTCATGACTGCTTTTAGGATGTTCATCATCAAATTCAGAAATCATTACATGATGATTTTTAACTAATGACTCATAGATACTTTGATCAGTCGAAGAAGGTGTTACCAGTTCCTTAATTTTCATTGTCAAAAGTTCATTTTCCAGTGTACTCAGCTTTTTATCCATGGTTTCTACCATGAATTCCCCTGTAGCCAGGTCACAGAAAGCAAGGCTATAATGGAAATCAAAAACTTCCAGTGCGGCAATAAAATTATTGGCATGATCACTGGTATCCATCATCGTCCCTGGCGTAATAATCTGAATGACTCCGCGTTTGACAATTCCTTCAGCAACACTGGGATCTTCCAGCTGCTCAACGATTGCTACTTTATGTCCATTATCAATTAATCGCTGGATATAAGCATCTGCAGCATGATGGGGCACACCACACATTGGCACACGCTCTTTGGCTCCGGCATCCCTTCCTGTCAGAGTCAGATCCAGTTCCTTGGAAACTAACTTGGCATCCTCGAAAAACATCTCATAAAAATCGCCCAATCGAAACATCACGATTGTATCCGGATGCTGCTCTTTAATTTCTAAATACTGCATCATCATTGGGGTATATTTTGGTTTCATTCAATCACTCCCTCTTTTTAGCTTTTCTATTATAGCATAATTTTGCAGAATAAAGGAAAAAATAAGCTTTCTTTCTGCTTAATTTTGTAAACATCTGCGTTAAAAAACACCATTGTTTTTAAGCGTTCAAGTTAAAATTATCTACTCAGCTAAAAAATCACCGCGGTGCTTCAGATATGCAAAAAAAACATTGAGGACTCAATGCTTTTTTATGAATATTTATTTTTCTAAGAAGGTCGGATCAACTTCCATATCAATTTCATCCCAGATTTCCGGTTCCGAGCTGACTTCAATACAGATTTTTGTTTCTCCGACAATATCCACATGAAGTGTCTTTTCACATGTCACGACAATTTTGCCCTGATCATTGATCACAGCCTCCAGACAAACCGGAGCCTGCGGACAAGTTGCGATTAACATGACTTCTCCGTCAAGCCCAACTGCTTCTTTCGTCATGATTTTTAACTCATCTTTATAATGCACTGTTTCCACATGAACCTGAGATGTTTTATCGTCATCCAGAGAATACCAGATATTCAAGTCAAACTGACCTTCTACATAAAGTTTTTCTTTAACTAAATGAGCATGATACTGATGATTGACAATCCAGCAGCCCAGAATTGAAGAGACATTAGTAATCGCCTCCAGTGGATAAACTGTTTTATTCTTTAAATGTCCTTTTCCAATGACAGCTTTTGTTATGATTTCGCGAATCTCATTTGGCATATATTTCCCTCCCTAAACTACTATATGCCACAGGCTTCCCAAATATAACTATAAAAAGGGACGCGTTAGTCCCTTAACTGCCCTTCGATGACATCTTGTACCCATCTGGCCAGTGCATTTAAATTCTCTTTATCATTCAAATAATTAACAACCAGCGGATGATTTTCAAACTGCTCTCTTTTTTTCTGATAGATAAGCATTAATTCTGCAGTATCTGCCTCAGGTGATGTTCTCATCTTTAATATTTTTTTTTGCAGCTCTTTAATTTCTTTTTCCAGTTCGAAAATTTCTGGATGATCCTTTAAAAACTGCAGTGATTTCTGATAAGCCTGGCACTCCGCAGAATTTAAAAGCATTGCATTCAGCTGACAAGCCAGTTCATCTGTTTTATTCAATGACAATCTTTCCCTTCAATGCCCAAGTATTAGCTTCAGTGATTTCAACATCAACGATTTTACCAATGCACTTAAAATCTCCTTCAAAATTCACAAGTTTCTGACTTTCGGTATAGCCTGTCAAAATCTGAGGATTCTTTTTAGAAGGACCCTCCACTAATACTTTGACTTTCTGTCCTAAATATTTCTGATTATTTTCCCAGGCATATTGATTTACCAATTCATTCAGGCGGTAAAGTCGCTGTTCTTTTGTCGCCATATCCACATTATCTTCCATTTTCGCAGCAGGTGTACCAATACGCGGTGAATAGATAAACGTATAAGCATTATCATAATGACAATATTTAACAATTTCCAAAGTATGTTCGTACTGTTCATCTGTCTCATTTGGAAAACCTACGATAATATCTGTAGAAACTGCACAGTGAGGGATTTTTTCCTTGATTTTGTCAAATAAAATTTTATACTGCTCAATGGTATATTTGCGTCCCATCAGCTTTAATATATCATTATCCCCAGACTGTACCGGCAAGTGGATATATGGCATTAAGTTATCATAAGCCGCAATCGTATCAATCATGCGGTCATTAAAGTCCCATGGATGACTGGTTGTAAAACGAATTCTGGCAATCCCTGTTTTAGCAGTTTCTTCTAACAGTGTGGCAAAATCAATGCCTTCATTTAAATCTTTTCCATAAGCGTTCACATTCTGCCCTAGAAGCGTAATTTCCTGATATCCCTGTTCCTTTAAACTTACAACCTCATCAATAATATCCTGCATTTTTCTGGAGCGCTCTTTACCACGGGTATATGGCACAATACAGTATGTACAGAATTTATCACATCCATACATGATATTAACCCAGGCTTTAAAATGGTCATTACGAACAACAGGCACATCCTCAACGACATCCCCCTCTTTAGACCATACTTCAACCACTGTTTTTTTAGCGTTCATGGCTTCCTCTAACAATTGTGGCAGACGATGAATATTGTGGGTTCCAAAAACTAAGTCAACATGCGGATATTTTTTCATAATAGCAGAGACAACACTCTCTTCCTGCGCCATGCAGCCGCAGATTGCCAGAATCAAATCATCCCGCTGCTGTTTTAAAGCTTTGATATTGCCAATTTTACCAAAAACTTTCTGTTCCGCATTTTCCCTAATCGCACAAGTATTTAAAATAATAATATGACTTGTTTCCATAACATCACTTTGCACATAACCCATCGCTTCCAGAATGCCGCGAAGTGTTTCACTGTCACGCTCATTTGCCTGACAGCCATAAGTACGTATAAAGTAGGTTTTTCCTACGCCAATATTTTTCATTGCATTAGGTATTTCAAACTGATCCTTCAAAAAATGAGTCTCATCTTTACCACGCTGACGCGCCAGTTTAAGATCCGGTCCATTAAATTGTTTCATTACTTTCCCCTGCTTTCTTGTATACCCAACGATTATAACATACAAGTCAGACAAAAAAAAGAGCTGATGCTCTTAATTTTTAACGATAAAGCCATCCCTTTCGGGATGGCTGTCCAATTAAGTTGAATCTGATTAACCAAAGAATCCGTCTGGCTGAACAGAGAAATACATAGCTGCACCAATAGGTGTTTTCTGAAGAGCACCTTTAACGTATTTAGCAGCAGCATCTGGTGCTAATTCTGTTTCGCAGTCATAGTATAATTTGATACCTTTCTTTTCTACGAAAGTTAACTTAACTTTGTCATCTGCATAATCATCATAAAATTTTCTTAATTTGTCAGTCATAGCACCGCTAATAATTAATTTTACCATTTTAAAAATCCTCCTTCATTCTATAACCTTATTATACTACTTTTGCGTTAAGTTTGAAAGAGATTTCAGTTAAAATTTCAAAAAGAAAGGTGATGATTACTCATCACCAAAACAGATGCCCATTGCTTTGGCAGCACGAACCAGTTCACCATTAGGGTCAACATGTTTCTGTTTGCCAATTTTAGCAGCACCGATAACTTCTTCCAAAGAAACATAAGACATTTCTTCGCCTTTAAGGGTAGCCATATTGCCAAATAAACCTTCAGCAATCATTTCGCAGGCTTTCACACCAAAACGCATAGATAAAATACGGTCATATGGTGTAATATCACCACCGCGGATAATATGTCCAGGGTTAACTGAACGTACTTCGTGGTTAGGGATAGCTTTTTCAAGATCATCAGCCACTTTTGCAGCAAGACCAGAATAACGGATTGGATCTGGTGAATCTTCAACGATCTTACCAATGACTTTTGTTCCGTCTGCATATTTTGCACCTTCAGCTACAGCAATCACTGTATATGGGTAACCCTGCGCATCACGCTCAGCAACTTTCTTAGCAATATTTTCAATTGTGAATGGAATTTCAGGAATCAGAACAACAGAAGCATTGCCTGCCATACCTGCATATAAAGAAATCCATCCAGCATCACGGCCCATCAATTCGCAGCAGATAACGCGGTGATGAGATTTAGCCGTTGTATTTAAACGATCAATAAATTCAGTACCAACAGTATAAGCGCTGGTAAATCCATAAGTAACATCTGTAGCGGATAAATCATTATCCATTGTTTTTGGTACACCAATGACATTAACGCCTTTTCTTGAAAAATCACGCGCACTTGTTAATGTACCATCTCCGCCTAAAACAACCAAAACATCGACGCCGTCTTTTTTCAGGTTTTCAACACCTACATCAGATACGTCTTTTTTCACTTTAACGCCGTTTTCTTCTACCAGATAATCAAATAAATTGTCTTTGTTAGAGCTATAAAGAATTGTTCCCCCTTCTTTATAGATGTTCTCTACTTTGTCGAGCGTTAATTCAACATAATTGTTATTGTAGAGGCCGCGATATCCGAACACATATCCAATAACTTCCCAGCCATATTTTAAAATAGCTGTTTTAGTAATCGCACGAATGACTGCGTTTAAGCCCGGACAATCTCCCCCACCGGTCAGCAAAGCAATCTTCTTAACTTTGTTTTCCATACTTATCCCTCCATGCAAATTTTTTAACAAAATCCATTATACTGGATTTTCACAAGATTTCAATCATTTTTTAACGTTTTAAGCAGTCGGCTTAATTTTGCCACGGGCAGACCAACAATATTGCTGTAATCGCCGTGAATTTCTTTAATGAAACGACAGCCGCAGCCCTGAATAGCATAGGCTCCAGCTTTGCCCTGCCATTCATTCAAATCAAGATATTCTTCAATTTCCGCTTCATTCAAATCATAGAAACAGACATCACTGGTGACCGTAAATGTTTCTTTTCTGTCTTTGCTTAAAACACAGACGCCTGTCATGACCTGATGCGTACGACCGGACAAATGAGAAAGAATATCTTTGGCCTCCTGACGGTCATGCGCTTTGCCGATCACCTGATCATCAATGTAAACAATCGTGTCTGCCCCAATGACAATGCGTTCCGGATGCTTTTCAAAGACTGGCAGGGCTTTATGATAAGCAAGCTCAGCCATCCTTTCATCCATCGGCAAGTCCTCATTCATCACTTCTTCAATATCTGCAGGCTCACATTCAAAGGGGATACCCGCCAGAGCCAGCAATTCACTTCGTCGCGGTGAACGACTGGCTAAAATAACAGGTTCCATTAATCTTCTTCTTTCTTTGCCTCTTCAGATGCTTTTGGTGCTTCAGGCGCCTTTGGAGCCTTTGGCGCTTTAGCTGGCTTTGGTGTTCTAGGCGTTTCAGGCTTTGGCGGACGAGGCAGCAAGGCCTTTCGAGAAACGTTCACACGGCCTTTCTCATCAATTTCTGTCACTTTAACCCGGACAATATCTCCCAGTTTGAGAACACTTGCCGGATTTTCAATTCTTTCATGGGCTATTTTAGAGACATGCAGCAAGCCTTCGGTGCCTTCAAACAATTCAACGAAAGCGCCGTATTTCTCAATTCGCGTTACCTTGGCATCGTAGATTTCCCCTACTTGTGCCTTGCGCACAATTTTTTCAATCAAAGCAACTGCCTTCATAATGGATGCCTTGTTGGAATGATAAATGACAACGCGGCCATCCTGCTCGATATCGATCTTAACATCATCGGATTTCTCGATGATTTCATTGATGGTTTTACCACCTGTACCAATCACGTCGCGAATCTGATCTGGATCAATGCGCATCTGGTAGATTTTAGGTGCATATTCAGAAACATCACTGCGTGGTGCATCAATCGCTCCCGTCATGACATCCATGATCTGGGCACGGCCGGTTTTTGCCTGAGCCAGCGCTTCCTGCAGGATTTCTTTGGTAATACCATCGATTTTAATATCCATTTGCAGTGCACAGATTCCTTTTCTGGTACCGGCAACTTTAAAGTCCATATCTCCTAAATGGTCTTCCATTCCCTGAATGTCTGTCAAAATTGTATAGTCATCACCTTTTTTCACTAAGCCCATGGCAATGCCGGCAACCGGGCTGGAAATCGGAACACCTGCAGCCATCAAAGCCATGCTTGAAGCACAGATTGAAGCCTGAGAAGATGAACCATTAGATTCTAATACTTCAGAAACCACACGAATGGTGTATGGGAATTCTTCCTCACTTGGAATCACCTGCGCCAAAGCGCGTTCACCTAAAGCACCATGTCCAATTTCACGACGTCCCGGTGCTCCCATACGGCCTGTTTCACCAACGGAATATGGCGGGAAATTATAGTGATGCATAAAACGTTTCTGATCTTCTAAACCAAGACCGTCAATTTTCTGATGTTCACCAACCGCACCTAATGTGCAGACAGAAAGCACCTGTGTTTCCCCTCGGGTAAACAGTGCTGAACCATGAACACGCGGCAGTAAATCAATTTGCGCATCCAGTGGACGAATTTCATCAATTCGGCGGCCGTCAGGACGAACTTTATCTTCAGTAATCAGGCGGCGCACTTCTTCTTTTTCCAAATCGTGCAAAACAATATCTACCTGTTTTAAAACGCTTTTCTTTACTTCTTCATTTTCGTAATCTTTATTCTCATATGTATCTAAAACCTCAGCCATCAGATCATCGATAGCGCCATATCTCTCCAGTTTGCCTGGAATAGAAACTGCAGCTACCATGCGGTCTTTAGCCAGTTCAGTTACTTCATTAACGATTTGCTCATCCAGCGTAAATAATGGAATTTCTACTTTTTCTTTGCCGCATGCCTCAACAATTTTCTCTTCAAAAGCAATCAGTTCTTTGATTTTCTCATGTCCGAACATTAAGGCTTCCAGCATCAATTCTTCACTGACTTCCTTGGCATCAGCTTCAACCATGTTAATGGCATCTTTTGTACCGGCAACTTCCAGATTAATTTCACTGCGTTCCATCATTTCCGGACCCGCATTAATCACAAATTCTCCATCCACATAACCAACAACAACACCGGCAATAGGTCCATTAAATGGTATATCAGATAAGCAGAGTGCTAAGCTTGCCCCCAGCATCGCTGCCATTTCCGGAGATGCCTGCTGATCAACAGATAAAACCGTATTAACAACCTGTACTTCATTACGGAAGCCATCAGCAAATAATGGGCGGATTGGACGGTCAATCATACGTGCTGTTAATGTACCATGTTCACTTGGACGCCCTTCTCTTTTCAAAAATCCCCCTGGAATTTTTCCTACAGAATATAACTTTTCTTCATAAGTCACTGTCAAAGGGAAGAAATCAACATCTTTAGGTTCCTTGCCGCTGACAGCAGTAGATAAGATGACAGTATCATCATATCGTACCAAAACAGCCCCATTGGCTTGTTTGGCTAACTCACCTGTTTCGATTTGCAGCGTCTTGCCGCAAAAATTCGTACTAAATACTTGTTTAGCCATTTCTTATTTCACCTCATTTTTTAACAGTTAACATTCTATCACAAAACAAGTGAACAATGCAAAATAAATCACTGTTTTCTTCACTATTTTTTGAAAATGCAAAAAACGATTCTTCAAATCTGAAGAATCGTGGTTGCTATCGCAAAATAAACGACCAGTGACAAGGCATCAACAATCGTCGTAATAAATGGTGAAGCCATGATTGCCGGATCAAAGCCAATCTTTTTAGCAAGCATCGGTAATGTGCAGCCAACAAACTTGGCAATAATAACGGTCACAAATAAAGTCAGGCAAACAACTAACGCCACTTCAACGCTTACTCGATCAATAATCAGAATCTTAAAGAAATTAGCAACACCCAATGCCCCGCCAACAAGTATGGAAACTCTGAACTCTTTGAAAACGATAGCGGGCAAATCTCTAAACTCAATTTCTCCTAAGGAAATTCCACGGATTACTGAGACGGATGCCTGAGATCCAGAATTTCCGCCCGAATCCATTAACATTGGGATAAAGGCTGTTAAGACAGCACATGCTGCTAAAGAATCCTCATAACCCTGAATAATCTTTCCTGTAAAAGTCGCAGAAATCATCAGAATCAAGAGCCAGGGAATGCGATTTTTAAAGGTTTCGAAAACTCCGGTTTTCATATAAGGTTTTTCAGAAGGCGAAATGGCCGCCATGATTTCCATGTCCTCAGTTGTCTCTTCCTGTAAAATATCGACAACATCATCGACAGTAATAATACCCACCAGGCGTTCTTCATTATCTACAACCGGAATAACCGTTAAGTCATATTTTTGAAACGTTCTGGCAACTTCTTCCTGATCCTCCAGCGTCTGAACTTTAATAAAGTTCTCATTCATAATATCACTGATTAATGTGGATGATCCATGCAGCAAAAGCTGACGGCTGGAAACAATTCCCAAAAGGTGTCTTTGTTCATCAATAACATAACAAGTATTAATGGTTTCTTTGTCGATCCCAATCTGGCGAATCCGGCGAATAGCCTCGCGGACTGTCATAGTCGGTCTTAAATCGACAAATTCCACTGTCATATTGCTTCCGGCGGAATCTTCCGGATATTTTAAAAGATGATTAATGGCCTGCCGGGTATCACTATTGGCATTTTTCAATACTTTTTTCACGATACTCGCTGGCATTTCTTCGAGTAAATCGACGGCGTCATCACTGAAAAGTTCATCAATAATATATCCGATTTCGCTGTCGCTCAGTGATTCAATCAGCATCTGTTCAACTTCGACAGATAGATAACTAAAAACATCCGCAGCAATGTTTTTAGGCAGCAGACGGAACATGACGATACCTTCTTCACGGCTAAGCTCTTCAAAAAGCTCAGCGATATCGACAACATTTTCGTCTTCCAGCAGTGCTCTGATGCTGGCATAGTCTTTTTTTTCAAGCAAAGCTTTTACTTCTTCAAACATTTTTTTATCCTCCAGGTCTTTAGGTTATGTGTCGATCGCGGCCAATCGTCCGTTGTATCTCGCAATGTACTTCGCATCATAACCACCTGCCTTTCGCATAAAAACTCCGCATATATTATAACGCTTTTACGATAAAAAAACTACGAAAAGAAGAAAAATCAGCAAAGATTTTACATTCGTTTTTCCAGTCTGAAAAAGCTTCCTGTAAAGCCAGAAAATTCATATAAGCGATCCAGTTTTTCGGGAAGCTGGATCACTGTTTGCCTGATGAATCGAAGGTCCCCCTGATTTTCTCAATAATTTCTTCAATAGCCTTCCTGTATTAGCTCCGACTAATTAAAAAATCATCAGGCAAAAAACATTTCTCTGCTCTTATAAAAAAGATGCAGTACTTTGATCATCACTGTCAGATATTCCCTGATTTTAAGCAGGAATTATATTCATTTTCTCAAAATAAAAATCACACCAACGCAGGTGTGATCATTTCATTAACCTCTTAATCCTAATTTAGTGATCAATTCACGGTAAGCTTCTAAATCATTTTCGCGTAAGTATTTTAATAAGTTACGACGATGACCGATTTTCTTTAATAATCCGCGACGTGAATGATGATCTTTCTTATGAACCTTGAAGTGTTCATTTAATTCATTGATGTCGGCAGTTAATAAAGCAATCTGCACCTGAGCTGAACCAGTATCGTGTTCGCTGACACCGAATTCTTTAATAATCTGTTCTTTTCTTTCTTTTGTTAACATGTTTTTTCCTCCTGATATTTTTTCACGGCAAGTTCCAAGAGACAGGATGAGGATACCCTGAGTCCTAGCAGCTGCTGCCTAAGCATAATAACATATTCATGCCTGTTTGTCAAACAAAAATCATTTCATTTTATGAGCATTTATGCTAAGATTTTAATGAGGTGAAGAAAATGGAGAAAATTGGTTTTATTGGTGTAGGCGTCATGGGAAAATCCATGGTTAGAAACCTGGTTAAACATGGTTATGACGTTGAAATTTATACGCGAACTAAAAGTAAAGTAGAAGACTTAATCGCTGAAGGAATTGTTTTTAAAGAGAACGCCGGCGCTTGCGCTAAAGATAAGGATGTCGTTATTACAATTGTTGGCTATCCTAGCGATGTTAAGGAAGTTTATTTTGGCAAATCAGGCATTATTGAAAACGCCAAAGCTGGTGCCATTCTGATTGATATGACAACTTCCAGTCCTGAACTGGCTAAGGAAATTTATGAAGAAAGCAAAAAATATCACTTGGAAAGTTTGGATGCACCTGTTTCCGGCGGTGACAGCGGTGCTAAGGCTGGAACACTGGCAATTATGGTTGGCGGTGACAAAGCAACTTTTGATCAAGCATATCCCGTTTTTGAAGCGATGGGCAAAAATATTGTTTATCAGGGACCTGCAGGCTCAGGACAGCATACCAAAATGGCAAATCAGATTGCTTTAGCCGGAGCCATTGCCGGTGTTGCCGAAGCACTGGTTTACGCTGAATATGCTGGCTTGAATCCAGAAATAATGCTTTCAACCATTTCCACAGGAGCGGCTGGCAGCTGGCAGATGACAAATAACGGTCCTAAGATGTTAAAGGAAGACAATGCGCCAGGGTTCTATATTAAACATTTTATCAAAGATTTAAAAATCGCTGTTGAAGAAGCAGATAAAAATGAACTGTATCTAAACGTTTTAAATAATGTTCTGAATATGTATGAGACATTATCCAATGAAGGTCTGGATGATTTGGGAACACAGGCATTGTATAAATATTATAAATAAGCAAAAGCGGAGTCGAATCTCCGTTTTTAATATACACAAATTAAAAGGGCCGCACATATAAATAGATGAGGTGAAAATTATGTGTGGATTTGTAACGATTTGTAATTATTCTGAAAACATTTGCCATCAAGAAAAAAAGTTAAAGGAAATGATTGAACTTTTGAAATACCGGGGACCTGACCATGAAGACTGCCTGTTAATGCCGCATTGTCTGATGGCTCATCGCAGACTGGCCATTATCGATTTGGAAAATGGCAATCAGCCAATGAGCTATACGAAAGGCAAAAAAACCTATCACATTGCCTATAATGGTGAAATCTACAATATGGGCGAGCTCAAAAATCAATTAGTTCAATTAGGATATACATTTCAAACCATGAGCGATACCGAAGTCATTTTAGCCGCCTATGTGCATTATAAAGAAAAGTGTCTTGATTTTATGGAAGGAATTTTTGCTTTTGCCATTGATGATGGCGAAAAACTCTTTGTCGCCCGGGATCAATTAGGTGTTAAGCCGGTTTTTTATTATCAGGACGGCACAACACTTCTGGTTGCCAGTGAAATCAAATGCCTTTTATACTATATCGGCAAAGCCGTTGTCGACCAGGACGGTGTACGCGAACTGCTGGGGCTTGGGCCAAGTCTGACACCTGGACGAACAATTTATAAAAATATTTACGCATTAAGACCCGGCCATTATCTCTATTTTGACGATCATCTGAAAATCTCTCGCTATTATCAGCTGAAAGATAAAGTGCATACTGATGATTTTGAGACGAGTGTCGCCCGGGTCAGAGCGCTTGTCATTGACAGCATTCAAAAGCAGCTGTTAAGTGATGTTCCCGTTTCCACAATGCTTTCCGGCGGTTTGGATTCCAGTATTATCACCGCGATTGCTAATCAATATGTCCAGCCGCTTGCCACCTACAGTATCACTTATGAAGATCAGAAAAAATATTTCCAGGCTTATGCCTATCAGACAACCATGGATGATCATTTTATCTCTGAAATGACCGATCGTTATCACCCTGAACATCACGAGATTATCTTAAAACAAACAGAATTGCTGAGCGCTCTGGAAGAAGCATTAAAAGCAAGAGATATGCCAGGGATGGCAGATATTGATGCCAGTTTTCTGCTTTTCTCCAAAGCAATTTCTAAAAATCACAAAGTCTGTCTTTCCGGAGAATGTGCAGATGAAATTTTTGGCGGTTATCCATGGTTTTATAAAGAAGAATTATACAATCAGCCCTACTTTCCGTGGATGCGTGATTTGGACCAGAAAATAGATTTATTTAATGATAAGGTCAAAGCCCTCAATATCAAAGACTATATTATCCAAAGATATCAGGAAACACTTCGGGAAATCCCAACAAAAGATCGTAAAAAACAGTTAATTTATCTCAATACCCAATGGTTCATGCAGACATTACTGACTCGGGCTGACAGTCAGACAATGCGTTCATCCATTGAAGTGCGGGTGCCTTTTGCTTCCGTTAAAATTCTTGAATACCTCTATAACATGCCTGAAGCCTATATGTTTTATCAGGGTGAAGAAAAGGGAATATTAAGAAAAGCCTTTGAAGATTTCCTGCCTGAAGATATCGCCCACCGCAAGAAAAATCCATATCCTAAAACGCACTCCCCTATTTACAGCAAACTCATTCAGGAAAGACTCAAAGCTTCTTTAGAAGACAAAGATAATATTTTATATCATTTTTTTGATAAGGAAAAACTTCTGAAACTGATTGAAACCGGCGGCAAGAGCTTTACCGCACCCTGGTTTGGACAGTTGATGATGGGTCCACAGCTCATGGCTTACTTCTATCAGATTTATCTTTGGGGAAAAATTTATCACATTGAGCTGGCATTTTAGATTAAGAAAGCGCACTGCTTTCTTTTTCATTTTGAGAGATCGCTAATCCTAACAGTATCAGCGCCATCGCGGCAAACTCATGAACCGTCAGGGGCTCCTGAAGAAAAACTACTGAGCCAAGATATGTAAAAAGCGGATTCAGATTCATATAAAAGCTTGTTTTTTTCATACCTATTTTTTCACTGGCGGTGAAGTAAACCCATTGTATAAAAGCAAACCCTGCGACAGAAATAACGCCAAATAAACACCATTGCCCTAAGCTCATTTTTAAAAAGGTCAATTCTTTTTTATACACCAGAAAGCCGCCCAGCAGGCAGCCGCCAAAAAGCATTGTATAAAAAGATTTAATGATACTGTCCAGTTTCATCTTTTTAGCCCAAAGAAAAGAGCCGCTATAGCTGGCCAGCGAAAGCACCAGCAACAGATGCCCCAATGTCAGCGTCCCCCAATCAAACTGAAAGCTGCAGCCAACGCCAATCAGAGTAAGACCTAAAGCCAGTATCTTTTTCAAACTCGGCTTTTGATGATCAAAAAGCCATATTAAAAAAGCAATAATGACAGGGCTCAGGGCATTAAACATGGCAACACTGGTTCCCTGAATCATAGCCATGCCCATCATAGATAAGGAAAAATTTAAAGTGACATTAAACAATCCCACCGCCGTCAAACTGAAGGCCATTTTGCGTTCAATTTTAAAAGAGAGATGCCGCCATCTGCCCAACATAAAAAGCACCAGTGCTGAAAAAATAACTCTCCAGAAAGCCACAACAGGCGCCGGCTGACTAACCAGCAATGATTTCATAAAAACAATATTCGCTCCCCAAATCAAACTTGCCAGAATGCACAGCCCGGTCATAAAACATCACCCTAAAAAATTATTGGCAAAAACAAACAATTCATACAAAAAGCAGTCAATTTGACTGCTCGTTGCTTAAAATTTCGGATGCTCTGCAAAATACTTCATCAAATCCCTTTTATCACTTTTTAGCTGCATCATTAATTCATTCATAGAAGCAAATTTCTGGTCTTTTCGCGTATAACAATAAAAATCGACTTCTGCTTTCATGCCATAGATATCCTCATCAAAATCAAAGATATTAATTTCCATGGAAGGATGGGCAATATCTTTGAAAGTTGGATTAACGCCAATATTGCACATGCCATATTTTTTCTTGCCGGCGACTTCAATCACTACCCCATAAACCCCAAAATGCGGCAAATAATAAGCACCATAATCAATATTTGCGGTAGGAAATCCCATCAGACGGCCGCGCTGTTTTCCTTGAACAACGATACCGCTGACATGATAAGGTCTTGTCAGAAGACGGTTGGCTTCTTCAATTTTACCTTCCTGCAATGCCTGTACAATTCTCGTGGAACTTACTTTTAAATGGTCAAGAGCTACCTGATCAATAATGGAAACATGAAAATCAGAAGCATATTGTTTGAGAAAATTGCCGTCTCCTTTGCCCTGACGCCCAAAATAAAAATCAAAACCACAGATGACTTCTTTGACCTGCATGCCCTTCATAAAAATCTGCACAAAGTCTTCCGGCGGCAAATTGGCAACTTCTTTGGAAAAATCCAGGATCAAAAAATAATCAATTCCCATTTTCTTTAAAATTTTTTCTCTGTCTTCAAGACTGGAAAGATATTTTTCTTCTTTCATTTTGCCCAACGTTACTAAAGGATTCGGATGAAAAGAGAGTACTGCACTAAAATAGCCATGTTCATTGGCTTTCTTTTTAGCCTCTTCCACCAGTGCCTGATGACCAAGATGAAAGCCATCAAAATAACCGACAGCCAGCGCCAGCGGTTTATCCAAAACAGGCAAATGATTTAATCCGATACGTAATGTTTTCATGACCATAACCCCCTGATACTTTTTAAACAGCCATGACCATCCGGTCCATATACTGCCAGAAGATGACCTGCTTTATCATAAACGGCAGTCTGATGATCAATATCTGAAACAATCTTTTTGCCATGAAATACTATTTCCGGCTGATCGATGACTAAACGATCCATACCTTTTAAAGCGTCATCTATTGCAATCATTGTATAATCACCTTTGGCTACGCCATCTAAACTAACTGCCTCATCTAAAGTAAAGCTGCCGGATCTTTTTCTTTCCAGCTCAGCCATCATTCCCGGATACCCTAATCTGGCGGCGATATCCACACATAAAGAACGAATATATGTCCCTTTGGAACAAACCACTTCAAAAGTGATTTTATCATCACTAAAATCTAACAATTGTAATTTTTCAATATGAATCGGCCGGGCTTCAATCTCCACTGCTTCATTATTTCTGGCATAATCATATAAAGGCCGGCCATTTTTTTTAATAGCCGAATAAACTGGCGGCAGCTGCATACTGTCTCCCAGAAAACTTTCAAATACCGCTGAAATATCAGACGCACTTATATCCCCAACATAAGGCTTTGTCTCTAAAATATGACCTTCGCTGTCATAAGTATCGGTACTGATTCCCAGCTTCAGAACAGCCTGATAAACTTTGGTCTCTGCTGTCAGAAACTGCAGCAGTTTGGTTCCCCGGCCAACGCCTAAAACTAAGACACCGGTCGCCAAAGGATCCAAGGTACCTGCATGCCCGACTTTTTTGGTGCCCAGCAGTCGGCGCACCTGGCCAACTACATCATGACTGGTCATATTTTTTTCTTTATTGATGACTAAAATTCCATCCACAAACATCGCTCCCTGTTTTTTTCCTGTATAGTTTATCACATTTGATGGGACAAATCCACTTGTAACTATCATGAAAACAGTGTAAAATAGCTTTGGTGATAAACATGACAATGAAAAAAGTATTAGGCTGTATCAGAAAGGCAGACCAGGATTTTGACATGATTCAAAATGGCGATCGTATTTGTGTAGGCGTTTCTGGCGGAAAAGACTCGGTTTTACTATTGTATGCCCTCTCTTTGTACCAGCGTTTTGCGGATGTGTCTTTTGAAGTGATTGGCGTTCATATTGAAATGGGTTTTCCTGATATGGATTTTTCAGAGATGGATGCTTTTATGGCAAAAAAAGGGATTACCTGTTATCATGAACCCAGCCAGATTTATGAGATTTTGCAGCTTAACCCTAACAAAGAGGGCAAAATCCAATGCTCCTTGTGCTCAAAATTTAAAAAAGCCGCGGTCATTGAAGCTTCTAAAAAATATCACTGTACCAAAGTAGCTTTTGCTCATCATAGTGACGATGCTGTGGAAACTTTGTTTCTGAACATGATCTATGGCGGTAAAATCAACACTTTTGCCCCTAAAATGTATATGGATCGAACGGATACTCATTTTATTCGCCCGCTGATATATGCCTATGAATCAGACATTCGCCGGGCCTGCAAAGAAGCTGATATTCCCGTTGTCACATCAACTTGCCCGGTTGATAAAAAAACAGAGCGGGAAACCATGAAACTGCTTTTACAGAATCTCTATCATCAATATCCTCAGGCCAGAAATAACTTTCAGCTCATGTTATCCAATCAGGATCATCTAGCCTTATGGACTAAAACACCAAGAAAGAAGGAAAAATAATGAATATTGAATTTGATCAGGCTTTTGTTTACCAAACAATAAAAGAAATTATGGCGATTGACAGTCCCAGCGGATTTACTAAAAATGCGATTGCTTATGTCGAGAAAGTCGCTGAAAGTTTCCATTTGCCATTTAGCTGGACACGTAAAGGCAATGGCATCATTTTAATGGAAGGAAAAGACACAGCAAAAACGGTGGGTGTTTGTGCTCATGTGGATACTTTAGGATTAATGGTGCGCTCAGTTAAAGCGAATGGCCGTCTGGCAATCACAAAAGTTGGCGGACCTATTCTGCCTACATTAGACAGTGAATTATGCAAAGTCTACACAAGAGACGGCAGAGTTTATGAAGGTACGATTTTCTCTACAAGCCCCGCTGCTCATGTATTTAAAGATGCTTCTTCTAAACCAAGAGATGAAGACAACATGGAAGTCATTCTGGACGAAAGAGTTAAAGATAAAAAAGATGTTGAAGCTTTGGGAATCCAGTCCGGTGACTACATCTGCTATACACCAAAAACAGTTATTACTGAAAACGGCTTTATTAAATCACGTTTTCTAGATGACAAATTAAGTGTTGCGATCATTTTAGGCGTCATTAAATACAT
>Ga0129308_1001544_pt1 | contig 23517 bp, 16 predicted proteins | sample L827metagenome_FD_94440 | JGI IMG/M metagenome (GOLD analysis project Ga0129308, IMG submission 94440) | Ring-tailed lemur group fecal microbial communities from Wisconsin, USA - L827 metagenome | ecosystem: Host-associated > Mammals > Digestive system > Large intestine > Fecal | place: USA... | reverse complement strand
GGGGCTTCGATCAGGGAATAGGTCTCCTCCTTTCCGTTGACGGTAACTTTGACGTCGGTGCTGGCGTCGAAGGTCTCGACGCGCTGGATCTCAAAGGTTTTCATAGGTCTCCTCCTTTAACCTGCGCGATTGACGCGCTTTCGTTTGAGCGGAATCGCGGAACGCGGAATGCAGTCCGGCGGCTTTCCGATGTGGAATAACAGAGAAAAATGCCGGATTTTGCAACGCCAGTGGAGAAGTTTTCAGATATTCGGGGTAAAACGCAGAGGAGAGAAGGGGACAAAAAAATATCCCGCAGCGCTGCCGCCTGCGGGAATAAAATCATGGTTATTGGATCTCAAACAGATCCAGCTGACAATTTCGGCAGGACTGGACCTGCCTGACGCTGATCCGGTCCTCCGGTCCCGGAACGCCGAAGAGCAGAGGGGACGCGGGGTCGTGAAGGGCGCGGTTTTTTGCCGCGGTGCTGGAGCTGTAGTTGGCGTAGCAGTACAGACAGCCATTTTCGCAGGTGTTGTAAGCGCCGATATCAATGCTTGCGATGCAGCCGCATTCCGGCCGCTGATTTTTGTCTTTTTGAACGGAAAGTTTAAAACCGCCGATCCGTTCAAGCCTATCCCTGTCGATGCAGTGTGCGTGGGAGATCCCCAGGAAGTCCAACTCCATTTTTTCCGCGCAGGTATTCAGGGCGATCTCGTGGTCCGCGGCGATCTCAGAGAAACGGCCCATCAGCTCCAGCTGCATGGGGCGGGACTGGGGTCCGATGTTGAGGCAGCGGGCGTTTCGCGCAGTGTTTTGGTAGAAGTCGAGAAAACTTACGGTGCACTGTTCCGTATGATCCCCCAACCGGTCCGCCAGAGCCCTGAAATATCTGCAGTGATAGTCCAGCGTGTACGTTTCGTTAAAGAAAACTGGGTCGTAGCGCCAGACTACCCGTTCTTTTCCGAGCATGGATGAGAGCCGCTGAAAGGCCGGCGCCATCACGCGGCTTTTGGAGGGAATATGGGGTTCCACGTCCTTGCCGTAAGAATTTAGGGTGAATTGAAAGTAGAAGGGGTAATCCCTCAGTTCGTCCAATCTGTCCAGCATGGGGATCGGATTTTTCGTCCAGAATATGATGCCGTCCGTGACCGCCGGATCCAGGCTGATCCTCCCCACCTGACGGGGGTTCATGGGATTGCGTACCAGAACATATTTCTCCCTGATTCTGTTAAACAGCCATTCCGAGTAACAGGCCGGAATGTCGGTCCTTCTGCTGGCGCTGATGATCATTGGCGAACGGTTCTCCTTTTCCAGTGGATCTTCATGAAAAGCCGCGTATGGGGCCGCGCAGCGTTTGCCGGGGCAGCTGCCCGCATCAGAGAGCTATCGCATATCGTCGAAGTACGATACGTACTTGATCTCATGGGTCCCGCCGGGAAACAGGAAGTTGTACAGGTCGATGAAATAATCGTCGGTCATGCTGGCGATGTAATCCACCACGATCTGGTTTGGCTCCTCCTCTTCGTAGGGCGGCAGCTCTCCGTAATATTTTCTGTTGTCGTTGATGAAGCTGATGTGGTGCCGGTAAATGACGGAATCTTTTCTGCGGTCCAGCAGGTCGTGCAGAAGGCGGTAGTAAATGTCGTGGAACATGGGCCGTATCTCGTTGTCGTACACATCGTTGATGCGGGGGTTGCGGTAGATCATCTCGTAGTTTTCTTTTTTAGCCGTCTTTAGAGCCTTGAAATGCTCCCCGCTCAGAAGGAGAAAATCTTTGCCGTAACTGTTTTCAAGGATATTGACCACCAGATTGTTGATGATCTCCGCGTTTTCGCCGCCGATGGTGCCGGGGGTGAAATGCAGGCCGCCGGAAGGATTTTTCCGGTTTCTCCCGCTGTTTTCGGTTTCCCCAGGATCTTCTCTTTCCGCCCCGGAAGCGGCGTCGTCGATGAGCCGCGCCCGGCGGGCGTCCTGCCGGTCTTTTCCCAGATAGGCCACCATGTCGCAGATGCGGACCACGCAGGCTTCCAGCGTGGAGGGGACCAGGGCGCCGATGTTTTCTTTATCCGCATAACAGGATTCCACCGCGTGGTCCAGCTCTTTAAAATCGTTCATTTGCTTTGGACGATATTTTTTCTGCTCAAACTCTCCGTTGTGACAAAGGATGCCGTTCAGGGTCTGCAGGCTGATATTTCTGGCGAAGAGTTGATCGAGCACCCGGACGCTGTGCACATTGTGGTTAAAGTATCGGCCTGTGTTTTCCTGATACAGATCGCTCAAAAATCGTTCGCCGGCGTGGCCGAAGGGGGTGTGGCCGATGTCGTGCCCCAGCGCGATGGCCTCGATCAGGTCCTGATTGAGACCCAAAACAGCGCCGATATTCCGCGCGATGCGGGATACCAGCTGTACGTGAAGGGCCCGCCGGGAAATGTCGTCGTTTCGGTAGAAGGAAAAAACCTGGGTCTTGTCCGCGTATCGGTTATAAAAGGGGCTGTGCATGATCTTTTCCACGTCTCTCACGAAAGCGGGGCGCCAGAGGTTGGCCTTGTCCCGGTGGGGATCTCGCCGGATCACGTCCTCGTCTCTGGTCCGGCACGGGTTGTCCCAATGGTCGGCGCGGTCGGCCAGGATACGCTGCTGCAGCTCCGGGGACAGACTCTGATATTTTAAAGGCATGAGGTCTCCTTTCAACTGTGTTTTTCAGTAAAGAATGGCCTGGGGTCCAGCGGGGACGGGACGGGCGGGAAGGGGCCACGCTGGATCCCAGGCATTTCATATAAGCGCTGATACTATTTTATACCATGTTTCACCGAAAAGAAACCTTGGACGGCGTAAAAATCTTTTCCCGGGCCACCTCGTAGCCGTGGCGGAGAATGAGGTCGAAATCCTCCGGCGCCGGTGAGGAAAGGGTGGTGGGATAGTGCTTTACATAGGATACCTCTTCTGGGGATAAGGCGTCTGGAGGACCCGTCTCAGCCGCGCTGTTCTGAAAGGAGGCGCCGCTCAGATGGACCGCCTTTCCCGGCGGGCGCTGTATGCCGGATGCGACGGTTCCGGTCCTACCTCCGGCGGCGCCGCCTTTCGGCGCAGCTACGGCTGCGGTTCCGGTAACGGCTGCGGCGCGTTTGCCCATCCCATCCCCGGCGGATCTTGCGGGGACGCTGCAGATCTTCAGATAGCAGCCGTTTCCCGTACGTTCCAGATAATCGGTGACATCCCGGCTTCGGAGGGCGTCCACCTGATCCATGGTGATGTTCAGCAGACGTCTCAGGTTCTTGACAGGGGAGAAAAAGTCCCGCTCCACATATCCGCTGGAGGCGGAGGCGTTGCTCACGATCAGATAATTGAGGTCCCCGGTCAGATGGCCGCCGCCCGATATTTTGTAGAGAGCTTCAAGACCAAGATTGTCGTAGACGCCGCCGTCCCACAGATGCAGTACCTTCCTGCCGGAGTCGGCCCAGCCGCAGCTTTTTGCCGACAGGCGGTAGGGGCCGATGAGCACGGGAAAACCTGCGGAAGCAGCGGATGCTTCGGCGATGGAAATGGATGGGGAGGGGGTGTAGCCTACCTTGTAATCCCCCATTTTTTTCTGAGTGATGCGAAAATCCTTTCCTGTCTCGAAGGTAGTGCAGTTGATAGACCACAGAGGATCGGGAGGCAGATCGCGGATGTCCCCCCTGACGTCCCAGAGCTGTTCGATGGCCTCCGCCACCAGATTTGCCTTTCTGCGCCAGTTCCAGGGACGGACAGTGAGGGACATCAGCGCCCGGTCCTGAATATCATTTTTCAGGATGGTGCTGCGGATAGCGGGCAGCGTCCGGTGGAGATATGTCTGGCTGTCCGGGAAACGTCCTTCGGTTTTGGCATACAAAAGAGCTACGGCCAGACTGGCGCCGGAGACGGTGGAGATATGCCGGAGGTTTTCCAGAAGGCCCAGCTCCGCCAGACGCCGCAGTACTCCCAGGTGAAAAATGGCGGCTCGGATGCCGCCTCCTGAGAGGGCGATGCCGATCTTGGCGTTGGTGGAGACCATGGCGGCGGAAACATTGGGCTTTCCGTCTCTGTCTGCCCTGCCGCCTGCGCTCATTGTGCGGCCTGCGTTTACGGCAGCGGCAGCATGGCCTGTGCTCCCGGCATGCCGGGGGGCGATGGGGTCAGGTTGAATGGGTCGGACTCCGGACAATGGAGAAGGGGGTATGTACATGATCGGCTCCTTTCAATTTTTTCTGCCGGCGGTACCGTTTCTATTATATGCGGGAGCGGGATGCCGTGTCAGTATGAACGGTCGTTCCGTTTTTCTGTTTATGCTATTTGCCGCGTCCCGATTGCAAGCGGGATTGGTTTCAGGTCCGGTCTGTGATAAAATGTGTTAAACGGGCCTTTCGGCGATGATATGTCAGAATCCTTATGAGGTCGGAACGCCGGCACGGGGGAGAGCAGGGCGGAAGGCTGAAGGGAAGACCCAGAGCCGCGCCGAAGGGTGAAGCGCGGAGAAAATACGGAGTGGGATGAATGGACAAGTTCAATTTTTCAGACTTTGAAGATATAGATAAAAAGGCTATGGGGCTGGCGGAGGACCGGGGAGAGCCGGACCTGCAGCCGGTGGGTCAGCGGAAGGCGGCTTCGGGAAACGACAGTCCCTGGCAGAGGGACCGGCTTCGCCGGACCGGGACGGACGCAGACGGACAAGAGGGCGGAATGAACAACAGGGGGGGGAGACGCACGGACCCCATCGCCGTCACCTGCATACGGGAGTATGAGAACAGGGGACTTTCGGCGGAGGCGGAGCTGCAGCTGCGCCAGCGGGGGACGGTCCATGTGGCGCCTCTCCTGGTATGGGAGGGCAGTGAGGCCAGCCTGGAGGTGACGGTGGGAGATACCCGGCAGTATGTGGTCAGAAGTCTTCTGGATCTATGCAGGAGAATGGAGGAGGGCGGAGTCTTTCTGTTTGGAAAGAACTTTTCGATCCGCTGTGCGGAGGAGACCTTTCACGAGGATTCCGTAGAGGTGATCCGCTTTGTAATGGAGCGCTACAGACAGGTGAAGAGTCTGGAACGGCTGGGCTTTAACTATTCCCACGGCGTTTTCATGGATAAGCTGTTCACCAGATCAGGCCGGGGGATGAACCTGACTCCGGAGGCGCTGGACGAATTTTTGGAACTGTACCGGGATCAGTCGATCATGGTGTCGTGGCGGGCGCCTCTCCGGAGGAGATACGGCAGCTGGGGTTCTTTCCAGCAGGGAGACTGCAGGGAATTTACCAGAAGCTTCGAGCGCCGTCTCGCGCTGAGGGACGGACGGCCAATGCTGGAACTGCAGGTGGAAAAAGAGGAGAGCGGTATTCAGGTACGCATTTCCACGATGCCGTTGACCCTGTACGGCCAGCGTTATCTCTATCTGTGTTTTGCCGGCAGTCCGGATCTTCTCTGGCGCTGCGACGAGGAGTACAGAAAGGCCGTTTGGCAGTTCCTGACGGCGTTGAAGCAGAATGGCGGATCCCTTTACGTTGCGGAGGGGGACATGGTGCGGTTCTGCGGCAGCGTTCTGCCTGCGCTGCAGGAGTTCGCGGAGTTTTCCGGGGATACGGAATGTCTCAGCCGGTACGTGCCGGAGCAGATGGCGGCCAAAGTGTATCTGGACAGCCCTGCCAAGGATGTGATCGCGGCGGCGGCCAAAGGGGATTACAATGGGGTTCTCGTGGACCTTTACAGCGGCCGGGAAGAGGATCGCAGGGAGGAGTCCGAAAAGGCAGGTCCTGAGAAAAAGCTTCTGCGAAACGATCTGCAGGAACAGAGACTGAGACTGCGGCTGGAGCAATGGTTTTCCGAGGTGGATCAGCGGACCGGGATCCTGTATCTGAGAGGGGACGACGACGCCCTGTACGATTTTCTCAGGGAAGGCCAGAGGGAGTTGGCGGCCCACGCGCAGATATTTGTCACCGATCGTTACCGGCGGCTTCTGTTTCCCGCTAAGACGAAGGCGGCTGCTCGCGTTTCTCTGGACAGCCAGCTTTTGAAGGTGACCTTTGATTTTGAGGGGATCCCTCCGGAGGAGCTGCTGGACGCGCTGTCTTCCTACCGGGCGAAGCGCAGATTTCACCGGCTTTCCGACGGGACCTTTGTGAACTTTGAGGAGGAAGAGCTGCGGGATGCGCTGGAGTTTGCAGAGGGCATGCACCTGACGAAGGAGGAGATTGCCAGGGGGGCCGTAGAACTGCCCAGATACAGGGCCATGTATCTGGACGGCATTATGAAGAAGGCGGAGACGATCCGATTTGACCGGGACGGAGAATTCCGCCGGCTGATCCGGGAGATCCACGGCGTGGAGGACAGCGAGATCGAGCCGCCTGTGGAGCTGGATCCCGTGCTGCGGGATTACCAGAAGACGGGTTTCCGCTGGCTGTCCACCATGGCGCGACTAGGTTTCGGCGGGATCCTGGCCGACGATATGGGACTGGGAAAAACTCTGGAGATCATCGCGCTGCTGATCTCGGAATCCGGGGGACGGCGCGGCGGAGGAGGGAAAGAGGACGTCCCCGCCGCGGCTGCCGGCAGACCCGGGAGCCTGGACTCGAAGGCTGCGGCCGCAGATAACGCTGCGGCCGCGGCACAGGCGGAAAGGGTCAGGACTGTGGAGAGCCATGAGACGGTGGGGACTGGGGATGAAGTGACAAAGGCCGGGGAGGAACCGGGAGCGGATGGGAAGAGACGGATCCTGGCTCTGGTGGTCTGCCCGGCTTCGCTGGTGCTGAACTGGGAGCAGGAGCTGATCCGCTTCGCACCCGGGCTTTTGGCCTTGCCTGTCATGGGCACGGCGGGGGAGAGAAAGAAAAGGATCGCCCTTCTGGCTGAGGCGGTCCGGGAGCCGGAAGCTGATCTCGTCTCAGAGACAAAGCTGAGTTCAACTGGGGATCACGGTCCGGCGGCGCGCCTGAGCTCAGGGAGAGATCTCGACCCGGCGGCCTGCGTGGTCATTACCTCTTACGATCTGCTGAAGCGGGATCTGCCGTTGTACGAAGGCATTCCTTTTGACTACCACATCGTGGACGAGGCCCAGTATATCAAGAATTTCAGCACGCAGAACGCCAAGGCGGTGAAGGGCGTAGACAGTCTTCACCGGTTCGCCCTCACCGGCACGCCGGTGGAAAATCGCCTGTCGGAGCTGTGGAGCATTTTTGATTTTCTCATGCCGGACTTCCTGGGACCCTACGGCAAGTTCAAGGAGGAGTACGAGCTCCCTGTTCTCCGGGACCGGGACGAGGACAGGACCGGACAGCTGCGTGCCCAGATCATGCCCTTTGTGCTGCGCAGGCTGAAACGGAAGGTGCTGTCAGAGCTGCCGGACAAGGTGGAATCCGTAGTCTGCGTGCCCATGTCGGCGGAACAGCGGAAGATCTATCTGTCTAATCTGGCGAAGGTGAAACTGGAGATCGGCAAGGAGATCCGGGAGGGCGGCTTTGAGTCCAGCAAGCTGCAGATCCTGGCCATGCTTACCCGGCTGCGGCAGATCTGCTGCCATCCGGCCCTGTGCTATGAGAATTACACGAAGGACAGCGGCAAACTTGAGGCTTGTCTGGAGCTGATCCGCGAGGCGGTGGACGGAGGCCATCGGGTGCTGCTTTTCTCTCAGTTTACATCTATGTTTCCCATCATCGCAGAGCGGCTGCAGAGGGAAAAGATCGGATTCTATACGCTGACGGGCCAGACGGCCAAGACGCAGCGTCAGGAACTGGTCAATCGCTTCAACGAGGGAGGCGCGCCGGTGTTTTTGATCTCTCTGAAAGCAGGGGGGACGGGACTCAACCTGACGGGAGCAGACGTGGTCATCCACTACGATCCCTGGTGGAACGAGGCGGCTCAGAATCAGGCCACGGACCGGGCTCACCGCATGGGGCAGAGGAACAGCGTGCAGGTGTACAAGCTGGTGGCTCGGGATACGATCGAGGAAAAGATCGTGAAGCTGCAGGAGAGCAAGACGCGTCTGGCGGACGCCGTCATCGGCGAAAACAGTCTGTTTCTGTCCATGCTGGATGAAAAGCAGCTGGAGGAGTTGTTTTTGTAGATCAGGGTATTAAGCTGGGTGGAATGTCAGACTGCGGCCAGATATAATATATATGTTATAGTGTGTTTGTATTGTTTCTAGTACGTATGAGTGATATTATTATGGTATATTAAAATAAATTTTACACCTTAAGGAAAAAGAGAGTAAGATATTGGGAACGCTGACGATCGAAGCGTCAGCGGAGGTGGCGGAGGAGTCACGATAAAAGAAGGTGATTTCAGGCAGCTATGGGACAGGGTAAGCGTGCGGGAAAAAAACGAAGAAATAACACTAATATAAAACGACGATTGATAGAGGATGAAAGATTTATTGCAGTGATAGCAGTCATTATAATATTAGCAGGCATAGCGGCTATCCTTGTTCAGAACGATATCATTAATGCGTTTGTAAAAGCGGTTTCAGGTTTATTTACGATTCTGGGGGTCAGCTTTCTAGGACTGATAAAAAAATGCAAATCACCGACGATCAAAAAGTGGTCAAAAATGATCGTGTTTGCGGCCATTATTCTGTGTGGATTTTCCGTGATATATCCTATCTGTGTTGAGCAAGAGCAAGCGCTTCCGGTAAGTGCTGAATCGACAGAAACAGAGATAGAGATCGTGGATTCCTATCCTGACGGGGAAAAGGAAGGCGAGTGTCTGAGCGAGGTGGGAGAAGGAGGGTTTTATCCTGGATTATCTCCGTTAAATATGGACGCAGATAAGGTGGAGCTCTCGGAGGAAGGGTTCGAAAGCGGCGGAAGAGCCAAACGCCTTTATAAGATCATGGACGTGGAGCTTGCAGATACCTTGAGGGAAAAAATAAATGGCGAGCAGAAAAAACAGATAAAGCTGACTTTGATGGAATCGCTGAAACGAAAGATCGCCACGGGGACTCAGCCGACAGATGAAGAAATCAACGGAAATAAAAAATTTACGTCGCTCATTGAAAAAGCCAATGCACTGTCGAGTGAGCTCAGCCAGAAGATCATGGATGAGGACCTGTTGTTGGAGGTCATCGAATTGCGGCAGGAAGCGGCAAATATATATATGATAAAAAATTTGTCCAAGCTGCTGGCAAATAACTGGAACCGGTTGGGTGGATATTATTATGCGGTAGGAAGATATGAGGAATCCTTTAACGCGTTGCTCAGGGCCATGAAGTATGAAATGACATATATCACCTTTGTACCTGGCGATTACAGCGATTACTATAGACATATCTATAAAACAGGGATGATTCTTCAATTGATCGGAGACAATCAATGGCTGGACCAGGATACTAGAATGCAGGCATATCTTTTGAGCGCATGTCTGCTGGAAACGGCGGCGGATAATCTGGAACCGGTCGAAGACGAAGAATATATGTTCTACAGCAGCTATTACGCGGGGATAGTAAACCACAAGATCAGTAATTACACCAAAGCCTCAGGGGATAACAGCAGCTACATCTATATGAAAGACGCTTATAAATATTATCAAATATCTCTGCAGGCAGAAAACATGCGAAGACAAAGGAATTATCAGTATGAATATCTGACGCAGATCTGCGAGATCGGGATATGGTACAACGAGCATTTCGGAGAAAGGGATGAATTTATATCATCCTATGAATTTGAGCAGTGCGCCGCTGAATGTGAGACGATGCTGCTTCGGCACTGACACCGGGAGTTTCGGGAGAACGCCCGGTGTTTTTTGCAGGAAAAAACCGGCGTTTTGAAATTAATTTCAAGCACTGAAATATTGACAAAAAGGCGTTGGGAGAGTATTCTGAAAATAAAGATGAACAGGATTTCCTTAATTGAAATAATGTTCGGCGTCTATGGGCGCCGTGAACGAATGAAACCGTGGTCCGAACATTTCGCGGAAAGGGGCGAGCGTCTTGGGAATCGTGCACAACACCAGGCTGATGATCAAAATCTGTGAGCTTTATTATCTTGCGAATATGAGTCAGAAAGAGATCTCCACCCGGCTTGGCATATCCAGACCTCAGGTGAGCCGCATTCTGGCGCAGGCCAGAGACAGCGGCGTGGTCACGGTAAAGATCAGCAATCCTTACAGCAGGGAGTCGGAGCTGGAAAAACAGTTGATCGAAGTCTACGGGCTGAAGGACGCGCTGGTGGTGGACGCCGGGGGAGCCGACAGCGAGAGCAGACTGGATCATTTCGTCAGGGAAGCGGTAGGCTATCTGGACGATTACATACCCGCCGGCGGCCGGGTGGGCGTCATGGGCGGGATCACGGTGAGCAGGCTGGTGGACGCCATGAAGCCTTCCGGGAAAAAGGTGGCCGAGGTAGTTCCGCTGGTGGGCAGCGTGGGAGCGGGCAACGTGGAGATCCATGCGAATAATATCGCCCAGAGGCTGGCCAGAGTACACGGCGGCACGGCGTACAGCATGAACGCGCCGGTGGTGGTATCGGATCCTTCGGCTGCGGAGTTTCTCAGAGGGGAGCCCACCATTGAGAAGGTCCTCACTCTGGGAATGAAATGCGACGTGGCGCTGGTGGGAGTTGGAAGCGTGGAGATGAACGCCACCAACGTGCGGGCCGGAGGGCTGACAGCGGCCGATATCGAATATCTGAAGAGAGAGGGAGCGGCGGCTTCCGTCTGCACTTCTTACATAAACGCTGAGGGAGAGCCGGTGGGGGAACGTTTGCAGGAGCGATCCATCGGCCAGTCTCTGGACACGGTAAAAAAAGCGAAGCTCATCGGAGCCGCTGTAGGCGAATCAAAGGCGCCCGCCATCCGGGCGGCGCTGAAGACCGGCCGCATCGATGTGTTTCTGACCAATATTCTCACGGCACAGCGGATCCTGGAGGGGCTGCCTGCGGAGAACGCCCCGTGCGCGCAGCAGCTGTAAACGGACCGGCGGAGCATAAGCCGGCGTACATTAGTTAAAAGGGATCTATCATAAATAAGGTTACACTTTGCATAAGTGCAATGAATCATTTCATAGAGGAGGAGAAGAAATGAAAAGCTTGAAAAAGATGTTTGCCGTTCTGCTGGCTCTGACCCTGGTTCTGTCCATGGCGGCCTGCGGCGGTACAGGAAACGACGGCAGAGACGGTGACGGAGACGGCGGCGCCGCATCCGGGCTGTCCGGCAAAAAGATCTCTGTCATGACGCCCTATCTGGGTTCCGTGACCACCAATCAGATGGTAGAGTTCCTGAAGTCCGGCCTGGAAGCGGGCGGCGCAGAGGTGACCGTGGTGAATACGGACAACGACTTCGGCGCTCTGGCCAGCCGGATCGAGGACGTAGTCGCCGCTGGGACGGACGGGATCGTTCTGGTCAGCGCGGACCCCAATCAGGTGGCCAACCAGCTGCAGGAAGCCTTTGACGCGGATATTCCGGTCTTCGGCTGCGACAGCGGCTTTATCGAGGGCATGCAGGTCAACGCCACCAGCGACAACTATCAGATGGGCGAACTGATCGTAAAGTATCTGTTTGACGATCTGATGGGGGGCAAGGGCACGGTGATCGCCCTGACTCACAGACCGCATCCCGGCGTAGTCAAGAGATGTGAAGCCTTTGACGATATCATCAAGGACTATCCCGATATTAAGCTCATTACCGAACAGCACGTACCGGCGGAGCAGCCTATCAACGACGCTCAGGATATCGTTGAAAACCTGCTGCTGGCCAATCCGGACAAGGATTCTGTGACGGCCATCTGGGCCGCCTGGGACGAACCGGCCATCGGCGCTACGCAGGCGTTGAAGGAAGCGGGACGCGATGAAGTCATCGTCACCGGCGTGGACGGCAACGAGCAGGCCATCAGCCTGATCAAGGAAGGCACGAACCTGAAAGCTACCGTACAGCAGAACTTCGAGGGCATGGCGCAGATCGTAGTGGATCAGATGACGAAGCTGTTTGACGGGGAAGAACTGGAGAAGGGTGAAATGTACGCGCCCGCCACGCTGATCACACCGGAAAACGCGGAGTAGCCATATTGCCGTCTGGGACTTGAAGCGCGGGGACGGCGGATGGGCCGGCAGAGAGGCCGCGGCGCAGGCCGCGCGCCGTGCGCAGAGGAAAAGGCGGATAACTGAAAACGGAGAGGATGCCTTTGCAGGCGTCCTCTTTCCAAATAAGGACCGCTTGTCCGGACGATGCGGCGGTCCGCGCCGACAGATCGGGGAACCGGGAGACCGGGCGGATCAGAGCGCGGGCCGCGGGATGGGCCGGACAGAAATGAAAACAGGACGGGAGGCGGAGCAGTGTTACTCAAAACAGAACACATCAGCAAACAATTTAACGGAGTCTATGCCTTAAAGGATATCAACTTCGAAATACTGCCGGGCGAGATCCACGGCCTGGTAGGGGAAAACGGCGCGGGCAAGTCCACGCTGATCAAAATACTGACCGGCGTTTACAGTCTGGATGAGGGCAAGATCCTGTGGGACGGCGGCGAGGTGAGCATCAGCAACCCTGTTCAGAGCAGACAGGTGGGGATCAACGTCATCCATCAGGATCGGATCCTCATCCCCTCTTTCAGCGGGGTCGAAAACGCCTATCTGGGCAGGGAGTACATAACTTCCGGCGGAAGGATCGACTGGAAGACCATGGAGAAGAACGTGCGGGATACGGCGGAGAGCCTGGGCATCGACATCGATCTCACAAAGACGGCGGCGGAGCTGTCGCCGCCTCAGAAGACCTGTCTGGAGATCATCAGAGCCATGATGGAGGACTGCAGGCTGCTCATTCTGGATGAACCCACTGCGTCGCTAACAGACAAAGAATCGGAGATCTTGTTCCGCATCATCGGTACGCTGAAGCAGAAGGGCACGGCGATCCTCTATGTGACACACCGCATGGATGAGATCTTCCGCCTGACAGACCGGATCACCATCTTCAAAAACGGAGCCATGGTAGAGACCGTGAACACATCGGATGTGACCAAGGATGAGCTGGTGGGCAAGATGACGGACCAGTGGAAGAGCGAGAGCATTACCCGCAAGGATCACTTCGGCGAAGTCCTTCTGGAGGCGGAAGGCATTCGATCCAGAGACGGCGTGGTCAGGGAAGGAAACCTGCAGGTGCGCAGAGGGGAGATCCTGGGCGTGTTCGGTCTGGGCGGAAGCGGCCGGACCGAACTGCTGGAATGCATCTACGGTTACAGGCCCATAGCGGCGGGCCGGGTGATCCTGGCCGGGAAGGAAATAACAAAACCGTCGCCGGCGGAATCCATCCGAAACGGCGTGGCGCTGGTCTGCGAGGACCGCAGGGGCAAGGCTATGATCGGCAGTCTGAGCATCAAGGATAACATTCTGCTTTCCTGCATCGACAAATACGCCAGAGGTGGGGTGCTGGACGAGAAAAGAGAAGCGCTGGACGCGCAGCAAAAAGTGGAGGCCCTGCAGATCAAGATCGCCGGCATCGGACAGCGGGCGATCGAGCTCTCCGGCGGAAACCAGCAGAAGGTGGTATTCGCCAAGGCGCTGATGACGGAGCCGCAGGTTTTTCTCTGCGACGAGCCCACCCAGGCTGTGGACGTGAAAACCAGAAACGAGATCCACAGACTGCTGCGCCAGAAGGCCGACGAGGGCAACGCGGTGATATACGTTTCCTCGGATCTGAAAGAAATTCTGGAAGTGGCGGACAACATCCGCATCATGGTGCGGGGCCGCACGGCGGAATTGCTGAAAAACGAAGATCTCACCTCAAACGAGGTATTGGCGTACTGCTATGACAAATAAGGGACAGAAAGAGGGTTGACACATATGAAATCAGGCAAAATCGGCGTAAAATACATCGTGCAGACCTACGGGACCATTCTGGCGATGCTTGCCATCATCATCATTTTCAGTATCCTGCGGCCGGATTCCTTCTGTACCGTGCGGAACTTCATCAACATTACCAGACAGATCTCGCTGCTGGTCATCATCTCCATCGGAGCTACCATGGTGATGAGCGTAAACGAATTCGACCTCTCGGTGGGCAGCATGGCCAGTCTGGGAGGCGTCATGGCGGCCCTTCTGGCGGTGAACGGACAGCCGCTGGTGCTGTGTTTTATCCTGCCTATCCTGATCTGCTTCGCCATCGGCTGGGTCAACGGCTGGATCGTGGCCAGATTCCGGGTGCTGTCCTTCATCACCACGCTGGGCATGAGTACGGTGCTCTCAGGCGTCATATACAAGCTCACGGGCGGCGCCACGGTATTTCAAAACATTCCCCAGGGCTTTGCCTGGCTGGGCACGAAGAAATTCGGCGAGATCCCGCTGCTTTCCGTGCTGATGATCCTCTTTGTGGCGGCGTTCTGGTTCCTTATGCGGCACATGTCCATCGGGCGCAAAATGTATGCCATCGGCGGCAACGAGGAGGCGGCGAAGATCTCCGGGATCAACGTGGCAAAGTATAAGAACATGGCGTTCGCCTTCTGCGCCGTGCTGGCCTGCATCACGGGCATGCTGGTGGCCTCCCGGGTGGGTTCGGCCAACACCACGGCGGGAGACGGCTACTTTCTCCAGTCCTACGCGGCGGTATTCATCGGCTGCACGGTCTCCAGGCAGGGCGTGCCCAATGTGGCAGGCACGCTGATCGGCGCTGCTATTCTGGGCATTCTGGCAAACGGGCTGACTATCATGCAGAGCCCCACATACATGCAGGATATCATTACAGGGTCGATCATCATTCTGGCGGTCATCGCGCAGAAGTTGGGACAGGGAGATGCGAAATAATGGAATGGAACGAGTTGTACAGTCCCGTCACAGAGGGGCTGCTTAAAAAGGAAAAACATACATTTGTGGGATATCTCACAGCGGGCTATCCGGATCGGGAAAGTTTTTTTCGCATCGTCCGCTGCTGCGAGGAAGCGGGGCTGAGCATCTTTGAGATCGGTTTTCCATCGGAGGATCCCTATGCCGACGGAGAGATCATCCGCCGGGCCCACCAGGTGACGGACAAGAGCATCGCCGGGGATCTGGAATTCTGGCGCCGGCTGCGCCGGACGATCCAGGCGCCCATCTGGCTCATGGGCTACGAGGCGGATCTGGTCCGCTCCGGCGCTTATCGGAAGCTGGCGGAAGAACGGCTGATCGACGGACTGGTGCTGCCGGATTGTTCCAATGAGCAGCGCAGGACCATCGCCGGTCAGGTGGCGGAATTCGGCGTGGATGTGCTGGGCTTCATCTGTCCTCCGCCCTCTGACGGAAAAGAGGCGGCGGCAGTCGAGGCTCACCATGAAAAAAACCTGTTCACCATGCATAACTTTGGCGTCATCTACCATCAGCTCTACAGCGGGCCCACGGGTATCGCCAACACCTCTGAAGATTATCTGGAGCTTCTGGCTGAGGCCAAGCGGGAATCCGGGGCCTATCTGTTTGCGGGCTTCGGCATCGGCACGGCGCAGCGGGCGGAGGAGCTGCTGAATCACGGTTACGACGGCGTTATCATCGGAACGGCCATCATGAAGCGGCTGGCCCAGTCGGAAGAGGCGCTCTACGCATTTGTGAGGGAGCTGGCGGACACGGTCCGATCGGTAAAATAAAAGGGCTCCGGGCGAAACAGACAGGAGGCAGAGCGAATTGAAATACATAGCGGCATTTGATATAGGCACCACAGCGGTAAAAGGCGTGCTGGCGGGAAGGGACGGCGTCCCGGCAGCGTCCGCTTCCATAGACATTCCCACGATATTCAGCGGGAAGAACGCCGAATATAAGGAGCAGGATCCGCGGGTCTGGTACGAGGCGTTCTGCCGGATCTCCCTGGGATTTTTTGAAGGAGGCGGCGTGAGCCCGGAGGATGTGACCGCCATCGTCATGAGCGGCCAGATGCAGGATGTGATCCCGGTGGACGACAGACTGGAGCCGGTGGGAAACGCCATCCTCTATTCCGACGGCAGAGGCGGAGCGCAGGCCGGCGCTGTGATCGCGGCGCTGGGGGAAGACTATCTGGAACAGTGCACAGGAAACCACTACGACGGCTCCCTGTCTTTTCCGAAGATCCTGTGGCTGAAAGAGAACCAGCCGGAGCTTTACCGGCGGATCGCTAAAGTGCTGATCAGCTCTAAGGACTATGTGGCGGCCAGGCTGACGGGCCAGGTCTGCGGCGATGTGACCGCCTGCGCCACGGCGGGGGCTATGGATATTCACCGCAAGGTGTGGGATGAAACGATCATCTGCACGATGGGTGTATCGCCGGAACTCTTCCCACGGCTGCTGCATTCCCATGAGAACGCCGGAAAAGTCACCGCAGAAGCCGCGCAGCAGACGGGCTATGCGGCGGGAACGCCGGTCTACGCGGGAGTGGGCGACGCGGGCGCGACCACTCTGGCCAGCGGTATCTCCGCCCCGGGGCAGTACAATATCAATCTGGGAACGTCCGGGTGGGTGGCTACCGTCTCCGACGACGTGCTGCCGGCCCGCATGGGCGTGTTCAATCTGGCTGCAATGCCGGAGAATAAGTATATCAACGTGGTGCCCTTCCTGAACGCCGGAAACGTGCACAAATGGGTCAGCGGACTGTTTACGCCGGTAGCAGAGACAGAAGCGGCGGAGGGCGATCCGCTCATCGACTACGACTATATCGGCAGGATACTGGAAGGAAGCAGGCCGGGGTGCGGCGGAGCCATGTTTCTGCCCTATCTGGCGGGCGAGCGCTTCCCCGTCATGGATGAGAAGATCCGCGGCTGCTACGTGGGCCTGAATCCGCAGACAGGCAAGGGAGACATGATCCGCGCCTGTCTGGAAGGCGTGGCCTTTTCCATCCGTCAGGGCATCGAGAGCATCGGAACGCCGCCCCAGAAGGTCTCCGTCATCGGAGGCGGCGGGCGCGTGGCGGTCTGGTGTCAGATCCTGGCCGACGTGCTGGATCAGACAGTTTATGTGTACCGCAATTCCGACATCCTGCCCTCCCTGGCTATCTCAGCGGCTGCTCTGATCGGAGAGGGGCAGATCGGAAGCTACGATGAGTTCACCGATTCCCTGCAGGGGGAAGAGAGCAGCATCGCCTACCGGCCCATACCGGAAAACGCGGCGCTTTACAAGGAAATATACCCCGCTTATCTTCGGATCTATCCTGCGGTGAAGGCTGTGACCTGCTCCTGATCTGGCCAAAATGGCGGATGGATTTACGGATTTGCCAGCGTAAAAATACAGAGAAGAACCGGACGTCCCCTGGACGATTCCACATGGGCTAATATGTAAAGAAGGACTGTATTCCACTAAAAAGCAGAATACAGTCCTTTTTTGCATTTTCAGGCGCTAATAACCTATAAAAATGTGATAAAGAAGCACGAAAACACCAATAATTATGTGATTGGGTTGTAATTTCGACAGGAAGTGTATACAATAAAATTGTTGAGAAACACCTGAACTCCAATAAAAGTGTGAAGGAGGGTATCTGTGGAGCGATTGATTTTGAAGAGGCTGTTGGATTGGAAGAATTCACCCTACCGCAAGCCGCTGATCCTGAAAGGAGTGCGTCAGGTAGGCAAGACATGGATTCTCAAGGAATTCGGCAGACGTTATTACGAAAATACCGCTTATTTTAACTTTGATGAAAACGAGGAATACAAGCAGTTCTTCGAGACCACCAAGGATGTGGATCGGATTTTGCAGAATCTGATGCTGGCCAGCGGTCAGAAGATCCTGCCGGAAAAGACCCTTATCATCTTCGATGAGGTACAGGACTGTCCCAAGGTCATCAACTCCATGAAATATTTCTGCGAGAATACGCCGCAGTATCACATTGCCTGCGCCGGCTCTCTGCTGGGAATCGCTCTGGCGAAGCCATCGTCTTTCCCTGTGGGCAAGGTCAACTTCATGCAGATCGACCCTATGACTTTTACAGAGTTCCTGCTTGCCAACGGCGACGAAAATTTGGCAAAGTATCTGGAGATGGTGAAAACGATCGAACCGATCCCCGACGCTTTCTTTAATCCTCTTTATGAAAAACTTAAAATGTACTATGTCACCGGCGGTATGCCGGAATCGGTTCTGATGTGGACGGAAGCCCGGGATGTTTCAGCCATGCAGGAAGCCCTGTCCGGGATCATCGGTGCATACGAACGAGATTTTGCCAAGCATCCCAATATCAGCGAGTTTCCGAAGATATCAATGATCTGGAAGTCCATACCGTCCCAGTTGGCGAGGGAAAACAAGAAGTTTATCTACAAAGTGGTCAAAGAGGGAGCAAGGGCTCGTGAATACGAGGATGCCTTGCAGTGGCTGGTAGATGCCCGTCTGGTGTATAAGATCTACCGAAGCACCGCTCCGGGGCTGCCTATGGCTGCCTATGATGATCTTTCTGCCTTTAAGATCTATCTTGTGGACGTGGGTCTTCTCCGCCGTCTGGCGCAGTTGGCGCCTACCGCCTTTGGTGAAGGAAACCGTCTGTTTACGGAGTTTAAGGGCGCGTTGACCGAGAACTTTATGCTTCAAACTTTGATTACGCAGTTTGAAGTGGTTCCCCGGTATTGGACGAAGAGCAATCCTCCATATGAGGTAGATTTCCTCATCCAGCGGGAAAATGATATTTTCCCTGTTGAGATCAAGTCCGAGACCAATATTACCAGCAAGAGTCTCAAGAAGTTCAAGGAGCTGTTCCCGGATGAAGTAAAGCTCCGCGTCCGGTTCTCTTTGGATAATTTGAAACTGGATCATGATGTGCTGAACATTCCGCTGTTTATGGCAGATCAGACCGATCGGCTGATCGGTCTGGCGTTAGAGCAGGGAGATCGGGAGACGTATAATGAAACAGATAATTAACGACAAAGTTGTAGCGTTTTAGATGTCAAATGCCCGTAGGGGAAATACCCCGACCAGACCGGATCTGTGATTTTGAGAGATCAATTTCATCAGATCCGGTCTATTTTTTTGCCCTGGAAGAAAGCGTAATTAGACACAAGCACAAGTACGTGTTGCCTGCTTGCGCGGAGGCAGAGGAAGCTGGAAAAAAGGTAGATGAAAAGAGGAAGGACAGAAGTCCGGAGTGGATTTTCTGTTTCAGAGGTGGAGAAAACAGTGGGATGGGGCAGGCGTTAGTTAGGCGTGTGTATAATTGAATTTGCAATCCCGGCAGATATAATGATGGTACTATATTTGAATGCATTCAAGTTACAAATAATACGTAAGGGCAGGTCGGGCGGAAATTATCTGAACATTCGGCTTATTGTGCAGTTGTTCAGCGGCGCCGCAGGATCTGATCCGCTGCCGATATCTATAATAGGAGGAACAAAATGGTGAAACCCCTTTGCAAAAGCATTACGGGCATTAAAAACCTGAACAGAGAAGACATTGAATACATACTGGAACTGGCGGAAAAGCTAGAACCGATTATACTGGGCCGTTCAGAACTGCAGCCTTTGAAGGACAAGACCCTTTGTACTTTTTTCTATGAGCCATCCACCAGGACGCGTCTCTCGTTTGAATCAGCTATGTGGGCCCTGGGCGGAAGGGTCATTTCCATGGCGGACGCGCAGAAGACCTCGTCTGTCTGGAAGGGCGAGACGCTGGCCGACACTATCCGCACCATTGAAAATTACTGTCACATTATCGCGCTGCGTCATTTTGAAGCCGGCGCCGCAGAGGAGGCCGCCCGGATCTCAAGGGTGCCCGTGATCAATGCAGGCGACGGGCCTAACGAGCATCCTACCCAGACCCTTCTGGATATGCTGACCATCCGGAGAGAACGGGGAACGCTGGATAACCTTCGCATCGTGCTCTGCGGCGACCTGAAGCATACACGGTCCACAAACTCACTGACTCTGGGCATGTCCAACTTCGATAACGTAGAATTTACCTTCGTACGGCCGAAGGGCTTTGAGACCAGCCGGTGGATCCTGGATCTGGTGAAGGAGAGGGGATGCCGGTATACGGAGTCCGAGGATCTGCAGGAATCGCTCATAGGGGCCGACGTGGTATACATGTGCCGCATTCAAAAGGAGCGCTTCGACGATCCGGAAGCATTTGACGCGATCGACGGGAAATATTGTCTGACAAGAGAGATGCTGGAGAGATCGCCGAAGATCGCGGCGGTACTGCATCACCTCCCCAGGGTAAAAGAGCTGGATGTCAGTGTGGACGATTACCCGGGCTGCGCGTATTTCAGGCAGACTTACAACGGCGTATTGATACGGGCCGCCCTGCTGACCATGCTTCTGGACAGAGAGCCGGCGGAGTTCGGTCTGTAGTCAGGCAAGCCCTATACGGCCGGCACGGCGCGGGCGTACAGGGGGAAATGGGATGGAGAGCAGATGGAACGAAGGATGCGGGAAACGGAGGCGCTGACGGTGACGATGGATTGCGGATCGCAAAACGGGCCAGTACAATTGAGAAAAAAATCACAGGAATGGGAGAAGCATTCCCAGTTTGTTTTTCAAGGAGGACTGCAAATGCTCAGTTCAAAGATCGCACAATCTATCGTAGACCGCACCATGAAGATTTTGGAAGTCCAGGTCAATATCATGGATGCCAACGCGGTGATCATCGCATCGGGGAATCCCAAACGGATCGGCAAATTTCACGCGGGGGCCGAAAAGGTCCTGAAAACGGGCAAGAAGCTCATTATCAGCAATGGAGAAGCACAGAGGATGGAGGGGGTCCGCCCCGGCATCACCCTGCCCATCGAGTTTAAAGGAAAGATCATAGGAGCCGTGGGAATGCAGGGCGACTCCGAGAAAGCGGAAGCCTTCGGCGAGGTACTGAAGCTGACGGCGGAGCTGATGCTGGAGCAGGCGTCCATAAAGGAAGAAATCTATCTGGAGCAGAGGGCCCGGGAGAGTCTGTTCACGGATCTGCTCACAGGGCATTGGCGGGAGTACGAATGGCATTTTCTTCGCCGGGCAGAGCTTTTGAACTTTGAGCTGGAGAAGACATACCTGGTGATGTCGGCCAAGTTTTTTGCGCCGGAAGACCACAGCCCACTGAAAAATCAATCGGAGGAAGAACTGTCCTATCAGAGGCGGATACAATTGGAGGGAAGGTTGGCCGGAACGCAGCTATTGGGAGGCAGGCTGATCTGCTGCTTTGTAGGCGATGAGATCGCGCTTCTGTACCAGATGCCGGAAAGGGGCGAGACCGGTTCCAATGAATTCATTTCCCGGATCGCCGCCGCCGTGCAGGAGATCTTAAATCAGAACGGCGGCCGGCGGCCCGTGGTTGCCGTAGGCGGCGTGGCGCAGGATTGGAAAGAGATATGCAAGGTCTACGGGGACGCGAAAAACGTCATGCAGTTCAGCCGGCTGTTTCAAGCCGAAGAAACGATCTGCTATTATCAGGACTACCGTATGGAGCATATGCTTGCCGCCGTGCCGAAAGAAGTGAGACGGGATTTCTGGCACGGGATCCTGGATCCGATCCTGAAGCGGGACATGGAACACCGGATCCAGTGTTTGAGCACCATGCAGACGTATTTTAAAAATGAGTTGAATACCGTACAGACGGCGGAACAGCTGTTTCTCCACCGCAATACGCTGTTGTTTCGTCTGACCAAAATACGCGAAGCGACCGGGCTGGCGCCCCAACGGTTCCACGATGCAATACAGCTGGATATAGCGCTTTTGCTGATGAAGATGGACGGGGAGGAGAGGACGAAATAGATGAAACGAATGTTAGATTTGAGGAGCGACACGGTGACGAGGCCTGATCAGGCGATGCGGGAGGCCATGCGGAACGCGGAAGTGGGTGACGCAGTCATGGGCGACGATCCCACGGTCCTGCAGTTGGAAAAGATGGGGGCCGAATTTTTCGGAAAGGAAGCCTGCCTGATGACTGTGTCCGGTACCATGAGCAACCAGACGGCTGTTTTGTCCATGACCGGCCGGGGCGAGCAGATCATCGTCCACGATAGATCACATATGTACAATCTGGAGGTGGCGGGCCTGTCGGTGATCAGCGGCGTACAGCCCCGGCCGCTCCCGGCGCCGGAGGGGAAATACGACCTTCAGACGCTGGAGGAAAATATGATCGGCACAGCGATCCAGACAGCGCCCACGACGTTGATCTGTATGGAAAACACCTTCGACTTAAACCGGGGCCTGGCAATTGAGAAGAACTACATAGACCAGGTCTGCAGACTGGCTCACAGCCACGGAGTGCCCGTTTACATGGACGGGGCCCGGATCTTGAACGCAGCGGTGGCCCTGGATGAAAAACCGGATGTTCTCTGCGAGGAGGTGGACGCCGTGTCTCTCTGCCTGAGCAAAGGCCTGGGCTGCCCGGTAGGTTCTCTGCTGGCAGGATCTGCAGAAATGATCGGGAAGGCCAGAAGAATGTGCCAGATGCTTGGCGGAGGATGGCGTCAGGGCGGTATTTTAGCCGCAGCCGGCATCGTGGGGCTGGGGAGATGGAGAGAATTGGAAGAGGATCACCGTCGGGCCAGGATTTTGGCCGGGGGTCTGGCGCGGCTGGGGCTTCAGATCGACTGCGATCAGGTGCAGACTAATGTGATCCGCGTTGAGCTTGGCTCCCTGGGACTGGGAAGCCGGGAGTTCTGTCAGGCCCTCTCAGGCTTCGGCGTTCTGGCAAAGCCCATTGAAGCAGGGGCGCTGCGCATGATCTGCCACAGAGATATAGGGGACGAGGACATTCCCGCTGTCCTTGCAGCTGTGGAAGACTGCCTGAACAGCCTGGACAGGTAAAAGAAGAGGAGGAGGACCCATGTACGATATTCTGATCAAGAACGGTACGGTGGTCACCCACGAAGCCAGTTTTGACTGGGACGTGGCCATCCGGGATGGGAAAACAGCCGCCGTAGGCGTTCGGGGATCTCTGGAAGGCGGCAGCGGCGGAGCGGCAAAAGAGGTCGTGGACGCGTCAGGAAAGCTGGTGATGCCGGGACTCATCGATCCCCACGTCCACATCCATCATCCATTCAAGGACGGTTTTTCCGCAGACGACTTTTACAGCGCCACCGTGGCCGCAGCCTGCGGCGGAGATACAACGGTCCTGGATTTTGCTATCCAGTGGGACCAGTCCTTTGATCTTTCGGCGACGGCTCAAAACAGAAACAGTCAGTTTGAAGGAGACGCAGTCATAGACTACTCTTTTCACGCCTGTCCCACCGTATCCTCCATGGAAACAGTGGAACAGGTCCCTCGGCTCATCGAGGCGGGGATTCCGTCTTTTAAGCTATATATGACGTATTCCAGACAGGGAAGAATGTGCGACGACGGCGTACTCTATGAGGTTTTGAAACAAACGGCCCAAAGGGGGGCCGTCGTGGGTGTGCACGCGGAAAACGACGCCATGTGCATGTTCAATTCCGACCAATTTGTAAAAAAGGGCTGGGATGTTCCGCGCTACTTTCCGCTGTGCAAGGGAAATCTGGTGGAGGCGGAGGCCGTAAACCGGGTGATCTATATGAATCGGGAAGCCGGAGGCAGCCTGTATCTCTTCCATCTTACCGCCAGGCAGAGTCTGGCCCTTGTAAAAGAGGCGAAGGGCCGGGGCGAGAATGTGACGGCCGAGACCTGCACTCATTACCTGCTTCTGAACTCCGATCGATACGACCGTGAGGACGGCGTTAACTTTATCTGCAGTCCGCCGCTGCGTTC
>Ga0129308_1001540_pt1 | contig 23532 bp, 16 predicted proteins | sample L827metagenome_FD_94440 | JGI IMG/M metagenome (GOLD analysis project Ga0129308, IMG submission 94440) | Ring-tailed lemur group fecal microbial communities from Wisconsin, USA - L827 metagenome | ecosystem: Host-associated > Mammals > Digestive system > Large intestine > Fecal | place: USA... | reverse complement strand
GGCGATGCCCAGGTCGATGAGGTGCGCTCCGTCGGCGGCCACGATGATGTTGGCTGGCGTGATGTCGCGGTGGATGACGCCTGCGGCGTGCAGGGTTTCGGCTGCCTCACAGATTTGAGCCGTCAGCTCAACGGCCGTGTTCTCGTCTAGTTGGCCCTTTGCCTGTACGAGGCTTTCGAGCGACTCGCCGGGCATGTAGTCGTACACCACCACGAAGCGGTCAGGCAGCTCGTAGGTCGTTTCCACATGGGGAAGACGAGCGCAGTCGCATTCGGGCAAGATGGACCAAACGCGTCGATTGGCCAGCTCAAGGGGGATTTTCTTGCGCACGAATGGCCCAGTGCCCTCGATGGTCACAAGCTCGGTGGTGCCGTTGGGCTTTTCGGCGAGCACGCGCTCGACGTGGTAGCTGTCGTCTATGCACATGGCGTGCAGAACTTGCTCGTCGTTCACGCGCTCTCTCCCTTCCCATCTCGGCAAAACCAATATTCTAACCTTGTGGGATGGGTGGTTCCTCAGTTGGCAACTGAATTATGCAGATGTGGCCTGGTTCCTTCGGCGGGGGCAGTTGGCGGCTTTGGGGAGGCGTTGGCCCTATTGGAGCCGGTCGGTGCCGAGCAATGTCTTCTCGCCGAGGCGGTAAAGCTCGTCGTCGGTCTCGGCGCGGGTCAGGCCATGCTCGATGCACCAGATGAGAACGGCGTCGCGGCGGTGCTTGCACCACAGCTCTGCGACGCCTGCCAGGCGCAATATGCGCTGCGTCTCGCGCAGGTTGGCCTTCAGACCTAGGGCGAGCATCACGGCGTGGTCGCGCCCGGGGCGGCTTTTGCCTGAGAAGATGTCGTACACCACCGTGCCGTTGAGGCCTGAGCCGCGCATGACGTCGGCGCGCTTGAGCTTGCGCTTGTGGAGCAGCTCGAACAGGTAGTCGGGCAGGGACCGATTGGGCGTTTCGGCGCTTTCAAGGTACGAGTCGACTGACTTGCTTGCAAGCAGACGCTCGAGGAGCTCCTCGGTGAGGTGTTCGGCGGGCGACGGGGTGGGTGCGGTAGAGGTGCCTGGCGCCTTGGGTTTCGCGGGGCTTTTCTTGGCTGCTGCGCCGCTGGCCGGGCAGGGCTTCTGGGCGTTGCCTGCTTGTGTGCGGCCCGCCGGTGCGTGATTCTTATCTGACGATGTTGCGCGGCTTGTCTTGCTTGCTGCTGTGCCGTCGTTCATATCCTGCGCCATGTTGCCTCCAGGCCTGTGGGTTGAGTAATCGCAGTATAGGCATGCGATGAGACAAACGCGCAGCCGATTCGGCGACTCGCTGAATAAGCCCCTGACAAGGGTTCGCCTGGAGTGGTGGGGTTCGCGATATGTGCTCGTGCAGGCTGATGCAAGGCTAGCGATGCAGCGCCAGCGCCTTGCTTGCCGCCAGATTCGCCGGGCCGCTCGACAGGTTTACCAGCGTGTCTCCCTCACACAGGCGCTGGTCGGCCAAGGTGACGCATGCGTCGTAGGCGCGGAAGACCCGCTGGGCGCGCTCGACGTCGGAGTAGACGTTCCACCAACCGCGGGCCAGGGCCGCGGCGCGGTCGCGCACGAAACCCATGACGTCGTCGACCGGGTAGCCCAGCAGGAATCCGACCTCGTGAGGAAAACGGTCGGTGCCGTCAGGGTTGCGCGGACGTGCGTCGAAGCTGAGCACACGGGTCTGGAGCCGGTCGACGCAGGCCTCGTCGTTGTCCACGTCATAGCCTTCTACCTCGAGCATTGTCGCTTCTGGATCGCGGCCGATGAAGGCGCGCATGAGGTCGGGCCGCCAGACGAACACCATGGAGCTACCTTTGCGGTGCGCCATCACGCGAAGGCGCACGCCCGCCTCGTGCAGAGCCGTGTCGGTGCGTTCCACAGCGAGCTCGATTTGTTCGCGTGCCGCTTGTGCCATGACCGGCTTGCCACACGGACGTGTGCCCACCTGGTGGTAGCGCACGACGTTGAACATCCCCGCAGGTTTCACGCCCATAAGCACAGGCGCGCACTGTTGTGCGACGCCCTGCTCAAGGAAGGTTTCAACTCGGCCGTACGGAAGCGACTCCATGGCGACTCCTTAAAAGTAATCTTAGCCTAACTAGATAATAAAGTAAGGCAAGGAAAACTAAAGCGCCACGGTGACAGAGCAAGCAAATTCCATGAAGGACAATGTTCCCATGCCTTGCTCAATATATGCGTGCTCAGTGGGGGGCGAGAAGGTTTCTGCTCGATGAGGATGGCGGTTTGCGATTGGAGCCCAAGATAGAAGGTCCGGCGCGGTATGGCCCTACTCAATGGCTGGCGATTGAAGCACGTCCGTAGGATGGGTGTATCACGTAGCGGCGGGATTTTCTGTCAGTCGAGCTTGTATCATAGGGTGCAGGATTGAAACGAACAGGAGCGAGCATGCCGTTTGGGGCGACTCTTACATACGAACAGGACAGCAAGGCATTGCGCAAGGCACGGGGTGCGTTCTTCACTCCCGTTGAGCTTGCCCATGCCCTTGTTGTGGATACGGTCAAGAGCCCACAGGCGACGGTGTTTGAACCGTCGTGCGGTGAGGCGTGTTTTCTTGCTGAGGCATGGAAGAGACTGGTCGCCATGGGCGCGGACGAGCATGCAGCCACAAGGCAGCTGTTTGGCTGTGAACTTCATGGGGCGAGCGCGGCGGCCGCGCACATTCGCCTGCAGGCCATAGGGGCAGACGCCTCGATTGAGGTGGGCGATTTCTTTGATTTGAAGCGGCCGTTTTTCTATGATGCAGTGGTCGGTAACCCTCCGTATGTGCGATACCAGGATTTCTCAGGCGAGGCTCGGGAAAAGGCATTAAGTCGCGCCAAGGAAGCAGGAGTCGCTCTCTCTGCGTTGTGCTCATCTTGGGCTCCGTTTCTCGTAGTCTGTACCGAGATGCTCAAAAACGGGGGAAATCTTGGAATGGTCTTGCCTGCCGAACTGCTTACGGTTGGTTATGCTGCCCCCGTTCGTCAGGCGCTTGCCTCGTCGTTCACCGAGCTCGAGGTGACGCTGTTTGACGAAAGAGTTTTCCCGGAGGTTCAAGAAGAGGTCATCCTTCTCGTGGCCCGAGGAAAAGGTGGGTCATGTGGCGGGAGCATCAAGTTGCGTCGCGTTCGAAGCCTGGACGGCTGGGAGGAGACGCACCGCGATGTATGCGACATACCCGTTGACGGCTCGAAGTGGTCATCATTGCTTCGTGCCGGTGCTGAGTCGTTTGCGGTGGATGCCGACTCATTCTGCACGCTTGGTGAATGGGGCCGGGTTTCGCTTGGAGCGGTTACAGGCGACAATCAATATTTCACGCTAGACGAGGGACGCATCCGTTTGCACGGCTTGACTGAGCGCGATTCCATTCGAATCGTTCCGCCAGGTTCCCAGCATCTTCGGTCCCTTGTATATGGCCAGGATGAGGAGGCGTGCTGTGCTGCGTCTGGGATGGCAACGAAGCTGTTCCGACCGAATCCCGACGATTTGAGCGGTGATGCTCTTGCCTACATTGCCTTGGGAGAGGCCCAGGAAGTCGACAAGCGTTATAAGTGTCGCGTACGCAAGCCGTGGTGGCGCGTCCCGCTTCCATCTAAGCCTGCCGACCTGTTCTTTACGTACATGAACGATGCGGCACCGCAGCTCTGTGATAACCGATGCGGGGCATTCCACCTTAACTCGGTGCATGGTGTGTATCTGCGCGATGAGGTTCGCGCATGCGGTAAAGAATTGCTCCCCATTGCATGTTTGAATTCGCTGACGGCGTTGTCGGCAGAGCTGGAAGGCCGACAGTACGGAGGCGGTCTTCTCAAGATGGAACCTCGTGAGGCAGCCTCGCTTAAAGTTCCGTCGGCCCAGCTTGTCGCCTCTGTGGCGGATGAATTGCGTGCTTGCCGTTCTAAAGTCCTTGAGGCACTGTCCGATGGAGGTTTCCAAGCTGCTGCCAAGCTGGTCGACCCAATTGTGCTGTGCAAAGGTGAGGGTATGTCCGTTCAAGAGGCGGAGTCCATCTGCTCTGCCGCAGGCGTCCTCTCACATCGTAGGCACTTGCGATCAAAGCGAGTCAAGCGTTCTGGATAGGAGGCCATATGGTCGAACGCGCTGGCGGTACGCAAGGCGACCGCCATTTTGGTTTCACGGATCAAGTTATTGCTGACTGGGAGCTGGGAGGAGCGGCGGAGACTCCGTTCTGGGGGACGGATGGACGGCTGAACCTTGATTTTGACTTACTGGGGGAGCTGCTTACTGTTCCAACCCGGGCGGGCGATCTGGTGACGACGGGACGATATGCCGGAGCAGTGGAGATGTGGGTCGCCCACGAGCTTCGCCGGGCGGGTTTTGCAGATGAATATGTGTGGCCGCGCCGTACTCGCCCCCGGGTCCTTTCGCCCGACCTCGCTATTTTGCTGAGCGAGCTCGGGGAGTGCCCTCCTGCGCTAGAAAGGGTTCTGTGCCGCGGCTCTCTTCTCGAGAACCGTGTATGGGGTTCTGCTTACACAAAGCAGGTCGATGCCGGACTGGCCTCCTCGTGGGTATCTGGGCCCGAAGCCCTTGTATCTGTCAAGACACAGTCCTCCTCATTTGGCAAGAATATTAACAATCGTATCGAAGAATCATACGGTGACGGCAAGAACCTCAAGAGGCGTTTTCCCCTTGCGTTTGTGGGCTATCTTATGGTTTTGCGAGATACGATTTTGACGGAGGAGCCTCAGGCCTTCAGGCAGTATGTCCACACGCTTGGCCGGTATGTGGACAGCAAAGATGCCTATGATTCGGCTGCTCTCCTGCTCGTTCATTGGCAAGAGGATGAATCGGTTTTGGTGAGCGAGGAGGGGCAGAAGCTTATTCCAGAGCATCTTTCGGCGGAACGTTTCTTCGAGCAACTTATATGCAACGTATTGGACGCTGCTCCTCATGATCGCCACAAGGCGGCGCGTGCACTGCGAGGAGAGTACGATGTCCGCGTTACTGAAATGACTTACTAAGGCGCAGGGTAAGCCAGGTATTCTCAAGGCATTATTGCTCATGAGATTGGGGCTTGCTCAAATCTGGGGTTTAGTGATTCTGGCGGGGAAGTTCGAGAGAATCGAGTTCAGAGGGTATGAGCTTGTGCGTGCCGAGGAGTGGTGTGGTCGCAAGATGGCTCGCGACAGAGCTGCTCGACGAGCATATTTTGATCGCGAGCGCGAGCATCGTATGAAAGGCGATACCTATGTCACGCAGATTCTTGATGAGGAGATGACCCCCGATGACCCAAGGCTGCGATGGCGCGCTGGCTGTGGGGCGCGGCATTGACGAGGACCAATGCGGCCGCGTTGCGTATGATGCAACCTACCTGGGGACAGCGCGGGTAGTTCTTGCGCGCATGCTTGACTATGCCGTCAACGTCCTTGGGTATAGACTCGCGTCTTTCTGGGCATTGTTCCTGGCAAACGATGTGTCGCGTCTTTTTGCTCATGGAGACGCGTCGGTTGTTGCGGGTCGTTCGGGCATCGAGCTGGCACGCCTTGTTGTGCGAGAGGCGGGTTGCGATCAAGTCGAGCTGCTCGACGCGCGATTGACGGATGCCCAGGAGGCAAGCTGGTATTGCGGCGGGCGCTGAGCTTCTCGGATATTGAGGCCCGTGTTCCCATCGAGGACGTCCTGGCCCTGTATGAGCCGTATCACGAAATGGACGAGGAGTGCGCTCGCGTTGTGCCTGCGACCAAGCTCCAGTCATGTCGCAAACGGGCTGGTACAAAAAGAGCAGGGGGAGATGGCGCTGCGGATGTGGCTGTCGTTGCTCGATAACGTGTAATCGCCCCAGGCGAACAGCCTGCTTGTCTCGCGGATCTCGCAAACCTCCGACGGTCCCTCCCGGGCCGGTTTTCGGTGCCGGTACAGGAGGGACCGCGACGAGAGGTTACTCGTTCAATGTCTTTCTAGGCGACCTTACCAGCACACCTTGGCGAGGGCATCGGAGTAGTCGGGGGTGGCGGGCACCTCGGTCACGGCCGCGGCGAGGGCCTCCTTGGCCTCGGCGTCCTTGGCGTCCACATCGATGCCCTCGGCAGCGGCGACGGCCTTGGCGAGGTGACGTCCCTGCACGGTGGAACGGCCGGCGGCCACGCCCACGATGTACTCGGGGTAGTTCGTGGCGAAGAAGTTGCCCGAGCAATCGCCGATGGCGTACAGGCCCTCGATGGGGTTCTTGCTGGAGTCGAGTGCCTGCAGGTCGGCGTTGATGCACAGGCCGTCGAGCGTGGTCAGCAGGCTGGCACCGTACCAGCAGCCGTAGAAGGGTGCCGTGCGAATCTGGGAAAGACGGTAGGCCTCCTTGCCGTACTGCGTATCTTTCTGTGCGTCGTACAGGGCGTTGTACTCGTCAATCGTGGCAAGGAAAGCGTCTTTGGCGTCGCCCTCAAAGCCCAGCATGTCGGCGAGCTCTTCGATAGTGTCGGCCTTCTTAATCAGATCAACACCCATTGCTTCCATATAGCTGTCGATGGTGCCGCCCTGGGCCATGAACTCGCGAGAAGCTGCTGCGCAACCGCCCTGCATAAAGCGGACCATGTCCTGGGGAGCGTCGACGTCCATGACCTGACAGAACACGCCCCCGGGCTGCATGCCTGCGGCGAAGCAGATGTTGTCGTAGGGCGCGGACTCGTTGGCGAAGCGCTTGCCGTTGCGGTTGACCTTGAGGAACGGCTGGCTGCCCAGGTTGAGCTGGAAGCGGGTGCCAGGCAGCATGAAGCCACCCTTGCCATTGTCGACGTAACCAGCATCGACGCCCGGCTCGACCGCGCCGCGGTCAAACAGCATGGGCGTGGGGTCGTTCTGCTTGGCGGCACCGGCCCACATGCCAGCCTTGATGCCCGTGCCAGTGCAAGGCGGGTTGAAGGCAGCCGCCGTGGTGCAGGCCACAGCGTCGGGCTGCAGCGCCTGCATCATCTCGGGGTTAGCCGCGTAGCCACCGCAGGCGAGCACGGTGTACTTGGCGTTGACCTGCACGTAGCCGTCATCGGTGTTGAAGACGGCGCCGGTGACCTTGCCGTCCTCATGTACGAGCTTCACCATCTCGTAGTCGAAGTTGACAACGCCGCCGTTGTCGGTGATGTGATTGCAGATGACCTCGTTGCGCGTGGGCGGGATGTAGGCGGTGCCGCTCATGTGCTCGGTGACGGGGGAGTAGTACAGCGTGCCGCCCTGCTCCTCGCCGCCGTAATCGGGAAGCATTACAGCCTCGCCTACGGCATTGAACATAGGTGTGTACCACTCGACTGCTTCGGCGCTCTCGTCGACCCACATCTTGATGAGGTCGCGGTCGCACTTGCCGCTTGCGTAGCGGGAGAGCTCGTTGAGGAGCATGCCCGTGTCGGCCTCGATGCCCGCGTCCTTGATGAGTTGGGTGTTCACAGCGCCCATGTACTCACGCGATTCGGAAATGACGGGAAGCTTCTCGGCGAGGAAGAAGTCGAGGCCCATATCGAGGGCAGTTGCCGCGCATGCCAGGCCTGCGGTGCCGGCGCCCACGATGAGCAGCGTGGTCTCCTTGGTGTCGGTGATGTCGGCCTCGGCAACCTCAGGCTCGGCGCCGAGCCAGCTGGGCGCGACAGGGGCTGTGGGAGCGGTGGCCTCCTCGGCGAAGGCGATGCCCGACAGGGCGCTGGCGGCCAGGGCGGCGCTGCCTGCGCCCTTGATGAACGTGCGACGATCGAAAGCCATGGTGGTTCCTTTCTCATACGGGTCGTGCGGTGCGATTGGGTTGTCGCGCCTCGCGGGCCACGGCGTTACAATGCATCCCGAATGATGCTCGCCTTTCCGCTCCGCTGTGACCGCCTCAGGTGGGTGGCAGGCCGTGCGCGAGGCTGGGAGGATGGGTCGTTTCGTCTCGCCTCGTTGGGGTGGTGACAGCAAAGTGGCTGGTAAATGCGGTGAATGGCGAGGAATGATGGATAAAGGTACGTTGCGCCTCATGGTCATGCTCTGCGTTGTTGACGCGCTGATGGGCACGAGCGCGTTCTTCTTCAATGGTCCGCTCAACATGGGCGATGTCGTTGATTCGCAGCGTGATTGGGCGACGCTTGCCCAGATCGTGGCCGCGGCTTGCCTTGCGCTTGTTGCGCGTTATGCCCCGCGTGCTGTGAATTTCACCGCAGTGTCGGCCGCGTGTGCCTTGGCCATCCCCGCCGGCGTGTTGCTTGCGTGGTGGGGTTCAATCCAACAGCTTGCCACACCGCTCATCATGGGGGCGTGCCTTGCGGCTCTCGTGCGGCTGTGGGAGAGCATCGTCTTTCTCGTGTTGCTTTCCCGGCTGCGGCTATGGCAGATGGCTATCGTGCTTGCTCTGGGCAGCGCCCTTTCGGTGCCGCTTGCATGGTTGGTGAGTCTGGGCGGCTACATGGTTACTGCTGTTGCTGATGCTGTGTTCACGCTGGCTGTGTTGGGTTTTATCTTTTGGCAGGCAAGAGGGGAGTTCCGCACGTTTGCTTGTGCCGAGCCGGCCGTTGACGTGGCGCTCACGGCTCCGCGATCCGTCCTGCCCCTGAGTCACGACTTGTTTGTGTATACCTTCTTGTTCTGTACCGCGTATGGTTTCGGTCTGCGCTACGAGCATGCCGACGGAGGTCTGCTTCTGAACGGTGTGCTTGCGGCAGTGTTTCTAGGCATTGTGGCACACGTCCTGATGCGGCGGCTTTCGTTCAGGGTCGACGTTCTCTTCAACGTCGCATTTATTCTTGTAATGGTGGGCTTCCTACTTGTTCTTGTCGACGAGCCATTCCTTGTGTGGCATGCGAGCGTTGCACTTACGGCGAGCAGCGAAGTGTTTAGCCTGCTCATGTGTCTCGCGCTCGCTGCTGTTGCGGCGCGGAGCAAGGCGGGAGCCCTGTCGACTGTTGCGTGGGGTTACGCCGTTTACTACGCGGGTATTGAGGCCGGTGCCCAGCTGGGTATTTTTGCCACGGGCTTGGGCACCGAGGGGCATTTTCTTGCCAAGTGCCTGGTGGCCGCTATGTTTGCGGTTATCTGTGTCTACACGCTCTATTCCATCCGCGACTTTGGATTCGACAAGACGATCGAGGGAGTCCAGGAGACTGCTGTCATCCCAGCTGATTTGGGCCAGATGGATGTTTCTGGGCTGTCTGGTGCGGGATATGATGCAGGCATCGAGCGACGTTGCCGCGAGCTTGCCGCGTCCTATGGTCTGACAGAGCGCGAGGGCGAGGTCTTTGCCCTGCTCGCTCGTGGCAAGAATGCCGCGCGTGTTTCCGAGGAGCTTGCCATTACCAAGAACACGCTCAAGTATCATGTACGTCACATTTACGAGAAGTGCGGCATTCATAGTCAGCAGGAGCTCATCGACCTGCTGTAAGTGCTGCTGGTTGGGGTTGGAGAGCAAGATGGCGAACGCGCGGGAGTCGCATTCGGTTTCATGGGGTACCTGCTACGGCGTGGGCGTGGGGCCGGGAGATCCGGAGTTGCTCACGCTCAAGGCGGCGCGCGTGATAGGGGCGTGCCAGGTGGTGGCGGCGCCCCAGACGCGCGGTGGGGCCACGCTGGCGCTCGACATCGCGGCGCAGGCAGTGGACTTGGAGGGTAAGGACATCATTCGTCTGCCGTTTGCCATGTCGCGCGATGCGGGGGAGCGCCGACGCATGCATGAGGAGTCCGTCGGGCTCATTGCCGAGCAACTCGCGCGGGGTAAGGACGTCGCGGTGCTCACGCTGGGTGACCCAGGTGTCTTCTCATCGTTCTTTTACCTGGCAGATGGCTTGCGCGAGCGCGGGTTTGCCATCGAGGTCATCCCGGGCGTCACGAGCTTCTCGGCTGTGGCAGCTCGCCTGGGCCAGGGGCTTACCGAGATGGACGAGCCCCTACATGTGGTGCCTTCCGCCGCATGTGCCGACTGCATCGATGAGGTGCTTGACCTGCCCGGCACGAAAGTCCTCATGAAGCCGTGCGGCAGGCTTGGTGAGCTTGTTGAGGCGTTTGAGCGTCGCGGAGAACTGTCCCACGCTTCGCTTGTTGCTGACTGTGGGCTGCCCAGTGAGCACGTCTGCCGGGACCTCGCCTCCTTCGACCCAGCCGAGCATCCCAGCTACTTCACGACGCTTGTGGTGAAGTGACGGCTCGTGGCCGGATGAAAAAACGGCTCGCGAGCCACAGGTTGAGATTTACAACGTTTTTCTCCCCGTTTTGCCTGGCAAACGTTTTATTTTTCAACCCATTGCTCGCCAAATGCCTGCAAGCGGTCGATTTCACCGCCGGCATATTTGCCGCGCACAAAAAGGGAGGCCCACCTGCATAGATGGACCTCCCTGAGACATTGCCGAACTGTTCGTGCGGGCGCCAGGTCCTGAGCCCTACGCCACTCCCAGCCAGGTGCTGATGACGGGGATCCAGCCACCGACCCACACGATGACGATGAGCACGGGCAGCACGTACGACACGTATACGCGCGCCCAGGCCGGGAACTTCATGCCGTCGCCCTTGTCGACCTCGGCCAGGAACGCCTTCCAGCCCCAGCCGCGCTTGGTGGTGCAGAACAGCAAGAACACGAGCGCGCCGATGGACAGGATGTTGTTGGAGAGGATGAAGTCCTCAAGCGACTGGATGTCGCCGATGCCGGGCACCTGGAACGCCGACCACAGATTGTAGCCCAGGATGCAGGGCAGGCCCAGCGCAAAGATCAGCACGCCGTTGATGGCGCAGGCCTTCTTGCGGCTGACACCCCACTGGTCGATGCTGAACGCCATGATGTTCTCGAACACGGTGACTATGGTGGAAAGCGCCGCGAAGCTCATGAACAGGAAGAACAGCGTCGACCACAGGCGGCCCATCCACATTTGCTGGAACACCGCAGGCAGCGTGATGAAGACAAGGCCCGGGCCCGAGCCGGGCTCCACGCCGAAGGTGAAGCAGGTGGGGAAGATGATGAGGCCGGCCATGAGGGCCACGAGCGTGTCAAGGCCTGCGATGCGCACGCTCTCGCCGGTGATGGAGCGCTCCGGGCTCATGTAGCTGCCGAACACGCTCATGGAACCCACGCCCACGCCGAGCGTGAAGAACGCCTGGCCCATGGCGGCGAACACCGCGTCGGTGAAGCCTTCCGGCCCGTTGGCGAAGAGCTTGCCGAAGTCGGGCATGAGGTAGAAGGACAGGCCCTCGCTTGCGCCCGGCAGCGTCACGGCGCGCACGCACAGCACGATGAGCAGCACGAACAGGAGGGACATGAGCACCTTGCTCACCCGCTCGATGCCCTTTTGCAGGCCGAAGCTTGTGACGACGGCTCCGAACACGACGACCACCGCCAAACAGACGACCATTTCGCCGGGGTTGGACAGCATGGTGCCGAAGACAGCCTCCACGCCGTCGGCGCCGATGTCTTCGAAGGCACCCGTCGCGCTCTTCACCGTGTAGTCGAGCATCCAGCCGGCCACGGCGGCGTAGAACATCATGAGCAGGTAGCTGCCCACCAGGCCTAGCCATTTTGCCCAGTGCCACTTGGTTCCCTTGGGCTCGAGCACGTCGAAGCTGCGCGCGATGCCCTTGTGGGAGCCGCGGCCGCACGTGAACTCAAAGATAAGGATAGGAAGCGAGAAAACAAGCAAAAACACCAGGTAGATAACGACGAAGGCCGCTCCGCCATACTGACCGGTGATATAGGGGAAACGCCAGATATTGCCCAGTCCGATGGCGCATCCCGCCGCCGCGAAGAGGAAGCCCACCCGTGAGGCGAACTGTTCGCGCGACGGCTTTTCGGACACTGCGGGGGCCTCGATGCTCGATTTCATCTGCATGCTCCTGAATCCGTTGCCGTGCGCCCCGCACCTTGCCGGCGGGGCAGTCGACCCACTATAGCACTGAATGGCCCCGGTACCAGGCGGGGTTATGCAAATGGGCCTGGGGAGGGGGAGGGTGGGGCTTTCCGAGCGCAGGAGCAGGGCGGGGCGGGGCGAGGCGCTGGCCGTCTTGGCCGTCTCTGTCTGCATGCTGTACGTCAATGAGTACGGCAGCGTCTGGATAAGCAGGGTACTGCTGATGCGCCGTGTGTTTAGCCAAGCATGCCTTTCGGCAAGTTGGAGATTATCGAACACAGCGTTGACTTGCGTGTCGTGCTGGACGAGTGCGACGCCGGCAGTCGCCGGTATCTTTGACCGGTCACGATGACTCTCCCGTGCACTTTGAAATGATGGGGTGGGCGATACAGTGCTTCTTGGGGGCGTGGCCCATCCAGACGGCACCTCCTACCAGGTAAAACTTTCCAGAAGGAAACTTTTTCTAGATTTTGCTTGCTTTTTGTGGGGCGGTGGGGTTAGGATACGCCGCAACATAGTCATCTGTTCAGGGCGAGGTGCAATTCCTCACTGGCGGTGATCGGGAGGCAACTCCCGCGAGCCCGCGAGCCCCAATAGGGGCAGGATCTGGTGCGAACCCAGGGCCAACGGTCAAAGTCCGGATGGAAGAGCAGCGAATGACGTTTTTTGGTTACGGGAGGCGTGTAGGCGCCCCTCGTCCTTAGGCGCATTCCAAGAATCCATGAAGCCCGTCGGCAGGTGGCCGGCGGGCTTTTTCATGCCCTGAGACGTCCGCCGACCTTCTGCCGCTACGGGAGGAAAGGTTTGTGATGGCAGGGACGGTAGGTGCGCAGCTCGAAGGGGTGGGCCAGGGGGAGGCCCTCGATGCTGCGTTCATGCGCAGGGCGCTGGAGCTTGCGGCGCGCGGTGCAGGACATACGAACCCCAACCCGCTGGTAGGTGCGGTCATCGTGCGCGACGGGCGCGTGATCGGCGAGGGCTGGCACGCGTGCTACGGGCAGGAGCATGCCGAGCGTCGCGCATTGGCTGACTGTGCGGCTCGCGGCGAGGACCCCCGCGGCGCAACGGTGTACGTGACGCTCGAGCCGTGCGCCCATTATGGCAAGCAGCCCCCGTGCGCCGATGCGCTCGTCGAGGCCGGCGTGGCGCGCGTGGTCGTGGGCTCGCGCGACCCCAACCCGCTTGTTGCCGGCAAGGGCAACGCCCGGCTGCGCGAGGCGGGCATCGAGGTGGCGGTCGATGTCCTGCGCGATGAGTGTGATGCCATCAACCAGGTGTTTTTCCGCTACATCATGTCCCGCAAGCCCTATGTGGTGGCCAAGTGGGCCATGACGGCCGACGGCCATATCGCCTGTGCCTCGGGCGACGCACGCTGGGTCACGGGCCCCGTCGCTCGCGAGGACGGCCATGCCCTGCGCAACCGCCTGGCTGCCATCATGGTGGGCGCGGGCACGGTTGCGGCGGACGACCCCCTGCTTACCTGCCGTCTGCCGGGCGGCCGCAACCCCCTGCGCGTGGTGTGCGACACGCACCTGGCGCTGGCCGAGGATTGCGCACTTGTCCGCAGCGCCGAGGCCGGGGAGGCGCCCCTGCTCGTGGCCTGCGGCGAGGTGGCGGGCGAGGGCGCCGGGAAGGCCGCCCGCCTGCGTGACCGCGGCGTCGAGGTGCTCGAGCTTTGCCTTGATGCGGCGGGCCACGTCGATCTTGCGGCGGTTCTGGAGGCCCTCGGTGCTCGCGGTGTCGACTCGGTGCTGCTCGAGGGCGGCGCTCGCCTGCACGGCAGTGCCTTCGCGGCCGGCCTGGTTGACGAGGTCGTCGCCTACGTTGCCCCCAAGCTGCTCGGTGACCCCGCCGCGCCTGGTCCGGTGGTAGGCCTGACACCTGCGGTGATGGGCGAGGCCGTGCACTTCGGCGTTCCGCATGTCGACGTCCTCGGCGATGACGTTCGCCTTTGCTGGCGCGTGGGGCGCACGACCGACGCGCACGCTGCGACCGCACCTCCCTGCGTTGCCTGCGGTCCGCTCTATCCCGGTGGCGCCACCACGGCGCAGCATGTGTCCGAGTCGCTTTCGAAGGTGGGCGAGTAGCGTGTTCACAGGCATTGTCGAGGAAGTCGGTACCGTCGTCTCCATTCCGCCCGCCGGCCGTGCCGGCAGCTTGACGATCGGGGCGAGCAAGGTCCTGGAAGACGTCGCCCTGGGCGACTCCATCGCCGTGAACGGCGTGTGCCTCACCGTGACCTCGTTTGGCAAAGGGCGCTTCTCCGCAGACGTGATGCCCGAGACGCTTTCCCGCTCCAGCCTGGGGCATCTGCGCCCTGGCAGCCACGTCAATCTCGAGCGCGCCATGGCGGCGGGCGGCAGGTTCGGCGGCCACATCGTGAGCGGCCATATCGACGGCACCGGCCGCGTCGCCTCGCGCGTCGAGGATCAAAACGCCGTGCGCGTGCGCATCTCCTGCGCCCCTTCCATCGTCGCTCTCATCGTCGAGAAGGGCTCCATCGCCATCGACGGCATCAGCCTCACGGTGTCGGGCCTGTTCGACGACGGATTTGAGGTCTCGGTCATCCCGCACACAGGCGGTCAGACCACGCTGCTCACCAAGCGCCCCGGCGACGTCGTCAACCTCGAGAACGACGTGGTGGGCAAGTACGTGCAGCGCCTGCTCGGCGTTGCGCAGGGGAAGGGCGACGCGGCGCCCGGTCCCAAGGCGGCAGTGCAGGGGCAAGGGGCTCCCGGAGCGCCCGCCGAGCGATTATCCGCCGCCCCGCCTGGAGGCATCACGTTTGACTACCTGGCGGCACACGGCTTTTAGCAGCTGATTTTCGTGCTTTCCGCTCAAACGAATATCCATTCCCGAACACGGCAAATCCGCCGTGTTGGCACTACTCGTATCTTTTTCGCTTATTTGACCCTTTAAGAAAGGACAAGGACCATGGCAGACATCGAGATGAACACCATTGAAGAGGCAATCGCCGAGCTTCAGATGGGCCACTGTATCATGGTGGTCGACGACCCCGACCGCGAGAACGAGGGCGACCTCATCTGCGCCGCGCAGTATGCCACGCAGGCCAACGTCAACCTCATGGCGAGCCAGGCCAAGGGCCTCATCTGCATGCCGATGAGCGCCGAGATTGCCGCCCGCCTGCAGCTTGACCCCATGGTGACCAACAACACCGACAACCACGAGACCGCCTTCACCGTGTCGATCGACCACGTTGACACCACGACCGGCATCAGCGCGGCCGAGCGCGGCTACACCGCCCGCAAGGTCGTGGAGGAGGGCGCGCGTCCCGAGGATTTCCGCAGGCCCGGCCACATGTTCCCGCTCATCGCCCGCCCCGGCGGCGTGCTGCAGCGCAACGGCCACACCGAGGCCACCGTCGACCTGCTGCGCCACGCCGGCATGAAGCAGTGCGGCCTGTGCTGCGAGATTATGCGCGAGGACGGCACGATGATGCGCACCACCGAGCTGGCCGCCCTGGCCAAGAAGCTCGGCGTCGTCTTCGTGAGCATCAAGCAGCTCCAGGACTACTGCCGCGTGCATGACAACCACATGCGCGAGGAGGCCGTGGCCAAGCTCCCCACCGACTACGGCGAGTTCACCATCCACGGCTTCGTGAACGACATCACCGGCGAGGAGCACGTTGCCCTCGTGAAGGGCGAGATCGGCGACGGCTGCGACGTGCTCGTGCGCGTGCACTCCGAGTGCCTCACCGGCGACGTCTTTGGCTCCAGGCGCTGCGACTGCGGCGACCAGCTCCACCGCGCCATGGCGCAGATTGAGAAGGAGGGCCGCGGCGTCATCCTCTACATGCGTCAGGAGGGCCGCGGCATCGGCCTCATCAACAAGCTCAAGGCCTATCGCCTGCAGGAGGAGGGCATGGACACCGTCGAGGCCAACGAGGCCCTCGGCTTTGCCCCTGACCTGCGCGAATACTGGAGCGGCGCGCAGATTCTGCGCAGCCTGGGCTGCAAGAGCATCCGTCTGCTCACCAACAACCCCAGCAAGATCTACGGCCTGGGTGACTTTGGCCTGGAGATCGTCGAGCGCGTGCCGATCGAGATCCACGCCCACGAGTGCGACCGCCATTACCTCGAGGTGAAGGCGAGCAAGATGGGCCACATCTTTGAGACGGCACTGTCGGCGTAGCGGCGTGGTCGGGCCTTGGGCTTTGCCCCGTGCTCAAACAGTCCTCGTACCGCTCCGACCGTGTCGGAGCACTGCGGAACTGCGCGCGGGACAAAGCCTGGGGCCCGCGCGCCAACTCGGCGACTGCGCGGGCGTCTGTGGGGGGCGTAAAGGGCTGCAGCCGGGGCAGGGAAATTTGTTCCTCGCTCAGACAGTCCTCGCTGGCAGCGGCCAAGGGCCGTTGCCAGCTGCGGAACTCGCGCTGAACAAACATCCCTGCCCACGCGCGCTGAGCTGCTGATCGCGTGAGGCATCTGTTGGAACGCATGGTTAACTACAAGCATTGATATCGAGAGAGGAAGTCGTCATGGCGGTTAAGGTTATTGAGGGTAACGTTGTTAACGAGGGCATCAAGGTTGGCATTGTGGCGAGCAGGTTCAACGAGTTCATCGTGAACAAGCTGCTCTCTGGTGCGCTTGACGGTCTGCATCGTCACGGGGTGCCGGATGAGGACGTGAACGTGGCATGGGTGCCCGGCGCGTTTGAGATTCCGCTCGTTGCGCAGAAGATGGCTGAGAGCGGCAAGTACGACGCCGTCATCGCGCTGGGTTGTGTCATTCGTGGCGCCACCTCGCACTATGAGCTCGTGTGCAACGAAGTGGCCAAGGGTGTGGCGCAGACGTCGCTCAAGTCCGGCGTGCCTGTGATGTTTGGTGTCATCACCACCGAGAACCTCGAGCAGGCCATCGACCGCGCCGGCGCGAAGGTGGGCAACAAGGGTTACGAGTGCGCCACGGGTGCCATCGAGCTCGTTAACTTGTTGAGGCAGATCTAGTACCTGCCGTTCGAGTGTGGGTGCGGTCGTGCTGTCCATTTCGGTCACGACTTGTATCCCATAGATGTTTGGTCTCACCCAGGCGTGGGCGCGGTGCCGTCTACGCCTGGGTTTTTGCCGCTCTGCCTGGCGATCTAGTGTATACGGTGGTTGTCCTGTGCACTTCGCCTGCTTGTGCACAGTCTCGTGTACCATCCCAACATATATATTAGATGCGCCCGGACCGCGTGCCCGGGCAAAGGGAAAGACACGGGAGCGATAGAATGGACGCGCAGGCACAGGCGGGGCAGTCTCGACAGATGGGCTACCAGGTGGCTCCGGGCTACGAGCTTTCGCAGGTTGAGCGCATTTTCTGCGAGCTGGTTGAGATTGACTCTCCCTCGTTTCACGAGCACGAGATGGCCGCCGAGGTGCGTAGGCGCCTTGAGGACCTGGGCTTCAACGTTGTGGAGGACGCCACGAGCGGCAAGAACGACGGCATGGTGACCTCGATTACCTCCACGCGTCGCTTCGGCCGCCTTATGGATAGCGCCTCTGACCTGGTGCGTCTCGTGCATACGGGCAGCGACTGCGGCAACCTGTTTGCGACGCTTCCCGGTGTGGGCGAGCCCGTCTTATTCATCACGCACATGGATACGGTGCAACCCGCTTTCTCCAAGCATGCTAAGGTCCATGCCAACGGCATGATTACGAGCCTGGGCGACACGGTCCTGGGTGCCGACGACCTCGCTGGTATCGCCTGCGTCATGGCGGCGGTCGACCATCTGCAGCAGGCCGGCATCCCGCACCGCCCCGTTGAGCTCGCCTGCATGGTGGCCGAGGAAGTCGGTAACGTCGGCGCCCGCGCGTTCGACTTCTCGCAGTCCAAGGCCCCCGTCGCGTTCACGCTCGACTATTCGGCCGACCCCAACGAGTATGCCTACCAGGCCCCCACGATTCTCTACCTCACCATCGAGGTCATCGGCCGCTCCGCCCACGCCGGCTTTTATCCTGAGCGCGGCGTCAATGCCATCAAGATTGCCGCCCACGCCATTGACCAGGTGCAATGCGGTCGCATCGGCGATGACACCACGTGCAACATGGGCATTATCTCCGGCGGTCGCGGCACGAACATCGTGCCGAGCGACGTGGTTATCCGCGGCGAGGTCCGCAGCTACGACCATGCCAAGGCGGTGCATCAGACCCAGGTCGTGCGCGAGATTTTCGAGCGCGCGGCGCAGGAGCTGGGCGGCGAGGTGACCGTGCAGGTGAGCGAGGCATGCCATGCCTACTGCATGGGCAAGGATTCTGCCCCCGTGCGCCTGTTCGAGCGTGCCTGCGAGAGCCTCGGTATGGAGGCTGCGGGCAAGCCGACGTTTGGCGGCAGCGACAACAACGTCTCGGTGGCTTACGGCATCCCGGGCATCGTCATCGCCAACGGCATGCGTGACGCCCACTCCACCAACGAGCACGTCCTGCCCGGCGACCTCGCCAAGGTCCAAGCCATTGTGGAGAAGCTCCTCACGATCGACGTGGAGGGGTAGGGAGGCCGAGGATTCGCGCTGGCGCGCGGCTTGATTTGTGCGTGGGAAAAGACGCCGTTGTCTCGGCGCGACGTGCTCATGCTGACACGTGGCCCGGTTCGCTGTTAGACGTAGGCCAAGGGTTTTCTCGCAGGGGTCGCGCTGGCGTGTTGCCGATGCGCGGGAAGCCGGGGGTCGAACCGGTTTTTCGCAGGGGTCGCGCTGGCGTGAGGCTTGGCGGCCGACGGAGCTAGTGGCGGCATGTTGCCCGCTTTTGACCTCCTGAGCTGTTACAACAAGCGCGGGCGGGACGTAATCGAATGCGTCTCGCCCGCGCTATTTGTTTGTAGCTGCTTGTTGGCGCCGCTTGTTTCTTACTGCTCCGGCACGAGGTCGGCGATGTCCTCCCACATGACGGGCTTGGAGGGCTCCAGGCCGCCGGTCACGGCATGGATGGCGGTGTAGCGGCCGGACGTGAAGCAGTGGCCGGCGCTCATGCCGGACTGATACATCGACCAGTCAGGTGCGCCGCAGAGCTGGCCTGCGCCGAAGCCCGTGGCCCACAGGTGAGGAATGACCTCGCCCTCGGTGGTGATGACCTGGTAGTTCTCATTGACGGTCATGCCGGCGCACAGAGCGGAGACGCGAATGTGCTTGCGGGCGCCCCAGAACGGAGCCTGCTCGATCTTCTTGAGGTACTTCGGGTTCTTGCCGAAGTCCTCGTCGAAGCCGGCATCGACGAGCTCGTTGTAGCGCTCGACGCTGGCAATCAGGGCGTCGGCGGGAACCTCGATCTTCTCGGCGAGCTCTTCGAGGGTGTCGGCGCAGTACAGGTCGACGAGGCCCTCGATGACCTTGTTGCCAGACGCGACGGAGCGGTCCATCTCAACCTCGGGCATCCACTTCTGCACGGCGTCGGCGGGAGTGGCCGTGAAGCCCATCTCGGGAACGGTGGTCTCGTAGTTGCCGTCGTAAATCTGGACGAACCAACCAGGCTTGGGCTGGTCGCGCATCTGAACGTTGATCATGGTGAAGGGCATGTCCTCGTTCATGAAGCGGTTGCCGTCCATGTTGACGGCCATGAAGGGCACGGAAGCCATGGGGCCCGAATCGAAGTCGTGCATCATATGGCAGTGGCCGGTCTGCACCATGCCGGCGCCGAGCTGCATGGCCATGAGGATGCCGTCGCCCGTCTTGCCGAACTGCTTGCGGTCGAAGCCCAGGATGTCGGGGCAGTAGCGCTCGACGAGGCTCTCGTTGTTCTGGTAGTCGCCGGTGGAGAGGATGACGCCCATGGTGGCGTTGAACTTGATGTACTCGCCGGCGGCGTTCTTGCCCACGACGCCGGTCACGGTGCCGTCCTCGCCCTGGATGAGCTGGACGCCGGGGGTCTCGTAGTAGAAGTCGACGCCGCGCTCCTCGGCCAGGTTGGCCAGGGCCATGATGAGCTCAAGGTTGCACTGGGGCTTGGGGCCGTAGTTCCACTCGTGACGAATCGACTTGGTGCCGTCCTCGTACACGTCTTCCTCAGTGGAGACGTTTGCGGGCGGGTTGCCGGCCTCCTCGGCGCGCAGGCGCAGCCAGCGCATGGTCTCGCCGGAGTGGTAGGTGTAATACTCCACCAGGCCGCGGTCGGCGCGCCAGTCGACGCTTTCCATGTAGCCGCGGATGTAGTTCTTGATGCCCTGGGGGTCGCTCATCTCGAGCTCGACGCCGCTCTCGTTGGCGCCCTGGGAGATGCAGACGGACTCCTTCTGGAGCACGCAGGCCGTGGCGCCTTCCTCGATTGCGGTCAGGGCCGCGGGCACGCCGCTGGTGCCGCCGCCGACCACGACGACGTCATAGGTGTACTCAGCGGCGAACTCGGTGATGGGGGCAACCTCAACGGGGGAGCACTCATAGTCAGAGGCGCATGCGCCCTTGGGGTACTCGACCTCGGTTACGGCCTCGTCGGCCAGGGCGACGCCCGAAAGCGCGGCGCTTGCGACGCCAGCGGCACCGGCAGCCTTGAGGAAGTTCCTGCGGTTCATCTCCATCGGTCAACCTTTCTCTTCGAATGTCCCCGTCCGGTGGCGTGAGCACCTGGCACGTGATGTGCCTGGCGCGCTCGCCGTGGGATGGGGCGCGTAATGCCGGGCTTGCGTCCGGCTCGACGAGATGAAAGGTATCCCACGCGCTCACATTCCACATCGCATGGCTGAGACGAAGGGTTTTACCTGGGATTATGATGTCAATTCGCAAAAGAGGGACGAGGGGGTTAGGCCGTGTGCCCGGGCGATGGTTACGCGTGGGCGGCCTTGTTGCGTGTGCTCAGATGATGATCGGGCGCGGCTGGCCAATTGCGCATGCCCAGACGATGGCTGAGGGCGGCTGGCCAATTGCGCATGCCTCCACTTATGCGGTTGTAATGGCGAAGCGGCAGAGGGCCCACGCGGGCAGCGCCTAGCGCCTCTCGGCGAGTTCCGCTCTGACGGCTCCGGCGAGTTCGATGATTTCCTGTCGGGAATGGACGCCCATCTTTGCGTAAGCGGAGCGATTGTGCGTGCGTACAGTGTTGACCGAGACGCCGAGAAGCTCGGCGGTTTTCTCAAGGGAATGGCCCTGGCTTGCACAGCGAACCACTTCCGCCTCGCGCGGGGTAAGGCCGTAGCGGCTGGCGAGTTCATCGCAGACGAGCCCCTCCAGGGTGTCCTGCACGGCGATGGCCGCTGTGAGGTCGGCTGCAGGGTCGATAGGCATTGCGCTTTGGCCGGCCGCTTCCGTGGAGCGTAGCAACAGGAAGCCGAGCATGATGACGATGGCGGCCGACAGAATGAAGATGACCGCCGTGCCGCCATAGGTCATGAGCGCGGCTTGACCTCCTTGTGTCTGCGAGAGGTGGGCAGGCACGGCAATGTAGCGCACAAGTGCCGCCAGCGCCTCAGGGATAAGCAGGAAGAGGCTGGCTCGCTTGGTGAGGTCCATTTTCGACCAGCGTTCGGGCGCCACGACGAAGAGCACGAGCAGCATGGTGAAGCCAACACGGGCGCTCGTGGCAAGGTTCGAGCCGAGCCGGGCGGCGTCTTCGGGTGTAACCGCCATGACGAGCACCCCGGCGAAGAAGAGGAGCATGTACGCAATCCAGTTAAAGAAGACGACGCGGTTGAGCGAGGCGCCGCGCACCAGAAGCACTGCCGTAACTACGACGAATGTGATGTTGACGAGGCTCATATAGAGCGTGCGGAGCGAGATGTCCGAGATGTCGAACCATGGGTTCGTGACACCGCGGATGAAGTTGCCCATGATGCAGAAGAGTGCGAGCAGGATGCAAAGCGCAAGCGACGCGGAACTGAAGGGCGAGTCGGCTTCCCTGCAGGTGGTTGTTTGGGCAGGTTGATCGGTGTGCGGCGCGCAAAGGGTCGCAACGAATGGGGATGCCACGCACAGCGCAACCTGAACCACTGTGGGAAACAGGTAGAAAAGATTGCTTGCGAAGCATAGGCCAAAGCCGAGCACCACAATGAGCGTCGCCCGGCGCAGCTCCATGGATTCGAGGGCAGCGAGGTACGCCATCAGGCATATGATGAAGAAGACAACGTTGGCCGCCGAGCCTGCGACGCATTGAGCGAGCTCGAGTGCTCCGAAGGGAGCAAGCCAGAGAAGCAGACAGCCAATCGACCCGAGTATGCCGCTGGCGAGCAGGGCCTTCCTCGAGGTGGCCAGCCCGGTCAAGCGCGGGCCCATGACGAGCGCAGCCACGGCGCACAGGGCGAACGTGATGGCGAACGCGCAGAACGCGCCCTCGAAAGCGCCTGCCGAGTGCACATCTGCGGTCTTTACGATGCTTAAGAAGAAGGCTCGAAAGTAAGGGAAGAGAATCGACAGGCCAAGCGCGCAAGCAAAGTCGCGTACAGGCAAATTCCGTGCGACAGATGTTGTCGTATCCCCATCGTGCATGAAAGACCCCCAGTTGCCTCGTCCCTGCGATGCGCGATTATACCAAAAGAGGGAGTGGCCGCCGCTATGCTGGGCTCGTATGAGGGCTGGCACCCGCTTGGCGTCGTTTTTGGCAGCAAATCGAGTTTCGGAGTAATGCGAGCGGGCCCGTTGGCAACAAAACGAGTTTCGGAGTAGCAAAATCGTCCTGAACGCCCTCGTCCATTCGGCTAGACATCAAAATCTGTTGTATAAACAACGGATTCAGTCATCAGTACACCTTATATACGTTTCAAACCCCTGGGCTATGGCTTTCGAGGCCAAAATAAACGGCTCTCACTACTCCGAAACTCATTTGGCTGCCAACGCGTCCGAAAAAACTACTCCGAAACTCGTTTTGCTGCCATTGGAGGCGGGCCGGGGCGTCCGACTTGGATGCCCCGGCCCGCTACTTGGTGCTGGCTGTAAGTTGTTTGCCGCTATGCTACAGCTGTCACGCCAGAGAAGGCGTTGACCTTGTCCTGCATGTAGAACTCAGTGGAAGCCTGGGCCTCGGAGACGTTGCCGGACTGCGGGTTGTTGCCGTCTGAGGGCTGGCCGGTCTGCGGCGTTGCGGAGCTGGATTGATCGGCTTGCGCGGCATCGCTGATGGGCTGTCCATTCTGCGTATCGTCAGGCCTGGCCGGAGGCTCGCCGTTTCCGCCTGCGAGAGGTTCGCCGCCCTGTCCATTGTCGGGAGCGCCACCGGAGGGCTGCCCGGTCTGGTTGTCCTGCGACTGATTGCCGTTAGGCATGGCGGGCGGCTCTTGATCGCTGCCTTGGGGGCTGCCGCTCTCGTTCGCAGGGGCGTCGCCGCTGGGTCCGCCTTGGCCACCTTCCCCGCCGGCCCCCATGCTCTCGGGTCCGCCTTGGCCGTCGGGTCCCGCGCCGCCAGGTCCACCTTCCCCGCCGGACCCCATGTCGCCGCCAGGTCCGCCTTGGCCGCCGGGGCCCATGCCGCCGCCGGGGCCGCCTTGCACGTCGGTGCCGGTGTAGGCCTGCTGGGTGCCGCCTTCGTATCCCGTGACGGTCTCGACGTCGTAGACGCCCTGGGTTTCTTGGCCTGAGACGACGCCGCCCACATACACGCTGTAGGTCTGGCCGACTTCGAAGTTCGGGCAGCTCAGAACGGCTCCCAGGTAGCTGCGCGTCTTGTCGGAAGCAGTCTCGTCCTCCGAGGGGTCGTAGGCGAACACGACGTTGCCACTCTCGTCGCACACTACGATGGCATCCCCGGCGTCTTGCGAGGAAGCGAACTGCAGGTTCATCGTGACCTGGTCGGAGTCGCTTTCGGCCCAGT
>Ga0129308_1001538_pt1 | contig 23572 bp, 24 predicted proteins | sample L827metagenome_FD_94440 | JGI IMG/M metagenome (GOLD analysis project Ga0129308, IMG submission 94440) | Ring-tailed lemur group fecal microbial communities from Wisconsin, USA - L827 metagenome | ecosystem: Host-associated > Mammals > Digestive system > Large intestine > Fecal | place: USA... | reverse complement strand
AGAGCCTGTAAATTATATCACAATAAAACAAAAAAGTATCTAAAATTCAACACTTTTACATATTTTGAAAGTCTGCAAAATTTTAAAGAATATTATCAAAAATGAACCGATAATATAAAAGGCACCATATTTATATAGGCAATTTAAGCGATAAGAAATTCCATATAAACTGTTGTCAAAAATCAGAAATTAGTTATAATATAAATAGAGTCACCTCACAGAGGTGTCTTCAAAATATTGAATAAATTTATACGAAAACACTCTGGTGCAACAGAGTGTTTTCACTTTCTTACAATGATATTACTTTCTCAAATAATTCTGAAGAAGTAAGCCTAATACATAGAAAGCTATACAAATATAAACGATCAATTCTGATGCATTCATATTATCATCCTCCTTAATAATTAAGAAGGCACACTCTGTGGTTTATTGTTGGTGACTCCATGCTCCTGAGAGCCTGTAAATTATATCACAATAAAACAAAAAAGTATCTAAAATTCAACACTTTTACATATTTTGAAAGTCTGCAAAATTTTAAAGAATATTATCAAAAATGAACCGATAATATAAAAGGTGCCATATTTATATAAACAATTTAAACGATAAGAAAGCCTAAATAAACTATTGTCAAAAATCAAAAACAAGTTATAATATAAATAGAGCCACCTCACAGAGGTGCCTTCAAAAATGGATAGAAATATTTTGAAAACACTCTGGTGCAACAGAGTGTTTTCACTTTCTTACAATGATATTACTTTCTCAAATAATTTTGGAGAAGTAAGCCTAGTACATAGAAAGCTATACAAATATAAACGATCAGTTCTGATACATTCATATTATCATCCTCCTTAATAATAAGAAGGCACACTCTGTGGTTTATTGTTGGTGACTCCATGCTCCTAAGAGCCTGTAAATTATATCACAATAAAACAAAAAAATATCTAAAATTCAGCGTTTTTACATATTTTGAAAACCAATAAAATTTTAAAGATTATTGTCAAAAATGAACCGATAATATAAAAGGTGCCACATCCATACGCTCATGATTCATAAAAATCAAAATAGAAAAACAGAAGCTATTTAAAGTATGATTGTGTCACATGACTAAAATGGGAACCATTTTTGTTTCTGCCTGAAAGGTGTATTAAAAAGACAACTTCATGTTCTAATTGTTCATTTTTTTATTTTCATAAATTTTAAACAACACAAAAGGGAGACCCGTCTCCCTTTTTAATGATTCTGTTGAGTTTTGTAATTAATAATTTGTTGCTTTTAATTCAAAGTATGCTTTTGGATGAGCACATACTGGGCAAACTTCTGGTGCTTTTTTGCCAATAACGATATGTCCGCAATTTGAGCACTGCCACATCATATCACCATCACGGCTGAATACTAATCCGCCCTCGATATTTGCCAGTAATTTTCTGTAACGAGCTTCATGTTCTTTTTCGATTGCACCAACCATTTCAAACAAAGCAGCGATACGAGTAAATCCTTCTTCCTTAGCTTCTTTTGCCATACGGTCATACATATCTGTCCATTCATAGTTTTCGCCCGCAGCTGCGTCTTCCAGATTGACAGTTGTTGTTGGAATGGCATTGTCATGAAGCAGTTTAAACCATAATTTTGCATGTTCTTTTTCGTTTGCCGCAGTTTCTTCAAAAATCTTGGCAATCTGAACATATCCATCCTTTTTTGCCTGTGAAGCATAGAAAGTATATTTATTTCTAGCCTGTGATTCACCCGCAAAAGCTTCCATTAAATTCTTCTCTGTTTTCGTTCCCTTTAATTCCTTCACGATTGAGTTCCTCCTCCATTATTTTTTGCACATTCAGGACATAATCCTTTAAAAAGCACTGCATCATCTTCCACAACGAATCCATTGTCGGTCATAGATTCAGGATATATCACCTTTTTTAAAGGCACATCAAATATCCGATGACAGATACGACACTGAAAATGCGCATGGTGAGCTATTAAAGCATCGAACCGGTCAGCACCGCTTTCTAATGATACTTTAGAAATCAAACCCATTTCACATAAAATATTCAGATTTCGATAAACAGTCCCACGACTAATATGAGGGTGAGTTTCGCTGACTTTCTGATAAATATCATCAGCGTTTGGATGCTGTCCGGCTAACTGTTGGACAACTTTGAGCACTACATCTCGTTGAATGGTATTTCTAATTTTCTTCATAGTAATCATTCCTTATTAGGATTATTTCCTAATAATATTTTATTCCTTTTACGGCTTAAAGTCAAGCACAAATATCCCTTTATTCTTCCTTAAAATATGCTATAATACTTAAAGCGTTAATTAAAGGAGTGTTTAAACAATGACAGAAAATGTATACATTAGAAATGCAAAACAAGACGATATCTCATTAATTTTCTCATTTATCAGCCAGCTGGCAGTTTATGAAAAAATGGCAGATGAGGTAGTCGCCACTGAAGAATTATTGAATGAATGGCTGTTTGAAAAGAAAATCGCTGAGGTTATTTTTGTCTGTGAAAATGATAAAGAAGTGGGTTTCGCACTTTTCTTCCATAATTTTTCAACATTTGTAGGAAGAGGCGGCCTTTACTTGGAAGATTTATTTGTGTTAAAAGAATATCGCGGCCGTGGTTATGGCAAAATGCTGTTTAAGAAACTGGCTTCCATTGCCGTAGAAAGAGGATGCGGCCGTATGGAATGGTGCTGCTTGAACTGGAATCAGCCCAGCATCGATTTCTACTTATCTTTAGGTGCCCGTCCTATGAATGAATGGACCACTTACCGGCTGACTGCAGAAGCTTTAGAAAATCTCGCTGAATAATCATTATAAAAACAATGCATCTCTCAAAAATGCATTGTTTTTTCAATCTAATTTATAAGAGCGCCAGTACCTCATCAATACCGGGCATATCCATGATCGCTGAAGCATAATGCGCATAAATGACTTTGCCATTTTCATCAACGATAAACATCGCTGGCAGCTGCTGTTCATTGCCTTCATAATCGCCATGCGAGAAGCCTGCCTCTGCCGCTGCTTTTCCTTTAGCCTGCAGTTTTTCTAAGCCATCTCCTAATAAAGCTTCCATCGATACTGCCGGCTCAATATTTAACAGATGATAAATTGCCTGGTCTTCATCGCAAATAATTTCAAAAGGCAGTGCTGTTTCCTGCAAATCTTTTCTGACATGTTCCCTGTCACTTTGCATCACAACAAATACCTGTGCCCCTTTTTCCTTAAACGCATCATATCTTTGAGCAATCATATGCACATCGTAACGACATACTGTACAGCCAATATAGCGTAGCACCCAAAAAACGGTTTTGCCTTTTAAAATATCATGGACATATAAATCATTTTTCTTAGCAGTATTAAACTTGAAATCAGGCATCTGCTCTCCAATGTTCAATTTTGGCATTTTATATTTTCTCCTCTCATTTAAAACGGTACAGCACCAGGGCCGTACCGTTCAATAGACATATTAATCAGCTAAATCTTCGCCATTAGAAGCAATGACTTTTTTATACCAGTAGAAAGAATCTTTTCTATAGCGATCCAGTGTTTTTAAATCAAATTCTTCTCTGTCTACATAAATGAAGCCATAACGTTTAACCATACCTTCATGTGTTGAAATTAAGTCAATCGCAGACCATGGGCAGTAGCCCATCATTTCACAGCCATCAGTAATAGCTAACTGCATCTGTTCGATATGTTTTCTTAAATATTCAATACGATATGGATCATGTACTTTACCATCTTCAGTTAACTTATCATAAGCGCCTAAACCATTTTCAGTGATGATCATTGGCAGACGATATCTTGAGTACATTTCGCGAATTGTAGCTCTGAATCCCATAGGGTCAATTTCCCATCCAAAATCTGTTTTTGGCAAATTAGGGTTTTTATATCCACGGTAAACACCGGCATCCCCACGAGAAGTTTGCTGGTCAGCACCTGGATCCAACTGCTCAGTTCCATCGCTGGCTTCAACAGTTGCTGTACTGTAATAGTTAAAGCCAATAAAATCTGGATGTCCGTTCTTTAATGCTTCTTCATCACCTGGTGCAAATTCAGGGCAGGCATCATGTTCTTCAAGATATGCCCATACTAAATTATTATAAACGCCGTAAACAGCCATATCCAGATACAGCCAGTTTCTGATCGCATTAAAGTTCTGCGCAGCTAAATTATCTTCTGGTTTGCAGCTTGCAGCATAAACTAAAGAAATATTTGGTGCAGGACCAATTTTAGCGCCTGGCAGCATTTCATGACATAAAGCCATTGCTTTTGCCTGAGCAACTAACATATGGTGATTTTGCTGGTAAGTTTCTTTTAAAACATTCGTGCAGCCTTCAGGAATTGTCAAAGTACCAATCAATGGTCCAACCAGCGTTAACATATTCTGTTCATTAATTGTCAGCCAGTATTTTACTCTGTCACCAAAGTTTTCAAACATGACTTTTGCGAAATTAACAAACCAGTCTACAGAATCTCTGTTTGACCATGATCCGCGTCTGTCGAGTGCTGCTGGCATATCGAAATGGAACATCGTTACTAATGGTTCAATACCATATTTCAAACATTCATTGATCACATTATTGTAGTACTCAATTCCTTTAGGATTAACAGCCCCTGTTCCTTCAGGAATAATACGAGACCATGAGATTGAAAAACGATAAGTCTTGAATCCCATTTCTGCCATTAAGGCAATATCTTCTTTATATCTGTGATACTGATCCGCACAGACAGTCAAATCAGAAGTTCCAGCAGGAACCTCTTTAACGTCCTGACAAGATGGTCCTTTGCCATCTTCCAGGTTAGCGCCTTCTACCTGATAAGCAGAAGTACTGGCACCCCATAAAAAATTACTTGGAAATGGTTTTAATTTTTTGTGTAACATAGTTTCCTCCTTGTGTATTTTATAGTTTCATTATAACAGATTTTATTATATGAAAAAAGCACAATTTGAAAAGCCTTACAAAAAAGTCTGGTTATCATCAATCATAAAAAGACCTGCATTGTTAAACAGGTCCTCTGATTATCTGTCTTGATCGGCCTTAAACACAATGCCTGCAAATTGACGGGCAGCTGTTAAAGTTTCCATAACCATTAAGCTTTCTTCAAGATATGCTTCACACATGGATAAATCCTGCGTCTCTATCATTCTCTTAAAATCGATATTTTCATAATAAAGCAAATTGCTGTCCGGCTGTTCATTATAAACGGTGACTTCCTGACCGACATGTAATTCAATTTCCCGGCAGCCATTGGCTCCCTGACGTACATAGATATAGCCTTTCTCTCCCTGAATCTGTGCAAGATTCAGACTGGCACTGTCTTTTGCCCCCGTGCATTGAGCAATGAAATCCGGATAAGTCATGATAAGCGTGCCTGATAAATCAATTCCGTTTTCATGACGATTGGCATAATAGGCAACATGGTCAGGCCGGCCAAACAATCCCGTCACAAAATGAACATTGTAAATATTGATATCATATAAGGCCCCGCCTGAATATTCAGGATTAAAGACATTCGGTGTCTTGCCGGCTAATAGCGCATCGTAACGGCTGGAATATTGAGAATAATTGCATTGTACCATTCTTACGCGGCCAATTTCTGGCAGAATTTTTTTAATATAACGATAATTAGGCAAATGCTGATTAGTGATGGCTTCAAAAAGAAACAATCCCCTGTCTTTTGCCGCTTTTATCAATGTTTTGCATTCTTCAAGCGTAGAACACATTGGTTTTTCCACAACTACATGCTTATGCTGCTCAAGCGCCATGAGTGCCTGAGGATAATGCAGACTGTTAGGGCTGGCAATATAAACAACATCTACTTGTGGATCTGCAAACATTTGCGCCAGATCTGTATAAATTTTAGGGGTGCCATAATCCCTGGCAAAGGCTTGCGCGGTTTCTTCTTTTCTTGAATAAACTGCCGCAAGACTGCCGCCATTTTTAAAAACACCATCAAGAAAAGCTCGAACTATATAACCGGTGCCAATCGTCGCAAATCTCATCATTACCCTTCTCCTTCCAATAAACAGATCTGATTAACCACTTTCGTATGATAGTTGTCATCTTCTTCGATGACAATGGAAACACTGCAGTTTTTAATACCATGGTTTACCTGATCAAAGCAGTCTGGATCCAAATAAGCCAGCGCTGCGGCAATCCACATCCCGTGACTGACAATCAGATAACGGCCATCCGGCTGACTTTCCAGCATCTTGAAAAAGCTGTCAACCCGGGCGTTGACCATCGCTATATTTTCCCCGCCAACATCGACCCAGCCTTCTTTTAATAAAACAGCCCGATCTCTGCTGCGGTTTTTAAAGAGAATCTTACTCTCTTCATGATCTCCTTCAAGAGTACCAAAATTAAATTCTTTCAATCGCCGATCCCTTATAATATTTATATTTCTGCCTGCCAGAATATATGCTGCGGTATCATAGGCACGTTCACTTGTTGAACTGAAAGCACCATCAAAATGAATATTTTCAAGTGCTTTTCCTAACCGCTGGGCTGTTTCAATACCGTCCCTTGTCAACGGTGAATCGCACCAGCCCTGCACCTTATCCTGCGCATTGAAAAGCGTTCGGCCATGACGGACAAAATAGAATTCTTTCATTGTCTAACCCAAATAATACTGCTGGTAGTAATGAACTCTTAACAAATCAAAGATCGTCAGAATCTGATAATTAAAATTGATGCCGTCAAACTTGCCAGGGACTTGCAATACATAATCAGAAACCCGGTACTCAGGCAGCGTATAAGTTTTGTTTTGGGTAACCAGAATAGAAACAGCCCTTTCCACATGAACTTCCTGACGGATTTTTATAAAACTATTCATAGACCGCCCTGTTGCCGAAATGAAAATAACGACATCTTTTTCTGTCAGCTGAATGGATTTATCAAAATTATGGTACTGTATAATAGGTTTTCCAAAAGTAATCATATCCGTCTGAAATTCTACAGACAGGCACAATGGATATAATGCACCGATAATAACAACCCGATCAGCTTTATCAATAGCTTCACAAATAGTGGAAATATATGCTCTCATTTCTTCATCGGTGCCGCTTTTTTCCATTTGGGCAATCATATCATCACTGTTTACATCCAGCATTCTGGCCCGAATCTGATCTAAGCGCACATAGTGGTTCTTAATCAAATCCCGATGAAATGACTGAAAATCATCAAAGCCCAGCAAAGCTATAAACGAAAGAATTTCTTCTTCAGTCAGGCCGCTTTTTTGAACGACATCTTCAAGCGTATAATCCTCAAATTCCAAATAATGATAAACGACGAACTGACAAAATTTATAGCGGTAATCAATAAATAGTGTCCCGTTCAGATAGGTCAGAATGCGGCTTAGCAATATATTCATAGTTCTTCCTCCACTTCACTTTTTTTAATAACAAATACCTCACTGGTATTAAGACAAATACAATTCAGCTGGCCTTCTTCAAATGGTCCCAAGCCCCCGTCAATGCCCATTTTGTCATGAAAAATAGGGTCCATCCAAACATCAAAACAGTTTTCTTTCTGATGCAGATAGCTAGTTGGCGTATGTCCAAAAATAATCAGTTTATTATCCAATCCTTTGGACATGAAGAAATATTCCCTCATCCAGGCACATTCTTCCTCTGTTTGTTCATAGAGGCCTTTATCCGGATTGATGCCGGCATGAATCAATACATAATCTTTATCATTGCAGGTAATTTCTACATAACTCGGGCAGCTGTTTACATAATCAATCATCATTTTGTAGAAAGCATGCTTAACAATCTGATAGTCCATATCTGTCAGTGCTTTTTTCTTTAAATAGCGATGATAGCTGTCTATCGTCTTGCGTCCGCCGTTGCGATTCCATTGACGTCCACTGACTGACCCCGGATCATCAGCCATAAAAGCATCACGCATCATGATTTCATGATTTCCTTTTAAGAGAATCATGTTCTTTTTATGTTTTTGTAAGTATAAATAAATTTCCAGACTGTGCGGGCCGCGATCACAGCAGTCGCCTAAGATATATAGCAGATCGTCATCGCAAAAATTAATTTTTTCCAGCATTTTGAGGAATATATTAAAATGCCCGTGCAGGTCAGAAAGGACATATATGTTTTTTGGCATCGCTTTCACCTCCTATGATTATTGTAATCTATTTTTGTCTAAACAACAAGCAAAAAGAATGCCCAATGATGAGCATTCCTGAGTTTTGTTTTAACCGCCGATTTCCTGGTAAAGGCTGTAGCCAAACATCGCTGAGGCTTCCTCACGGCATGGCGCACTGTTATATTCGCAGCGGGCCATATCAGTATAAGCAACCCCAAATGAAGAGCCATATTGTGAGAATAGTCTTGCCGCTTCGGTATAACCAATCGGTCCTAAATTTAAAATTTCAATATGGACATGAGCTCCTGTCGAGTTGCCGGAATGGCCTAAATGTCCTACAACTTCTCCTCTGGTCACCGGAATCAGCTGTCCGCTGGTCCAGCCCAGATAGTTATCATTAATCATATGTAAATAACGGATACTATAAGTCGTGCCATTCATCTGCGTTAACATGACCAGATAATTGCCGGCACCGCCATTACAATAATTGCCTAAATAACCGCCGTCACTGGCACATCCGGTCGCATAATAAATGACAATGCCATCACAAGGCGCATATAGCTCGGTATTAATACGGCCGCCAATATCCATGCCAAGATGCATGCCACCGCTTGGATATGCCCAATTTGCCGCAGTGACAATGCCCCACTGCACAGGCTGACTGAATCCCGAAGAAGAAATCGGACCATCAATAAAGCCGCCGTTATTGATTAAAGCCTGTTCAATAGAAGATGAAATATCCGTTAAATCTTTTTTATATTGCTCAGACTGCTGCGCTGCCGCTTCCATCTCCACGCTGACCTCTTCAATCTGCGTCGCTAATTTATCAGCCAGAGATTCCTGCTGCGCCTTTAATTCATCCAAACGATCCCGTTCATCCTGCACTGCAGCCCGGTTTTCTTCCACTTCCTTTTTATCATTGGAAAGTCCTTTAATAAGATCGTGGTCATACTCTGTCAGTTCATCAATACTGGAGATTCGGCTGAAAAATTCATCAATGGTCGTTGCCCCCATTAAAAATTCCAGATAAACATTGCTGTTAATGGAAGACTGCAATACATACATACGTTCCCGAATGCGCTGGTCTTTTTCGTTAATGCTTTCTTCCAAACGGGCAATATCAGCATCCAGCATATCAATTTTATCCTGCTGCACTTTGATTTTCTTACTGACATCGGCAATCAAAGTATAGACATCATCCAATTCCAGATTCAAATCATTGATTTTCTGTTCATTGGCTGCAATCTGATTATCCAATGATTCCTGTTTTTCCGAAAGATATTCTTTGAACTCACGGCAGACCTGAATATCTTCTTTGGATAAATCATCTGATTTACATAATTCATAATATTCATCTTCACTGCCTTCAAATTCTGTAGCCCGAACCTTGTAGGTAGGTCGTCCGGCCACACAAATAAGACTCATGCAAATACAAAGGAACAGTGAAGTCAGTTTTTTAAGCATTAGAATTTTAAGAATTTACGTACTGACATAAAGCTTCCTACTAAGCCAACAGAGCATCCCAGCAGCGCCAGTACACCGCTGAATTGCCAGATATATGGGAAGGGTTCTCTAAGCTGCAGCAGATTTAAAGCAAAAGAACCGCCATTTGTCGTCATGCCATATAAAGTTGTATAACCAAAATACAGTGCAATGACCGGAACAATTGAGCCAATCAGTCCAATCAGCATGCCCTCAATCATAAATGGGATACGGATATACCAGTTGCTGGCTCCGACCATTCGCATGATTGATATTTCTGTACTTCTTGAAGTAATTGTTATTTTAATTGTATTGGCAATCATGAATAAAGCAATGACCGTCAGACCAATAATAAAGATACTGCCGAAGTTTCTGACCATTTCCAGATTTTTAACCAGTTCCATGGTATTGTCACCGCCGTAATTGACTTTATTGACATAATCCATATTACTGATCGCTGCGGCAATGCTGTCAAGATAAGTCGCGTCATCCGCTTCAACAATAAACGCATCGCCCAGCGGGTTGCCATCCCCCTGATATTCAGGACTGTCAAAAATGTCACCATCTTCGCCAAAACCGTCAATTAACTTCTGCAGTTCTTCTTCCTTGCTCGAATAAGTAACATTTGCCACATGGTCCAATCCCTGAAGCAATGGCAATGTCGCATCAACCTGTTCCTGCGTTGCTTCCCGCTCCATCTTAACATGAATCGTCAGACTGTTTTCCACTTGCAGGGTCATATCCTGAATGCAGACTGCCATCATGCCAATGACGCCAATAATAATCAGCGTAATTGTCACCGCAAAAATAGACGATACGGACATAACGCCATTTCGCCAGATATTTTTAACTGCTGTCATCACATGCCGGGGCAGATTTCTGATACAGCTGATAATTTCTCTAATCATAAGTATAACCTCCCACGGAAGTATCGGAAGTCACACAGCCATTGTCAATCAGGATTGTGCGCTTCTTGTATTTTTCGACGATATAACGGTCATGTGTAACAACAAGAACGGTTGTGCCCTCGGCATTGATACGCTCCAGAACATTCAGAATTTCCGTAGATGTTTCCGGATCCAGATTTCCTGTTGGTTCATCGGCAATCAAAACTTTAGGTGAATTAACGATAGCCCGGGCGATAGCGACACGCTGTTGCTGACCGCCGGACAGCTGATGCGGAAAAGAATTGGCCTTATCAGAAAGGCCGACCAATTCCAGCGTCTTTCTGACTTTGCCGCGAATCTGTTTGCGTGGGGTATCGGTCACTTCCAAAGCAAAAGCAACATTTTCGAAAACGGTCTTTTTTGGCAGCAGCCGGAAGTTCTGGAAAACAACACCGATATTTCTTCTGAAATAAGGCACTTTACGGTCTTTGATTTTAGAAACATTGATGCCGGCTACAAAAACTTTACCGGACGTTGCAACCTCTTCACGGTAAAGTAATTTAATAAACGTTGATTTTCCTGATCCTGTTGGTCCGATGACATATACAAATTCTCCCGGATCGACAGTCAGGTTGATATCACTTAAAGCGCGGACGCCTGTTTTATATATTTTTGTCACTCCAATGAGTTTGATCATTAAACTATCACCATCCATTCCTGTTTATTATAACATACTTCGACAGTGATGTCTTTGCAAAACCATGTTTAATTTTCAGGGAATTGTATGAAATTAAGGAATTCTTCAGAAAAAAGCTACTCGTATTTTTAGAAATACTGCATATACTATTTATGTAAATACTTTTACTTCATACTCCCAACTAAAAAGACCTCTTTATCATCATACAGAGGCAAAAATAAATGACCAGCGCTCTTTGCCGGTCATTTATTGTTTTAAATATGTTTACCCCTGTTCGCTTACTTTTAAATGTTTATCCAGGCTAAAGCCGCGGCCGTTAACTTCCTGAATCTTAGAAACAGTCATAAAAGCATAGGGATCAATGTCCAGAATTGCTTTTTGAACCTGATGCAAATTACGGTGACTAACCACACACAAAAGCGCAGACGTTTCTTTGCGCTGATAGCCGGTCTCAATTTTCACAAGTGTTGCCCCTTTATCCAGCTTTGAAATAATCGTTTCTCTGATTGCTTCCTTTTTTTCTGAAATAACAAAAATCTGACATTCGCTCTTTCCTACCAGAACGACCTGGTTAATCGTTAAAGTTGTGGCCGCAATCAAAATAATCCCATAAACAAGATTGGAAAAAGGACTGTAAAGCATCTGTGAAGCAAGAATACAGGTATCCATAATATACATTGCCGCACTGACTGAGACACCCAGTTTTCGATTGGCAATAATCACCGGAATATCCATACCGCCCGTTGAGCCGCCGGCACCAATGACAAGTCCCAGACCAAGCCCCATCAATACGCCTGCCATGACAGCAGCGACCAGGGCATCCTGAGTCAGGATAAGTCCGCCCAGCAAAAACGACGCAGCCTTAAGGGTCACTGGATATAATAAGGTTGAAAGTAACGTTGTTAAAGCAAAAGTTCTGCCTAATACCAGCCATCCTGCCGCAAATGCAACAATATTAACAATAGCTGTCAAAAAAGAAAATTCCAGTCCGGTGAAGTGCGTCAACGTCAGAACTAAACCAGTGGAGCCGCCGGATACCAGCTGATTGGGAATAATAAACAAAGTCACTGCTAAAGCAATTAATAAATTACCAAGAATAATTTTAACCAATAAATCTCTGCTTTTCATAAACATGCCTCCTCGTACATAAGAGATTTTAAAAGATTCAATAGGAAAAGAATGTAGTCTATGTTACAATTAAAGAAAAAAGGTGATGATTTTATGCAAAACGCAGCGTTAATTTCTCAATCATTATTTCCCTACTTTGAAAAAGCCGGGACGCTTATGAAATTCCAACCCCACCAGCAGATTTATTTTCAGGGAGACGTCTCCAGCGATTTTTATTTTATCAAGCGCGGTCGGGTCAGAGCCTATTTGATGAATCGTAATGGTCAGGAGATCACTTTAGAAATCGTTGAGCGCGGTCGCGTATTTGGTGAATCCTCCTTTTTCAGTCAGTCACAGCGTCTCACTTCCATAGAGGCAATTACAGAAGTAGAACTTATTGCCTGTGATTATCGGGCTCTCTTGCCCTATCTCCAGCAATCCCCGGAATTACTGACAACAATTTTTGAATTACTGGCCAAGACAACAAAAAATCTTTCCTATCAGGTGCGTCGTCTCTGCTTTTTAACCGCCGGACAAAAAATCGCCGATTTTCTGCTTTGGATGACCGAAAATCCCATCGCTGAACATGGCATCACAGAAAGCACACTGCCTTACACTCATCAGGAAGTTGCCGAATGTGTACACCTTTCCCGAATTACTGTCACCCGTTTTCTGAATGATTTTAAAAACAATGGCTGGGTTGATTTAAAATACCGCCGGATTTGTATTATCAACCGCACAGCCCTCATTGATTATGTAAACGAAAACCTGTAAGCTTTATTGCTATCACGGCACCGCCGCAAAATATCTGCCGAAATGGAGGGCATGCTTATCTTTGCCTAAGCCAATCAAAAAGCTTGACATCTGTCAATTTTATGTATAAGATAAATTCAATCATTGACACATGTCAAGGAAACGGAGGCATTATTTTGAATATATTATTTACGATCAACCGCAGCTATATTGCCCAAATGCAGTCTTGTGTACGATCTATCAGCCGCTTTCTCTTCAAAGAAAACTGTGACATTTATATCCTGCATCAGAAATTGCTGCCGGAAGATATCGCAGCCATACAAAAGCAGGAAACAGAACATCTGCACTATCATTTCATTAACCTGGACAAACAGAATTTTCAGGATTTTCCGAATACGCTTGGTTATCCTGATGAGATGTATTTTCGGCTCATGGCCGCTTCCGTACTGCCTGTAGAAATGGAGCGAATCCTTTATTTGGATCCGGATATTGTCGTTATTCATCCCCTTGATGAACTTTACAACATGGATTTTGAAAATAACTATTTTATCGGCACAACCCATGTGGATAAAACACTGACCAGAATCAATGCCTCACGACTGGATTTAAATACTGTTGTCCCTTACATCAATACCGGTGTGCTGCTTATGAATCTGAATGCCTTAAGAAAATGTACTGATCTAACAAAAGAAATCGAAATTTTTGTTTCGTCACATAAAAAATCCCTGCGGCTGCCCGATCAGGATATTATTACCGCACTTTTTGGCGATAAAGTAAAACTTGTGGATCCTATGATTTATAATCTGAGCGACCGCGTTCTGGCCTTCCATAATATGAAGAATCCATCCTCTATGCGTGATTATGACTGGGTCAGAGAAAATACAGTCATTATTCATTACTGTGGCAAAAATAAACCGTGGAACAACCATTATTTGGGCATTCTCAAGCCCTTTTATGATGAGGTCAATCAATGAATTATCCACTCTCTATCTGGCTGATGTTCTTTTTTTGCTACTGTTTTTTAGGATGGATCTGGGAATCCTGCTATGTTTCCCTTCGTAAAAGACATTGGATCAACCGCGGTTTTCTGCATGGGCCCTGGCTGCCAATTTATGGTTTTGGGGCCATTATTATTCTTTTTCTGACACTGCCCTTTAAAAATCAGCCAGTCATGATCTATTTAACAGGAATGCTGGGGGCAACAATTCTGGAATATGTCACGGGGGCAGTCATGGAAAAATTATTTCATACACGTTATTGGGATTACAGTCATCAGCCTTTTAATCTGCATGGCTATATTTGCCTGGGCTGCAGTTTAGGCTGGGGCGTATTTTCCTTACTGCTGGTAAAAATCATTCATCGGCCTATCGAAAAACTGATTTTCAAACTTCCTGCGAACAACTGGATCCCCGTCAGTTTCATATTAATGATCCTATTTGTTATTGATGCCATCGTCTCTGTCAAAGAAGCCATTGATTTTAAGGTACTCTTAGCCAGAAGCCAGCAAATCAGTGAACAGCTTCAAAATATCCAGAAAAAACTTGAATCCTTCTCCGAAGAACTGGCCAGCAAAGAAGCTGTTGATTTATCCCAGAATCTGCCTAAATGGCGGGAAGCGATTGTAATTGATTGGGAAAACCGGCATCAGCGGCAGTTAAAACGCATTGATGAAATGCAGGCTATGCTTCAGGAAGCTAAAAAGAAAAATCAGAAAACTGACTTTTATCAATTCACAGAAAAACTGAATCAATTAAAAGAAGAAGTCCGCAAAAACAGTGAGAAAAAATATCGCCGTTCTTTAAGAATTATCTGGCGAAACCCTCATCTTTTTAAGACCAGTCACCCTGATTTATTTGAACAGTTCTTTAATCAGAAGAAAAAAGATCATCCAAAAAAATAAAGGACAGGACCATCACGGTTCTGCCCTTCTAAGCATCTGCCAGCTGACTTTTTACTGGCAGTCTTTTTTTGTTTTAGATGCTTTGATTTCCTTTGACAAATCTATAAAAAACTGATTATACCTCACAAATGATACGCTCAGGGTCACTGCCATCGCCACTTCCATCAAATGGTAAACAAAGTCTGGGAGCGGAGGCAGGAGTACCATCAAAAATGTCATGGCATAAAAAACAGCTGTCGATACTTTGCCGCACCACATCGCACCATCCATTTTGCGATGATATCTGAACCAGAAATAAGTGCTGCAAAATCCTAAAACAGATTCTTTAACAAGGAAGATGATAAAAATAATCCACATGCCGTCAATCTTATAGACAAGACAAACAGCAATTGCCAGTTGAAACAGTTTATCCGCAACTGGATCCATCAGTTTTCCAATCTCCGTCACCATATTAAACTTTCTGGCAATAAACCCATCCAGAAAGTCAGTCATGGCAATGAAAAGCAGCAGAAAAGAACTGAATATATAGTCCTCTCGGGAACGGCTTGTCAGACTGGAATAAACATAGACGGGCATGAGCGCAATGCGCACATAGCTAATTATGTTTGGAATACTGAAGATTTCTTTCCATTTCATCATGCCCTCACCTCTCATATAGTGCATTATACCAAAACTCATAAAAAAATCACACGATTTTACACCTAATTAAGAAAAATTTAATCAGTAAGCGTTTCCGTTAAAGTTTCCTGAATCAGTTGGTATAACATGTCCGCAGCAGGCTCATTGGTCAAATCAAAAGTTCCGCTAAATTCCATAACAACGACCCCTTTGCGAAGCATGATGTGATTGCTTTCAAGCAGAATTATTTCATCTGTCTGCCAGATTTCATGATCTAACATCACCACCTTGGATAAATCATCAGGTGCCTTTTCCCAAAACAAATAACGGGCAACTGCCTCATTGCGGCAATAAGAAAATGTACTTTCAGTCTTATAAAAAGGAGCTTGAGCATCGATGGGATGCATGGTCTCTGTACGCTTGTAATACAATGGGACAAAAAGACTCATGGAAGTATAACGATGCACCTGCCGGGCATAATTGAGCTGTTGATCAAAATCCTGTTCATCAATAAAATCTTCTAATCGCATGACATGAAATTGACTATAGTCAATTTCATCTTTCTGATAAGGACGATACTCATTGATTTTAGTCATTGTCAGACATCCAATCAGGGCAAGCACAGCGGAAAGCAAGACAAGTCTTAAACGATGACGATGAGGCAAATAATAATAAGCTACCTCATAAATACTGACTAATAAAATGACAAATACGACCGGCATCCGCAGTTCCTTTAAAATCGTCGGAAGCAGCAGGCCAAACAATAATAAGTATCTGACAATCATATTCAGTCCCAGAGAGAATGCTCTGAAGCGGGCAAAACGGTATGTATGAAGCCCCGATTTTCCAGCCCGCCAGCTCTCCCACAAACGCCCTAAATAGTCCATGAGAAAACTTAAACAGAATATCGGCAGCAGCAGCTGTCCCAAAAGCATCGCATCGGAATACAAAAGCAGAATATTAAACCTGAACAGGGAGAAAACAGAAAGCGCCATTAAACATGTCAAAAATAAGACAACAAAAAGATGATAAAAGCATCTGGATCCATATTCTTTTCGCTGCGGCAGGGTTTCATGACTATATTCCCAATACCAATGCCCCAGAAAATGCCGGCGATAGCCCTGGACATTATAAGGTTTCACAATATCACCGCTATATTTAAAGCGCAGGTAAAAACGGGCAATCTTACTGATTTCATACCCTTTAGCTGCCTGTTCATTGACATAAGCCTCAATGACCGGCTGTTCATATTGTGAAAAACTCATCCAGGCATATCGATATTTTTTCTGCTTCATACCTATTCCCCTTTAAATCAATTTCCCATATAATATTTAAATAATATCAATCCTTTTTTAACGATGCCGATGCTTTTGGCAAAGCATCAGACGCTGCCGCAATGATCAGCACAGGTAAAAAAGCATGTATTATTTCATTCAAAAAAGCTCATTTCAGCACTAAACAAATAGAGTCTTCTAATTGCCATAAACCATTGACAATACCTCTAAATATAGGATAAAATTTGTCCATTAAAGCCCTTCATCAGGCTATATTATAGCACATTAGAATGTTCTTACAAATTCTAAAGCTTTCAAGATGTGTTATTTCGCCCTGCAGTGCCATCATTAAGTCTTTTCCGCAATTAATTATTTTTTATTTGAGGCATGGCATTACCGACAAAAATCATTATAATATAGAATATCAAAGGAGACTTAACATGAAGCATTTATTTATTATCAATACTCAGACATTATCAACCATTCGCAAACAGTTAATCAAAAATATTCAGGAGCATTTCATTGATTTTGATTACACAATTGAATATACAGGATATATTGGACATGCCACTAAAATCGCTAAAAAATATGTCCAGACCTGCCCTCAGCTCAGAATCTATTCCTGCGGCGGTGACGGAACGCTCCATGAGATTATCAATGGCATTTATCCGGCCAAACATGTCGAATTAGCCATTATCCCCATTGGCACCGGCAATGATTTTGTCAAAAGTTTAGGTTTGGCCAAAAGCGATTTTCTGGATTTAAAAAAATATAAGCAACCTAAACTCATTTGGTCCGATCTTTTATGCACGAATGACGAAGTCAGCATCAATACGGTTTCTTTAGGCTTCGATGTCAGAATCGCGGCAAACGTTGCTAAGTTCAAGCATCTGCCTATCCCTAAAGGAACAGTTCCTTATTATCTTTCCTTGCTTTATTGTATGTTTTCTTCTCTGACAGAAAAGTTCCAACTGGCAATTGAAAACCAAAAACTGCCAGAAAAATCATACACCTTTGTGGTTTTTGCCAATGGTCAATACTATGGCGGCGGCTATCGTCCCTGCCCTTCCGCCTGCATCAATGATGCCCTGATTGATATCTGCCTGATTTCCAAAGTACCAAGACGCTTAATCTTAAAACTCGCAGGCAAATATAAAAAAGGGGAACATTTAACTTATACGCAATATGTCAGTACCCATCAGGCTAAGAAAATACATATTCTTGATGAGCATCCTGTGATGATTTGTCTGGACGGTGAAATACGCATGATGTATCAGCCATGTATTGAAGTCTTACCCCAACAAATTCAGATATGTCTTCCGGAAACATATAATATTTGAGGTCATCTGAAACCAGATGACCCCTTTTAATTATCTCATTTTATCTTGTCATGCATGCAAAGACAAGCGCTATGGCTAAGAAAACGATGCAAGCATGCCCCTTAGCCCGTACCATGGATGGAACTGATTCACCTCTGACTCGAACAGACATCCATTCATCAACCAGTCCCTCCCATGAGAATATCATAACAATATCTTTGGCTTACAATGCCAACTCTAAAACGTCTTTGAAACGTTCTCCGCCATCAATTGTTAAATCAGCACCGGTTGTATATTTTGCTTCATCACTTGCCAGATACAAAACACCATAAGCGATGTCATCAGGCTCACCAATATGACCAAGACTTGTTTTTTCCTCACATGATTTAAGAACATTTGGATAATCACAAATTATTTTTGTCATTGGTGTGACGATTGTTCCTGGGATAATTGTATTGACACGAACGCCATACTGACCTAATTCAGCGGCAGCAGCCCGGGTTAATGAAACAACAGCACCTTTAGAAAGACTGTAAGCATTGAATTCTACACTGACCACGGCAGCCAGGGATGATACATTCACAATAGAACCTTTCTTATTTTTAATCATGATTGGCGCAACGGTTTTCATGCCAACGAATGGTCCCCAGGCATTAATTTTCATAACACTTTCAAATAATGCATAGTCGGTTTTGTCATAGTTGATTCCCTTTGAACCAATCCCGGCGTTATTGATAAGAATATCAACTGTGCCAAAAGTATCTGCACATGTTTTAACGACTTCCTGCCAGTTTTCTTCACTGGAGATATCCAACTTCACCGCAATTGCCGAGCCTGGAAAATCTGCATTAATCTTAGCAACGGTTTTTTCCAGTTCTCCTACACTCACATCTCCGCAAACGACCTTTGCACCTTCCTTAGCAAATAAGTAGGCCTCTGCGGCGCCCTGGCCCATAGCAGCGCCAGTAATAATAGCAACTTTGTTTTCTAATCTTTTCATAATTTTCTCCCTTCTTTTTCAAACATTATATGTCCTTTTTTTCACAGATGGAAATATCCGTTTTTGATTGATTTTAAAAACCCATAATTTTTATTAATGAATTCCATTCTTTTTTATGTTATATTTGTGGAAAGGAGGTGTTTTTCTTGACACTTACACAGCTGCGTTATTTTATGTCTGTCTATCATTATCGCAATATGACTAAAGCCGCAGAATCATTATTTGTCTCACAGCCCTCTATTTCTAATGCCATTAAAGAATTAGAAGCAGAATTGCAGACACCGCTGTTTTGGCGAAATAACGGTATGGAAGCCACCATGGCCAGGGAAAAGCTGGCACAATTAGCTGCTCCGCTGATTGAGCAGTTTGACAGCATCCCCGAGACAATTTCTCTTCATCTTTCCCAAACACCGCCGAAGATAAAGATTGGTGTCGGGACGATCGCCGAAGAATTTCTGAAAGATACGCTGACAGATGTTTTTAAAGAAAAGCATCATCTGATTCAGAAAATAGATTACTGTGGCTGCAATTATCTAATGAACTGCGTCGATGAAGGCTCAATGGATTTTGCCCTGATCACTTCTATCAATACCCTTCAGGATACGCGCTTTCATATTCATCAGATTTTTGCGAGTGATGTCTATTTTTACACCAACGTCTCTAATCCTTTAGCTGGATGTGATCTCATCAAGCCCTCACAACTGGAAAACATTCCCATTGCAGGATTTACAGAATATGCTGTGCCTGTCAATGAATTTCAGGATATGCTCAATCAGATGCTGGATAGTCTGTCTATGCATCAGATTGTTTTATACTCTACTAATCTGGCAACGATTTTCAGAACCATTGAAAGCAATATTGCCAGTGCGGTCTTATTAAAGGGACTTCTCAATGCATCTGTAAAAAATATTGTTGCTATCCCTATTGATACTGATAAACATATCTGTTTTTCCCTGATTTGGAAAAAAGACAGATCTTTACGTAAAGAAGAAATCAACTTCATTCAATCCATTGAGAAGGGCATTAAAAAAAATAAGCATTAAAAATGAGCGGTCTTCTGATCGCTCATTTCTCTTATTTCTTGACAATTTCAGGATTTAAAAGCACCTGCAAAGCTGTATAAGCCATTCCTTTAATGGCAATCGATAAGGTTTTATCAGAAACCGGACCATGCACATAATTCAGGAAATTCTCATCATGGGCAAAAGCTGGTTCTTTAGATTCCACATCAATTTCACAATACACCGTTGGGCAGCGATGCGAAACATTTCCGACATCTGTGGACCCCGCTGCCTGCTGGTTTGTCGGTTGGAAATTCGTCATGCCTAAGGCTTCCAGATTTTCCTTTAACATTTTCTTCAGCGCCGGATGATAAACCAGATCATCATAAGAATTTTCAAAGAAGCGGTGTTCCAGGGTTGCCCCGGTCATCAGGCAGGCACCTCTGGCGCAATTAATGATTTTTTCTGTCAGTTCCTCTACATAAGCTCTTTCATTAGCCCGGATATAGAACTGGCAGGAAGCCCGGTCAGGCACTGTATTTACCGCAGTCCCGCCTTTGGTCACGATACCGTGCACTCGAGCATCGCTTTTCATATGCTGGCGCAAAGCATTGATGCCAGCAAAAGTCAACTGAACTGCATCCAATGCATTGATGCCAAGTTCTGGTGCACCGGCGGCATGGGAAGCCTTGCCAAAGAAATTAAATTCCACTGAATCCATCGCCAAAGATACAATATCAATCGCATTTTCAGCACCTAAATGCATCTGAATAGCCGCATCAATATCATCAAATCCGCCATTATTGACGATATCACATTTACCCCCTGTGGTTTCCTCTGCAGGTGTGCCAATCAAAACAACACTGCCGGAAAACGCATCTTTCATATGACTAAGAACAACTGCCGCGCCTAATGTGGACGCAGAAATCCAGTTATGTCCGCAGGCATGCGCATTATCCTCTCCATTTGGTCCATATCCTGGCAAGGCATCGTATTCAGCCATGAAACAGACCTTCGCTCCTTCCCCATTTTTTAATTCGGCACGAAAAGCTGTGTCTAACCCGCCATAGGGATAAGTCACTTCAAAACCATATGACTTCATTTTATCAACCAGATACTGACTGGAAACATATTCCTGATTGCCTAGTTCAGGATGTTCAAATATAAATTCTCTGACCTCCTGAAATTCCGGCATCATTTCATCGGCAATCTGATTTAAACGATCTCTTAACTCCATAGTTCATCCCCCGCTAGTAACCAATGGCAACGGCACCAATCAGTAAAATGATTTCGCAGATAAACAGTAAACCAAATAAAGGGGTCACGAATTTATACCATTTATCAACAGGAATACGCATAATTCCGCACATCATGAAAACTGAAGTTGGCCAGAAAATATTGGAAAAACCATCTCCGAACTGGAAAGCTAAAACGGCAATCTGTCGGCTTAAACCAACCATTTCGGAAACCGGAGCCAGAATTGGCATTGTCACCAAAGCCTGTCCGCCGCCGGATGGAATAAAGAAGTTGATAATATTTTGTACAAACAACATACCCAGCGCACTTAAATAGCCCTGGAAATTCATTAACATCTGAGATAATGAGTAAACAATCGTATCAATGATTTTCGCATTTTCCAAAATCACCGGAATTGCCCGGGACAAACCTACAATCAAAGCACCAAACATCATATCTTTTGCGGCTTCAATGAAATATTCCGCAATCTGATCAGGGGTAAATTTAGAAATAATGCCAATGATTAACATCATGATAATAAACAGCGCAGCAATCTCATTAATATACCATTTTAAAACAACAGTGCCATAAACCAGCATCGCAATGGTAAAAATAAACAATACACAGGAAATTTTCTGCACAAAAGTAAATTCTTTAGACATCAGTTCTTCTTTAGAACCGACTTCCAGAATATCCAGCTTTTCTCCATGCAAAATAGACTTCTCCGGATGCGCCTTGATTTTCTTAGCATATCGCCAGACATAAGCCAGCGTTACTGCCATGTACACAACAAAGCAGAGAATACGATATTCAATTCCTGAAAATAAGGCAACGCCAGAAACTTCCTGGGCTACACCAATCGTAAAAGGATTAATAGTTGCGGCCGCAAAACCAACAGCAACCCCTAAATAGACAATCGAACTTCCGACAATGGCGTCATAACCCAGGGCACAGGCAATGGATATAAAAATAGGCAATAGGCCATAAGTTTCTTCAAATAAGCCCATCGTTGATCCAAGAATACCAAAAGTAATCATACATACCGGAATAATCAGTTCAATCCGATCGCCGACACTTCTTAATAAGCCGCCAATGACGGCATCAAAAGTCCCATTTTTGATTAACATATACACAAAAGCATACGCAAAAATAATGAAGAAGATGATCTGTCCGCCATCAATAAAACCTTCCTGAATAGCAACGAACATCTCAAAAAATCCACAGCCGATTTTTGGCAGGTAGTGGAATGAGTCTGCCACAACCACTGTATTGCCGCCGGCATCTACGATACGGTCAAATTCTCCGGCAGGAACAATGTTGGCAAGAATCGCCGATAATACGACAATAGCGAAAATAATGACGTAAGTATGCGGCATCTTAAATTTTCTTTTTTTCTTTGTTTCCATACTTTTCTCCTTTTTATTCAAAATAAAACGCCTTTACATCCTAAAACATGTAAAGACGTGCTTAATCATATCATACTCATCCTTATATGCCTTAAGATAGTGCTCCTTTGCAACTGGCGATTACAAAGACAGTGACAGATTTATTCAACCTGCCCCCAGCATATGGTTTTGGATTGCCATACACTTCGGCAAATCATCCTTTCACTGATGGTGATCGGCTTCCGGCCTGACATCAGTTACTCATAATCTTTGCGCCTCTACCTCAGGTCATGAGGTTATTTACAAACTAACATATTTTTTTCAAATTTTCAATAGTTCACAGCTATTTTGCCATATTTTTTTATAAATCAGAAGCATTGCGCGGATTTTTCCCTCAGTTCAAATGATTGCTCTCTAAAAAATCTTTTAATTCCTTATCAGACAGTTCCTTTTTAGGATTGTTGTAATAGGGATGTGCATCTTTAGTCTTTTTTGAAAGATAAGGAGAAAAATCCATCATCCCATTATACATGCCATAGCATTCTACAACATAAACTGAACTCAGTTTTTTAGCAATCAATTGCTTAACATGGTGCAAAAGCTTCGGTTCTGGAAGCGAACCATTATAATAAAAATATCCCTTTGGCCCCTTTTTCTTTATGAAAAATATATCTTCTTCCTCGCTTAGCACAGGTATCATCAAATGAATAAAATTAGCGACTACTACAAATGTCATAACTATTCCTCCCGTTTTCTCAATGGCTATATTATAACACAAATACTTCAGTCAAACTACTT
>Ga0129308_1001537_pt1 | contig 23609 bp, 19 predicted proteins | sample L827metagenome_FD_94440 | JGI IMG/M metagenome (GOLD analysis project Ga0129308, IMG submission 94440) | Ring-tailed lemur group fecal microbial communities from Wisconsin, USA - L827 metagenome | ecosystem: Host-associated > Mammals > Digestive system > Large intestine > Fecal | place: USA... | reverse complement strand
CTTTGCTTCTTTTTCAGTTATTTTTCGTCCGGCAATTTCTGCTTCCAAAAGAATATGATCCAAACAGTTCATTGAATTCAAAAATACACATTTCTGCCTTAAATAAGCAATTCTTGTTCTCTGAATCATTTCTCTTTGATGAAGAGGGACATCTTTTAAATTTACATCATCTAATACATAATCAAACTGCCCTTGATACGTCAATAAACTGACAACATCCAAAAGTGAGCTTTTACCACTGCCACTAATTCCTTTAATGCCGGTGATTTTACCTGAACAAGCTTGAAAGCAGCTATCCTTAATTACATCTTTATCAAATGAAATATTTATATTTTTTATATTAATCATTTAGCTATCATCTCCAAAATAAAAATAAGCAGAGTCATTGATGACTCTCTTCATTTAAACACTATTTAGTCAATTTTACACATGTTGTTTTCTAAAGCATGATTTTTAGCTCAAGATTGTCCCTTTACATTAATAGAATGAATACTTGAATATAGAACTTATAGCTTCAATACAACTCTTCAAAATAAATCCATTGATTAGTTAAAATACTTGAAAGCACTTTCTATAATTTGATTATAAAATGATTTATTTCTTAAATCAATAGCCTTCTTTAAACAAAGTTTCCGCAAAAACTATTTTCTCATTTTTTTGAAATGTTGCATAACTCTGATTTTCTATCTTTCATAAAAGATTCCTTAAAAATATAGCATTATTCGAAATAACAACCAATATATATTGTGTTTTTCTAAATAATCAAAGCAAAAAATAAAAAAGTTGCATGATACTCATTTCATATTGAAAGATATTCCTTTTGAAAAATTTTTTTAAGGAGCTTGCTTTAAGTTAAAATCAGACGCTATAATATAAGTGGAGTGATCATTACGACTATAGCTATTTATTAAAGACTTATAGAAACTAAAGGAGAAAATGATAAATGAAAAATTTTTATAAATTAATTGAGGTACCCGTGTGAATAACTATTTTTCTTATTTAAAACTATGTGCTTTTGAACAAAAAATCACTGTTAAGGAATTAGCTATAGAATCACACCGAAATAATGATTATATTAGCCGTATTTTAAATAATAAAATTAAAAATCCCGATTCCAAAACATTAGAAATCATTGAATCCGTGTTAAAGACAGATCATCAGCTTCTAGTAAAAAAAGGTAATTTAAAGCTATATGACCTCTTTTTGAAATATATGAATGCAGTATATATGATTGAGAGAGAACAACGCCAACTATTTTATAATCATATCATTGCTCTAAAAGAAGATGTGCAGAATACACCAGATATTATCTATTTACTTATGACTCAGATGGTTAATGATACAATTTTAAAGCAATCTTCTGATGAATTTATTCAAATTGATAATAAGCTCTTGCATATTTACGAAACTTTGGAAGATGAGTTAAGCGATATTTTCACCGTTTTCCATTTTGGATTCTTAGTTTTATCTCATCAATATAAAAAGGTAGAATCTTTTATAAAAAGAGTGCAAGATACACCGCTCAATAATAGTAATCTAAAAATGATGATTAATTATTATTTCTTCTTATACAGCACTCAAAGAAGAAATATAGATGACTGTCTGCATTATTATGAAGCTTGCCTAAAAAGTTGTGAACAAACAGCAAATATAAAAAGACAATTCAATTTAGAAATTGCCTACTCCAACTACTTGATGGAAATCCATGCTTATGAAAGTTCTATACAACACAATTTAAAGCTCTTAGATATATCTAAAACGCAGTATCAATATAATGATGAAATCATTTTAAATAATATTGCATGGGCCCATATGTTATTGCACCAATATGAAAAAGCTCTAAAATATTACTTTTATGCCATAAAAATCAGCTCTGATATGGATAGATACTTCAATATATCTTGGTGCTATTATAAATTAAAGGATTATAAAAATGCACGAAAGTATATTACGGGAGGTAGGCAATTACAAGAGGAGAGTATATACAAGCTGCTGTTAGACTGGTTGGAAGCTATGATCAATAAACCTTATAGTAAAAAATGCAGTGAAATACTATTAAAGGTATTAAAACTCTCAGATGATGCACTAGCGGATGATGGGAAAAATTTTGTACTCATTCAGTTAGAAGATTATTATTATCATATTGGAGAATATGAAAAAGCGCATGAGATTAGTCATATGCTTATCCATAAATATTGTCCTTCTGCTGCCTGACTGGCAGCTTTTTTCTGTATTGCGGCGACAGATCCTTATGCTCCTCTAATTTTAGCTGACGGTTAATTGCTTCATCTACATTCCTCATAGGGGACTAAACACATAACTAAAAAGCTTAGCAGATGATTTTTTCTGCTAAGCTTAATACATCTCTAAAAATTATTTTATTTTATAAACATGGAAAATTCTTTGATCCTCATCTAAATTCAATGATAGCGTTTGATAAGATACATTATTTTTATCAATTACTATTTTAAGTTCAATCTCGTCAGAATTTCCGCTTCTATTCCAATAGATCCATTCCTGATGATTAAGAGATGGTACCAGCCAATTGTTAGCATCGTTATAGATGATTTGGACCTCTCCATTATTTGTCACTTGATAAATTGTATGATCATCATGAACCATCACTGTGCCATCATCACAAACATCAAAGAAAGCTTCATCATTGTTTGTCAATGGTGTGGATAATACGATTCTTTCATCCAATTGATCTGAAGAAATGCATACAAAGGTTTCTTTCTCTTTAGCATAAGTATATACTTGCCCATTTATTTTAAATAGGCCAATAGGATGCTTTATAGTCTCACTATCAATGGTTCTATCCAACTGTTTATTTTCATCATAAATCTTTATCATATACTGATTGGATGTTGTTTCATGACAAAGTGTATAAATTTTCTTGTTACTGACCAAAAGACGAATAACATTATCGTTTGTATCCATTACCTGGATCAAGTTATTTCCATCATAATGCATGATCAATCTTTCATCCGGATTACTCCATTGATAAAAGTACAAATCCCCGTTTTCATCTACTGACAGTGAATAAGGAAATGTTTCAGCAATCAGGGTTGAATCACATGTCTGAATATCTGTCACGACGCATCCGCCTGGACCATAATTATAAATTTTCTGATTTTTAACATCCACCATTTCATATGCCAAATCACCGCCAGAGCTCAATTGCCTTTCAAACAAAAAATTTCCATTTTCATCATAATATTGAAATTTGTGTTTAGCGTCTAAAATAGATGATCCAGAACTCGACTGCACCATGTAACATGCTTTTTCCTTTTCTTCTGCAGAAACATGTTCTTCCTTTCTTAAATAGGCAGCTAATCCTAAAACAACAACACCTATTATCAATAAAAATAAGATCGCTTTTTTCTTCATCTTCCTCACCTCTTCCATATGACCAAAAGCAATATTTATCTTATATCCTTATAATAATTACAGAATTATTAAAACCTTAAAACATTTTTGTTTATAAGCAATAAAATGCTGGTATGACTCCTTATTTATTAACAACCACTATTCCTATATTTTCTCATTATATTTATCTTCACAAAAAGAAATTTCAAGAGCTGCAAATTACATTTATAAAAGACATTGGTTACAACTCCTCTAAACAATCTCATTGATTAGTTAAAATATTCGAAAACGCTTTCTTTATTTTGATTATAAAATATTTTATTTCTTAAATCAATGCCCTCTTTTGAATATACTTTCCGCTAAAGTAATTCTCTCTTTTTTTGGAAATATTGCATAACTCTTATTTTCTTTTTTTTATAAAAATCAGCTGAATAATATAATATTATTCGATAATATTTAGTGATATGCACTATTTTTTCTAAATAATCAAAATAAAAAAGCAAAAAGTTGCATAATAATGACTTCATATTGAAAAAAACTGCATTAAGTTGAAATGAAGCATTATAGTTTAAGGGAAGTTAATGATTCAAAATCTGTGATGGCCTGTATACATGAATGTGTTTAACAAGTAATCACCGTGACAAAAAGATTCAGACTATTATTTCATATTGGAGAATATTAAAAAGCGCACGAGATTAGTCATGCGCTTCTCCATCAATATTGCCTTTCGGCTGCTTAGTTGGCAGCTTTTTTTGTATCATCATTTAAAAATGTAAGTAAAATTTCCAGCTTTGGCGGTAAGGCTTCAATCAGAAGATCAGCCATTGCTTCTGGTGACCTTGGCATTTTCTTTTTTACCCAATCGACAGTCATATCAATGGAACCACGACAATACATCTCCAACAAAAATGCCATATCCTCTGACAAGGGCGCATTTGTTTTGCTGGTGATGATTTTCTGATAGAAAGCATGGATGCAGTCAAAATCATATTTCACTAAAGAATTATAATCCTGGCTGGAAAATGCCTGTTCAAAAAATGCGTGATCATTCTGGATAAAATAGAATTTCTTCACTAGTCCTTCTTGTAAGGTCAGACTGGTACCCATTTGTCTGAAGGACTGCATCACCAGTTTTTCAAAATACCAGTTGACTAAATCATATTTATCCTTGAAATAGCGATAGAATGTCTGTCTTGTCATCTCACTGGTTTCTACGATTTCAGTGACTGTAATTTTATCCAGACTGTGTTTTTTCATGCATTGTTTAATGGCATCCGCAAAACGGTAACGGGTCTTCTCATGAACATCCATTGTCTATACCTTCATTGAATCGCGCTGCTCTCTGGGAATAAAAGCACGAATTTCATCATCGTTATAACCAACCAAGAAACGTTTTTCATCCATAATAATCGGACGCTTGAGAATTGCCGGATTTTTTTGAATGAAGTGTACCAGTTCATTGGTACTCATGCCGTCAAAATCCAGATGACTTTCCTGAAATACTTTGGATCTTCTGGATACAATATCGTCTGTGCCATTCTCACTGCGAGTCAAAAATTCCAGAAGCTCATCTTCACGAAGCTGGCTGGATAAAATATTCTTCTCTACAAATGGCATATTACGGTTCGTGAGCCATGACTTGGCTTTACGGCAGGACTGACTGCCTGGTGCAGTGTATAATCGAATCATATTATCAACCCCCTTCTTATTTCAATTATAGTCAATATGACCTCAAAAAGCTATAGAAAAATGAAGAATTATCCGCCAAATAAGAACAGAATTTACCTATTTTAGCGTGAAAATTCAGATAACTGCAAGTCCGGATTGTGTTCACTTGCCCAGCGCACACCCCAAGCGTTAGAGAACAATAACAAATAATGATCTTTTAAATCCATCACAATCTTAGTATCTGAGCTGAGATTCAAAGTATGAGGATCTAATCCTTCGTTATCGACCCAACGGATAAACTGATAAGATAAAGGTGTCATAATAATCTCTACACCATATTCATTTTTTAATCGATATTCTAAGACTTCAAACTGCAGCACCCCGACAACGCCAACGATAATCTCATCCATACCGCCGCTTGGCTCCTGGAAAATCTGAATAGCACCTTCCTGAGCAATCTGCATGATGCCTTTGACAAACTGTTTTCGCTTCATAGAATCTTTTTGTCTGACTCTGACAAAGTGTTCAGGTGCAAATGTTGGGATGCCTTCATAGCGCACTTTGTTTTTAGCCATACAGATTGTGTCGCCAATAGAGAATACCCCTGGATCAAAGATACCTATAATATCACCCGCATATGCCTCTTCCACGGTTTCACGATCCTGTGCCATCAATTGCTTGGACTGATTAAGTTTCATTTTCTTATTTGCCTGAACATGGAAAACTTCCATGCCCTTTTCAAACTTACCCGAGCAAATACGCACAAAGGCCATGCGGTCTCGATGCGCTTTATTCATATTCGCCTGAATCTTGAAGACAAAGCCGCTGAAAGCATCACTGAAAGGATCCACAATCTCTCCTTCACTGGTTCTAGGCAATGGTGAAGTGGTCATTTCTAAGAAATGATTTAAGAATGGTTCTACCCCAAAATTAGTCAGGGCTGAACCAAAGAAAACTGGAGAAAGCTCCCCGGCACGGACAGCTGCCAAATCAAATTCTTCACTGGCACCATCTAATAATTCTACGTCTTCTTTGAGTTTTAAATAAAGTTCTTCTTCTAATTCATTGGCAAGACTGGCATCATTTAGATCTGCTTCAAAGACATCTGCTTCTCTGGTTCCGTTGATGCCGGAAAAACGCAGCACCTTTTTAGAAGATCTTTCATAGACTCCTTTAAAGCGTTTGCCTGAACCAATCGGCCAGTTAATTGGACATGTCTGAATGCCTAATTCCTGTTCGATTTCTTCCAACAGTTCATAAGGATCTTTCGCTTCTCTATCCATCTTGTTAATAAAAGTAAATACGGGAATATGTCTCATACCGCAGACTTTGAATAGTTTTCTTGTCTGATCTTCGACACCTTTGGAACCATCAATGACCATGACTGCAGAATCCGCAGCCATTAAAGTACGGTACGTATCCTCTGAGAAGTCCTGATGGCCTGGTGTATCCAGAATATTGATACAAAAATCGTTGTATTCAAACTGCAAAACAGATGAAGTGACAGAAATACCTCTCTGCTTTTCAATTTCCATCCAGTCAGAAACGGCATGCTTTGTATTCTTTTTACCCTTAACTGTACCAGCTAACTGAATAGCGCCGCCGTACAGCAAAAATTTCTCTGTTAATGTTGTTTTACCGGCATCGGGATGTGAGATAATGGCAAAAGTCCGACGACGGTTGATTTCTTCCTGCATTGTTCGCATATAAACCCTCCCTATTCATTTATTTGATTTTATATTAAACGGTCTACATGTTTTAACCCCATTTCATTTCGCCTAATAATAATAAAATGAAAAGGCCTATTTGTCAAGAAATACCCCAAATAAGCCACTATTTTTCATCATCAACATTTACTTTCATCAGGCATTGCGTTTCTGTTTTTGCTTAATCTAAATCCTCGCCGTTAGAAGCAATTACCTTTTTTAGCCAGTGATAGCTCTTTTTAGGCACTCGCTTCATATCTCTTAAATCGTGATTCGTGCGATTGACATAGACAACCCCATAACGTTTGCGCATATCCCCCTGACTGCTTAAAATATCAATCAGTCCCCAGCCTAAATAGCCGATGACTTCTACGCCGTCAATCGTGACTGCGTCTTTGAGCGCCTGCAAATGGTTTCTGTGATATTCAATTCGATAATCATCTGCAATCTCATGAATGCCGTCCCATTCTTCCTGAACACCAATGCCATTTTCAATTGGGAAAACAGGCAGGCCATAACGCTGGTAAACCTTGTTTAAGACATCTCTAAAGCCGTCCGGATCAATCTGCCATTGCCATTCTGTGGTGCCAATATATGGATTTTCTTTTTTACCTGTCATACCATAGCTTTCTACAGGTGTGTCTGCCGTAATATTTTCGGCACTGACTGTAGAAGAGGCATAGTAACTAAAAGCAATGAAATCACTTCTTAAATGACTGATCATTTCCAATTCTTCAGGCATCATTTTGGCGTCAATCCGGCACCTTTTTAATTCCTGCATGAAGGCTTTGGAATAATGACCATGGACAAAGCAATCCAAAAGCGTATAATTCAACATTTCATCAATACGTCTTGCCGCCTGGATATCTTTAGGATGACAAGTCGCCGGATAAACTTCACTGTAAGCAAGCATGCCGCCAATTTTGGCATCTGTTGTCTCATGTAAATAATTAGCCACGCCGGCATGTGCAACCATGACATTGTGTGCAATCTGATAAAGATGATCTCGTGTATGCTTGGCATCTAAAACACCGGCAATGACATAATTCATTTCAGTATGATATAAATTCTGTTCATTAAAGGTAATCCAGTATTTAACTTTATGACTAAAGCGTTTCACCATTTCACAGCCGTAACGGATGAAAGCTTCAACTGTGTGCTTGCTTAAAAAGCCATTGTATTTTTTCGCAAGATTTAAAGGCATATCGAAATGATATAAACAAATCATCGGCTCAATCCCGCGGGCAATCAGATCATCAATGAATTGATCATAATAAGCGATCCCCTCTTCATTAAAATCGCCATCACCCTCCGGACAGACGCGGCTCCAGGAAATCTGAAATCGATAACAGTTCATGCCCAGATCTTTCATTAAATCAAAATCTTCGTGATAATGATGATAGTTGTCATTGGCAAATTTCCAATCGGAATTAAATTCACCGGCTTCTCTGATATCATAGACGGACATGCCTTTGCCGCCTTCGTTCCAGCCGCCTTCCGTCTGCATGCTGGAAACAGAATTGCCCCATAAAAAGTTTTCTTTTAGTACTTTATTCATGAAATCCCACCTCTTATCTCTATTATAACAGAGTTGTTAGAGAAATCACGGTTTTTTCGCTATCAGAAAATCCTTAATTAAAGATGCGATGATGAAAACCCGGACTGTCATCATCAATTTTGACAAAATGATAACCGAGACTTTGATAATACTCAATCAGTACCGGCAGGGCCTGAACTGTATTTTGATTGCCGATGCCGTCATGACATAAAAGCATTAAATCATGAACACCATCGGCCTGCGCTTTACCTTTGGCAATAATACTTTCCAGACGGTTATCTTCTGTCGCATCGCCGATTTCCGCATTCCAGTCAAAATAAAGATACCCCTGTTTTTCCACTTCAGTTACCAGCGCCTGCATGATGCCCTGACAATAGCGTTCACTGATGGTATTGCTGGAACCGCCGGGAAAACGTATATATTTAGGAACGGTGCCTGTTCTTTCTTCAACCAGTTGACTGATAACCGCTAAATCATTCATATAAGCTTCAACGCTGCTGTAAATAGCTTCATAATTATGTGTCGCTGTATGCAGCCCAGTCGTATGCCCTCTTTGATAAGCATCTGTGATCTCATCATAAGCTCCCGGATTAGCGGCAGTAACAAAAAAAGTTGCCTTAATATCATAAGCATCCAAAATATCCAAAATTTCCCTGGTATTTTCACTGGGTCCATCATCAAAAGTCAGATAAATGACCGGTGTGCTGCCGGCACTGACAGGCCGATCGCTTTTCAAAGGCATATAGAGTAATGTGCCGACAATCATTCCCAGTAATAATGCCATGATTAAAATTCTCTTTTGCATTTAACCACCTCGTTTTCTTTAATGTTTGCCAAAAATAACCGTTTTAAACATATCGGCTTACAAAACTGTATGGTTAGAAATTCTTATAATAATCAAGGCTGTTCAATTTATTCTGATAAAATCAGTTTTTTGTACACATGTATCAATCAGCTTGTAATCAGTTATCACTCAAATATCACTCAAAAGAAATCCGAAGGTCTTATCCTTTTTCTTTGCTAAAATTTCCCTAAAGGAATGCCTCAAAAAAAGCATTTCTTCAAACATGACTTTATATATCGCGTTTTAGAGAAACGCTGCCAGAGACTGCACTCGTTATGATTTGAAAAGCATAAAAATGGCATTTATGATGCGTTGTTCCTTTTAGGGTGACCGATTTGTCCGGATACGCCCCTTTTTAGGTCCTCTAAAATCTCCAAATTCTGATTTTTCCAATTATATAAAGTCGCTATGGATATTCCCATATTTTTGGCTATCTGCTCATCTGTCAAGCCGTCTCTGGCCCAACCTTCAATCAACAGCAATCCTTCTGGTTCTAGCCACTTCTGATATTTACCTTTCACTATAACATGTTCCACCATCTCATTTTTTCAACAAAACAAAAAGCACCACGGGGTGCTAACATAATTTGTGTCTTCTTAAAAAGTCTTTACTCATAGATGCCTCTTCTATGTCCTACGTTAATTACTAACACAATCAGCCTGTCATCTTCTATATCGCATAAAATACGATAATCGCCTATTCTATATCTCCATTGGCCTTTTAAATTACCTTTTAGTGCTTTACCGTGGATTCTTGGGTCTTCACAATTCACCAGATTTTTTGTTATCCAATTCATAATCATGACCTTTGTATAATTGTCCAACTTCTTAATCTGTTTTTGTGCCGTCTTTGAATACTCGACTTGATAACTCATAACCCTAACTCCTTCATGAAATCCTCATGAGAAATCGTTTCAGGGTCTTTAAGGTACTCATAATGAGCACGTTCAGCCAAAGCAATGTCATATTCATCTTCAATCATATCAAAGAAAGCTTTTTTCATTGCTTCGCCAATAGAAATCCCGTGAATCTTGGCATAACTCTCAGCCAGCTTTTTTTCTTGCTCTGTTAATCTAATTGAAAAACTCATATAATGCACCTTCTTTCTAAATACATTGTACTACATAATACAGTTTATGTCAATGTATTAAAAAATATACATATTAAAAGCACATTTTCTGCCATGCATCAGATCACAAGCGGCTCTTCGTGCTTTAACTTAAATTTCTATGATATTACCATAGAAATGATGAGAGTGACTCTCATTTTAGTATTTTTTCAATAAATTTTCTTTATCCCGGTATGTTGTGCCTCTGATCTATGAAGTTTAACTGACAAAGCTGCTATCTCTTCTCCATAGCAATAATAGCGCTTGATCAAATATTTTTGTCAGAGTCTATCTAAACGTTCCAGACATACATTAGCAATCAAACACTGTAGAAGATAAAAATTTTGCGAAATCAAAAGCAATCGATAAATCCAGCAAATTTTAAATGATCACCTCAGATACAAATTTGACAGCAGATTACAAAACTGTAAGGTTCGCTTGGCATCTTTTATTGTATAATCATAGGTGAGGTGAATCATGATGAAATTTCTGAAAAATAGGACATCAAGGGCAAATCAAAAAGACAATAACAGTGATTGTGGGCAAAACCTATGGCTTATCTGACAATTATTAAATATGCCGCATTATGTTTCCCATTGATTGCCTTGTTATTTACGATGCCTTTTATCTTAAATCAATACCACAAATACGGAGCCATTTCATTTTTCAAATCGGTCCTGCTCTATCTATTTATTTTTTATCTTATTTGTGCTTACTTTCTGGTCATCCTGCCGCTTCCTAAAATCAGTGACGTAGCGAAGATGACTTCACCAAGAACGCAGCTTATTCCATTCAGCTTTGTGATGGATTTTCTATCAAAATCTTCTTTGGATATTGCGAATGTCCATACCTATATACCGGCATTCAAAGAATCCTATGTTTATGTTCCCCTGTTTAATGTTTTTTTGACCGTTCCTTTTGGGATGTTTATCAGATATTACTTTCAATGTGATTTCAAAAAAACAGCCTTCTTCACGTTTCTGTTAAGTTTGTTTTTTGAGTTGACCCAGCTCAGCGGATTATATTTTATTTATCCCAGAGGCTACAGATTATTCGATGTCGATGACTTAATTTTAAATACCTGCGGCGGGATTGTCGGTTATTGGATTGCTTATCCATTCATTCATCTTCTTCCGCCCATCGACCATGTCAATGCCAGATCAAAAGAAAGAGGAAAAACTGTCTCAGGCTTTAGGCGAACTGTTGCCCTTCTGTTAGACTTATTCATTCTCTCATTCATCGAATCAATTTTAGTCATACAGACTCAGGAACATACTTATGCATCCATCATGGTTGCAATCATCTATTATTTTGTATTACCTATGTTTTTAGATACGAGTACACCAGGCAAAAAATTCCTGAATATCCAGGTATTAGATACTCATGGTCATAAAAATATGCAGCGCTTAATCTTCAGAAAGACACTATGCCTTTTCATCTATATTCTTCTGCCTGTGATGACCTTACATGTTGTTCTTTATACCAGTGATGACTATCTCAGAGAATTTATGGGCGTTATTGTGCTGGGTTGTCTGTTTCTGCTCGATGCCATTTCTGCTTTAAAGTATATTTTCACTAATAAAGCAATGCTTTATGAAAAGATAAGCAAAACCCGATTAGTCAGCACCATTAAATAAAACATTTAAAAAGAGGAAGACCGGTTGATCTTCCTTTTCTGTTTAATGACGATATTTTTTAACCCGCGCATCATCAATGACGCCGTTAAAATCAAGACCGAAGGCAAAATCATAAGTATTGCCGCACTCATCTGTATGACAGTTCATATCATGACTGACATCTTCATATTGTTCTTCGACCGTTTTCATATCTGCAGGCATCTGGAATGGCAGTAATCCGGATGGATTCACTGTACCGCTGATAATATCCAGGATGGCCTGGTTCTGTACATTGAAATGAACCAGAAGTCCGTCAATCTGCTTTTCAAATTCTGAAACAACGGTTGGATTTTTAGCGTTCATCACTACAATAACCGGTTTATCTGCCATCTTTTCTCTGGTTTCTAAAATAATATCCAGATCTTGATGATTGGTGGCGAGATTCTCTTTCATATAGTAGGAGCGCTCCTTACCGCCGGCAATGGCTTCAACTCTGGCATGTTCTGCTTTATATGGACGATATTGCAGCGTAATTGGGACAAAGTCTTCTTCTTTTTTATAACCAACAGAATTTGGCGATTCAATAAAAACAATCGCAAAATCTGCTTTTTGAGGATCTTTAACCCGCTGATAATAGGCGCCTAACACCTGATCACTGACAGGATCTTCATGATGGGCTGGAATCACATGGCCAAACCAGTCTGAAGACTCATCAATTCGCCGTTCAGGAATGTATACTTTTAAGTTTTTCTGAACTGGCAGCACCTGACTTTTGTTTTTCAGAAGCACGATGGATTTTTGCTGGGCATGATACCCCTCTGCCATAAATTCCGGACAGCCGACAATTTTCTTGGCTTCAGCCGCATCTACGTATGGATTTTCAAACAGTCCTGTCTGGAAAATGTTTCTCAATAAACGTTTGGCAGAAGCCTCAAAACGTTCGCGAATAAATGCTTCGCCGTGTTCTTTAGCGCCCATCTCATAAGCTTCCAGAATTGGTTTTTTATCATTATTACCGCCAAACTGGTCAACACCTGCCATTAATACATCATAATGACGTTTAGCGACACTTTCATTTTCTTTGCCCCAGCATTTGCCTGAGAGGAACTGATCAATGGCATGATTATCATGGGTAATGCTCCAGTCTGTACAAACCACGCCATCGTATCCATATTTATTTCTTAACAAATCTGTAATCATATATTTTGAATAACTGTTGCCTACATTTTCATGATTTTTAGTATCCTGATTATAAGAAATCGTATAGTATGGCATGACGGCAGCGGCTTTTTTCGTCTTGCCCTTTAAATCAAAAGCCCCCTGGGTAAATGGAATCAGGTGTTCTTCAAAATTATTGCCTGGATAAACTGCATATTTTCCATAACCGAAATGCGCATCCCGGCCGCCTTCGCCGCTGGCTCCGCCTGGCCAGTGTTTGACCATCGCATTAACACTCAGATTGCCCCAGCCCTCAGGATTCTGGAATCCATTACAATAAGCTTCTGCCATATCGCTGGCAAGCTTTGAATCCTCACCAAAAGTGCCGTTAAATCGCATCCAGCGAGGATCACTGGCCATATCTATTTGCGGAGAAAGCGCTGTGGCAATGCCCAAATAGCGATACTCCGTGGCGGCGATCCGGCCAAAACGGGCAACCAGTTCCGGATCAAAAGTTGCCGCAAGTCCCAATGGTTCAGGCCATTTGGAAATATCTCCGCCTGCTCCGGCATTAAATTCCGCATTGCCGCTTGGCGCATGGCGAGGATCTGAACTGTTATTGGCAGGAATACCATGACCAATTCGTTCGACAAACTTCTGAACCTGATTATTCCATAAAGCCGCTGTTCTGGCATCATCCACTTTCGTCACCAGGACATGTCTTAAATCATCTTCGCTTAAAAACTTTTTCTGCTGGTCTGTTAAGTCCCAGATATGTTTGCCGCTTTCAGCCAGTGATTTGCCGTCATAAGTTCCGCCAAACATATTGGCAAATGTGCTGTTGCCTGAAGCAATTGACTGATGATTGCTGTAAAGCATCAGTCCGGCAATTTCATCAACGGAAAGCTGCTTTGCCAGATCTTCAATTCTCGTCTCTTCATCCAGGCGCCAGTCCTCATAGGGATCAAGCACGCCATTCTGATTTAAATCTTTAAATGCATAACCATCGGCTTCAATGATTTTCACTGGACTGTCCTTCGCTAAACCCAGGGTTTTGCCGCCTTCATTTTCAATCAGGAGATAATCATCTTTTTCAAGAATACGATATTTCTTCATAATATCCCTCACTTTCTGATACCATTATAACATATTTTTAGCTTTTTAATGGATATGCATTAAAACTCTTTTCATCTTTTAAAAAAAATAGTAAAATGGAAAAATAAAGGGGGTTTAAGAATGAACATTACACAGTTGTTAGGTTTAATCAGCCATGACGCCAAGATGGAAACAACAGATCTGGCCCGTGCGCTGAATGAAAGCGAAGACCATGTTTTAGATACGTTAAGTGAATTGGAAAGAAAAAAAATTATCTGTGGTTACCATACACTGATCAACTGGGATAAAACCAACACGGATCATGTCATGGCACTGATTGAAGTCAAAGTAACACCTGAAAGAGAATTTGGTTATGATCGGATTGCCCGCAGCATCTATCATTATCCAGAAGTAGATACCATGTATCTTCTGAGCGGCAATACGGAATTCGTTGTTGTTCTTCATGGCAAAACCATGCAGGAAGTCGCACACTTTGTAGGCAGTAAATTAGCTTGTATTCCGGCAGTCACTGGCACATCCACTGCCTTTGTTTTAAAACAGTATAAAGTCAACGGTGCCATTTTTGACGATGATCGTGATGATCAGGAAAGGCTGCTTGTGACACCATGATTGATTTAGATAAATATTTAAGCAAGACTGTCAAAGAGATACCGCCAAGTGGCATTCGCCGCTTTTTCGATCTGGCTTCCGAGATGGAAGGCGTCATCTCTTTAGGCGTTGGCGAACCTGATTTTGATACGCCCTGGCATATTCGTGAAGCAGGCATTCGCTCATTAGAAGAAGGAAAAACTGCCTATACTGCCAATCAGGGATTATTATCACTGCGCAAAGAAATATGTGCTTACCATAAACGCCGTTTTCATATGGAATACAATGCTTATGACAATGTTGTCGTCACTGTAGGCGGCAGTGAAGCCATTGACATTGCCATGAGGGCACTGGTCAATGAAGGTGATGAAGTCATCATGATGTCGCCTGGCTATGTGGCTTATGAACCAAGCATACGTTTGGCGAAGGCGACGCCTGTCATCATTGAATTAAAACGTGAAAATGAATTCAAATTAACACCGGAAGCTTTAGAAGCGGCAATTACCGATAAAACCAAAGCGCTGTTGATTAACTTTCCGTCCAATCCAACCGGCGGTGTTATGACCTATGAAGACTACAAAAAAATTGTGCCAATTATCCAAAAACACCAGATTCTGGTCATCAGTGATGAAATTTATGCGGAATTAAGCTACGATACTGAATTTGCTTCACCAGCGAATTTCCCTGAAATTAAAGATCAGTGTATCATCATCAACGGCTTTTCCAAAGCCTTTGCCATGACCGGCTGGCGCTTAGGCTACGTCCTGGCGCACAAAACGCTGATTCAGGCTATGAATAAAATTCATCAGTATATCATCATGTCCGCGCCGACAACTGCTCAATATGCGGCCATCGAGGCCATGCGCCATGGTCAGAAAGACGTTGAAATTATGCGTGAATCCTATCTGGCTCGCCGCAATTATATTGTCAGCGGATTTAATCAGCTCGGTTTGGACACCTTTACACCTCAGGGTGCTTTCTATGTTTTCCCATGTATTAAATCCACTGGTCTTTCCTCTGATGAATTCTGTGAAAAACTGCTGGAAAATCAGAAAGTTGCCTGCGTACCAGGAAACGCATTCGGTGCTGCCGGCGAAGGATTTATCCGCGTTTCTTATGCATACAGCATTGATCACATCAAAGAAGCACTTAAACGTATTGAAGCATTTCTAAAAACACTTGAAAAATAACCAGTCGCGGCTGGTTATTTTTTGATGCGTGCATATAATGAAATGAGGTGAGAATATGCACTATCTAATAAAACGTTTAAAATCCTTCCGTCAACTATGCCTTTACAGTTATGCTGCCCTTATGTTTCTGTTAATCTTAAATAATCTGGGGCTGCTTTAATTCAACTTTTTGATGAAAGCGCTTTGCAATTAGCGCTGGCTGTGGTACAATAGAAGTATGCAAAACACTGCACTGATTTTTCTTAATAAGGGAGCGTGATGAATATGAGAATATATCAGTCAAACGAAATAGGAAATGTCGTTGTATTAGGACATGCCGGATGCGGTAAAACAAGTGTCATTGAAGCGATGCTTTATCGTTCAGGCGGATCCAGTCGTATCGGGAAAATTTCAGACGGATCCACAACAAGTGATTATGATGCTGAGGAAATGAAACGCAAAGTTTCAATTAATGGCACAGTTATTCCCATGGAATGGGAAAACTGCAAAATTAATATTTTAGATACACCAGGCTATTTTGATTTCGTTGGTGAACAGAGTCAGGCATTACGGGTTGCGGATTCTGCTTTAATCATTGTACCAGCAACCAGCGGTATCGCTGTAGGGACTGAACTTGCCTGGAATAAAGCCAAACACTTGCCTAAGATTATCTTTATCAACGGTCTGGATGAACGCAATGCATCCTATGAAAATAAACTGCAGGAATTAAAAGATAAATTCGGCAAAACAATTGCCCCTATTCAGGTGCCTATCATGGAAAATGGCAAAATGATCGGCTATGTCAATGTTGCGAAAATGGAAGGCCGTCTCTTTGATGGCGAAATGACTCAGCCAGTACCTATCCCAGAAGAAATGATGGCTGAAGTTCAGCCAGTGCGCGACATGATTTTGGAAGCTGTTGCCACAACAAGCGATGAACTCCTGGAAAAATACATGGAAGGCGAAGAATTTACCAAAGAAGAAATTTCCTGGGCACTTCGCAAAGGTGTTTTAAATAATGAAATTGTTCCTGTTTTATGCGGAACACAAAATATTGGTATTCAGATTATTCTGAATTCTATCGTTGCTTTCTTCCCATCAGCTGCAGATACTGTTAACTCTTTTGTGATGACGCATGAAAAGACAGGCGAAGAAGAAATTGTTGGTTTCAATGAAGAATTAAAGCCATCCTGCTTTGTCTTTAAAACAATTGCCGATCCATTTGTAGGCAAAATCTCCATGTTTAAAGTCTGCACCGGTGTCATTAAAGCGGGCATGCCTTTATACAATACCAAAAAAGGTGAGACTGAAAAACCATCAAAACTCTATCTCATCAAAGGCAAGGATTTAATTGAAGTCGATGAACTTCATGCCGGTGATATTGGCGCTTTCTCTAAACTCCAGTATACGCAGACAAATGATACACTCTCATTGGAAACAGATCCAGTGCTCTATGAAGATATCGAATATCCAACGCCATATTATACAAAAGCAATCGTTCCTCTGACTAAAGGCAATGAAGATAAAATATCCAATGCTTTAAGTAAATTATTGGAAGAAGATAAAACTTTACGCTTTGAAGTTAATCCGGAAACAAAACAGCAGCTCTTATCCGGTATCGGTGATCAGCACTTAGATATCACTTTAGCGAAACTGAAATCTAAATTTAAAATCGAAGTTGGCCTGCAGGAAGCACGTCTGCCTTACCGGGAAACAATCAAAGGCAAAGCGCAGGTACGCGGCAAACATAAAAAGCAGTCCGGCGGACATGGTCAGTATGGTGATGTTGAGATTATCTTTGAACCTTCTGGAGATTTAAGTAAATCGTATGTTTTTGAAGAAAAAATCTTTGGCGGTGCAGTGCCTAAAGCCTATTTCCCAGCTGTAGAAAAAGGTCTGGCAGAATGCTGTGATAAAGGTGTTCTGGCCGGCTATCCAATGGTTGGTTTAAAAGCAACATTAGTTGATGGTTCCTACCATGATGTCGATTCATCAGAAATGGCCTTCAAACTGGCTACAGCTATTGCTTATAAAGAGGGCGTTCCAAAAGCAAAACCTGTTATTTTAGAACCAATGGTCAGTGTCAAAGTTTCTGTTCCTGAATCTTACACCGGTGATATCATGGGCGATTTCATGAAGCGCAGAGCTCGTGTCATGGGTACAGACCAGCATGAAGATACCGGCGAAACAATTATCGAGGCTGAGGCACCACAGGCAACGATGATGAGCTATGCAATTGACTTACGCTCAATGACTCAGGGCAGAGGTTCCTTTGAAATGTCATTTATTCGTTATGAACAGGCGCCTGCCGATGTGGAAAAGAATATTATTGAAAATTACAGTATTAAATAGCATCAAAACTGCAGTGAGCAAAAATGCCGCTGCGGTTTTTTGATGACTGACAAAAAAATGAAAGGTGCATGCACCTTTCATCATTATTCACATAAAATATATTCACATTCGAGACTGTTTAAAGGATAAGTCAGATCCTGAGGCACTTTAGAGCGGATATGTACCAGATTACCATCTGTAATCATACCATTCCATGTTGCGATAACGGTTTTCTTTTCAGAAACACCTTTTAAGAAAGATAATAAATCAATCTGTGAATTTTTGCTGTATAAAACGCGTTTATTATCAAGCAGCAGCACTTCAGGCTTATAAGTTGTTAAAAAACCATCCATAAAATTTGTAATATACTGACTGTCAGAGCCTTCAGGCACTTCTTCACCAAAAATTGTATTTAAATCCAGAATTGGATTTCCTGTTTCAGATGAGTAATCATGAATCAGCTTAGATTTTCCAGTACCTGGTTTGCCGACAATCAGCAATAACTTATATTTGGCATCCTTTAACGCCTCCAATTTTGTTTGAATCTCGTTCATAATAATTTCCTCCTTCATAGCATTTTTTTGGTACCTCTATTATAGCATATTTTAGCTTTGGAGCAAACGCTTTCACTTAAAAAAAGTCATAAAAAGAAAAGGAGCAGACAAAGCTCCTTAAATTTCAATATGTACCCACTTGCCTTGGTGATGGCGCCATCGCGAACCAAAGTAACGAACAAATTGATCCAAAAATAATGAAAGCCAGGCACCCACAAGACCAAGTCCCATAGGAAAACAAAGCAGCCATGTCAGCGTTGGTCTAACCAGAGTCACACTTAATAATGATAACATAGCCGTGAATTTAACATCTCCGGCACTGCGCAAACAGCCGTAAGTGACAACTTGCGTAATCTGGAAGAACATTGTCACCGCAATAATGAAAACAATATTGGAACCATTGGCAATAATGGCCGGATCATCACTAAACAGACTGATTAACTGTACACGGAAGATGACCATGATAATGCCTAAAACAATCCCGATTAAATTACCTAACCGCTGGGTTGCCTTACTGTAAATCATGGCAAGATCTTTACGTTTAGCACCTAAACTCTGCCCAACCAATGAGGAAGTCGCTACCGAAAGTCCATCTCCAAAGGAGAATGAAATTTGTAAAAGATTCATACAAACGTTATGCGTTGCAAAAGCCACCATCCCCAGTGTGGCAACAGTTCTGGAATAAGCAAAGAAACCGATTCTTAAAAAGACCTGTTCGGCAAAACTGGAGCTGGCAATATTATATAAATCTTTCAATGTCTTTTTATCAAACTTCCAGTCCTGATGTCTGTCCAGATACAAAAAGCCATCAGGATCTGACAATGAATAAACAGACATGACAAAAGCAACAAAATTACCAATACTGGTTGCTATGCCGGCACCAAAAACACCTAATTTTGGAAAAAAGCCAATCCCGTTAATTAAAAAGAAATTGAAAACCAGATTAACAACATTCGCTACCAGATTCGTTTTCATGGCAATTTTCGTATTGCCGCACCCTTTCTGAGCGGCATTGATTGTCAAAGACATACTGTAAAAGAAATTGCCAACCATAATTGTCCGGAAATAAAGACCTGCCATATCTGCATATTCTGCAGTTGCCCCAGCTAAAACAACAACCTCTCTGGCAAAAATAAAACCTAAAGTGGATAAAACCAGCGCAACCATTGCACTGATTTTCCAGGCTTGAGCCAGACAGCGATTCGCTGCCTTGCGGTCTTCTTCTCCGCGGCGATGACTGACAACAACAGTAACCCCCATATTCAGTGATAAGATAATTGCCAGAATAATAAACTTCGGCTGATTCGTAATCCCTACAGAAGCAATCGCATCAGCACCTATTGACCCAACCATGATCATGTCCACTGATGAAATCAGGGCAATGAGGACTGATTCCACTGTTGAAGGCAGTGCAATATCAAATGTTCTTTTGAAAATGGCCAGATTGCCTGGCAGTGGTTCCTGAATCTGTTCTGGCTTTAAAAAACGCGAACAATCAAAAAATCGCATATTCCCCCTCCTTGCATACATACTATTTTAGAAAAAAACAAATAAAAAGGCAATAGAATTTCATATCAGACAATAAAAAAGAGGTCAGTTTTCACTTTCCTCTTCCGCTTCTGCCGTTTTCACAAAGCCATCCTGATCAAGCTGCAGGTTTCGCTTCCTGATACAAAAATTTGAGAATGCCCGGATTGCCTGATAAATCACCGCACTGGCCGGTACAGCAATAAACATGCCCAAAACACCCAGGACACTGCCAAAAGCCAAAATTGAAATCAGTACCCATACGCCGGGCAGTCCAACTGAATTGCCAACGACTCTGGGATAAATCACATTATTTTCAAACTGCTGCAGCAGCTGATAAAAAATATAGAAGCCAACTGCCTGTAACGGATTAATGGCCAGAATCAGAATACAGCCAATAGCACTGCCCATCATCGCGCCAAAAACCGGAATAATACTTGTGATGCCAATCAGCACCGATATCAAAAGCGCATAAGGCATGCGCATGATGGTCATTGAAACATAATAAAGCAAAAATAGAATAAATGCTTCAACCAGCTGTCCGCCAATAAAATTTGCAAATGTTTCATTAATAATATGTCCCCAGTAGAAGCAAGGCTGAGCGAGTTTTTGACCAAAAATACCAATCGTCAGTTTCCTTGCCTGATAAACAAACTGTTCCTTACTGGAAAGCAAATACAGACTTACCATAAATCCTGTCAGCCAGATGCCCAGTTCTCCGACAAAATTGATGGTTTTCGTCACCATATCAGAGGCAACTGTCCCAAGTGAAGAAGAGGCATTGCCAAGCCAGGAGATAATATTACTGAAAATTTTATCCCAGGGAAGGTTACTCAGCTCATTTAACTGCTCACGAATAAATTCATTATCAAGATGCAGATTATCCATTAATCCAATAAAGAAATTAACAATATTGTCAATATAATTTCCAACATTACTGAAAAGCAAAATAAGGCTGCCAATCAGTTGAGGAACAATGACAGAAAAGAGAATAATTATCAAAATAACAGCTAAAATCAAGGTCAGGGTAATCGCCAGTCCGCGCGATTTGCGATCAATCCAGGAGCCCTGTTTACAATGCTTTTTAAGCAGTTTTTCAATGCGTGCCATCGGAAGATTTAAAACATAGGCCATCCCTAAGCCCAGAAAAAGCGGTCTAATCAAGCCAAAGAAGCTGCCGATAACATCAAAAACCGCCTTCAGATTAAGCAATATAAAATATAAAAGCAACCCATAAGTGATCATCATGATGCCGCTTCTGGATTCTTCAAAAATCTTTTTAATTTTTGAGAACATGCCCTCTCACCTCTTGCCTCAAATTATATCATGTTCCTTGACTATTGTCCATTTTGATAAAAAAGAAAAGCAGGACGAACCTGCTTACTTAGAAATTGAGATTACTTTAGCATTTTCTGCTTCAAAATGGCTGTTATATAGCTCTTCAAAGGCAGCGATCATTGAGGCAATATCCTTTTCTCCGGCAACTTCATAAGCGGAGTGCATACCTAACTGAGCTAAACCAATGTCTACGCTGTTGACAGAAACATGGGATGTCGAAATATTGCCTAAAGTGCCTCCGCCTCTTAAATCAGAACGATTTGTAAAGGTCTGATATGGCACACCGGCTTTCTTGCATAAATCCATAAAAATGGCACAAGCCAGACCATCTGTTGTATAGCTCTGCGCTGCGTTAAATTTAATAACAATACCCTTATTCATATAAACGCGGTTGGTTGGATCAGAAAGTTCGGCATGATTTGGATGAACGGCATGGGCATTATCCGCTGAAACCATAAATGAGCCGGCAATGGCTTCGTAATAACGTGCATCATCAAAGCCAAGTCCCTGATTGATTCTTTGCAGTACATCATATAAGAAAGTAGATGCAGCACCCTGACGTGTACGGCTGCCAACTTCCTCATTATCAAAGCAGGCACAAACATTAATGGATTTAGGATTGCTGCCCTTTAAAAAGCCGCTTAAAGCACAATAAGCACACTGCTGATCATCTAAACGTGGTGAAGCAATAAATTCTTCATTCATTCCCCAAACACGTCCTTTATCACGTGCATATAAGAATAAATCGTAACTTAAAATGTTTTCTTTGTCTTCATTTAATTCACTGGCCAGTAAGTCTGTCAGCGGATCATCTGATGATGTATCCATACTCATCAGCGGCAGCATATCTACCTGCATATTATATTTAAAGCCATCGTTGATGGATCTGTTCATATGTGGCGCAACATTTGGAATCATCAGTAAATCGCGATCCACATTGACAAGTTTTGCCTCATACCGGTTATCATGTTTTACCATCACACGTCCGGCTACAGAAAGCGGACGATCAAGCCATGTGGATAAAATCATACCGCCATATGCTTCAACATTCAGTTTGACATAAGTGTTGTCCGTTTTCATCATGCTCTTAGGTTTTACTTTAAAACATGGACTGTCCAGATGACTCGCAGACATATTAAATGTATAGTGAGACAAGTCTTCGCCAATACGAAAAGCAATGATTGAAGAATTATTTTTAGTTGTATAATATTTTTTTCCTTTTTCAAGTGACCAGGTTTTCCCTTCTTCCAGTTCTGAGAATCCCTCAGCATTTAAAATTGATTTAATGGTCTCAACCGCCTGAAAAGCAGTTGGACTTTTTTCAATGAAATCAAAAAGCCCCTGTGTTGTCTTATTCATTTCTTTCTTCCTCCTCATAAACATCTGTTAACGTGCATATTATCGCACAAAATGTTAAAAATGTATAGTCATTGGACTGGAAAAAGACAATAAAAGAAGACAAAAAACAAGTGTGATTGACGCCTGAGTCTGCTATACTTATACTTAAGAAAAGAGGTGTTTATGATGATTTACGTTATGTCAGATTTACATGGTGAATATGAAAAATATATGGCTATGTTGGAAAAAATAAATTTTCAGGATGATGATACACTCTATATTTTAGGTGATGTGATTGACCGCGGAGACAATTCAGTAAAAATTCTAAAAGATATTTCCATGCGCTTCAATGTCTATCCAATTCTGGGCAACCATGAAGTCATGGCCCTTGAAGTTTTAAAAAAGCTCAATGTCGAAATCACTGCAGAAAATTATGACCATCATCTTGATGAAACATCGATGCAGGCAATTATTGAATGGCAGCTTAACGGCGGCGACAAAACCATGAAAGAATTCCAGCAGCTGCCTGTTGAGGAACGCCTGGATCTGTTAGACTATTTAGAGGATTTTGCCTACTATGAAACAGTTGATACAGAAAATTACTCATTTATTCTCGTACATG
>Ga0129308_1001536_pt1 | contig 23614 bp, 16 predicted proteins | sample L827metagenome_FD_94440 | JGI IMG/M metagenome (GOLD analysis project Ga0129308, IMG submission 94440) | Ring-tailed lemur group fecal microbial communities from Wisconsin, USA - L827 metagenome | ecosystem: Host-associated > Mammals > Digestive system > Large intestine > Fecal | place: USA... | reverse complement strand
TCCGCGGTTTCCCTGGTCACCCATTTCTCTTCAAGCTCACCTAGATACGGAGACAGCATATATCTGGCGGTATGTCCGTCGCGCTTCGTCATACTGATCATCAGGCAGTCGTCCGCCAGATCATAATCGAATATATTGATTCCCGGCACCCGCACAAACGCCTGATACCGCTTCGCCTGAAGGTCGCGCTCCATCCGCTCCTTTTTCACCTGATCCAGATCCGCGATCACGACATAAAACCATTTCTTGCCGTTCTCATCCGTCACGAGGCGGCCATGATCATATACCCACCTCAGGCTGCCGTCCCCGGTCCTGATCCTGTATTCGCAGTAGTCCATACTGCCGTTCCGCGCTATCTGCTCATCGATCTCCCGCAGAACACGCTCACGGTCCTCCTCATAGACCATATCCGGGAAACAGTTGTGGAACTGCTCCCGAAGCTCCTCCATTGAATTGTAATTCAGCAGAGGCAGCATACCGTTGCTGATAAAATCAAACTCCTGGCGTCCGTCCGCCTCATAGCGGAACATTCCTGCGGGCAGCAGATCCATCTGCGTATTCATTTCTCCCATCAGATGATTTACCTCATCCTGCAGACGGTGCTCCTCCGTCGTATTGATCGCCTCGCTGAACAGATAATTCACGCCGCGGCTCCTGACTACGTGGCGGAAGGTCAGCCGCGCCCACTGCTCCAGCCTCGGGAAATACACCTCGCACTCCGCTCTGCCCTCATCCTCAGCCTTGTGCACCGCCGCGATCATTTTGGAATGATCCGCTTCCCGTATCAGCGCCAGCCCATCCTTCATGTATTGACGGCTCAGCTCCGTCCGGTCCCCGATCGCATGCAGGAACTCATCATTGATGCTCATGACCTCGATATGCTCCCCGAAGGACTCCAGAATCGCGGTCCCGCTGCTGTAATGGTTAAAAATGTAAGCGCTTCTGCTCGACGGATCCAGCAGGTCATTGATATAGAGAAGATCCGCGTCCGGCATATGGCTGAATTTCTCACCCGTCTGCTGCGTCATCAGCAGCTTCTCAAATTCATCACACGGCATCGGCTTCGCAAAATAATACCCCTGCATCATCAGGCAGCCCATGTTGCGCAGGGCGTCCGACTGCTCCACCTTCTCAACGCCCTCGGCGATCACCGAGATATTCAGTCCCTGGGACATCCTGATGATCGAGCTGATGATATTGCCGCCCTTCCTGGCGGAGCCTGTCTCCTTCAGAAAACGCAGATCCATCTTCAGCGTATCCACCGGCACCTCTTTGAGCATATTCAGTGACGAGTAGCCGCTGCCGAAATCATCCATCTCGATTGTAAAGCCATACTCCTGCAGCTCCTGCACAATCCTGATCAGCTTCTCAGGCTCATTCATGTAGGCGCTCTCCGTGATCTCGAGATGCAGCAGATCCGGCGTCAGACAGTATTTGTCAAGCAGACCGTACAGCACGCTGCACAGATCGTCCTCCATGACGTCCCTTCTGGAAATATTGACCGAGAGCGGAACCACCTCGCAGCCTTCCAGATCAAGCCATCTGCGCAGATACCGGCATGCCTGCTCCCAGATAAATTTGTCAAGCTCATAAATCTGGCCTCTGGCCTCAAGTACCGAAATAAACTCAGCAGGGGAAATCTTTCCGAGGAACGAGCTGTCCCACCGGCTCAGCACCTCGCCGCCAATCAGCCTGCGCCTCTGGTTCTCCCCCGAGGCAACCAGCGTCCCATCCGCTGCCACATCCTCCTCCGACAATGCGTACTGCGGCTGAATCCATGCCTCAATCTCTCCGTTTTTGATCGATTCCGTCAGGTGCTGCGTTATTTCAATCGACCTGCGCTGCTTCTCCCACTGTTCTTCATTATAATAAGCAATCCTGTTGTCGCCCGACTCCTTCGCGCTCTTCTGCGCGATCAGGGCGCGGTCAAGCATCTGGTCAAAAGCCATCGATGCAATATCAGCCGAGGTGATCATATAGATGCCTGAGTAAATCATTACATTAAAATGACGGTCAATCCGCTTAAAAAAGAGATTTACCTTCCTCTGGATCATCTGGCAGTAATCCTCCAGCTCCTGTCTGCGGCCCGCGCCGCCCATATTCAGAAAAATCGCAAAATAATCTCCCGATATCCTGCCTACAACCTCGTCGTCACCCAGGAACTCTTTGACGCAGCCGATCCAATAACGAAGCAGCTCATTGCCCACCTCATATCCATAAGTGCTGTTGACGTAGCTCAGATTGTTGATATCACAGTAACACATCCCGTACTGATACTCCGGGTGCTGCTCCAGCGACTTCCGCACCACTTCAAGAAAGCCCTTTTTGTTCGGACATCCCGTCAGCTCGTCCATATAGGCCAGACGGCGGTTCTCCTCCACCACACATTGCAGCTCTTCCAGAAGCCTGGCCTCCTTCTCACGCTCTACAGTGACATCCTTCACCACACAGCGCGCGATCGTATCGCCCGACTCATTCTCCATCAGGCGCAGCGTCTGTCTCACGATACCGGGCGCTTTCTCCGCACGCCCTGCCACTGAGCCGTATTCTATGCAAAACTCCCGGTCACCGCGCTTTGCACAATCAAGCAGATAATCGCGGCTGAACACCCTCCTGTACGATTCCCTGTCCTTTGGCAGGACTGCCGTATCCGCCCACCTCGAAACATACTCCGAAAAACTGCACGGAGCCTTAAGGCCAACCAGCGGAAGCAGATGAATCTCCCTGCCGTCCATCCACCCGCAAAGCTCCTCCTCCAGCAGATCCTTCGTCACATTAATATCATACAACAGCAACGCTTCCGAATAAAAAGCCTCCATATACCGCTGCAGCCGTTCAGGGCTTTGCCCGTTTCCTGTTCTTACGCTTTCTTCCCTCTGCTCTTTCATCCTGCTTCTCCCGAACAAATTTCTGGTAACCCTTATTATAACCTTTTTCTCCAAAAATGTATACTATTCGTTTTATTTTGAATCCTGTTCTCTGGCAACCGCAAAGCTCTGACCTGAACAGTTACATTGAATTTGCACATTCTTACAAAGCGCAAAGTCCTGGCCGGTCCGTAACCGCCGCGCTACTTCTTCTTTACCACTACCATCTGCGCCGTCTTCAGGAAGCAGAATGTCTGATCCGCCGTGCCGTGCACCGCGAGCTGCATCGCGATTTCCGTCATGCGGTCCGTCAGACGGTGGTACATGACTCTGCGCTCCCACGGAATCCCGAGCACATAATCGCGCTCCCGCCCTGTCAGACACGACAGAAGCTCCGTCAGACGCGCCTCGCGGTCGCGGTAAATCATGCCGTAGGCACACGCGATATAGGAATTTTCCCCGCCGTTTTGGTCAAGCAGGCTGCCAAGATACCGGCGGACCGCCGCCCCGGACGGCCTGTCGAGCACAATCTCCTCAAACTCCGTCCCCGGCAGCTCCTCCAGAAGAATCCCGCTCTTTAAAAGATACTCATAAACGGTCCGCTGCACCCGGCTCCGCGAAGTCGGAAAGTCCAGACTGCGCATGATCTCATCGACAGAACAGCCGCGGTTGACGAGATGCCGGATCGCACGGCCGCTCGCCACGTCATGCGTAAAATCAGAGAGCGCCTCGCCAAAATAATCGGGCTTCTTGCTTGTCTGCATATCCGTACCATCTCCTTTCTTCTCAGGCAGCAGCCGCGCAGCTCAGTCTCCATCCCCGGATCGTCCGTACAAAGCAGATCCGTGTCCTATAAAAAGAATGTGCTGCGGAGCGTTTCCGTATCACAGCGGGCGAAGCTTCTATAACATCAGAAAAAGGGCCACCACCGACCGGCAATGGCCCCCTGAAAACCGTTATTATGAACTGCTTACTCTTCCCCGGCAAATCTGACCGCAGTCCCGTATGCGATAACCTCCGCCGCACCCTGCATGATCGCGGAGGACGCATACCGGATATTCACGACCGCATCCGCGCCCATCTGCTGCGCTTCCTCCGTCATGCGCTTCGTCGCCAGTGCGCGCGCCTCGTTCATCATCTCATTGTATGCCTTGAGCTCGCCGCCGACCAGCGTCTTGAAGCTCTGCGAAATATCGCGGCCGATATTCTTGGACTGGATCGTGCTGCCCTTTACGAGGCCGAGCATCTCCAGCTTCTTCCCTGTGATATAATCAGTATTTACTAAGATCATCTTCTTCTCCACTCCTTATCTCCTGAATTCTTTGTACACAGACACCGATCATCACACCCGCAAGGGCCAGAGGAATCAGGCCAAAGACCACGAGAATCCCGGCAGACTCTATGCTGGCGGCAAATGCGGCGGCCGCAAAACCCACAAGGTATATGACCAAAATCACTGTGATGATGACAGGCGCCACAATCTTCTTCCATTTAGCCTTCATATGCACCCTCCCTTCCTGCATTGGCATCTCTGTAAAAATATTGTATCACATATTTTTAAAAGCACAACGAAAACATCCGGCGAAACACGCCGTTCTTAATTTGGCATCACAGCATACGGACTTGCCCGCAATTTTTTTCTACGACGCAAAAAAGAGCCCCGCACCACTTTCCAGTGCGGCAGCCCTTTTACCAACCTGTACAGCAATTCGTATTTGCTTTTCGCAGGCGCTCCTGCATTCACCAGACCTTACTCGGCAGCCTCAGCCGTCTCCTCAGCCTCCGGCGCTGCGTTGTGAACAGCAGCAACCAGTACGACAACGGCCTCCGGATCTGTCACCAGATCTATATCCGGGTTCTTTGCAAGCTCAAGATCCTTCACGCGGACTACATCGCCGACCTTCAGGTCTGCGGCGTCGATCTTCACACGGTCAACGAGCGCTGCCGGAAGGGCACGGTAGGAAACCTCGCTCAAATTCTCCTGCAGTACGCCGCCGACTACCTTATCATGGTTCACAATTACAACCTCGGCTACGGAATGAACCTTCTCGTTGCTCACGAGCGCCTGGAAATCAATCTCGTCCATCCTGCCTGCCAGCGGATTGTAAATCACATCCTTAATCAGGACATCGTAGGACTCCCCGTCAATATCGAGCATAATCTGGCTGCCCTTGTTGCACGTCTTCAGCAGACGCTCTACCGCGGACTTCTCCATCTTCACCGGGATCGAACCCTCGATCTTCCTGCCAAATACATTGCCTGTAACATAGCCTTCTCTTCTCAGCTTCTTTGCCTTAACATCCATGCTTCTCTTTTCAGCTTTTAAAGTATTCATTTATCTTTTCCTCCAAAAATCTGATCGCTTAGCAGCCTTCACCTCATGCGGCACACACAAGGAGGTTTTGTTAAGTAAATCTATTTGTTACGGTCAGATTATAACGCTTATCAGAGAAACAGATTAACCAAAAATATTTTTTCCGGCAGGACTTGATTCGGAATATTTGCAAAAATCGCGAAAATCGTTTCGTAATTTTTGCAGCAGTTCGGCACTCGCTGCCGAAGCCGTAAGAGCATGCTTCCGAAATGCAAAATCTCATAATGGATTTTACAAATTCAGCCGGATTCCCCGGTCAGAAATGTGAAGATTCTCTCCCAGTACATCCGGACCGTCGCGTCGTCGGAATTATAGATTTCGTGCTTTGCTCCCGGCACACGGAGCATGACGGCATCCTCATTGATGCGGCTGCCGAGCTTCTGTATGAACCGATCCTGCGCCTCGTTCGAAACGAAAACATCGCGCCCGGCCTGGCACAGCAGCACGGGAATCGCTATCTGCTTCCACGCCTGCTTCAGCAGAAAGCCCGAAAGCCCCGCAGCGGCGCGTACCCAGCCAAACGATGCTGCACTCTGCTGAAACATCGGCTGCGCGACACGCTTGTCCTGATAATAGGTAAAACGCGGCTCTGAAGTCGCTGCACTGTCTTCAAACTTCTCCCGTCCGCCGTACGCGCGTTGTCCGATCACATAGCTCTCCGCCCTCCCGCACGCACACGCGGCCGCCGTGACCGCTTTTGCCAGCGGATACGGGACGCCGGCCGTCAGAGGCCGGATCATCGGAGACGAGAGAACAGCCTTTGCAAAGAGCCCCGGCTCCTTCGCAGCGGCCGCCGCCGCGATCCCGCCGCCCATCGAATGTCCGAATACATACAGTGGCAGCCCCGGCCACTCCTCTTTCGCGCGGTGCGCCGCAAAAAGCAGATCCTCCACATACGCCTCCCAGTCCAGCATATGCACAAGGGAAGGATCCTCCGTGAGACGGTAGCTGCGCCCGTGGCCGCAATGCTCGGGAATCAGGACGTGGAAGCCCTCCTGATGGAAATACCAGATCACTTCCCTGTATTTCTCCGCACTCTCGGTAAAACCGTGGCTGATCAGAACCGTCCCGGCCGCCGCATCTCCCTGTACCGGCTGTGCAGCGGATGCCCCCTCATCTCCCTGCACCGGCCTATGTACAGCGGACGCCCTCTCATCTCCCTGCGCCGGATGCCTGACGGATGCCCCTGACGCTTCAATACCGCCCGCCGGATACAACTCGCAGTAAATCCTGCGCCCCGGCTCGCGCTCCAGCCACACCACGGACCTGTATTTCTCCAGATAAGGCTCCACCATGCCCCGCATTTCCTGAGCATACAGGGCTTCCTCCACGATGCATCCCTTCATAAGCCTCTCCTCCTGTGAATCTATAGACTAAAATAGCGATAAGCGAAACAATGTCCGTAACCTTACAGCTACAATGTTTCATTAATCTTCTTCTCATTATACATCGCGAACACCGCCGCCCCCACAAAGCAGAAGCCCGCCGCCGCAAACGCCGCCACACGGTATCCCGCGCCGCTCCCGTTCCCGATCGTGGACACCGCCGTAAACAGCAGCATCGACAAACTCTGTCCGAGCTTGAACGCAAACGTCCGCGCCGCATAGAACATCCCCTCCCGGTTGCTGCCGGACGTCTTCGCGTCACTCTGCGCGATATCCGCAACAACCGCCTGCGGAAGGATACCGAAGATCGCCATCGGCAAAGCTGCCGCAACCGTCAGAATCCAGCCCTGCACGGCCGGCGAAATAAATGAAATCTGTCCCATGAATCCCGTATAAAAGTATGCGCAGCAGAACAGGACAAACGCAGTCAGAATCAGCTTCTTCTTGCCGAATCGCGAGGTCAGACGGTTGACCGGGATATAGAATACGACAGACAGCCCCGTCATCGCCACGAAATAGAGCGTCGTCATCGACTCCGGCAGCTTCAGCAGGCTTGTCACGAAGAACGGCAGACCTGTCTGGAACATCGTCAGTGCGATCCAGTAGAAAATATCCGAGCCGACAAACTTGCGGAACTCCGCATTCCGGAACGTCGCGGCGAGCGAGCGGAACGCCGTATCCTCGGTCGGAACGGTATTCACATACTCCTTCTCCTTAATCGTGAAGACCGGCACCAGCATGCAGACAAATGCAACAACAGCCATAGCCGCAAATGTAATGCGGATCGCATTGACCCGCCCGAACGCCGGGATCAGCGCGCCCCAGATTGTCGGCGCGAGATACGCGACCGCCGTACCGGCGATGAACGTGAATGAGATCACGGTCGAAATATTCAGTCGCTCCTCCTGTGTATGGCCGAGCTCCGGGATCAGCGCATTGTACGGCGTGCAGTACGCTGTGATCGACAGGTAGTACGCCATCACCATCACGAACAGGAACACCGCATTCAGAACGCTTGTCTGATTCTGCGGCGACCAGAACACAAGCACGGTCGACAGCGCGAGCGGCAGGGACGCCCATTTCAGGAACGGGATACGCCGTCCGTCCTTCGACTTGCAGCGGTCGGACCATGATGCGATCAGAGGATCCGTCACCGCATCAAAAATACGTCCGAAGGCCGTGATGCCTCCGATCACCGTGAAAATACCGAGCACCACCAGCCCCTGCGGAATAAAGACGGTCTGTCCCTGCCCGATTGCCGCCTGATCCGGCTGATAAAAATACACAAGCCAGTTTGAAATAATGCCCGACAGCAACGCCCAGCCGAACTGTCCTGCCGCAAACTGCCAGATTTTTGCTGTTGATAGCTTCTTCATAACTCAATTCCTCCCTTTCAGTCCCCGGAGTACCATCTCTCCGGCTAATTGTACCTGCCGCCCCATCCCGACGCGGTCGTCCGAATAGAGCATACTGCCATTGAACGCCAGCTTCTGCATCAGAGCCAGCAGCGTATGCGTCACGGAAAAGTATACCTCGTCCACAGTCCACGGAAACTCCAGACTCCCGTCCCCGAGCCCGCGCTCCAGCGCATCCGTCACAAACGGTTTGAGATCCAGAATTGCCGCCTCATACTCAGCCAGACGCTCACGCGGAATTTCATATTTCCGAACAAATACATCGAACTCCTGCAAAAATTTCAAAAAGGAAAATTCCTGCTCAAAGATCATCCGAAACACTCCGATGATCTGTGCAAGCTGCCCGTATCCATCCGCCTCCCGGTAAGACGGCGTCATCAACAGCCGCAGATACTTATCGGAAACCTGCTTCCAGTACTCCTTCGCGCTCCGGACTGCCAGCTCTGCCTTCGTATCAAAGTAACGGTAAACAGTAGCAGGCCCGACCTGCGCCCGCTTCGCAACGTCCTCAATCGAAGTCTCCTCAATCCCCTTTTCACAAAAAAGCCCGATCGCCGCCTCCAGCATCCGCTCCGTGCGGAGCTGCGCCGTGCGCTCCCTCGCCGCCGAAGTTCCCATATACTGCCTCCTTCCCGCTGCCCGGTAATCTCATCCACCTCTGATGCTTTCCTGCAATTTCCCATATAACATTGCATCCGTTCTCGGTCACAGCATTTAGTCTTTCTGATAGTTATACTATCATTTTTATACATTTTTTACAATACCTTTTTATAAAATTCCGAAAAAATTGTTGTAGTTCAGCCTTCCACTGTCAGAGAAATACCCAGGGCTGTCCGAAAGTGACTAAAGCGAGTCTTTACAAGTACTTAGCTTCCGGAATGTCGGAGCATCTGTAAAAATCCTGCGATCCAACAGGATTTTTAGCGGACTCTGTCTGAGGAAAATGTGCATCAGGCACATTTTTCGAGTTGTCCGCGGCAGATGCGCAGACATTCCGGAAGCTTAGTACTTGTAGACGAGCGGTACGGAACTTTCGGACAGCCCTGGGTATTTCTCGTCCGTCTGACTAATCCTATTGACAATTCTCTGTATGCAAAGTATACTTTGTATGAAAAATCATACTTCCCCCACAAAGGAGGCCCTACCATGAACGCACCAGAAGGAAAATACGCATGGACCGCAACAGTCGGCGAAAAAGGACAGATCGTGATCCCAAAGCAGGCCCGCGATCTATTCGGAATCAAACCTGGAGACACACTGCTGCTGCTCGGAGATATACAGCGCGGCATCGCGATTCCTCCCAAAGCCACATTTGCACAGTATATGGATCAGATTTTCGGGGAGGGAGACCATGAGTAGGATCATGTTTTTCTGCATCCCGGCGCACGGGCATACAAACCCGACACTCCTGGTCGTTGCAGAGCTTGTCAGACGCGGCCACCAGGTCCGCTACTATTCGTTCTATGAATTTGAGGAGAAAATCACGGCGACAGGCGCACAGTTCATCGCCTGCGACGACTACCTGCCGCCCGTCAGCCAAAAAGAAATGCAAAAGCTCATGAAGGTCTCGATCACAGAGATGACGGTCACGGATTTTGAGACGACGGCGCGCATCGATCCGATGCTTGCCAGAGACGTCAGAGACTTTCAGCCCGACTGCATTGTCGCGGACTCCGTGTGCTTCTGGGGCAAGCTGACCGCCAGAAAATACAATCTCCCATTCGTCTGCTCGACCACCACCTTCGCGTTCAACCAGTACTCGTCCCGCTACATGAAAAACAGCCCACGCGAGCTGCTTGACCTGATCCTCGGAATGCCGAGGGTGAACCGCGCCCTGCGCAGACTGCGTCCGCTCGGCTACAATGTCAAAAGCGCGCTCTCGATCACGCAGAATGACAATGACACAAACACGATCGTCTACACCTCGAAGCAGTTCCAGCCCTGCGCAGACACCTTTTCCGAGCGCTACGCGTTCATCGGGCCAGCCGTGAGGGACACGCCCGTCAGGCGCACCCCCGGCCAGAAGCCTCTCGTCTACATCTCGCTCGGAACTGTCATCAACAACCGCCCCGATTTTTACAAAAGCTGCATTGCCGCGCTCGAAACTATGGAAGTGGAGGTATTAATTTCCTGCGGAAAATACATGGATCCCGCGAAGCTCGGCAATCTGCCGTCCGGCGTCACCGCCTGCCCGTACGTCGACCAGATGGAGGTGCTGTCGAGGGCGAACGTCTTCATCACGCACTGCGGCATGAACAGCGTATCGGAGAGCCTGTATATGGGCGTCCCGATGGTGCTCGCCCCGCAGACCGGCGAGGAATTCGCCGTCGCCAGACGCACGGAGGAGGTCGGCGCAGGGAAAATGCTTTCCGGCGGCTCACCCGACAAGATCCGCGCAGCCGTCTCCAGTGTTCTCGGAGAACCGCGCTACGCCGAAGCCGCCGCACGGATGCGCGCCGACTTCCTCTCCTGCTCCGGGGCCGCAGGCGGAGCGGACTTTATTGAGAGCGTGATCTGAGTCTGCGCTTCGTCAGGGCGACTTGCGTTACCATTTAGCCCTGACGGAACCGCGGGCTCAACATTTTTACAAAAATTTCCTGAAGAATGCGCACTCCTCCGCGTTGCAGACCGCCGCCTCCTCAAGCCGCATATTGCAGTGGAAGACGTGTCCGAGCGAATGATCCTTGTCACCGTAAAAATGGAACTCGAACGGCACGCAGCATTCCATCAGCTTCGCCTGAATATACGGAATCTGATCCTGCAGGAAGTCTCCCGTCGCCGTCATCAGGAAGGTCGGCGGGAACTGCGGCGTGATGTGCTGCACGGCGCGGATCTTCTCAATCTCCTCCGGCGTCCCGCGTCCCGGCAGGTATTCCGCCATCAATGCCATCGTGCCTGCATCCTCCGGCACAATCTCATACTTGCCGCAGTTCAATGCAATCGCGGTCGGAGCAAAGCCCTCCGGCGCACAGAACGCATACTGCTTCGCATACTCCGGGTTCGTGCAGATCGCACTGTAAAGCGCGAGATTATGCGCGCCTGCGGAATCGCCGACTGCAAAAATGTGACGCGTATCGAAGCCGTACCAGGGTTCATCCGCACTCCGCCCGCCTGATTTCACAGCGTCCCTGCCATCTGCCGCCGGACACATGCTGTCAGCATCCGGGCATCCGCTGGCAACATCCGAACATCCGCCTCCTGCATCCGGACATCCACTGCCTGCATCCGCGCATCCCCCATGCTCCAGCACCCATTTGAACACCAGATTCGTGTCCTCAAGGGAGGCCGGATACTTGTTCTCCGGCGCGAGCCGGTATGTAAAATTCACAACCGCAAAGCCGCGCTGCGCAAGACTCATGCAGTAATACTGATACCGCTCCTTGTCGCCGTACACCCAACCGCCGCCATGCACGCTCACAATCACCGGCAGCAGCTCGCCCGCCCTGTTCTTCGGACGGTACACGTCAAGCGACTGCCATTTTTCATCCTCTCCATAAACAATATCGCGGAAGCACTCCACATCCGCCGGAACCGTCAGCCCGGCATCCCTGATATCGTCCCCCGCCTTAAATTCCCTGCGAATCCGATCACTGATCTCTGACATAAATAAATCCTCCTTCACTATATCCTGTAGCCCGTCAGGCTGCCGCACCCTTCCCGTCCGGAGCATCCAAACTATCTTTTTTCATGATAACACTTCTCAAAAGTCAACGCAACTTTTGTTGCACTCCTCTTCCAAATGTGATAGCATGATGAGCAGTTAAACCAAGGAGGAATGCCTTTCATGAAATACGATTTTACTTCTCAGATTGACCGTCACGGGCGCGATGCGATCGCGGTGGATGCACTTGGAACCGGCTGGGCGCCCGGCGCGCCAGGAGACGGCTTTGACGCAATCCCGATGTGGGTAGCCGATATGAATTTCGCAACCGCACCGACGATCGTCGATTCCGTTATCGAGCGCGCAAAGCACCCGCTGTTCGGCTACTTTGATCCGTCGGATGCATACTACGACTCGATCATCCGCTGGCAGGAGACGCGCAACGGGGTGACCGGTCTCACAAAGGATTGCATCGGCTACGAGAACGGCGTGCTCGGCTGCGTAGTCTCATCCCTGAACGCATTTGCCGCGCCGGGCGACGCGGTGCTGCTGCACAGCCCGACCTACATAGGCTTCACGAACTGCATCACAGGAAGCGGTTTCCGGATTGTACACAGCCCGCTTGAGAAGGATGCGGACGGCATCTGGCGTATGGACTTTGCGGATATGGACCGCAAAATCAAGGAAAACCACATCCATGTCGCCGTCTTCTGCAGCCCGCACAACCCGTGCGGCAGAGTCTGGGAGCGCTGGGAAATTGAGAAAGCGATGGAGGTCTACAAGGCCAATGACTGTGTCGTGATCGCAGATGAGATCTGGTCGGACATCATTTTAAACGGCAACAGGCACATTCCGACGCAGTCTGTCAATGAGGATGCGAAAAACCGCACGATCGCCGTCTACGCGCCGAGCAAGACGTTCAACCTCGCCGGGCTGATCGGCAGCTACCATATTATTTATAATAGTTATCTGCGCGACCGCGTCCGCGCACAGAGCAGCAAATGCCACTATAATTCCATGAACGTGCTGTCCATGCACGCGCTGATCGGAGCTTACAAGCCCGAGGGGCAGGAATGGGTTGACGAGCTGTGCACCGTGCTGAGCGCCAACATCAACTATGCCTGCAGTTTTATCGCACAGCATTTTGAGGGCGTCTCCGCCGGCAAGCCGCAGGGCACCTATATGCTGTTCGCTGACTGCACGGACTGGTGCAGGGCGCACGGCAAATCACTCGACGAGCTGCTGCGTGCCGGATGGGACGTTGGCGTCGCATGGCAGGACGGCAGACCATTCCACGGGGAATATTCGATCCGCATGAATCTCGCATCCCCGGCCAGCCGGATTGAGGAGGCATTTGCAAGACTGCAGAAATACGTTTTCGTATAAGCTGCATGAGGAGAATTGCAGTTCGGCCGCGGCTGAACTGGATTATCGTCCGGCTCCGGCCGGACGGTAGTTGAGAGGAGGAGTTATTATTATGGAAGAAACACTGATTTGTCTGTCTATTGCACTGATCGTCGGACTGCTGATGTCGCGTCTGGCGAAGCTGGTCAATCTGCCCGCAGTCACCTCCTATCTGGTGGGAGGACTGATTCTCGGGCCATACTGCATCGGCCTCTTGAAGATCCCGAATGTGGGCTTTCACTCAATGGCTGATGTGGACAGCTACAAGATTATGTCTCAGATGGCGCTCGGCTTCATCGCATTCACAATCGGAAATGAATTCCGTCTGAGCCAGCTCAAAAGCATGGGGCGTCAGGCCATCACGGTCGGTATTCTGCAGGCCATTGTCACGACTGCGCTCGTTGACTGCGTGCTCGTCGCCCTGCACTTCATCCGCCCGGACGTGATCTCGATCTCATCAGCAATCACGCTCGGCGCTATCGCGGCAGCGACCGCTCCAGCCGCCACGCTCATGGTCGTCAAACAATACAAGGCTGACGGCCCCCTGACGCATTTGCTTTTGATGGTCGTTGCAATCGACGACGCCGTCGGCCTGATGGTATTCTCGGCGTCCTACGGCATCGCCTCAGCTCTCGAGCAGGGGAGCGTCAGCCTGACGAGCATACTCGTCGAGCCGGTTCTTGAGATTGTTCTCTCGCTGCTGCTCGGCGCGCTCGCCGGAATCGCACTGAACTGGTGCGAGACGTACTTCCACTCGCGAAGCAAACGTATGTCGCTGTCTGTCGCGTTCGTCATGCTGACGGTCGGCCTGTCGATGCTTGAGTTCGAAGTCGGCGGAATCCATATCGGCTTCTCGCTGCTGCTCGTCTGCATGATGACCGGCACGCTGTTCTGCAACATCTGCAGCGCCTCCGAAGAGCTGATGGACCGTGTCGACCGCTGGACGGCCCCGCTCAACATCCTGTTCTTCGTGCTCTCCGGCGCGGAGCTGGATCTGAAGATTATCGTCAATCCGCTCGTCCTGCTGATCGGTATCCTGTATATCATCGCACGTTCCGCCGGAAAGATTCTGGGCGCGTACTCGAGCTGCCGCATGACAAAGTGCAACGACCTCGTCACAAAGCATCTCGGCATCACACTGCTCCCGCAGGCTGGAGTCGCACTCGGTATGGCAATCACGGCAGCCTCACTGTCAGACGGCGCTGTTGTCCGCAATGTCGTGCTGTTCTCTGTGCTTGTATACGAACTCGTCGGCCCGACGCTCACCAAGAGATCGCTGTACGCGGCAGGTGAGATCCAGCCAGAGGGACGCAGCAGCGCAAGAAGCGAGAACCAGCCGAGAAAGGCGGTACATTTGAAATAAATGCGGGCGGGAAGTTACTGTTCGATCGCGGCGCTGTCTTACATAGACAATCATATTAACAAAAAAGAAATAGCACCCCCTTGCCCAAGGCCTGGTGCTATTCTTATACCACTATCTGAGGGCCAATCGGACTTACATCTGATTAGCTTTGAGTAGATTATACACTAGAGTGGTTGAGAAATCAACCGCTCTTTTTTTATTAATAAATTTAATTTCTTATATATTTTAATCAAACAAAACTTTTCAAATAGCAATAATCAAAAAAAATCTGCAGCCGCCATATCCAGATTGCCCATTGTAATAAATCCCCCAATTCCCAGATACACCCGTGTTTAGGAGTTAACACCATATTCTTTGGGAGCAGAATTCATATCATCGACTGTCAAATGCCTTAAAATAGGGCATTTTTTATTTCCATAAACACTTGCAAAATTATTTTTATGTGTTATAATAATGGCGTTAGTGGCGTTATTCATTGGGGGATCAAATATGGCTTTCTATCTTAAAAAAACAAAACTCAAAGGGCGTACTTATCTTTCTATCGACGAAAGCTTTTACAGCCATGAAAAGAAAGGTACAGCCCATAAGTGTTACAAATCACTGGGTTCAGTGGAAACATGGATTGAAAAAGGCATTGAGGACCCGGTCGCCCATTTCCAGAAAGAAGTGGATGCTTTAAACCAGGAAAAAACGGAAAAGGGCGTGCGCAAAATTTCAGACACTTCCCCTCTTTTATATCTGGGTTACTTCCCCTTAAAAGCTATCCTTGAAAAGCTTCATATTAAAAAATACGTAGATTATTTCAAGCTGACACATGATTTTCAGTTCGATCTGTACGAACTGGTTTCTTCCCTGATCTATGCAAGGGCTGTTAACCCGTGCAGCAAGTATAAGACCTTCCACGAAGTGCTCCCAAATCTTTTCGATACGGTACATTATTCTTATGACCAGCTTATGGATGGCCTGTTTTTTATCGGAAATGATTACGAAAAATTTGTTGAGATATTTACGGTCCAGGTAAATAAGTTTTTCGGTCTGGATACCTCAAAGACTTACTTCGACTGCACAAACTTTTATTTTGAGATTGACAGGGAGGATGATTTCCGTAAAAAAGGACCAAGTAAGGAAAACAAAAAGGACCCTATTGTCGGCCTCGGGCTGTTGCTGGACAGCAACCAGATTCCCATTGGGATGAGGATGTATCCGGGAAACGAATCTGAAAAGCCGGTCCTCCGGGATGTGATTGGCCATCTGAAGCAGCAGAATAATGTTACCGGAAAAACCATTCATGTAGCAGATAAAGGGCTCAACTGTGCCAAAAATATTGCTTTTTCCAGAAAAAACGGCGATGGCTACCTTTTTTCAAAATCGGTAAAAGGACTTTCGGATACAGAAAAGGTATGGGTACTGCTTGATGAAGAGTTCCAGGATATCAGGGATAAAAACGGGAGGCTCCTGTACCGGTGCAAGTCCTGCATAGATGAATTCCCTTATAAAGTGAAGCCTGATGGAAAGGAATTTATCATAAAACTGCGCGAGAAACGGCTGCTTACCTATAATCCGTCACTGGCCGCAAAGAAAAAATATGAAATTCACCGGATGGTCGAAAAAGCTAAGGCGCTGACTGCTTCCGGAGCAAAGAAAACAGAGTATGGTGAAGCAGGAAAATACATAAATTTTACGGATAGTTCCGGGAAAAAGGCTGTTGTGGGGATCAATGAAGACGCTATTGACAAAGACCTGAAATTTGCCGGCTATAATCTCCTTGTAACATCAGAAACAGGGATGAGCGACCGGGATATCTACAATACTTATCATAATCTCTGGCGCATAGAAGAATCCTTTAAGATCATGAAATCTGATCTGGATGCAAGGCCAGCCTATTGCCAGAAAGAAGAAACGATAAAAGGCCACTTCCTGATCTGCTATCTTACGGTTCTGCTGGAACGTATCTTGCAGTTTAAGATACTGGAAAACAACTATCCAACATCTGAAATATTCCGGTTTATGAAAGATTTCCGGGTAACAAAGGCAGAAACAAAATATATTAATACCGCTACAATCAGTGACCTGATACAGGATTTATCTGAGAGATGGAAGCTTCCCCTGACAAATTATTTTATATCAGAGACTCAGATAAAAACAATCCTGAACCGAAAAATATAATAATTACGGATAAAAGCTGCTGCAATCAACTACAACAGCTTTTATTGCTCTTATGAATTAACGCCATTTTTTAATGCCTGATACCAAAGACAGGTCAATCGTATGTTGTCAACTTTTCGCTTAATACTATACCTCTACAAAGGAAGAAGTCGAGGGTTATGGAAAAATGTATAACTTCCATAACCCTCGCAAAAGCGGCATGCTTAACCATTTGAATTATTCTTCAAGAAACAACCCTGTCATTAAGTCTAGGGTTGTACTGTGAAAGAAAAAAGAGGACAGCCAAAAAATGGAAGAGATTTGCAATCGGCATATGTCATCCACTACACGACCGCTTCTACCAGTGTCCTGTCTCCAATATGGATTTCTTTTACCCCAATCTCCTTTTTCTGGTTGAAATTGTAGCTGAGCATATAACCTCTTTTGAGTTTGAAGTAATCAAGATAGTCAGACAATTGCTTTTCACCACGCTTATTATAAGAAGTTCCCCGCCATATCTTCAGTTCAATAATGAAACGTTCACCAAGATAATCAACCACCACATCCATACGGCGTGCATTACGTGTTTCCGGTTCAATATAATAGTTGCCTGTTCCATTGATAATTGGACGGATGTAAAGCAGAAATCGCCTGCGGCCTTCATCCTCGTCAAACTCCTCTGTCTGATCGCCATAGATGCTATCAAAATGTTCTACGAACTTTTTCATAACCACATCCATATCCAAGCCGCCATTGTGGATAAACTGCGACTTGTTATTCGATGCTGCTTTGTAAATTAACATATTCTGTGCATCTGCAGATGTCAGAAAATAATTATATAACAAAATTTCAAAAATCCTGTTAGCCACAACAATATTGCCGTCCTGCTTCTTTACAAAACCAAACATAATGGCATCGTTCATTGATTGATCGAGCACACTATAGGCAACGGTTTCACCCGCAAAAAGCAAAGAATATAATGTCCGACGCAGCTCAGGATAGTCGATCAGTTTACCCATCAATGATTCAAAAAGTGTATTATTCTCAGACAGCAAAATCCTGACCGCCTCAAGAAAACCCTGCTTTGTCCACGCCGTTGTTTTATTTGGAAAAGCATTACTTCCGGTAATTTTTTCATCTATCAGCTTGCAAATCCGGGATACCAGATAAGGATAACCAGATGTATAATCATAGAGCAATCCTGCAATTTGATCCGGGTTCATACCCGTGTGGTTATCTTTCTCATATTCACAAAGCATACCCTTTATTCCATTTTCAGAAAAACTCATCACTACATCAAAATCTGCCGCAATATTCCACGGGCTGTTCATCTTATGATCTTCTTCCGGCCTGATCTTTCTTTTGATGTTCTTCACATCATATACGCCAGCTAAGATCACGGATTGAAAAGCAGGCTTTACATCACGATTGAGATAATACCCCCTGATCTGTGCAAGAAAATCCAGAAAAACCTGATTATTGGTAGCGCTATCCACCTCGTCAATCATCAGGACAATTCCTTTTTCTGAAATATTGCACCAGCTGCTAAGTGTACTGAAAAGATGCCTCAGCCTCCATTTGCCTGAGACTTCATTTGCAAACTCCTTTAACTTGGAAGCAATATCATTCGGAATATTCTCAACGTTTTCAAGCAGCTGGCTCGAAAATGCTTCAACAAATGTCTGCTCTGTTTCAAAGTCAGCGCTCCCTAAAAGCTGGAAATCAAGGCTGATCACTGTGTAATCTTTTTCCAAGGAGCGTTTCAACGCTCTTAATGTTGTAGTCTTCCCATACTGTCTTGCGCGGTTGATCGTAAAATACTGTCCTTTATCAACCATTTTCTTTATCTCATCCAACACAGCTGAAATATCGACCATATAATGGATTTCAGGCTTGCAGTCTCCACTAATGTTAAACACTTTACCCATAGTTCTCACCTCCTCCTTCCTGCGCCTGGGTTTTCTGGAACTAATTCTAACCGATTTTCAGACATAACTCAAGCAACACAAATAAAAATGGATCAGTCACGCCCCCAGCAGCTCCAGCATTTCTTCTCTGCCAAGTCCCGCGAGCTGTCCCAGCTCGCCGCCGATAATCTGATCCGCCAGATCCTTCTTGGTCTCCTGAAGCTTCTGAATTTTCTCCTCGATCGAATCCTTCGCGATCAGCTTGTAGACCGTCACCTTGCGCGTCTGTCCGATGCGGTGGGCGCGGTCGGTCGCCTGATTCTGGGCGGCGAGGTTCCACCACGGATCGTAGTGCAGGACAACGTCCGCTCCGGTCAGATTCAGGCCGACGCCGCCTGCTTTGAGCGAGATCAGGAAAACAGGAACGTCGCCCTCGTTGAATTCCCGGACAAGCTGCAGCCTGCGCTCCTTCGACGTCGCGCCGGTGATCGTGTACCACGGGATGCCCGCGCGGTCCAGCTCCTTCCCAAGAATCTCGAGCATCGAGGTGAACTGTGAGAATACAAGCAGCCTGTGCCCGCCATCGATCGCGCTGTGCACGAGCTGCAGCGCAGCCTCCTCCTTTGCCGAGCCTCCCCTGTAATCTTCAAAGCACAATGCAGGATCGCAGCAGAGCTGGCGCAGCCTTGTGAGCTCTGCGAGCAGCTTCATCCTGTTCTTATTGAAATCCTCCGCAGCCTGGCTCTCCAGCAGCTCCCTCATATGGAGCACCTGCGCGTCATACACCCGCTGCTGCTCCTCTCCGAAACGCACGTACCGCAGCTCTTCCAGCTTCTCCGGCAGATCCTTCAGTACATCCTGCTTCAGCCTGCGCAAAATGAACGGCGCGACCATCCGCTGCAGCCGGTTCATCGCCGTCTCGTCCTGATTCCTGACAATCGGCGTCTCAAAATCCTTTTTAAATACGTCATAGCTGTACAGGAAGCCCGGCATCAGATAGTCAAAGATGCTCCAAAGCTCACTCAGACGGTTCTCGATCGGCGTACCGGTCAGCGCGAAGCGCTGCTCTCCCTTCACAATCTTGACCGCCTTCGCCGCTGCCGTCGTGTGATTCTTGATATACTGCGCCTCGTCAATCACTTCATATTGAAACTGCTTGTCCTCATACTCCGCGATGTCGCGCTTCAGCAGATCGTAGGACGTCACCAGCACATCCGAATCCTGATACGCCGCCAGCTTCGCACGCCGCTCCTCCTGCGTCCCGACGATCAGCGAAACGGACAGCTCCGGCGCAAACCGCGCGAATTCCTCGCCCCAGTTGAACACAAGCGACGCAGGCGCAACGATCAGGGACGTTCCCTTTTTGCCCTCCTGCTTCGCAGCGAGCAGCACGGAAATGATCTGCAGCGTCTTGCCGAGTCCCATATCGTCAGCCAGAATGCCGCCAAAGCCCCAGCATTCGAGTGTCCGAAGCCACTTGTAGCCGTTTTTCTGATAATTTCTCATGATCTCCGAAAGGCTCGCTGGCTCCTCAAAATCCGCATCCTTCACGGTCTTGAAGCCCTTGACCATCTCCCGGAAATGGCTGTCGCGGCGGCTGTAAATACTGTCGTTCTCCTCAAGCATCTTGTCGAGATACAGCGTCCGGTACAGCGGCAGGTGCATCTTGCCTTTTACGAACTCCTTCGGCTTCACATGCATTGACTCCATCAGCTCTGAGAGCATTTCCAGAGACGGATCCTCGAGATTCACGAAGGAGCCGTCCTTCAGCCGGTAATATTTCTGCTTCCTGCGGTAGCTTGCCAGCAGATCAAGCAGCTCATCCGGCGGTATATCCTCTGTCGCCACGGTCAGGTCCAGCAGCCCCGACGAAACGGAGACGCCCACCGACACCTTGACGCGGTTCACAACGTGATAACCAAGGAAACGCTTCGTGCAGCGCACCTCCCCGAGCTCCATCAGCTTCTCCGTTCCGTGCGCCATCACCTCGTAAATCCGTCTCTCATCCCCGCCGCAGCACAGCTCGCCCTGCTTCTCATCAATCTCGGAGAACCAGCGCATCACCACAAAGAGCACCTCATTCTCCCTTGCCGCATTGCGGTACGGCGCGAGCACCTTCCCGCGCCGGTTCGTTGCCGATACATCGAGAAGCTGTTCCTCCTTTTCACCGTACCTGGCGACAGCGCGGCAGACGAGATCCCCGTCCCGCGCGTCAAGATAAAATACGAACTGCACATCCGGCGGCAGGAAGCTGCGGAAACGCCGCGGATTTGTCTCCGTAACTGTCACAATATCCTGAAGCTGCGGCAGCACACGGTAATAAAATTCCGCCATATGGTTGCGCCCCACGAGGAAGGAAAAGCTGTCCCCCTCCGAGACGACCGTCAGCGGCTCAATCTTTTTGAGAAAGGATTCCTCCGCCCGGTAAAAGCCGTCGCCGCCTATATAGTACGCCGTGTCCATCCCGTAGTAGAGCTGCGGCAGAACGCCGCTCACGGCAATACCGTGAAATTCCCGGTCATTCTTCCTGCCCGCATCCGCGATCCGCATCGTCACCTGCGGATTGCCCTTTCTGCGGTGCAGCGTCACCTTCGTCTTCTGCGCGGCATCCCTGTCCTCAAACTCCACACCGTCCTCATCCAGACGCTCGTAAAATTCATCAATCCGCCAGCCAAACAGATTCAGCGAGCTGCCGATCGCAGGCGGCGCATAATAGTAGTTCCTGCTCTCCGCGAGCCGTTCCGTGAACTCCGTCTCCTCCTTCACGATACGGCTGATAAAACGGATCCACTCCTTCCCGTGCTCCGAGAAATTGTCGATGCTGTGATTGATCTCTGTCGACGAGCCATAGCGTCCTGTCGCGGATTCCCGCACATTCTCGCAGAACTCATCCAGCTTCTTCACGATAAACAATCTGCCTGAGCCGACCTTAAACGAGACCTCGAGCTTGCCATTCTTGCGGATCAGACGCGGCACGAGCTTCAGACTCTCCTTCTTCGCGGTCGCATCGGCAATCAGAAGCTGCGCCTGCCTGCCCTGAAACGCGGTCATCAGCATCATGCCGTCCTCGTCAGTCGCGTCGCCGAGATTGTGCGAGTTGACATAATCTGCGGTCATCGTAAGCAGCCCGGCCTTGTACGGGCAGTTCGTCTTCTCGATCTGCCACGCCGAGTAGTAATCCCTGCGGCATTTCGGGCAGCCGCAGCTAAAATGCCGCACCGCTCCTCTCGAAAAGACAAGCTGCATCGAAAACTCCTCGCGTCCGGATTTCCCCGTCGCATCAACCTGGCCGAGAATCTCCTCACTGTTCCGCGCAAACCCGGACCGGACACTCTGGATCTCAATCATGCCTGACTCGCTGAGCTTCCTGCCCTCACGGACTGCTGACATCGGAATCTGCATCGAGCCGCGGATCTTCGTCCCGTCAAAATAGTGGTAGCTCTCAAGCTGTGCGATCCCGGCGCTGCCGTCCTCCGGCGTCATATTTTCATCCCACGCTTCTCCCAGAAGCGAATATTCCTCGTCCTTCACAGCGGTCCTCCAAATGTACTCAAAAATCCCGGCTCCAGACATTCCGCATATGAGCGGATGATGCGGTCGGCGCGGACGACTCCCTGCGACATGGCCTCACGCGCAGCAGCAGATTCACATTTCCCAGCCGTAGTCTCTTGCGTCCCGGCTGCCTCACACGCTGCATACTTCCCGGCCGGATCGAACAGCAGCGTATGCAGCCCGGCCGCAGCGGCCCCTGTCACATCATGCTTCATACTGTCTCCGACGAACAGACACTCCTCCGGTGCAGCGCCGCTCTTTGCGATACACTGCTCAAAAATCCGGAGCTCCGGCTTCTCCGAGCCTGCCTCCTCGCTCGTCACAATCCAGTCAATCAGGCCGCCAAGCTCCATAAGCTCCAGCTTGCGGTACTGCATATAGGCAGTCATATTCGAACCGACGCCGACGCCAATCCCCTGAGCGCGAAGCTGCGCCATCCAGTCCGCAATCCCGTCATACGGCCGGACCGCCCCGAGCAGTGCATCCCAGTAGACACGGTACATCTTCATCGCATGCGGAAAAACAGGCCGCCCCGCAAGCTCCAGTGTGCACTGGTAGCGGATCAGCCTGTTATGAATCGACGCGCCCGAATGCCCCATCCGGCTCACCATCAGGCGGTCGCCCTCTTTTAAGAGACGACGGAACTCCTCCCCGGGAAGGGAAAGTTCACTGGCGGCATACCGCTCCAGCGCATCGAGCGCCAGACGGTTGCACGTATCATAATCATACATCGTCCCGTCAATATCAAAAATTACTGTCTTAATCATACGTTCCTCCATAAAATGCATGGTTTTCCGTTACCGCGGGCAGCAACGCCCTTGTTCATAACAGAATAACATTTTATGGGGGGATTTTCAATGGATTTTGCAGGGGCTCTGTCATGAATTTGCGCGGCACTGCCGCACTTTTTTTCCACACATTTGAATCCTATATTCTCTCAATGCTGTTGACAGTTTTAGGATTCATCCAGATATTTTAATAAAAATTCACTTCAAACAGGATTGCCCGAACGTAAACCATATGATATACTTATATCTACGGGAAACTAGAGAGCAAAGGCGGCTTACCCTCCACTTTCGGAGGGGCTGACCCTCCGGATATCATGCCCTATGGGTACGAAGGAAAGGGGGGATTGCCAGTGATTACATACGAGGATTTTTTCTTGTTTTGTACATTCATTGTTGGCCTTATCAGTCTGCTTTATCAGATTTTTAAGGACAGAAAATAGCCGCCACTACTAGCACTAGTGACGGCTGATGCTGTAAAGCATTAAGCAAAATCTTTTGAGGGTAGGCCGCTTCTCTGGCTTTCCCTTTTTGTATCTCAAATATAGCATATCCGGCAGAGAGTTGCAAGCGGTTTTCGACATATTCGTAACGGCAAAAGTGTTGGATCGTTGGTTATAAATTAATTAACCGGACGAGAAGTACTCAGGGCGGCCCTGTGTACTTCTCTGACTGTGGCTGCCTGAATTGATACTAAGTCACAAACCACCAGTTCAACTGGTGGTTTGATTTTGGCCCTCCAAAGGGCCATTGTTACTGCTCGCCCCAAAGGGCGGTGTCGCAAGCACTATTACTGGTCCGCTTATAAAGCGGTAC
>Ga0129308_1001535_pt1 | contig 23620 bp, 18 predicted proteins | sample L827metagenome_FD_94440 | JGI IMG/M metagenome (GOLD analysis project Ga0129308, IMG submission 94440) | Ring-tailed lemur group fecal microbial communities from Wisconsin, USA - L827 metagenome | ecosystem: Host-associated > Mammals > Digestive system > Large intestine > Fecal | place: USA... | reverse complement strand
TTACCGCCCGGGCGATCCGGTCCTCGTCGATCTGCCCCGGGAGCGGTCTGAAGATCAGCATGCCGTCCACGCTGTCATCTTCATTCACCTTTTCTACCTCGGAAAGCAGGGCCTTCTCCTGTATATCCGCCGGGTAAGCCAGCGTCTTCACGTCGATCCCCAGCTCTATACCGTTTTTGCGCACCCTCTCTTCATAGGCCACGTCCGGCCCGTTTTCTCCAACCCGAAGGATGGCGAGACAGGGCCTGCGCCCTGCCCGGCTTCTGGCTTCCGCCTGTTCGGCGATCTGCTGCTTCAGCCGGGCGGCCACGTCTTTTCCGCTCAGTAACATATGTTTCTCCTGTTCGTTTGATTGTTCTGCTCGTTCTGTATTTCCCGCGTCTTCAGCCGCCGGTGGCCGGACCGCCGGTCTTCTTACGCTACCTTTTCACGATGGTGCCGATGTCCTTTCGATACTGCATGCCCTGGAAATGAATGCGCTCCACATTGGCAAAAGCCTTTTCCCTGGCCTCGTCGTGGGTGGCTCCGGCAGCCGTTACAGCCAGCACCCGGCCGCCGTTGGTGACCACCGCAGGCTCCCCGCACCCGTCTTCCGCTCCGGCAAACGCTGTCCCCGCGTGGAATACGATCACATCGCTGTCCACCTGATCCAGACCGCTGATCACGCGGCCCTTGTCAGAACTGGCCGGATAGCCCGCGGATGCCAGCACTACGCTGACCGCCCGTCTGTCGCTCCACCGGATCTCCTGATCGCTCAGACGATTGTCGATGACCGCTTCGAATATATCCGTCAGATCGCTGTCCAGCCGCGCCAGCACGGACTGTGTCTCCGGATCGCCGAAGCGGTTGTTGAACTCGATGACTTTCGGCCCGTCCTCACCGATCATCAGACCGATGAACAGCACGCCTCTGAAGTCCAGTCCATCCTCCTGAAACCCTTTCAGCGTAGGCTCCAGAATGCTTTCCCGTATCTGTTCTTCCAATTCCCGTGTAAAGACCAGACTGGGGGAATAACTGCCCATGCCGCCGGTGTTGGGTCCTTTGTCCCCGTCGAAGATCCGCTTGTAGTCCTGAGCGGATTCCATGGGTACGATGGTATGCTGGTCTACGAAGCAGAGCATGGACGCCTCGATGCCTGTGAGGAACTCTTCCACCACCACCTTGTCGCCCGCCGTGCCGAAGACTCTGTCCCCCATCATCTCCTCCACGGCCTTCAGCGCTTCCGCCTCGTTTTCGGCGATGACCACGCCTTTGCCCGAGGCCAGTCCGTCCGCTTTGAGAACCATGGGATAGCCGTACATCCCCACCGCTTTTTTCAGTTCTTCTTTGTCTGTGAACTCCTTATATCCCGCTGTGGGAATTTGATGGCGGTCCAGGAACGCCTTGGTAAAGGCCTTGCTGGCCTCAAGCTGAGCGCACTTTTTGTTGGGTCCGAAGGCGCGGATGCCCCGTTTCTCCATTTCATCCACAACGCCCATGGCAAGGGGCACCTCCGGTCCGATGACCGCCATATCCACCTCTTTCTCAGAGGCGAAGGCGCAGAGACCCTCGATGTCCTCCGCTCCGATCTTCACGCACTCAGCCACCTGGGCGATGCCGGCGTTTCCCGGCGCGCACCAGAGTTTCTCCACCCTGGGACTCTGAGCCAGCTTCCAGGCGATGGCGTGTTCCCGTCCGCCGTTTCCAACTATCAATATTTTCATTCTGTCGTCCTCCGTCTACTCCGCCGTCAGCTTCTATCCCCGCCCGTCCCAGCAATAGGTACAGAGCTTGCATGGGCTGATGCCCACCGCCTCTTTCATGCCGGATAACTTGTGGAAGCGCAGATCGTCAAAATCCAGCTTCTTCTGGATCTCTTCCACCATACGGGCGTTTTCCTTCGAATCCTCGTCCGCATATCTCGCCAGCGTCGCCTCGTCAGGCACGCTGCCTTCCAGCTCTTCTATGACTCTGCGGGAGATGAGTTCTCTGTCCGATACGGAACGTGAGAAGTTCAGGTACTTGCAGGGATACATGATAGGCGGGCAGGCCGACCGAACGTGGATCTCTTTCGCATTGTTCTCTTTCAGGAACTGAGCCGTTCCCGAGAGCTGCGTTCCACGGACGATGGAGTCGTCCACCAGCACGAACTTTTTGTTCTCAATGATCTGCCGCACCGGAACCAGCTTCATTTTTGCGATGAGCTCCCGCCCCGTCTGATTGGGGGGCATGAAGCTGCGGGGCCAGGTGGGCGTGTATTTGATCAGCGGCCGCGAATAGGGGATCTTCGATTCCGCCGCATAGCCCAGCGCGTGGGCCGTGCCGCTGTCCGGAACGCCGGCCACGTAGTCCACATCCAGCGGCACGCCGCCGTTGTCGGCTATATCGGCCCTGGCCAGTCCCGCGCCGTTGCGGTAGCGCACCTGTTCCACATTCTGTCCTTCGTACGTGGTAGTCACGTACCCGAAATAGGTCCAGAGGAACGTACATATGTGCATTTCCTCCCGGGGCGCCTGGACGGTCTCATAGCCCGACTCCGTCACAAACACCACTTCTCCGGGGCCCAGCTCCTTCGCTGTCTGGTATCCCAGATTGATAAAGGAGAAGGATTCCGAAGCGGCGCAGATGCTGCCCTCTTTTTCTCCGATGATCATGGGCGTTCTGCCGAATTTATCTCTGGCGGCGTAAAGCCCTTTGGGCGTCAGCACCAGCATGGTGAGGGAACCCTCCACCTTATCCTGCGCGTAGCGGATCCCGTCTACCAGATCCCGTCCTGATGAGATCAGCGCCGCAGCCAGCTCGGTGTTGTTGATCTCCCCGCTGCTCATGGCCATGAACTGGTGGCATCCCGTGCGGATCAGCTCCTGTACCAGCTGTTCCTTATTGTTGATGCGTCCCACCGTGCCGATGGCGAAATGACCCTGACGGCTGAATACGTTCAGCGGCTGGGGTTCCCCGTCGCTGATGGCGCCGATCCCCATCTTTCCCACCATATTTCCGATCTCGTTTTCAAACTTCGTCCGGAAGGGAGAATTCTCTATGTTGTGAATGGAACGGTTGAACCCGCCGTACCCGTCGTACACACACAGGCCGCCCCTCTTCGTTCCCAGATGAGAGTGATAATCCGTTCCAAAAAATAAATCTACGATACAGTCGTCCCTTGAAACCGCGCCGAATAATCCGCCCACTTTTCCCTCCTTAAATTAGTCACATTCTATTTTGCGCTCATACCAGCCGATCTGTCTTCCGCTCCTCCGGCAAGCCTGAAGTTCAGAGGCTTCTAACGCTCATTTTCCATTTTCTTTTCCGCCAGATAACGGATGGACTGCACCAGGATCCGGTGTTCCGTCTCAAGTACCCTGGCCGCCAGCGTATCCGCCGTATCCTCTGCCAGAACAGGCACCCTGCCCTGCAGGATGATGGGACCGGAGTCCACGCCCTCGTCCACATAATGGACCGTGGCGCCGCTCTCCTTCTCACCGCCGGCCAGCACCGCCTCATGGACGCGCTTTCCGTAAAAGCCCATGCCGCAGTATTTGGGAATGAGCGACGGATGGATGTTGATGATCCTGCCTTCGTAGGCCCTGATGATCTCCGGAGACAGGATGCTCATATATCCGGCCAGCACCACCAGATCGGTCTGGGCCGAATCCAGTTCTCTGAGGATCTCCCGGGTGCGGGCCTCCGGATCGGGGTAGTTTTCTTTTCCGATCACCGCGGCTGGTATACCGTGCTTCTTCGCCCGCTCCAGGGAATAGGCCCGGCTGTTGCTGGCGATGATCCGCACGATCCGGGCGCAGGGGATCTCTCCCCCCTCCACGCCGTCGATGACAGCCTGCAGGTTTGTCCCGCCGCCCGAGACCAGCACCGATATCCTCAGCATAGGGTCACGCCCTCGCCTTCTGTCACTCTGCCGATCACAGACGGCTTCTCGCCGGCCTCCTCAAGAGCTGCGATCAACGCCGGACTTTCCTTCTCATCCACGAACATCATGAGACCCATGCCCATATTGAATGTGGCAAACATGTCGCGCTCGTCAATATTGCCGCATTTCTGAATGTAGTCAAACAGCGCAGGCGCTTTCCAGGAAGATCTGTGGATCTCCACGCCCAGCCCCTTGGGCAGGATCCGGGGAATATTCTCAAAGAAACCGCCTCCGGTAATATGGACGATGCCCTTGATCTCGGCAGCTTTCCAGGCCGCGTTGCAGGCCGCTGTGTAGATCCGCGTGGGCCGCAGCAGCGCGTCGCCCAGCGTTTCTCCCAGCTCGTCGATATAGTCCAGCACATCCAGCTTCATCTTCTCAAAGAACACCTTGCGGACCAGCGAAAAACCGTTGCTGTGGAATCCGGAGGACGGAATGCCCACTACCACGTCGCCTTTTTTGATCTTGGACCCGTCGATGATCTTCTCTTTATCAACAACGCCCACTGCAAAACCGGCCATGTCGTACTCGCCCTCGCTGTAGAAGCCCGGCATCTCCGCCGTCTCGCCTCCCACCAGCGAACACTCGCCGAGCACACAGCCGTCTGCCACTCCCTTTACGATGTCGGCGATCTTCTCCGCCCCCACCTTTGCCGTAGCAATATAGTCCAGGAAAAACAGCGGCTTTGCCCCCTGGCAGAGAACGTCGTTGACGCACATGGCCACGCAGTCCTGACCCACCGTGTCGTGGCGGTCCATGAGAAAGGCTACCTTGAGCTTCGTCCCCACGCCGTCGGTTCCGGCCACCAGCACCGGCTCCTTCATATCCGCCACATCCAGCCTGAACAGGCTTCCAAAGCTGCCCAGCCCTGTCAGCACGTTGGGGGTGAAGGTCTTTCTCACGTGATCTTTCATGAGTCCTACCGCCCGCTCCCCTTCTTTTGTATCGACGCCGGCGTCCTTATAAGTGAGCTTTTCTTCCATTTCAATCCTCCATTATCTATCCTATTTTTCCATTCTCTTCAGAACGTTCTGATAGGTCTCCTCCACGTTGCCCAGATCTCTTCTGAAACGATCCTTGTCCATCTTTTCATTGGTGTGAACGTCCCACAGCCGGCAGGTATCCGGAGAGATCTCGTCGGCCAGGATCACTTCACCGTCGCAGAGACCGAACTCGATCTTAAAGTCGATGAGCTTCAGATCTCTTTCCAGGAAAAATTCTTTCAGCGCATCGTTTACCGCGTAAGCGTACTTCCTGACCGTGGCCAGCTGTTCTTCCGTAGCCAGCTCCAGAGCCAGAATGTGATCGTCGTTGATCAGGGGATCGCCCAGGGCGTCGTCCTTCAGCGAGAACTCAAGCACCGTGTGGGCCAGAGCTCTTCCCTCCTCCACGCCGTATCTCTTGGAGAAAGAACCAGCTGCCACATTGCGGATGATCACCTCCAGCGGCAGGATCTTTACAGCTTTGACCAGCGTTTCTCTGTCGCTGAGCTTCTCCACGAAATGAGTGGGAATGCCCTTCTTTTCCAGCATCTCGAAGATAATGTCGGACATGGTATTGTTGACCACGCCCTTGTCGGCGATGGTTCCTTTCTTCTCGCCGTTGAACGCCGTTGCGTCGTCTTTATAGCCTACAATGTAAAGTTTCGGATCATCGGTCTTAAATACTTTCTTCGCCTTTCCCTCGTACAATTGCTCCAGTTTCTGCATGTTTCATTCCTCCCTTTCATGCTGCGCCGCAGTCCTGCCCGCGGTCCGCTTTCCCCCGCATGTCCGCGGGGATCCCTTTCCTTTTCGCGTTCCGCTGCGCCGCGCTGTCTGAACGCGGGGCCCGGTCCGTCCTGCTCGATCATACTTTCGATCTGCCTGCTGTATCTACTGCTTACCGCTGTTGAATTCTGCGTCCAGCGCCATGATATCCTCTTCCATTTTTGCCTTATAAGCCTTCATCTTATTCCGCAGTTCCGGATATTTGATGGACAACATCTGCACCGCCAGCAATCCCGCGTTCTCCGCTCCGTCGATCGCCACCGTGGCCACCGGAATGCCCTTGGGCATCTGAACGATGGACAGCAGAGAATCCAGTCCGTCCATGGTGGAAGACTTGACGGGCAGACCGATGACCGGCACCGGCGTAAAGGCAGCCAAAACGCCGCCCAGATGGGCCGCTTTGCCCGCCGCAGCGATGATCACCTCAATGCCGTTTTCCTCCGCCCCGGAAGCAAACCGCTCCGCCGCTCTGGGCGTTCTGTGCGCGGATATGATCCTTGTCTCGTACTCCACGCCAAAATCCTTCAGAATCTTCTCCGCTTTTTCGACAGTGCCGTAATCCGACTTACTGCCCATGACAATACCAACTTTCATGCGCCGCTCCTCTCTTTTCCATAAATTTTCCTCAGGCGGCCTTTCCGGTCTCCTGCCGTTTATCCTCTGCATCGGCGAAGCCGCGGCGTCCTGCCCGCGGCTTCGCCGCTTTTTTCTATCTGAAATAATCCACGCCGGCCTCAAAGATCTTCTGATCCTTGCCGCCCTCTACGTTTCTGTACAGATCCGTTCCGATCCGCTCGGAATGGCCCATCTTTCCGAAGATCCTGCCGTCGGGCGAAGTGATGCCGCAGACTGCGGCCACACTGCCGTTGGGATTGAATCTGGGGTCCATGGTGGCGCATCCCTGATCGTCCACATACTGGGTCGCGATCTGCCCGTTTTTGATCAGTTCATCCACCAGACTCTCGCTGGCGATGAAGCGCCCCTCTCCGTGGGAGATGGGAACGGTATGGATGTCGCCCGTGTGCACATTGGCCAGCCAGGGCGATTTTACCGAGGCGATCCTGGTACGGATCAGGCAGGACACGTGACGGCCTACCCGATTGTAGGTCAGCGTGGGACTGTCCTCCCCCGGCTCCACGATCTTTCCGTAAGGCACCAGACCCAGCTTGATGAGCGCCTGGAATCCGTTGCAGATCCCCAGCATCAGACCGTCTCTGTTCTCAAGGAAATCCTCCACAGCCTCCCGAATCTGCTGATTCCGGAAGATGGCAGTGATAAACTTGGCCGAGCCGTCCGGCTCGTCTCCGCCGGAAAATCCTCCCGGTATCATGATGATCTGGCTCTCTCTGATGCTCTTTGCCAGACGGTGGATGGAACTGTTCAGATCTTCCTCCGTCCGGTTCAGGATCATCTGAATGGACGCCTCCGCTCCCGCTCTCTCAAAAGCCCGCTTGGAATCCATCTCGCAGTTGGTCCCCGGGAAGGCCGGGATCAGCACCCTGGGTCTGGCCAGCTTCACCGCCGGACGCTTTTCATTTCTGCTTGTATATGCGATCTGCGGCGCAGGCTCCGCATTCCTGTCCTCCGCGGCCACGCTGGGGAACACTCCCTCCAGCGGCGTCCTCCAGGCTCTGATCAGCTCCTCAAGATCAAAGATATAAAGCTCCTCCGCCGCGGCGTCCCCGCCGGTCTCGCGGATGAATCCGATCTCGATCCTCTGATCGCCGGCGGTCTCTCCAATGACAGCGAACTGTCCTTCCACATCCGTCAGGTCCGTATCCGCCTCTACCTCAAGCAGCAGGTCGCCGTAGGCCGGGATCAGGTTCTCCGCCCGGATGCCGTACAGCTTCGCGCCGATGCCGTTTCCCGCAGCCATGCGCAGGACCGTGGCCGGCAGGCCGCCCTGACTCACCGTATCCGCCGCCAGGACCTTTCCTGCAGCCATGAGCCTCTGCACCGCCTTCATATTCGTTCTGTAGCCTTTGAAATCGATGACTTCATTTTCATCCCGCGTATTGCTGAAATAGATCAGCCTGCTGCCGGCTTTTTTCAGCTCCGCCGATATGATGCCGCCGGCTTCCGCAACGCCTACGGCGAAGGAGACCAGCGTGGGCGGAACGTGAATGTCCATGAAAGTACCGGACATGCTGTCCTTCCCTCCGATAGCGGGGATCGACAGTTCCTTCTGCACCCTCAGCGCTCCCAGCAGCGCGGCGAAGGGTTTGCCCCACCGCTCCGGCTCCTTATTCAGCCGTTCAAAGTATTCCTGAAAGGTCAGGCGGGCTTTGGAATAATCGCCCCCCATGGCCGTGATCTTCGTGGCCGAATCGATCACGGCGTACAGCGCGCTGTGGTAGGGGCTCTTCGATGCAATGGCCGGATCAAAGCCGAAGGACATCAGCGTCGCTGTGTCCGTGCTGCCCTCTGTGACCGGCAGCTTGGCCGCCATGCCCGCCGCCGGAGTCAGCTGATTCTTTCCTCCCAGCGGCATGAGCACCGTGCCTGCGCCGATGGTGCTGTCGAACTGTTCGATCAGCCCTTTCTGGCTGCAGCAGTTCAGATCCTGCACCGACCGCCGCACAAAGGCGTTCAGATCGTCCGAACTCCCTGCCGGACCCACCTGGGGGACCTGGAAGATCGGCTCCCAGTCGGCGGGTACCGACACCGCCGTATCCTGCTTCGCTCCGTTGGTATTCAGAAAATCTCTGGAAAGGCAGAGGATCCTCTCTCCCCTCCAGAACATGCGAAAGTACCCTGTATCGGTGACCTGAGCCACCACCGTGGCCTCCAGATTTTCTTCGTTGGCCAGAGCGATGAACCGATCCGCGTCTTCCCTGGCCACCACGGCGGCCATTCTCTCCTGAGATTCGGAGATAGCCAGCTCCGTGCCGTCCAGACCCTCGTATTTCTTCGTCACCAGATCCAGATTGACGTCGATGCTGTCAGCCAGCTCGCCGATGGCCACGGACACGCCGCCCGCGCCGAAATCGTTGCAGCGCTTGATCAGCGTGGAAGCTTCTTTCCTGCGAAACAATCTCTGTATATTTCTCTCCACCGGCGGATTGCCCTTCTGGACCTCCGCTCCGCAGTTGAGGATAGATTCCTCCGTGTGCTCCTTTGACGACCCTGTGGCCCCGCCGCAGCCGTCTCTTCCTGTGCGCCCTCCGGCCAATACGATAACGTCGCCGGGTACCGGACGTTCTCTGCGCACATGGTCCGCCGGAGCTGCGCCGATCACCGCGCCTACCTCCATGCGCTTGGCCACATAGCCGGGATGATACACTTCCCGGACCAGCCCGGTGGCCAGACCGATCTGGTTTCCATAGGAGCTGTAGCCGTCCGCCGCGCCCTTGGTGATCTTTCTCTGGGGCAGCTTTCCGGACAGCGTATCTTCGATCCTGACTCTGGGATCCGCGCTTCCCGTCACCCGCATGGCCTGATACACGTAAACGCGGCCGGACAGCGGATCGCGGATGGCTCCGCCCAGACAGGTGGCCGCGCCGCCGAAGGGCTCGATCTCAGTGGGGTGGTTGTGCGTCTCGTTTTTGAACATTACCAGCCAGTCTTCCTCGCGTCCGTCGATCTTCGCCTTCACTTTAATGCTGCAGGCGTTGATCTCCTCCGATTCGTCCAGATCATCTGCAAAGCCGTGCTTTTTCAGATATTTCGCGCCGATCACCGCCATATCCATCAGGCAGATATCCTTCTCCCGCTGACCGTACACATCTTTTCTCAGTTCCAGATAATCCTCATAAGCGGATTTGATCAGACGGCCGTAAGGGCCCTCGCCGTAGCGGATCTCCCTGATCCGCGTATTGAACGTCGTGTGGCGGCAGTGATCGGACCAGTAGGTGTCGATCACGCGAAGCTCTGTGATGGTGGGATCCCGGTCCTCTTTGGCGAAATAAGCCCGCACGAAGAGAATGTCGTCGCCGCTCATGGCAAAGCCCTGTTCTCTGCGGTATCTCTCCAGCTTTTCATCAGACCAGTTTTTAAAATCAGCCAGCACTTCCACCGCCGGAGGGACCTGAGAATCCATGGCCAGGGTCTCCGGCTTGTCCCAGTCCGCTTCCCGGCTGTCCACCGGATTGATGCAATAGTCCTTGACCGCAGCTTTCTCTTCATCCGTCAGACCGCCGCTGAGCACGTAGACCTTCGAGGAACGGACCGTCACCTTGGCCTGCGTGTTCAGCATCTGAATACACTGTGCCGCGGAATCCGCCCTCTGATCGTACTGCCCCGGAAGATATTCGCAGGCAAAAGAAAATGAGTCCGCATTCAGGGCAAGTTCCTCCTCGCACACCATGTCAATGGCAGGCTCGGAAAAAACAGCATGCTTGGCAGACTCATACGTAGCGTCGTCTATTCCCTCCACGTCATATCTGTTTATGACGCGTACCCCTTCCAGCTGGGAGAGGTGCAGGTTGGTCCTCAGGTCCGTCAAAAGCTTCTGACCCTCCACATCGAAACCGCTTTTTTTCTCCACAAAAACTCTTCGTACCATGATTCTCCTCCATTTTACGAACATTATATATCATTTCATCGTTCAATATTCGTTTTTTAAGAAATAATTAGCGTTTTTCCACTTAATAGTACCAGATATTCCTCAAGATTTCAAATAAAACACGAAAATTATTTTAAAAAAGCGTAAAATTCCTCCTCTCATATCCACGCATCATTCAGGCTGCCCGCAGGGCGCCGTCAGCGCAATGCTGCTTATGTCGCAATCGTTCCTTCCCTGCGGCGACGCCGCATGTCAATAGTTGGAACTATTATCCCATGACCGGCTGCAGGCCGTCATGGGATAATCCGCGCATGGCGTCCGCCGCGCACAGAATCGATAATAGCCGCTATGCGGCTATTATATCATAAACTCCGCCCCGTGACTCCTCTATCTTTCGTTTTAAATACGCCCTTCTTGATAAATTTCCGCGGCCGGACCCCCTGCGGACCGCAGCGCAAAAAGAAGCGGCCCCGTTCAGATGTCATTTTTCAAACTCAATGACATCGTCACGGGCCGCTTCTCCTTTTCCCAAAAGTAGCAGCTCCTATTTCATTGGCTTCCATTCATTCGCGGAAACGCGTATACACATCTTTCGCGGGGCCGTGATCTTACGCGATCACCTTGCTCAGAAAGCTCTTGGTTCTCTCATGCTGGGGATGGTTGAATATCTGTTCCGGCGTGCCCTGTTCCACGATGGAACCGCCGTCCATGAACAGGACGCGGTCCGCCACTTCCCTGGCAAATCCCATCTCGTGAGTCACGATGACCATGGTCATGCCGCCGTGGGCCAATCCCTTCATCACGTCCAGCACCTCGCCCACCATCTCCGGGTCCAGCGCCGAGGTCGGCTCGTCGAAAAGCATTACGTCGGGATTCATCGCCAGCGCTCTGGCGATGGCTACCCGCTGCTTCTGACCTCCTGAAAGCGCTCCGGGATAGGACTCCGCCTTGTCGGCCACGCCCACTCTGTTCAGCAGCTCCAGCGACAGTTTTTTCGCCTCCGCTTCCTTCATATTCTTGACCCGCATGGGGCCGATCGCCACGTTTTCCAGCACGGTCATGTGCGGGAACAGATTAAAATTCTGAAACACCATGCCCATGTGCTGTCTTGTGGCGTTGATCTCTTTCAGACTTACTTCTTTGCCGTTCACCGCCACGGACCCCTCCGTAGGAGGATCCAGCAGATTAAGACATCTCAGGAACGTACTCTTTCCGGAGCCTGACGGTCCGATCACGCAGACTACCTCGTTATCTCTGATCTCCTCGTCGATTCCCTTCAGAACCTCAAGGTCGCCGAATTTCTTTTTCAGATTGTTGATCTTAATCATAAGTAGTACCCCCTCAACATCGATTTTCATACCGTTCTTCTTCGGTACAATGATGATTATACTACCGTATGAATAATTATGCAAGCTCTTTTATAAAAATCTGCGATTATTTTATCCGTTCGATCACGTCCCGATCTCCCCTATTTCACGCCTCCTGATCAGCCCTCCTATAACCCGTGCCGCGGCTGCGATCATAAAATAAGAGCAGCCCCCGGTCAGGAGATCTCTCTGCCTGACGGGGGCTCTGTTAAGAGAAGAAATAAGCTGTTTCAATATACTGCGGGTCCTTATTTATCTGCCCCGCTCTGTTTCGCCGCGGGATCGGGGACGACGCCCTGAGCGTTCTGCGAACGCTCCTTTTCCATATCGACGATCCCCTCGATGGCGAATACCGTTTCCTCACAGATATTCGTAGCGTAATCGGCGATCCGCTCCAGATGGGAGGCGATGAACAGAAACATGACGCTCTGCCGGTTTTTCCTCTCATCCTCCCCGATCATTCCCAGCAGCTCCTCGTGGACGCTGCGGAACAGCTCGTCAACCTCTTCGTCTGCGATCCAGACCTTGCGCGCCAGACGGAGATCGCGGTTGACAAAGGCGTCGATGGCGTTTTTCACCATCTTTGCCGCCATATCCGCCATGCGCGGAATGTCGATCAGTTCCTTCATATATGTTTCATTCTCCAAACGGAGCGTGTATTTTGCAATGTCTTCACAGTGATCGCCGATCCGTTCCAGATCGCGGATCAGCTGCAGAATAGAGATGCACATGCGCAGATCCCCTGCCAGCGGCTGCTGCGTAGCCAGAAATTTTAACGTTTTGTCTGCGATGGCGTCTTCAATATCGTCTATTTTTTCGTCCCCGTCGATGATCGCCCGAGCAAGTTCGCCGTCCTTTTCTTTCAGCGAACGGACAGCGCTGTAGATGGTCTCCTCGACCAGTGACGTCATCTCCAGCAGGTCCCCTGTAATAGCGGACATATTGTGTTCCATTTGCGCTCTTGCTGCCATGGTTCAAACCTCCCTTATCAGCCGAATCTCCCTGTAATGTAATCCTCCGTTTTTTTATTGGAAGGATTAGAAAATATCTTTTCCGTCAGATCTGTCTCGATCACCTTTCCGGACAGGAAGAAAGACGTGTAGTCGGATACCCGGCCCGCCTGCTGCATATTGTGGGTGACGATAACGATGGTATATTTCTCTGACAACTGCTCCAGCAGTCCTTCTATTTTTGACGTAGCCACCGGATCCAGCGCCGAGGTCGGTTCATCCATGAGAACCACCTCGGGCTCCACCGCCAGGCATCTTGCAATGCACAGCCTCTGCTGCTGTCCTCCTGAGAGACCTGTAGCCGAGCGGTCCAGCCTGTCTTTCACCTCGTCCCACAGGGCCACTTCTTTCAATGTGCGCTCCACGATGGCGTCCAGCTTCGTCTTGTCCTTTTCCCCATGGATGCGGGGACCGTAGACGATATTTTCATAGATGGACTTGGGAAAGGGATTGGGCTTCTGAAACACCATCCCCACTTTCTTTCTCAGTGTGATAAGATCGTAGGATCTGTCGTAGATCTCCTGGCCGTCGAACTGGATGCTCCCCTCGATGCGGATGCCCTCGATCAGATCGTTCATCCGGTTCAGCGTCCGAAGAAATGTGGATTTTCCACAGCCCGAAGGCCCGATGAGCGCCGTCACACGGTTGGCGTAGATCTCCATATCCACGTCGATCAGAGCCTGAAACGCCCCGTAAAACAGGTTCAGCTTCTTTATATCAAACTTTTTTTCCATACCGGCCTTCTCCGCCGCGGCCTTCCGCGCCGCCTGTTCCTGAGATCTTTCCGGCATAGCCAATTTTACTGTCTGTTCCATTTCCTATTCCTTCTCTTTCTCCTGCTCTCTTTTCTCTCTTTCCGGTCCCCTCCGGATCAGCCTACAGGGTTCCCAGTTTTTTGCCGATCAGGTTCGCCGCCGTATTGATGATCAGCACAATGATGATCAGCAGCGCCGCCGTGGCGTAGGTCTTTTCTTCCGACAATCCTTCGGAGGCCAGCATGTACAGATGCACCGCCATGGTCCGCGTGGAATCAAACAGGGAGGACGGCAGCCGGAGGGATCCACCCACGGTGAGCATGATCGCCGCCGTCTCGCCGATGGCTCTGCCGATGCCCAGGATCAGTCCGGTGAGGATCCCCGGGCGGCAGCAGGGCAGGACTACCTTGACGATGGTCTGCCATTTCGTGGCTCCCAGCGAAAGACTGCCTTCCCGATAGCTCATAGGCACTGTCTTCAGCGATTCCTCTGTGGCCCGGGTCAGCGTGGGCAGGATCATCATAGAGAGCGTCAGCCCTCCGGAGATCACGGACCAGCCCATGCCCAGAAACACCACGAAAAACGCGAAGCCGAACAGACCAAATATAATAGAAGGAATTCCCGCCAGCACTTCGGTGAAGAAGCGGATGACCTTTACCAGCCGGCCTTCCTTTGAGTACTCTGTAAAATAAATGGCCGATGCAATGCCGATAGGCGTAGCGATGACGATGGAGACCAGAGTCACCCAGATGGTCCCCACGATGACGGAAAAGATCCCGCCCTCTCTGCCCATGCGTCTGGGTTCCTGAGACAGGAACTCCCAGTTGATATTTCCCAGCCCCTTGACCAGTATAAATCCGATAATGATGATCAGACAGGCCAGCGTCAGCGCTGCCAGCAGTCCGATCACTCCGTAAAACACCCCGTTGGCAGCGGATTTTTTTCTCTTGAGACGGTCTGTGTTTACCCCGCTCACTTCCCCTCACCTCCAAGCCGTTTTACCGTCAGCTGCGCGGTCAGATTCAGCAGCATGATGATCACAAAGAGCACGATGCCTACCGCGAACAGCGCCTGCTGGTGCGTAGGCGACGCGTAGGACATTTCCATGGCGATGGTCCCCGTGAGGGTGGCCACGGAATCCAGAACGCTTCCCGGGATCACGGCCATATTTCCTGTGATGAGCAGAACGGCCATGGTCTCGCCGATGGCTCTTCCCATGCCCAGGATCACGGAAGAAATAATTCCTGATTTTGCGGCCGGGATCAGGACCTTGGTGATGGTCTCCCTCTTGTTGGCTCCCAGAGCCAGCGACGCTTCTTTATATTCCGCCGGCACCGCCGCAATGGCGTTTTCCGACATGCTCACGATGGTGGGCAGGATCATGATGGCAAGAATAACAGCGCCGGCCAGAATACTGAATCCGGTGGTGGTGATGTCCGGATCAAATATCTGAAAGACCGGCAATATATAATTTCGGATGGCCGGCACCAGGACCACCAGTCCGAAAAATCCATAGACCACCGACGGGATACCCGCCAGCAGCTCGATGGCAGATTTAAACAGTCTCGCAGGCTTCGGCGGCAGGATCTCCGCAAGAAACACCGCGCAGGCGATGCCTGTGGGGATCCCGATGGCCAGAGCACCCAGCGTGACCGACAGCGTTCCCGCGATCAGCGGAAAAATACCGTACTGCCCGTTGGTCGGTTTCCACGTAGTCCCCGCAATGAAGTCGAACACTCCGTAGTCCGCCATCACCGGCAGCCCCGACTGAAAAATGAACACCGTGATCAGTGCCACAGACAGCGTGGCCGCCACGGCGCACAGCAATATCACTTTTTCGATTACTTTCTCGTAAGTCTTCATCTTATTTCTCTCTCAGCGCTCTATTTTTCTCTTATCTGATCGGATTTTCTCTCGTTGCGCAGGCCCGGCCCCCGAACCGGCTGGTCTGGCCTGATCCGTCCCGGCCTGGCTTGCCGAGGACAGAGACCCGGTCTCCCGGGCCCCTGTCCCCCCGGCCTTCGCTGTATTGTATCGTCTCAATGAGGAGGTTGTTGCCGTATACCTGACGGCCCGCTCAGCGGACCGTCCCTGTCTTTAATTGACGGGGATAAATTCCTGCGCTACGATCGCCTGTCCTTCGTCGCTCAGCACGAAGTCAAGGAACGCCTGTGCCGCAGGGCTGACTTCTTCGCCGGACACATAGATGAACGGTCTGGAAATTTTGTAATCTCCGGAGAGGACCGTGTCGTTGGACGGAGCCACGCCTTCCACGTTCAGCGCCTTCACGGTATCGTCGAGAGCTCCCAGCGAAATATAGCCAATGGAGTCCGGGGTGGAAGCCACGGTCTGCTTCACCGCTCCTGTGGATCCCTGCACGATGGCGTTTGTGGTCGTCCCATCGATCTCGTTTCCAGACTCATCCTTGGACAGGACTTTTGTGATCTCTGTGAACGCGCCCCGGGTGCCGGAACCCTCTTCCCTGGTGACCACAACGATCGGTGCGTCATTGCCGCCCACTTCGCTCCAGTTTGTGATCTCTCCGGTATAGATCTTCCGGATCTGTTCAAGGGTCAGATCGCTCACGCCGCAGTCCGGATTGACGACCACTGCCACGCCGTCTTTCGCGATCACTGTTTCCGCCGCGATCAGAGCTTTTTCCTCTTCCTTCACTTCCCTGGACAGGGCGCCCAGATCTGCGATCTTATCTTCGATAGATTTGATTCCCTGACCGGAGCCGCCGCCCTGTACCTCCACCGTAATATCGCCGTTTATATCGGAAAAGGCCTCCGCCAATTCCTCTGAAAGCGGCTGTACGGATGTGGATCCCGCGATCACCACAGTCCCGGACAAAGCATCTCCGCCGTCTCCCCCGTTGCCGCCGTCCGTTCCATTGCCGCATCCGGTCAGTGCCGCACCTGCGATCAGCGCCAGTGCCAGTCCGGCGATCCAAGCTTTCTTCAACAAATTTCTGCGCATGTTCAGTTCCTTCTTTCTTTTTTCTTCTCATTACTATTTTTCGTGTTTCCCTTTTGCAGTTCCTATCTTACGAAACCAATGTTAAAGGCAAATAACGCCTTTGTTAAATGCGTGTTAGACCGGCAGGGCCAATTGTTAAATCCATGTTAAGGCCGTTGATCCTCCGGTGATTATTGCTGAAATATCAACGGTCTTAAGCCCTGTCCACGGCAAGCGCCGCCAGCGGAGGGCCGTGGCTTCCCCCGGCGCCCGCACACAAAAAAACGAGCCCGCAGCGTTCTGCTGTCAGCTCGTTTTTCTGTTATGCATATGGTATCCATATTTTTATGGGCCTGCGCTCTTCTTACTCCGGCAGGATCACCGTGAAGGCCGTCCCCTCTCCCAGGGCGCTCTCCACCTTGACCTCGCCGCCGAACAATCCTGCAATATGCTTGACGATCGCAAGCCCCAGCCCTGTTCCTCCGGCTTTCTGCGACCGGGATTTATCCACCCTGTAAAACCGCTCGAAGATCCGCGGCAGATCCTCCGGGGCAATTCCCTGGCCGTCGTCCGCCACCTCCAGCCAAATGCGGTTCTCCGCCTTCCACACTCTTATCCGCACGCTGCCGCCCGCATCAGAATACTTCACCGCGTTCTCGATGAGGTTCAGCATCATCTGCTTAAAGCGGTCCCGGCTGCCGCCGATATAGATCTCATAGGCGAACTCCATGCTCACGCTGATCCCCTTCGCCTCGATCTGCGGCTGAAGAAAATCAACGATCTCCTCCACCGCTTCCCGCACGTTCACATCCCGGTCCACGTTCACCTCACGTCCGCTCTCTATGTCGGAGATGACCAGAATATCATTGATGAGACGCTTCAGCCTGGCGGCCTCCACCGCGATAATGTCCAGAAATTTTCTGCGGATCTCGGGATTCTCGTCCGCGCCGTCCTGCAGAGTCTCCACAAAGCCCGATATGGACGTCAGCGGCGTCTTCAGCTCGTGGGTCACGTTGGCCACAAACTCCCGGCGGATATTTTCCGCCTTCTCCATCTCCTCCACCGCCAGCGCCAGTTTGCCCGACATATCGTTGATGGTCTCTCCCAGCTCCTGCAGTTCATCGCCGGTCCTGACCTCAATATGCTGCCGGTAATCTCCCCGGGCCATCTTTTCCGCGCTCTCCACGATGATCCGAATGGGCCGCGTGATCCTGCCGGCGAAAACGATAGAAAGGATAATAGCGATGACGATCCCCGCCCCCGCCGCTTTCAGCGACGCTTCCACCAGAAAATCTCCGATGAGATGGACCCGGTCGATCTCCATGGCCACCCGCGTGACGCAGATCAGCTCTCCCCGGTCCATCAGCGCTGCCGCCACATACAGATACTGATTTCCCATCGTTGCGCTGGCCCGGCTGCTTCTGCCCACTCCGTTTTCTATGGCGCCGCGGATCTCCTCACGTTCCCCGTGATTTTCCATGTCCGCAAGACTGCCCCTCAGAAGCGAATCGCCGATGACCTTCCCGTCAGGCGCCACAAAGGTGACCCGCTGGTCGATCTCTGCGGAAAACTCGCCGGCATAATCGCCGTAGTCCACGGTGAGACCGTGATCCAGATCTTCCGTGATCGCCCGATTGATAAGCTCGCAATAGTTTTGCAGCTCCGATTCCTTCTGCTGCATCAGGCTGTTCATATTCATCTGCACTGAAAGCCAGCTGGTGATCGCCACGCTGAGCAGGATCAGAGAGATGGACAGCGTCAATATTTTCTGTTTCATCGCTTCTTTGCCTCGATATGCCCTTCCCGGCCAACTCTGTTTTCAACCCCGTATTTTCCCGGCAGCGATCCCTAGGGCATCTTGTACCCGATCCCGCGGACCGTCTGAATGTAGGCGCCGTCCTTTTCCGGATCTCCAAGCTTCTTTCTCAGATAACGCACGTGAACGTCCACCGTCCGGGTCTCCCCGATGTACTCGAAGCCCCACACTTTATCCAGCAGCTGATCCCGCGTAAACACCAGCCCCCTGTTTCTCGCCAGCGTGGTCAGCAAATCGAATTCCTTCAGCGTCAGCTCCACTTTCCTGCCTCCCACCGTCACTTCGTGGCGGCCCACGTCGATGACCAGATCTCCGTTGACCAGCCGTTCGCCTGAGGGCAGTGCTGCCGCGGCAGTTCTGCCTGTTCCCTGGGCTTCGCCGCCGGCGGCTCCGTTCTCTGCTCCCAAGCCGCCGCTGGATGGACCGCGGGAACCATGGGAAGCGGACGGCTCCTGACCCGACGCATCCTGTTTCGCAGGCTCCCTCTGAGCCCCGGAGACAGCAGCCTTACCCACGCCGTTCACAGAATCTTCGCCGCCTGCAGGGGAACCGGCCGCAGCGCCCGCCGTCTCCCCTGTGCGCCGCAGCACCGCCTTGATCCGGGCGATGAGCTCCCTTATGCCAAAGGGCTTTGAAATATAATCATCTGCGCCGAACTCCAGTCCCAGCACCTTGTCGATCTCTTCGTTCTTTGCGGTCAGCATGATGATCGGCGTGCGGTCTCCCGCCTGCCGCAGTTCTCTGCACAGATCAAATCCGTTCTTGCCCGGCAGCATGATATCCAGCAGGATCAAGTCCGGTTTTTCCGAGACCGCCATTTCCATACCCTGCAGGCCGTCCTCCGCCATCAGCGCCTCAAAACCGTTAGCGGTCAGATTGTACGCCACCAGTTCACGGATATTGGGCTCGTCCTCCACCATTAATATTCGCTGCATTCTTCCCTCCATTTATCCTGCGCCGTACGGTATTTCCGCTGTGCGGTCCGCTCTTTTTCCGTCCCGCCGCCCCTCCATCCCGTGCAGCCTGATCCTTTTTCTGTCCCTTTTCTTCCTGCCACCCATTATAGCGGATCGATGCCGAATGTCAAAGAAAATCTGCTTTCTCCCATCCCCCGCCGGCCGCTCCGCACACAAAATCCCCCTGTCTCGCCGTTGAAACAAGGGGATCCCGCTGTTTGTACGCTATTTATCTTCTGGACTTTTCTTCTTCTCTCACCAGCAGCTCCTCGTAGTCCTTCTGAGGCATCGGTCTGTAAAACACATAACCCTGCACGTAGTCGCAGCCGATCCTTCTGAGATATTCGACCTGTTCCGGATGCTCGACTCCCTCAGCTACGGTCTTCAATCGGAACTTTTTCACCAGATCAATGATGCCCTGCACCAGGGCCATATCCCGGGCGCTGTCCGGCCCTCCCGTGAAAAAAAAGCCGTCGATCTTCAATATGTCGATGGAAAGATCTTTCAGGAGACTCAGCGAGGAGTAACCTTTCCCAAAATCGTCGATAGCGCACACAAATCCCGCCCTTTTCAGCTTGTCCACGATCCGCACCAGCAGGTTGGCGTTGTCGAAAGCGATGGACTCGGTGAATTCGATCTCCAGAAGAGACGGAGGGATCTGATACTTATCCCGGATCTCCACATAGCGGTTCACGAAATTCAGATCGTAAAACTGGAGACGGGATACGTTGACCGACACCGGCAGCGCAGGCTTCCCTTCATCGAGCATATGCCGCAGCCAGCGGCACACCTCCTCAAACACATACTGATCCAGCCGGTTGATCATGTATTTCCGTTCAAAGACCGGAATAAAACGATCGGGCGGAATGACAGTCCCGTCCTGGCTCCGCCAGCGGACCAGAGCCTCCGCGCAGGCGACCCTGTTGGTCGAAAGCTCCACCTTGGGCTGATAATAAACGGTAAATTCCCTGCGTTTCAAAGCTTCCGCCATTCGATTTTCCACGCTCTTCTCTTCCCGCAGCCGGTTTCGTATGCTCTCGTCATAGTAGACATAATTTAAATTCGTGCCGTTTTTCACCGTCTTGCGTGCAAAATTCGCCCGGTCGAGAAAGCCGTCGATCTTCAGATTCTCGATCACGTCCTCCACACAGCAGATACCGCAGTAGGTGGAGATCGTCTGGCCGTCGTGGGAGTTGTGCATAAAATCGGTGATCGACCGGTCCGCTTCCCTCTGGCGGGCCGCCAGCTCTTCCTTCTCCTCATAGCGGTACAGCAAAACGAAATTGTCCGCCGAGACCCTTCCGCTCAGTTCATTTTCTCTCAATCCCCCGTTCAGGATCTCACCGTAGCGGGTCAGTATGCTGTCGCCGTAAGCGTAGCCAAACACGTCGTTGATATATTTGAAATCCGCAAAATCAGTGTAGAGCACGGCAAATTTCTCATCAGGCTCCGCTTCCAGCAGTTTCTGGGCCTTTTCTTTAAACGCTTCCAGCAGATAGACGCCGGTCAGGGCGTCTCGCTGGGCCAGATCGCTCAGCCTTTCATTGCTTTTTTCCAGACTCAGAAGATTCTTGGAACAAGCGACGAGAATGAAGATCCACGTCAGAAGCATGATCACCAGCATGGCCGCCGAAGCCGACAGCAAAATATCTGACTGACGGTACGAATAATCCTCAGCGGCAAAAACCGTATTGTTGGCCTGGGTAAAATAATCTTCGCTCAGCGTCAGCAGCACCTGGGCGTTATTCCCGCCTGTACGGTAATCAGCGATGTTCGCCTTCACTTCTTCCCACATCTGATCCAGTTCCCGCAGATTCCTCTGATACGCGGGATCCTCAGGACAGGGCAGCCCATAGCTGCCGTTTCCCGCTGACAATTCATCCAGAATACCGTCCAGATAAGCGATCATCTCATCGCTCTCCTGTCCTGCAAGTTCCAGCTTGACCAAACGCTGCGACGCGCCCCGCACGATGCCCACATAATTGATCAGGCGGCCATTGGTCTGGGATGAGACGATCGTATGGATCGTAACCCCTCCGAAGAGTAAAAGGAGCAAAAAAAGAGCGATCAAGCCACCTGCCAAAAAACGTTTCATATGTTTGAACCTCACCCGAAGCTCTGCCGCTGGCCGCCGGCTCTTTCGCCGATGCCGCGATCGAGATCTGAGGGACCTTATCCAGTCTCTCTGCTGTATGATATTTCTAGTTACTATGAAAGATTATATCCTATCATGGCGAATATTGCAAGCCGCCCAGAGGGATCCAATGCTCCGATGGGGCGGCGTCCTTTGGGAAACAGGCGGCGTAAAAAAAGCATTGGAACGTCTAAATTCCAATGCTTTCGTTGTGGAGCGGGTGATGGGAATCGAACCCACGCTGCCAGCTTGGGAAGCTGGAGTTCTACCATTGAACTACACCCGCATATTCGCTTCGTGCTTTATTAGCATACCAAATTCGGCGGCGTTTTTCAAGGACTATTTCAACTTTTTTCAAAAGTCCCTCTCCCGCCGCCCCGAGACCGCCTCCAGCAGCCGGAAACAGTCTCCGCCCCCACGTGCCCGGACTCTGATCCTTTCCTTTCTCCCGTCCAAGCAGTTCCGGCGCCCTTCCGTGTCTACAATTTTGTACGCTTTCTCCGGCTTCAGCTGATCCCTTCCCCTGAATATTTCTCAAGCAGGCGCTCATACTCCCCGTTCACAAAACGGTAGGCTTCCACCACCGGCCCGCACATGATTCCCACAGCCTCCATAATGCTGTCGAATTCAGCGCATATGAGCGCAACGATGTCCCCGTCCAAAAGCCCCTGACCGCTCATCTCCGCCAGAATATCCAGCGTCTTTTCCTTCGGGAACGCCTCTTTATAGCTGCGCTGGCCGTTCAGCGCGCTGACGATATCCGCCACCGCCACGATCCGCTCCGCTCTGGTCAGTTCCGCCGCCTTCATTCCTCCGGGATAACCGGACCCGTCCAGTTTTTCGTGATGCCGCAGCGCGATGCGTTTCACCGTCTGCGATACTGTCTGGCCCAGGATCTGTTCCGTCAGGTCCACATGAGTCCTCATCACCGCCATCTGCTCCCCATTCAGCGGGCCTGAAAATTCCAGAATGTCGATGGGGATCCCGATCTTTCCCAGGTCGTGCAGCAGTGCGCCCAGCGCCAAGCACCTGATCTCTTCCCTGTTCATGCCAAGACGTTTTGCCGTCTCCATGCTGACTCCCGTGGTGGTGATCGTGTGCGTCACCGTATAATGACTCCGGAAATCAATGGCGAAGACCAGCATCTGCAGATACTCCACGATCTCTTCCCGCGAAAAGAACTCTACGTGATGTGGGAATTCCGCCCCGCCGTTTCTGCCGCCCTCCTGCAGGCCGGCGCCGTCCTCCCATCCGCTGAAGTCCATAGCCAGCGCCATCTCCGCGATCTCCGGCATAAACCGCCGTCCTCCAGCCGCCTCAATGCGGCGCTTCAATTCCGTCTCCGTCCCCTCGCCGCGCTGAAAAAACATGTCGATCCGGTCCGCCAGATTGATGGTCTGCGCCAGCCAGGCCGTCTCCGCTCCAACCTCCTCCATCCCCCTCAGGATCTCCCAGGACGTGTGATGAAACAGCACGGCGTCCGCATACGGAGAGAGCGGCGAGAAATGGCGGATGAACAGCGAGCCGTAAACCGAGTGCGCCCACACCTGCTCCGCCTCAAAGCTGACCATGCGATCGATCTCTTCTGTTTTATATGCACCGATATCGTGAAGCAGCGCCGTGAAGCAGATATCGCGGATCTGCTTTCGATCGCACTGCCCTCTGCTGATCAAAAAACTGTGGACCAGCTGCGCTACCCTGCTGCCATGCTGGACCAGACGGGGGTCCACAAAATTCAGCGCCCGGCTGATAATGCCTGCGATACTGCCATCCGCCGCCTGGATATCCGTTTCCTCAGGCCGGATCACCTTCCATCCTTCAAAACTCATATTCACTTCCTTTTCGCCGGCCCATCCTCTGTCCCGCGGCCCATGGCCCCAGGACCAATTATCCAGACAGCGCCTGCTGATATAATACTCAGTTTAATTCAACCTGACGGCCCTGTCAACGATATACAGGCGCGCCTTCTCTGTCATTTTCCGTCATATTTCAGCTTCCGGCCGCTTTATTCGACTTAACTCTTGATTTCTTTCTTCTTTCATATAAAATGGAATTGCACAGTCGGAAAACTCTTCGCAGCGCGCCGAAACAGCGGCCGCCGGAGTCTGTGCAGTCCCGCGGAGGCGCGGCGCCCCGCAGGCACAGATCATTTTTACATTGAAATAGAAAGGCAGACGCCGGATGAATTATTATGAAATACTGGAAGTACGCGAGAACGCTTCACAGGAAGTGATCGAGATGGCCTACAAAGCCCTCGTCCGCAAATATCACCCTGACGTGTACCGGGAGGACGAGGACTTTGCCCACGACATCACGCAGCAGATCAACGAAGCGCACAATGTCCTGTCTGATCCCGAGGCGCGGCGAAATTACGACGACGCCCTGCGTGCAGAGCGCAGCGAAAACGGTGAGAACGACGAGAACGGCGAAAACGGCGGAATCAAGGG
>Ga0129308_1001530_pt1 | contig 23719 bp, 20 predicted proteins | sample L827metagenome_FD_94440 | JGI IMG/M metagenome (GOLD analysis project Ga0129308, IMG submission 94440) | Ring-tailed lemur group fecal microbial communities from Wisconsin, USA - L827 metagenome | ecosystem: Host-associated > Mammals > Digestive system > Large intestine > Fecal | place: USA... | reverse complement strand
CTACCGCTTAGAACACCACCAATCCATTACTGGCTGAACTGGCATTCTTGAGGCGAAATACCTTCCTCAAAAGTGTGCACTTTCTGGCGAAAAAATGTGTATTTTACTTGACTGCTTACACCATACCGTACAAAGGATTTGGTTTGCATTGGGATAAGGAATGGACGAGCAGATTCTTGCGAATTATTCAACAAGCAAATGCTGTCCACTATATCTGTCCGAAGTTCTCGTATGGAGCATATCAGGCGCGAAATATCTGGATGGTTGACCATTCCTCATTGGTAATTGCCGTATATAACGGTTCAAGCGGAGGCACCAGGAATACGATTGCATATGCGCAAGAGCAGGCTAACTGTAAAGTTCAATACATAACTCTATAATTACCCTGCCTGCTTTTGAAACATCTCATTCATGTACCAGTAACTCAGCAAATAATACGAAGAGGGACAGAACTATGAAGATAGAAAAAAGGTATTATGATATTGATAAAGAGCGTTGGGATCAAATAATCAATGAAGTACAACTTGAAGAAAATCAACTCACAGAATCGGAACGTGAAGCGCGGTTCAGGGATAGAGATTTGAAACTTCAGGAGATTTACCATGAGTGTGAAGAACGAATTAGACATCATAAGAAAATAATAGATAGGGAGAAGGTGCAGCAATTTCAGATAATTGTCCAGCAGGCTTTATGGATGGCCGAATACATCAAGGCAAACATAACTGTGGATACGGAGGCTAAGTTTCTAGGAGAAATCGTTTTAGAGGCGAAGGACTTTATAATTCCTTGCACTTGTAACCCCTCGGTCAAAAAAGTATTTTGCAGTCTATTTCTGGCCTCGGATGACATCTTTATTGGACATTCTTCTGGTTTGTGTAGAATGCAATTTTTATTTGATCTCTATAAAGAAGTTTCAGTTGACTAACCATTACTTCTGCAAAAAAATAGAATAACATTCTCAGGGGCAGTCATAACGGCTGCCCCTTGTCACTTGCGAAAGGAGGTATTTTATATGGCGACCACAAGAATCATGCCACTTCACACAGGCAAAGGCCGGACAGTCGGTCAGGCCATTAGCGATATCATTGATTATGTTGAGAACCCAGAAAAAACGGATCATGGTAATCTCATTACCTGCTATCAATGTGATAGTCGGATTGCGGATGCAGAGTTTCTTTTTGCAAAAAAACGATACATCCAGAAAACCGGGCGAATGCGCGGCGAGGATGATGTGATCGCCTACCATCTACGGCAGTCCTTCGTCCCTGGAGAGATCACGCCGGAGGAAGCGAACTGGCTGGGCCAGGAGCTTGCCCGGAGATTCACCAAAGGGGAAAACGCCTTTATCGTCTGCACCCACATTGACAAAGCACATATTCACAATCACATCATTTGGAACTCTGTCAATCTGGAATGTGAACGGAAGTTCCGAAACTTCTGGGGCAGCACCAGAGCCGTGCGGCGACTCAACGATACAATCTGCATTGAGAACGGCTACTCCATCGTAGAAAACCCAAAACCACACGGAAAGAGTTATAACAAGTGGCTGGGTGATCAGGCCAAGCCCTCCCACCGGGAGCTGCTGCGCGTTGCAATCGACAACGCTTTATCTCAAAAACCTGCGGATTGGGATGCTCTGCTGAAGTTGCTGCAAGAGGCCGGTTATAAAATCAAGCCCGGTAAAAATCCCTCTTTCCGCTGCGAGGATTGGGGCCGTTCCGTTCGGCTGGATACGCTGGGAGAAAACTACTCGAAAGATGTGCTGCTCTCTGTTCTCAAAGGTGAGAAGAAACACACGCCCCGAAAGAAAAAACAGATTGCCCCGGAGCCGAAGAAAGTCAATCTTCTGGTGGACATTCAGGCAAAGCTGCAAGCTGGCAAGGGAGCCGGGTATGCGCGTTGGGCAAGGTCTTTCAACTTAAAGCAGATGGCCCAGACCATGAACTATCTGACCGATCATGGTTTGCTGGAATATGCAGTCCTGGCAGACAAAACGGCAGCGGCCACCACTCGCTATAACGAGCTGTCCGGTCAGATCAAGGCGGCGGAAAAAAGAATGGCGGAAATCGCTGTGCTGCGGACGCATATCATCAACTACTCTAAAACCCGTGATGTGTATGTTGCCTACCGTAAGGCCGGGTATTCCAAAAAATTTCTGGCGGAGCATGAAGCTGACATCCTGCTACATAAGGCTGCCAAGAAAGCCTTTGACGAGCTTTGTCTGAAAAAGATTCCGACAGTTAAGAGTTTGCAGGCAGAGTATGCACAACTGCTGGAGGAAAAGAAAAAAGCCTACGGCGAGTACCGGCAGGCCCGTGATGAAATGCGGGAACTGCTGACTGTGAAAGCAAACGTGGACCGGCTGCTTGACACCGAGGAACAGAAAACGCAAAAGGAGAACGAGCAAGATAAGGCGCCTGCTTTTCTTTAAACAAGAACTACTGAAAAAATCACACCAGGAGGATGATCCTCCTGGCGTGTGTAGTCAACTTATAGGTTATGCAACTATATGGGATGGAATGGACGTTCCAATATAAACATATCCTAGAGAATACCAACCGCTATTAACACGAATGGACCCGGAAGTAGAGGTTGCCCCAGAAGTATAGCCAACACCAATTACAGCGTGGGCGCTATCCCAATAGCTTGTTGCCCCAGCACCTATGCGCAAAATACAAGGGACTCCGTTTCCATTATTGATCGTATTTTTGAATTTCGTCCAAGTGTAAGTGCTGGAAGAAATAGAGGTATGCGATGTGCCATGCTCGTTTGTATACCCATTGCTAATCGTGGCTAACTGAGTTGTGCTTAGATTCGTTAATTGTCCTACTGTACGGTTTGTATATGCTGCAATTGAGGTTTTTAACTTTGTTTCAGTAGTTAATGTGCTTAATAAGTATCCGCCGCCAAAATAATCATCAAGTTGACGGAGATACATAGCAACAGCATTTATTCCACAATCTGTCGTGTAACTTCCTGAATTATTGCCAGCACTGTATACTAGACTTTCATCATAAGCACCTGCAACAGCAATCTCTGTTTCTGTGGAGCGCGTAATTGCATCTGCTGATATGCTATTAACTATATTTTCTCTATCCGGAACGCTTTTTACAGACAGATTATCACGCTCATTGCTCCAGATACTTTCAATGTCCACCGTATCTTGAGTGTAAAGATCTACAGCAGTTTCTCCATCATCTTGAATTATTGCAAAGTCTAAAATTCCACTATAAACGACTATATCTGTTTCCTCGAAGGGAGGCAGCTTGTCAAGCGAATATAGTACCAAATCGTATGAACATAAATCTATGATTCCATATCCGACCCTACTATTATCATATGCAAATTCTACACAAGTATAGGTTGGATTACCTGATGTATCCAGCAACTGGTAAGATACAGTTGGAGAAATCAGAATGCCGTGGTTTCTCATAATTTCTGCGGAAACAAATTCTTCATCGAGGGTAGTAGTATCGTTGCGTGAGGTGTCGTTGTCTATGCCATTGTCAGCAGCATATGAGGTGATAGTGAAGGATAAAACAAGAATAATACTTAATATGCAGCTAAATAATTTACGTTTTTTCATCTTTTTCTCCTTTAAAAATAGTTTAGCCGTTCCAGATATATGTTTTAGTGGATAGGAAACTCAATCGCTAATCTGCATTGGTACCACCATTTGCCTTTCATACTGCGGAGTTAATCATTCAGAATAATAATCTGCAGAATAAACCATCATTTCAAACCCCATTAACTTATTTAAATCGCACTGGCTCGATGAATAATAAGCAATATATTCGCCACAGTCTATATATATATATGACGAATTGCTATTTGGGCGGTAGAAAACAGTCCCTGTCTCTATATCGCCAAATCGGCTTCTTGTGGCTATTCGGAGTTCCAAAGAATCGCCCGTTGAATCATTTATAAAAACAGCAGACAAAACTTCTCCATCAAATATGTGAACTTCTGTCTCAAGATAATATCCCTCAATAATCACCTTTGGGAAATAAGTTCCGAACGGCTTATAGGCTTGCGCCTCTGATAGTGATAAATTGATTTGAGGCTCGTTATCATTTACAGGAACACCCTGTTGTTCAATCAGATACATAGTAATAGTCCCACTCACAACAATACACAAGCAAGCTGCAAATGCTATCCATCGTTTCCATGTAATTTGATACCATTTTTTTATCGGCTGATGTTTATATTCAATAGCTCCGGATACAAGTTTATCGTCAATATAACCCATGGCTAAAGCCAATCTTGGCGTTTTCATATCTCAATACCTTCTTTCTTCAAATGCTCTCTTAATTTGTTTCGAGTGTGATACAGCATGGACTTTACTTTGCTCTCACTAAATGAATATCGTGCAGCTATGTCGCTGATCGAATCAAAGAACCAATACTTTCGGATAAATACATTGCGGGCATCCTCTTTTTCTTCCTCCAGAAAATCGCTAATCAGATGGCCAATTTCTTCATCGCTGACATCGGGGGTAATACGGTTATCCGGCAATATTTCCTCCAGCTCCGAAAAAGAGATAACTGCATTTGAATTACGCTTTTGTGCGAGCCTAAAATCTAGTTTTTTCATAGAGAGATTCCTTACTATCTTACAGATAAAGGCCACGAAGCAATTTGGTCTCGTAGGCGGAATCTTGTTCCACACGCTTAAGTATGTATCGTTCACACATTCTTCTGAGTCCTCGTTATTGTTCAAAATGTTATTTGCTACGCCAAAACATAGCTTCCCGTATTTCACATCAGTTTCACGGATTGCTTGTTCATTGCGGGCAAAGTATAGCTCGATGATTTGTAAGTCGTCCATGCGTTCACCCCCTTCTATTTCTCAAAGGCCTTTCATCCCATTTGTACGGTTTTACAACCGATGGTCGCAAGTTTTTTGAAAAAAGATAAAATTATTTTTCGGATTTTATATCTGAAAAACTGATAAGCTATTTGTCCGGGTCCATGGCAATAGCAAACTTGTTCTGAACATGGGCATAGTGGCCAATATAACCCGTAATTTTCTGCGTAAAGAAATGCCCGCACCGCCGTTGCCAACGGTGCGGGCTTCCTAATTGATTATTGCTTAATAGGCTTAGAATAGATAACGATTATGGCCTGGAAATAATATAATATCCACCCCATGTACTATAATCTGCGTAAGAATAGTCGCGGTCACAAGTTCTCGGATCGGTAATCAAATTTCCAGAGGCATCTTTGTTTGTAATATCAGTCAAACCAGGCTTATGCGACCAGTATCCACTGGAATCCTGTCTATACCAGTGATAATCGTTGGAGGCAATAACAAGCGCAATCTTGTACTCATTTGATCCAGGAGTTTCACTATAAGTTGAGCTGCGAATTGTTCTACCAAAAACCTCCATGTCTGCTTCGACTGCATCGATTATAGCAGTTTTTGTAAGGGAAGTATACTCCTCACCAGCCTTATATCCGGGCTGGAAAAGCCATCCTGCATAGGGATCACTGGTATTGGTTGCAATTAGATTTAATGCATATCCGTAACAATTAGAACGGTATACATTGGCTTCATCATTCCAATATGTAGGATTATAGCTGTATTCTCCGCCACCCGTGGGCATAAGTTCCGTTGCGCGAGGCATAGTCTGCACAGAAGAAATATCCGGAACGGTTTGCTCTGCGTTTGTGCGAGTGCCAGAAGGGCTATAGCCATCAGGCGCAGAATTCAAGCGAATATCTGTGACCGTGCCATTAACATTGACACTAAAAGAATCATTTTCGGAAACCACGGAATCAGATGTGTCGTATCCTGCGTTGTAACTATTAGGAGCTGAATTCAAGCGAATATCAAAGAAATTGTTTTCAGCTGCTTGGGCGCTCATTCCCAATCCGAAAATCATAAGGAATGCAAGAATCAGGCATGAAATTTTTGCTTTTTTCATTATACATTCATCCTTTCTTATAAAGGTATGGAAGGCATTTTGTTAAACAAGAAAACACCTGCTAATATTGTTATTCACACAAAACCCACTGAACATAATGCCACTGTGATTGCTCGGTGGAAGCATCCTTTTTGTCAGAAGTATTCTCGGATTCTTGGTACAAGTAAAAGTCTGCAAGACTATTTAATTCTTTAATTGCATACATCTTACATCCTTCCAATCCAGTATCATTGGAGGCTTCCTTTGGTAAATCACCAATGTATTCATACCCCAAAGGAAGTTCTGAAACTGTCATGTCAGACGCAGTGTAGTCTCTATTGTAAATAGTGATAATTGGCATAGTGCCTCCGGTTCTTGTATCATTTTTGTTGCTTGTGCAGCTTGAGAAGATGGAAAGAGAAGCAAGCACACAAATTAGTACGATACCTTTTTTCATCTCGATTCTCCTAATGGTTTACAATGTGACGCAAGGTCATTACATACTATCCGTGTCATCCGATTTCTCCTCCTTTTTGTGTTGGCATACAACTTGTGATTTATATACAAATTGTATGCCACAACCTGCTAAATTTCAATCGCTGCCTCCAGAAACAGAGAGCGAAATAAGCAGACCAGCGCATAAACCCATACCGAGTGTTGAATACGATCATCGCTATTCCACCTCCTGTATCGGTATTTTGAAGTTCGTGTGACCCGTCAGCATAGCCGCAGAGGGGCGCACATTCCCTTTCACCCTATAAGTACGATTTTATCGGCGTTGGTCGCAAAATTTCTGAAATTTTTTGAATATGGGTTGAATATTTGCTTCTTTTTCCAAAGAAAACGCCCACATCAACATTGCTGTTGGTGTAGGCGTAACTACTCTTAGAGGGGTATTACGAGGAGAAATGCTTATCAATCAGTCGGAATAATTTATAAGAAAGCTGTCCAATCACAAAACAAGTGTCGACAAACAAGAGAATATGCCACCAAACAAAGATAGAAAGCAATTTGATTCCCAGCAGTAATCCTACGGAAAGCGTTCGCAGAACGCGCAGCCGCATGATGCAATCATGCGTTCAAACGGGGCTTGGGGGATTTCCCTCAACAAGCGGTTTTTGGCTATGTGGATAGCCAAAAGCATTGCTTGCCAGTAGCCAGTAGCTTAACTTCCTGCTTGTTGCAGGAGCGGGTCATGTCCGTTTGCAGGAAGAGGAGCGGATAATACAAGAAATCAATGTAATTTGACGTGCTTCACTCCTTATAGGTTATAGGGCCTTATTCGAGACTCAGCCCTGGTTTGATATTTCATACACAATAATAGCATATGACTAGTAAAGCTCTAAGAAGTGAGCAAATTTCACAAAAATTATAGGAAGATTTTACATAACTATGGTGGCAGCATAATGGAAAACATGTTATATCATTATTTGGTATATTTTACTTACTGTTTTAAGCAAATACCAGAAACAAAACCATAGTAAAAGTCGTGAAAGGAGTTTGTATGAAAGAGAAAACCAGAAAGGGAAAACTGTTATGCTGCATTTTATCTCTTGTACTCATCTTTCAGTTATTCCCACTAACAGCAAATGCAGAAAATTATTCTGATCCAGCTCCATCGATCCAGCCGACCACCTCGAATGGGTATAGCATCTTATTTGATAACACCCATGGACAGACAGCCGGTGCCGCAGATTGGGTCATTGATGGCGGATTCTCTGACTATGCTGATGCACTGGCCGAGGAAGGCTACACAGTCACAGAGCTCCGCAAAGATACCGCTATTACATATTCCGATCTGGTAAATTATGATGTTTTTGTCCTTCCCGAAGCAAATATTCCCTATAAAGCAAGTGAACAGGCAGCTATTTTGCAATATGTTCAAAATGGTGGAAGCGTATTCTTTATTGCCGATCATTACAATGCAGATCGCAATAAAAATCGTTGGGATGCATCTGAGGTGTTTAACGGCTATCGCCGCGGCGCATATTCCGATCCGACAAGTGGTATGACAACAGAAGAAGCAAACTCTGATGCCATGAGCGGCGTTGTAAGCAGCGATTGGCTGGCAACCAATTTCGGTGTACGGTTCAGATATAACGCGCTGGGGGACATTAACGCAGACGTAATCGTTAGCCCAGATGAGTGCTTTGGTATCACAACAAATGTTACTTCTGTCGCAATGCACGCAGGTTCTACGATTGCAATTGTCGATCCGACAATTGCGAAGGGTATCGTTTATCTGCCTTCTGGCCTTACCAGTAGCAACAAATGGTCTAGCGCTGTTGATGATGGTGTTTACAATGGTGGTGGCGTTGCCGAGGGCGCTTATGTTGCAATTGCAAAGGTTGGCGAGGGCAAGGCTGCATTTATCGGTGATTCTTCAGCAGTTGAAGATGCAACCCCGAAATATAGCAAAGAAGAAACTGGTGGAACAAAAACAACCTATGATGGCTTTTCAGAAGCTGACGATGCTACACTTTTGATTCAGCTCACGGACTGGCTGGCTTTGCAGGAGGATTATACAACATTTAGCAGCCAAAATATTACATTGGACACGGCCACTGCACTCTATTCTTATGAAACACCGAGCCTTTCTACTGAGCCGCAGGCTGAACCTTGGGCTGCTCCTGCAAGCGGATATAAATGGTATGATGCAACGACCTATAAAGCGGGTTCATACGGTTATGTTGGCACTGACCCCGACACCGATACAGAGTATGACACCTATACGATTGGGATGCCGTCCCAAATCGTTGCAGGTCAGCAGCTTCCCTTGACAATATATTTCTCCGGCCTTACAGCAAATACAACTTACACCGGTTTCAAAATTGGTGCCTATTTAGCTGGTGGTACTCAAATCGGTAAGTTTGCCGATGTTGGCGCAACTTTACCTAGTAGTTATGGATATAGCAGTGAATTCTCTATCACCACAGACAGCACAGGTAGCGCATCAAAGACCATGGTATTTCAGTTGAGTGATAGTGCAACCGGTACATTTTCTGTACGGCTGAAACAAGGCAGTCAAAACCTTGTAACGAACACATATACAATTTCCACAGTCAATCCAAGTACGGGCGTAACCTACACCGCTTTTATTCCTGAGGTGGTCCGTCCCGGCGATAATACAGCGGTCATGTTGCAGATCAGTGGGCTCAATGCTAATGAGATAGTTTCTAATCTAACGGTAGGCAGCTATTTGACTGGCGGCACGCAAATTGCTGTATTTTCTCTCGATGGAACAACCTGGAGTACTTCTTATGGTTATTCCTCCACGTTTAGCATGACTGCTAATGCTGACGGCGTTGCTACGAAAATAATTCTTATGCGCGTAAATGAAAGTATTACAGAAAGTTCGGCTACGTTTAGAATTAAGAGTGGTTCTACCAATAAGTTAACCCAGTCATATTCCTTGGGGTAATAGAGTCTAATTATGCATCTCAGAAGACGCGTTTTACATTCAATTTACATTGATTTAGCACAAGATTGGTAGAAGCCCCCAAAAAAGTCATATATAATTAAATCCGTATCGAAATGATATTGATGTAGGAAAACATAATTTCGTGTATCTGAGATTAATATTATGAAATACAAACTTATCGAAAGTAGCTTAGGAGGAAGTTATGAAAAACTTGAAAAAAATCTTAGCAGGGATACTTGCAATTTGTTGCGTATTATCCCTGGCGGCGTGCGGAAATGGCTCTACTGAACCCACTGGCTCTGCTGGTTCTGCTGCTTCTACTGGTACAAACGAACCTGAAAATACCAAGATTGATTCCCTTACAATCGCATTTGTGCCTTCCCGTGACCCCGATGAAATCGTTACGGTAACTGCACCGCTGAAGGAGTTGCTGACAACTGAGCTTGCTGGCCTGGGATATGACGTTGCGAATATTGATATTACCGTTGGTACGACTTATGAAGCTGTCGGTGAAGGACTTGACGCAGGAACTGTTGATATTGGCTTTGGTATGCCGGGTGGTACATATGTCCTCTATGATGATGCATGCGATGTCATTTTGACATCCACCCGTAACGGACTCAGCAAGGACTCTGACAATGCGGCGGACTGGAATGATGGACAGCCCACCGAAGGGACCGAAAATCAGGCTGTTTCCTATCGTGCGTTGATCATCGCTGGCCCTTCCGAAAAGGGACAGGCTCTTGCCGCAAAAGTCAATGCCGGCGAGGAGCTCACTTGGGAGGATTTGAATAGCGTAAGCTGGAGTATCATGAATACCTCCTCTTCTGCTGGTTACATCTATCCGGCGCTATGGCTTGAAGATGCCTTTGGAAAGAGTATTCCCGAATTGAGCAGTACGGTTATCTCTGATTCCTATGCAAGTGCCTTTGCTCGTCTTGCCTCTGGGCAGGTGGATGTGCTTGCAACATATGCAGATGCGCGCAGAGACTATGAAGCGAACTGGACAAGTGAATATGGCCGTACAGAATCTATTTGGGCCGAAACGAATGTCATTGGTGTTACCAGTCCGATCTACAATGATACGATTACTGTAAGCAAGAACTCTGATGTGATGGATGATGATTTGATCGCAGCGCTGCAGCAGGCGTTCATCAATATCGCGGCAACAGATGAAGGCAAAGAGGTCATTGCAATCTATAGTCATAATGGATATAAGACCGCAACATCTTCTGATTACGATTCTGAGCGAGCCGCCCAGAAGCTTTTGCAGGAACTGTCGGCAAATTAAAATTTCAAATAGTTAATGGTTTTCGCGCAGGGACCGGGACGGGGAATATGTCAAAGAACTCCCGTCCTTGTCCCTGCTATTTTTTCAAAAATGGAGGCAACAACAATGATTGTTTTTGATCATGTTTCAAAGAAATATCCAAATGGAACACTTGGTCTGGATGACGTCACTTTGACCATAGAAGATGGAGAATTTGTTGCGATCATCGGCAGATCTGGAGCGGGAAAATCAACGCTGCTAAGAGCCGTGAACCGTATGCACCAGGTTACGGATGGAACACTGACTGTGGACGGGATCAACGTATCTGACCTGAAGGGAAAAGAGCTGCGCCGCTTTCGGAGAAAGATTGGAATGGTATTCCAGTCCTTTAACCTGATTACCAAAACAACTGTTATTAAAAATGTGCTGACTGCATGTGTGCCAGATATGCCATTTTGGCGCGTAGTTCTTGGAATTTTCCGCAAGCAGGATAAAATCAGCGCGTTAGAGTCCCTTGATAAAGTGGGAATATTGGATAAGGCCTACATAAGAGCCGACCAATTATCCGGTGGTCAGCAGCAGCGTGTTGCATTGGCGCGGACATTAACTCAGAATCCGGAAATAATTTTGGCAGATGAACCAGTTGCAGCACTTGATCCGGTCACCGCAAAACAAGTCATGGAGGATTTCGTAAGAATCAACAAAGAGATGGGAATCTCCATCCTATTAAATATCCATCACGTTGAACTGGCGATTGAATATGCGGACCGCATTCTGGGAATCAGAGCAGGGAAAATCGTGTATGATGGTCCTTCAAAAGAAGTCACACAGGAAGTTCTGGACGCGATATATGGAGACGCAGTAGAACAGGGGGTATAAAAATGGGTGTGTATGATCGGTTGTTCAAACCCAAAAAATACATATTATCAGACGGCAAGGTCATAGAGGAGAGAGCTTCTCGCGCACCATTGATTATCATCATTGTCCTGGCTCTTTCTGCTTTGTTCATTCATATTACGGGCTTCAATCTGTCTGTCATTATTAATAAAGGCGGGAAGTTTTGGGATATCCTAATTGCAATGATTCCGCCTAATACCGCCTATTTATCTAAAATATGGCAGCCTTTGCTTGACACTATAAAAATGTCAATTCTAGGCAGTTTCATTGGTGCGGTGCTGGCAGTGCCTTTTGCTGTTTTGGCTGCAAGCAATATTGTGACGAATAAATATGTTGTAGGGATTGTTCGTCTGTTTTTGAGCCTGGTCAGAACGTTGCCGACACTTGTATGCGCACTAATTGCCACCTATATCTTCGGCTTGGGAACAATGGCAGGCACCTGTGCAATTGCCGTGTTTACATTTGCGTATATCGGGAAGCAGTTGTTTGAAGTAATCGAAACTGTGGATATGGGGCCATATGAAGCAATGGAAGCATTGGGTGCCAATAAATTGCGGGCCTTTATCATGGTTGTCTTTCCCCAAATCCTTCCGACATACCTGTCTGTCTCCTTGTTCTGTCTGGAAGGCAATGTACGGTACGCCTCCATCCTAGGATATGTTGGAGCAGGCGGATTAGGACTGATTATGAATGAAAAAATCAGCTGGCGTGAATATGACAGCTTGGGCATGATCTTAATTGTCCTGTATGTAACGGTGATATTTATTGAATGGCTGAGTCATGCTTTAAGAAAGAAATTGACATAAGAAGGAGGCCTCTGATATGAACGAAAAAATTGCAAAGGCATATGAGAGTGCGCCTAAAACATGGAGACGCAATTTTATCATTGCATTTATTATAGTTGCGATACTTGTATGGTCAGGCGACGCTGTAGATATCGGTACTACCTCTGGCAATGGCCTTGAAGTTGCGGCTAATATTATTTCTGGAATCTTTCATCCGTCCACATCGCTAATATTTAATTTGACAACTTCCGGAATTCCGTACCTTCTGTTAGAGACATTCTGCATTGCTTTTTTGGGAACTGTGGTGGGAGCTGTTGTTTCTTTCCCACTATCCTTTCTCTCTGCATCGAACATTGTCCCCCGGCCGATCTCTATTGTGGGCCGAGCTTTAATCGGAGCAATTCGCACCATCCCCGCATTTGTGTATGGTCTGATGTTTATCCGTGTAACTGGTCCTGGTGCGTTTGCTGGATTATTAACAATGGCGCTGTGTTCTGTTGGTATGGTTTCAAAAATGTTCATCGAAAGTATTGAGGATATTGATAAGCGTATTTTGGAGTCGCTGGATTCCGCTGGATGCACAACATTCCAGAAAATACGGTATGGTGTGCTTCCTCAACTGACAGCAGATTTTACATCTACCATTATCTATCGTTTTGATATGAACTTAAGAGATGCGACCGTCTTAGGCTTGGTAGGTGCGGGCGGCATTGGTGCACCTCTTATTTTTGCCATGAGCGCCTATCGGTGGAATGATGTAGGAGCCATTTTGCTTGGGCTGATTATCGTCGTGCTGATCATAGAGCAGATTTCCTCCAGAATCAGAACGAAACTTACCAGAGGATAATCGGAATGGGCGAAAAGAAACTGCAAATCTATTTTACCTCTGATCTCCACGCCTTTATTTATCCAACAGACTATCGCAGTCCGGATGAACGCGATATTGGGCTTTTCAAGTGTTCTAACCGTTTTCATAAAGACGGCAATACCCTGATCATCGACGGCGGAGATATCCTTCAAGGTTCGCCATTGGGCGCTTTCTGCCATGATTCCATGGGAGAAGCCAAAAACTTTGCTGAAATCATGAATCTCTGCGGTTACGACTATGTGACCCTAGGCAACCATGATTTTAACTATGGTATGGCGTATCTGAATTCTTACCTGAACAACCTGAATGCTTGCTGCGTCTGCCAGAACGCCTTGCAGAACGACGGCTCCGTTCGTTTCCCCTCCCGCGTGCATATTTTGGAAAATGGACTGCGGGTAGGCATTGTCGGTATCGTAACAGACCATGTAAACATTTGGGAGCGGCCTGAACATCTAACTGGACTGACGATTTCTGATCCGCTTCCTGCGGCGAAGGAAGCCCTGGATGCGCTGCAAGGGAACGTAGATATTACGATATGCGTTTATCACGGCGGCTTTGAGCGTGATCTTTCCACTGGCCGTGTTCTCGCCCAGACCACAGAAAATATAGCATACCGTCTCTGTCAGGAACTGGACTTTGATATCCTTCTGACAGGTCACCAGCACATGTGTATTCCCGGCCAGTCAGTTTTTGGAACGTATATTGTTCAGCCTCCGGATTCGGGAAAAGCCTTTATTTCGCTGAAAGCCGTAGTCAACAATGAACAGAAGTTCTACACCAGCCAAGCTATTCCTGCAAGCGGAGGTTGTGACCCTCTGCTGCTGAAGCAGTTTGCCACCATGGAACGGGGCGCGCAGGAATGGCTGGATGTTGTGGTCGGTCACCTTGACCGCCCTCTACTGCCAGCTTCGCCCTTGGTAATGGCATCAACCGGCAGCGATATTGCTGACTTCTTCAATGAGGTTCAGATGGTTTCTTCCGGCGCTCCAATCTCCGCCTGCGGCCTCGCAAATGAGGTTGCAGGTCTGCCCCAGGTCGTCCGCCGACGGGATGTTTTAGCTGCGTATCCCTATCCCAATACCCTTGCTGTTCTTCAAATCACTGGTGCTATTCTACGCAAAGTCATAGAACGCAGCGCCGAATATTTTGATTTCGATAGTGACGGAAACCTCTGCATATCTGATTCATTTTTGAAACCAAAAATTGAACATTATAACTATGATTACTATGCAGGAGTGGAATATGTGATCAATGTCTCCAAGCCTATTGGTGATAGGGTTGTAGAATTGAAGTACCAGGGGCGTCCAGTCAATGACTACGAGAAATTCTCTATATGCCTCAATAACTATCGTGCTAGCGGCACCGGGGGTTACTCCGTGTATACACAGTGTCCTATACTCAAAGAGATCAACATAGAAATGGCAGACCTAATTCTGGAGTTCTTCAAGCACACACCGGAAGTATCCCTGAAAAAGCAACACTGCTTCCGCGTCTGTTATGCACCGCTAGATTCTAAAAGTGACTCAAATATAGATTAATTGTTCTATCCCAGCTAGGAACCAAGTTAACGCATAGAGAAGGTTTCTTTATGAATTAATGAAAGAATGATATTGCGCGTAGTTCCGACTTGTAAAAAGAAGTGCCTATGAGAAAATTACCCTTTTGACCCCCCTCCCCAACAGGGAGGCCAACATAATCGAATAATCTTGCCCAGTATTGGGGCGTGGACAGTCAAAGCACTGTCCACGCCCCAATTTTTTTCGACAGCTTTCTCCAGCATTTGCTACAACTTTTTGGCAAGTGTTGCAGAAAGCTGTCGAGTTTTTTTCGCTGATTTTCGGGATTGCTCTGTTTTGGTGTGCAATTTTGAAAGATTCAGCACTTTTAACAATAAATCGGCCGAATTTTCTCCCGGCTGCCGGTCTCCTCCTTCATTTCGATTCACCCGAAAACCAATGAATCGAAATGGAGGAAAATATGGCAAAAATCAATCTTCGGGAGCAGTATCCCGATTCTTATAAGAACGATTACATGATTGAAGTCCCTGATGAAGTAGCTTCCATTATGCTGGAATATGACCGGCTAGAGGCCGCATACCGCCGCCGTACATATTACCATAACGCGCACTATTCCCTGGATCGGGGGGATGGCATTGAGTATGACGCTCTTTTTGTGTCTGTGACGCCCTATGAAATTTATGAGCGCAAAGTAACAATGGAACAGCTTCATGCAGCGATTGCTTCTCTTCCCGACAAGCAGGCCAAGCGAATCACCGCTCGTTACTTCCTGGGACTGACATCGGAGGCCATTGCTAAAAGCGAAGGTGTCAGTGTAACTGCGGTCAATAACTCGCTTCAGCGTGGCCTTCACAACATGGAGAAATTTATGAAAAAATATTTTTAAAGGGGTGTGAAAAAGCGATGAAATTCTCACGGTTATTAGAAGGATACATTTTCCTCATCCTTTTAGGCACATTGAAAACTGAATATATAGTATAGCAGGTACAAAGCCCGTGTGAGCAGCGGCATAAGGCCCAGCATGATGACGACGGATTGTAGGAGGTGAGTCGGACAAGCTGTCCGAGCGATCAACGGAAGCCTTAGACCCGGACTGGCATTTCGGGCGTGATGACAGCGCGGGGACTAACGATACTTTTATTTTTCAATCATTTTACATAAATGTGGTGGTTAGAGCAGGCCTGCTTGTCTTATAATATAAATGTGTAATACTAAGAAGGAAAAAGGCATTAAAAATGAATTTGGGAGGACAGATCATGAAAAAATTGATTTGCTTTTTACTTACTTTCTCGCTTGTTCTATCTCTCTCCGTTCCTGCTTTCGCACAGGAAATCTCCTCCGTTGACATTACCCCTGAGAGTTCCATAGAAGATTTTGAATCTGCATTCCCTTCCGGCTTTTCCTATAGCACAGCATATGTTGATGCTTTGGGCAATGAAGGAGACATTAAGTTTGATATCATCGACGGCAAAACATTTGTAGAGGTATATTTAAACGGAACTTTGACACAACGTGTGTGTTCATCTCCGGCTGAGAATGTCATTCTCTGGACTGAATATGCTGACCAGACATACCCCGCGCAAACCGAAACGCAATCAATCCAAAGTTGCCGATACTCAGATGTGGTTGCTGATGTCATGTATAATACTGATTTGGGAGAAGAAGTGGTTGATCCTTGCTTTTCCACCTTTGACCCCGAAGGATGGGCTTATCTTATGACACGACCGAGCAATCCTACGATAGCCGGTTCTAAACCTTGTACGGTGTACTATCACAACTATGATGAAGAACCCGATCAAAATAGATATTGGGGAAAGCAAGTTGAATTTAATGCTGGTACAGCAATCGGTATTGTGGTTTCTGTTCTGACTGGTTTCTTGACAGGTGGTGTGACTATTGAAGCGATAGTCGCAGGACTTGGTTCTGCAATTATCGCAGATGCCCTTGCACAGTATGTCACAGGGCAAGTCTGTTTCTCTACTCAGAAAATTCGCTATGCCCCTGTAATCGAAGAAAAACTCATCTTCACAGATGCGTATGTCACTAAACGGTGGGTTGTTATTTCAGACACTGTCCATCAGACAGAAACTGTGGAACTGGACAATCCTGAGTACGACTATAATAGGGGGGCATGATGCTTATGCAATCGCCGTTAATGCACAGCAAGCGGAAGTGGATAGCCGCACCTAACCCTATATATCTGTTCGCGCTGTCTGGCATTGTATATTTAATTCTACTCGTCTTAGACGGTATGCTTTATTCTGGCGTTATTTCAATGGTTTTTTCCCTTGTTTTGTTCATATTACTATCCACATGGAACTTGTTTGTGGGGCTTGGCAAGAATGAGTCTTTGAAACATCATTGGATTAACGTCTGGATTTCGGCATTAGTTTTATCTATTCAGCTGCTGACATTTTGCATTTATATACCACACTACACTTCCGCAAAAGCCGCCGATGTTGTTGAGCGATCAATGGAGAATGTGAAAGTGATTGAGACTCATACTATTGATACGCTTGAGCCATTAAGTCCGTTTGTAGAAAAAGGGTATGTTTTTTCGTGTGAGGAAGCAACAACTGCCCGAAGTTTTATGGTGTTTTTCAATCCTATATCTGGCGACTATTACGAAATGAAATAACTGATCAGGCCTATCCTTTTTAGCTTTGCACATGAAAGAACGGCTCTCATTAGTTCGTATTATTTTCAGTGTTACTCTAGACTAAAAGTGATTCAAATATAGATTGATTGCTCTAGTCCAGCCAGGAACCAAAGTGAAAGAATTATATTGAGCGTTGTTCCGGCTTGTAAAAAAGAAGTGCCTATGAGAAACTACCCTTTTGGCCCCTCCCCAAGAGGGAGGGGGCCAATATAATCGAATAATCTTGCCCAATATTGGGGCGTGGACAGTCAAAGCACTGTCCACGCCCCAATTTTTTCGACTGCTTTCTCCAGCGTTTACTTCTATCTTTCGCAACATGGAGAAATTTATGAAAAAATTTTTGAAGGAGGGTTGTAAAAACCGTTTAAAATCTCACGGTTATTAGAAGGATACATTTTCCTCATCCTTTCAGGCACATTGAAAACTGAATATACGGTATAGCAGGTACAAAACCCGCGTGAGTAGCGGCATAAGGCCCGGCGCGATGACGGCAGCTTGTAGGAGGTGATGTGGACAAGCTGTCCGAGCGATGGACGGAAGCCTTAGACCCAGACTGGCAATTTGGGCGCGATGACAGCGCGGGGGCTAACGATACTTTCTCACGACCTCCCACAGACTTGAGGGGGAACCCTGCGGCGCACGAGTAAAACGACGCTGTGGAGTTATGACAGCCCTGCCGGGGGCGGCCTGCTATATCCCTATCGCCAGGGCGCGTGGCAAAAGTGGCGAACATTGAACATTCATCTTGTAACTACAATAACAGCCGCACCGGGCTATGTCGTATGTTATACGGCCTCATTTTAAACGGTGCGGCTGTTTTCTGTGGGATGCAAGACCTGCCGCCACAAGCGTATCTGTTTGCGGCGCATGGTGTTTCATTCCGCATGGAACATAACTCACCGTAAGGAGGTATGGAAATGAGTCAAACCCAATCTGTAAATACCGGCACTCTGACAGAGGAAACGCCTGCTGTGCTGGTTGACATTCGTGATGTAACTGTTGATAAGAACCTGCCCAGGGAGGAACGCATTGCCGAGTATGTTCGGCAAATCAAAAATCCGTACTGCTTCCGCTGCGGTAAGTTTACGGTCCGGGCAAGATTCAATGACAATGGATTGACGCTTGAGGAAAGCCTGAAAGGGCTTCTCCTCTAAATCGACATCATGGACTTTCTTCCGACAGCCATGCTATATTGAGGGCGGAAAAAGAATTACATAGACAAATCACAGCCCTTGATTTACGGGAGAGTCCGTAAATCCAAAGGAGTGTGATGCTTTATGCCAAAATATCAGGCAACTGAGTATGTCCGTCTTTCTTATGCGGATGACCGTATGATCGAAAGCGACAGTATTACCAATCAGAAAAAACTGATTGCAGATTTTCTCAAAGGCCACCCGGAAATTGAGCTGGTGTCGGAACGGATCGACGATGGTTACAGCGGTATCCTGTTTGATCGCCCTGCTTTTCAGGAAATGATGGATGACATCCGCAGCGGAAAAATCAACTGCGTGATCGTCAAAGACCTTTCCCGGTTGGGGCGTGAGTACATCGAGACCGGGCGCTATCTGCGCCAGATTTTCCCGGCCTATGGCGTCCGCTTTATCGCAATCACAGACGGAATCGACACCGCCAACGACAATCCCGGAGACGATTTGACCGTCTCCATGAAAAGCATTATCAACGACGCTTATTGCCATGACATTTCCGTAAAGACCCGGAGCGCCCTGCTGACCAAGCGGAAAGATGGCGATTATGTAGGGGCCTGCCCCATTTATGGCTATCGGAAATCGCCGGAAAACAAGAACCAGCTTGTACCGGATGAACAGACAGCCAGAGTGGTCCAGGACATTTTCCGAAGCAAAATAGACGGTGCCAGTGCCGCCCAGATTGCCAAGGAACTGAACGACCTTGGCGTACTTTCCCCGCTGGCCTATAAGATCAGCCGGGGTCTGCCCCACCCTAAGAAGGGATTTGCTGACAGTCAGGATGCCCGCTGGTCTGCTACCACCGTGCTGCGGATTCTGAAAGATGAAACCTATACCGGTGTTCTGATCCAGGGCCGTCAGGGGACCCACAATTACAAAATCAAAGACGTGATTGATAAGCCGGAATCCCAATGGATTCGCGTCGAAAACGCCCATGAAGCAATCATAAGAGAGCAGGATTTCGACCTGGTTCAAAAAATCCTGGGGCTGGACACCCGCACTTCCCCCGGCCATGAGAAGGTGTACCTGTTTTCCGGTATCCTGATTTGTGGCTGCTGCGGAGAACGTATGACCCGGAAAACCGTCCCCTATAAGGACAAAAAGTATTTCTACTATTTCTGCCCCAAAGGGAAAAAGAATGGTTGCACCAGCTCTGTCATGCTAAAAGAGGATGACCTGATAACCTGTGTGCTGGAAAGTCTAAAAGCACAAATCAATAATGTTGTCTCCCTAGAACAGCTCCTGGACAGTATCAATGAGGAACAGATCAATCGGGAGCTGATCGAGCAGTATAAAATGCAGATTGCGGACAATGAGGCGCAGCTGGCACAGATTCGCCGCTTCAAATCCACTTTGTACGAAAACTTCGTCAGCGGCTTCCTCGACAAAGATGAGTACAAGACCTTGAAGGATGATTATTCCAGCGATATGGCCCGGCTGCAAGCCGCCATTGACCGGCTCCGGCAGAAGATGGAGAACGCCAGCAACAACACGAGTGAGCGCCTGAGATGGGCGGAACATTTCAAACGCTTCTCCACCATGACCGAGCTTGACCGCCGTGCGGTGATCGCTCTGATTCAGTCCATCGAGGTTGTTGGAAAAGAAAAGCTGAACATTACCTTCCGCTATCAGTCGGAGTACGATAAGGCGATACAGCTGCTCCAGCAGCGCGGTATCATCATTTCGCTGGAACCTGGCTTCACCCTGACCGAGCGGACACAGGCCATGCTGCAAAAGGAGGCGGTATAAATGGCACGGAAAAGCAGAAAACAGCAGGCAGCGGCGGCTCCCGCCAAAGAGCTGACCGGCATGAAAATCTGGAAAGCCGCATTGTATATCCGCCTTTCCGTAGAAGATAAAGGAGACCACGGCGTATCCCTGGAAACGCAACAGCGGATCATGGAGAACTTTGCCGCACTACACCCTGAAATTCAGATCGTGGAAATCTATACGGACAACGGTGTGACCGGCCGCACCTTTGAGCGGCCCGCTTTCCAGCAGATGCTGCGGGATGCGGATAACGGGATCATTGACTGTATCCTGGTCAAAGACCTTTCCCGGCTGGGACGCAACACCATCGATGCGGGCTATTATATTGAAAAGTATTTTCCCCTCCATGGAATCCGCTTTATTTCCGTCAACGACCAGTTTGACAGCATCAGTCCGGACAACGATGGTAACCATGTTATCCTGCCGCTGAAAAATATGATAAATGAAGCCTATGCCTTTGACATCAGCCGCAAGGTAAAAGCGCAGCAGCGCCAGAGCATGAAATCCGGTGAGTTTGTCGGCGCAAGACCACCCTATGGCTATGAAAAGGCAGCGGATAACTGCCATCAGCTTATTGTAGATGAAGAAGCTGCGCCGGTTGTCCGGCAAATCTTCAGCTGGGCTTCCGAGGGTGTTCCTACGAACACCATAGCGCGGAGGCTCAATGAAAGTGGAATCCTCTCTCCTGGGTACTATGGCGTATCCAAGGGACGGATACCCAACAACAGATTGGCAGGCAACGGCAAATGGCAGACCTGGACTGTAACCAAGATTCTCACGTCGGAAGTCTATACCGGCGATATGGTACAGGGCAAAAGCAAAACTGTTGGACACCGGCAGGTCTGTACCAACCCAGAGGAATGGATCACTGTCCGGGGAACGCACGAAGCCCTGGTAAGCCGTGAACTGTTCCAAAAAGTTCAAGCAATCCTGGAAGAAAAGGCAAGCAAAAGCGCGGCCAGTTCCAAAGTGCCATATACGGAGAATGTTTTGCGGGGGAAAATTTTCTGCGGACATTGCGGCAAAAACCTTCATCGGCAGCGCAGCCATGAGAAGTATATATTTCACTGTATCTCCAATGACCGGATTGCCAAGGACTATTGCAGCGGTTCCCCCCGCCTGTGGGAAACGGAGCTGTTCGGCAGCATCCTGACCATCATCCAGAAAGAAGCTGCCGTAGTCATGGATAAAAAAGCCCTGATGCAGAAAGCCGATTCCAAATTGGCCGAGCGAATGTCAGGTATTGATAGGCAGCTCTATGAGCTTCGCCAGCGGATCAGCCGTAACCAGGGCTTCCTAAAAAGCCTGTATCAGAATTTCGTTACCGGCGTTCTTACCGGAAGCGAATTCCGGTCCATGAAATTGGATTACGAGGAAGCGATCCAGGCAGATATGTCTATTGTTCGGGCATTGGAGGATGAGCAAAAGAATCTACAAAGTCAAATGGAACAGTTATCTGATCTTGCTGACAGGCTGGAGCATATCGGCAGGGACACGGAACTGACTGCATCCCTGGTAAACCAGCTGATCGAGCGGATTACTGTCTATGACAATGACCATATTGAGATTGTTTTCTGCTTCCGTAACGCTTTTGAGCAACTGGAAGGGGTGATTACAGATGAGTAGAGAGAACATCGCCGCTTATACCATCGCTTTATATGTACGGCTTTCCTCTGAGGACAGCAAAGTGGACAGCCTGAGCATCGTAAACCAGCTGAAAGCCCTGCACCACTATGTAGACACCATGGATGAGCTGGCCGGTGCCGAAGTGCTGGAGTTCGTTGACAACGGTTATACCGGAACCAACTTTGAGCGTCCCGCTATGCAGGAACTGCTGGAAATGGTCCGGCAGTCCCAGGTCAACTGCATCATCGTCAAAGACTTCTCCCGGTTCGGGCGCAACAGCATTGAGGTCGGTTATTTCATGGAGCGTGTCTTTCCTATCTACGGCATCCGCTTCATTTCTCTCAACGATGAATATGACAGCGCAAAATACCATGAGGACACCGGCGGTATCAATGTGGCGTTCAAATATCTCATCAGTGAATTTTACAGTCGGGACCTGTCAGTAAAATATAAGTCCGCCAAGTATGTCAAGATGAAGGCCGGAGAGTATCAGAGCGTCATCTGTCCCTACGGTTATCGGAAAAGCGTCGATGGCCGGATGGAACCGGATGAAGAAACAGCCCCCAATGTCCGGCTGATTTTTGAGATGGCTGCCCAGGGCTGCAAAATCCAGACGATCATTGAAGCTCTGTTTGAAAAGAGCATTTTGACGCCGGGAGAACACAAAGCATCCAAGGGAAAGAACTACCATGATGTTTCCCGATGCTGCCATATCTGGTCCCGTGCTACCGTTCTGCGACTGCTGGAGGATGAACGCTACATCGGAACCTACATCATGAGAAAACGTAAGGTAGTGGATGTTGGAAGCAGACATGTTCGCAAGCGGGATGAAAGCGAATGGTTCAAAATCCCCGATCATCATCCGGCGATTATAGAAAAGGAGCTTTTTGACCGGGCACAAAAAAATATCCGGCGGTTCAAATGTGAAAAGAAAAACCAAGCGGTGTATGCTCTCCGGCAGAAGGTTTTCTGTGGATGCTGCCAACACGCTTTGACCCGACGGGCAAATAAAGAGCCGTTCTTTGGTTGCTTCTATACTAAAGCTGATCAGTCAGCTCCTTGCTATGGACTGCATATCCCGGAAAAGGAACTGGAGAGCCTCCTGTATGAACTTATCTGCAAACAGGCACAAATCATCCTGAACATGGATGATTTATCCCGGCTCAGTGACACGGAATTGCAATACGCAGAGTTAAGCGAATATGAAAAGCGTATCGCCAGTCTGAACACTAAGAAACGGCAGCTCTATGAGGACTGGCTGATGCAGGTCATTGACAAGGCCACCTATCTGGAACGAAAGACCGTCCTTGATGAAGAACTGAACCGTCTGACAAGGATTAAAAGTTCCCTTGCTGCCAGCGTCATTCAATCCAAGGCCAATCATCTGAAGCAGGACAATGCAAGGGACCTGGCCGAAACAGTTGTGAACGCCGGTTCCCTAACCCCTGCGCTGGCCGAGGCGCTTATTGAAAAAGTATATGTGTATCCCGGAAATCAGGTTGAGATCATCTGGAAAACAAAAGACTTTTGCTTGGAACAGGCTTGATTATAAGCCGAAACCAAACAAAAGTCGGTTCAAGATTTTTTAGTCTGAGCTTGACATAAGGGTGACGAATATCTGCCGCTGTCAAGTGCGGACTAAGAGAATTTTAGATAATTATATCGAAAAATGGTGAGCTCTGTTGAAACGTCGCTTATCATGTAGTATTCAAATTTTAATTCTTATTTGCATTAGCCGCTTTCATGATAAAAAGGGAATGCCTTACATCGAGCAATAATTTGGCATCCATGAAACT
>Ga0129308_1001529_pt1 | contig 23723 bp, 14 predicted proteins | sample L827metagenome_FD_94440 | JGI IMG/M metagenome (GOLD analysis project Ga0129308, IMG submission 94440) | Ring-tailed lemur group fecal microbial communities from Wisconsin, USA - L827 metagenome | ecosystem: Host-associated > Mammals > Digestive system > Large intestine > Fecal | place: USA... | reverse complement strand
TTTTGGGAGCCCGTTCCAAGAATGTATGGTTTGGAGCAATCTCTGCTTCGGACCAGCTCTGCGCGGTATTATGAAAAAGGAGTGAGTCGATTGGACAAACAGAAAAAACGCGGTCCGCGCCTCAGCGCAAAGGCGGCAGAAAATCTGAGCGGCTATCTGCTGATCGCACCAAATCTGATTGGATTTTCGGTGTTCACGCTATTTGGCGTGGTCTTTTCCCTGGCAATGGCCTTCACAGATTGGAATTTGCTGAAGGGATTTGAGAATGCGAACTTTGTCGGCCTCAAGAATTTCAAGGATATGTTCAGCGATATCTATCTGCGGGCATGCCTGCGCAACAATGCAATTCTCCTGCTGACCGTTCCTGTCACGCTTTTCCTCGCCGCTGTGCTGGCGACCGTCATGAACCGCGGTATCTACGGCAAGAAAGGCGCGCGTGCCCTTTACTTCCTGCCCTATGTCACCAACATCGTCGCGGTTGCAACCGTGTGGGCCGCCCTGTTCCACAAGGGAAAAGGCCCGATCAATGCGCTTTTGCTGCTTGTCGGCGTTTCGGAGGAGGCGCTTCCCGGCTGGCTCAGCAGCAGCGCCTGGGCGCTGCCGGCCGTCATGATCGTCCTGGTCTGGATGAATATCGGCTACGACATTCTCATCTACAGCGGTGCCTTGCAGTCCATCCCCCAGGAGCTCTATGAAGCGGCGGACCTGGACGGCGCAGGCTCCGTGGCAAAGTTCTTCAAGATCACCCTGCCGCAGCTCAAGCCGACAACCTTTTTGCTGACCATCCTCGGCATCATCAGCAGCCTGCAGATGTGGGGCTTCGTCCAGATCATCACCAATGGCGGTCCCGGAACCAGTACCTACACGCTCGGACTTTACATCTACCGCTCCGCCTTCAAGACCTACCGGACCGGTTATGCCTGCGCCCTTGCCTGGCTGCTCACAGCGATCATCATGGTATTCACACTGATCCGTTCGCGGGCAGAAAAGAAATACAGCGCGGAGTAAAGGAGGTTCATCATGGCTGTAACAACAAAAAAACAGAAGATCTCCAAGCTCCTTTTGACCATTTTTATCTGGTTCTTCGGCGTTGTGATGGTCATTCCCTTTATCTGGATGGTCTCCACCTCCTTCAAGGGGATGAACGACGTCTTCACCTTTCCGATCGAGTGGATTCCGAAGTCTCCCACGCTGAGCGCCTACCAGCAGCTCTTTAAAAAGGTGCCCTATCTCACCTATTTTGGAAACTCCCTCAAGGTTTCCCTGATCGCCTGCGTTGGCACCTTCTTCTCCTGCACCATGGCCGGCTTTGCCTATGCAAAGGTGAAATTTACTGGCCGTGACCAGCTTTTTATGGTCAAGCTGATGACGACGATGCTGCCCAGCCTGGTCACAATGGTTCCCACCTATATGATCTATTCCAAGCTCGGCCTTCTGAATTCACACGCAGCCCTCTGGCTCGGCTACTTCTTCGGCGGCACCTTCGGCGTCTTCCTGATGCGCCAGGCATTTATCACGATCCCAAACTCCCTGATTGAATCCGCCCGCATCGACGGCGCCAACAACTTCCGAATCTACTGGAGCATCGCCCTCCCCAACGTAAAGTCCTCCGTGGCGACGCTGCTGTTCCTCTATTTCCTCTGGTCCTGGAACAACTATGAATCTGCCCTGCTGTACCTGTGGGACAACAAGCTCTATACGCTGCCCCTGGCCGTCAAGGTATTCTCGGACAGCGAAATGCAGAACATCCCGGCTATCATGGCGGCAAATGTCTTGATGCTGCTGCCGATCATGATCTCCTTTGTCGCCTGTCAGGACTTCTTTGTCGATTCACTGGTTAGCTCCGGCGTGAAAGGATGAGTAAATATGCAAATCTTGAAACATCAGACGATTTACCGGGATGAGCAGTATGTTGCTTTCCCCAACCTGGCCCGTCTTCAGGACGGAACCGTCATCTGCGCGTTCCGTCATGCGCTGGAGCGCCAAGCGGAATATGGTCATTACACCCACATTGACCCCACGGCCAAGGACGTCTTTATCGTCTCTCCGGACGGCGGCGAGACCTTTGACAAGGACCTGCACATCATCATCGACGATGAGATGAGCGATCAGGACCCCTGCGTCAACGTGCTCTCCGATGGCCGTATCATCGTGACCTACTTCCGCTGGGGCCTCGTCCCCGTGGGGGAGGGCGAAAAGACCTGGGGCGCTGCATTCAATAAATTCGGACGCAGCGGCCTTCATGGCAAATATGACTGCTATCCCGTTGGCGCCAGCTACAGCATCTCCGACGACAATGGCAAAACCTGGCGGCATATGCCCCCGCTGCACATGGACGGCGTTCCCTCCGGCGGCGGCGTCCGCGGCAACATCGTGGAGCTGCCGGACGGCACGCTGCTGATGCCCTTCTATGGCGCGCTCAATCTGGGCGAGCTGTCCCGCGCCGGCCTGGTCCGCTCCGTGGACCGTGGAGAAACCTGGCAGTACTACAGCACCATGGCCTTCGATCCCGAATGCAAAAAGAATTATCTGGAGGCCAACCTCTACCGCACGGAGTCCGGCCGCCTGATTGGACTTTACCGCACCCAGACCGACTACCTGGCGCCCGGCGTGAGCTTCGACGACACCTACCTCAATCTGCACATCTCCGTCTCCGACGACGACGGCAAGACCTTCGGCCCGGTGCAGGAGATCCAGAACTGCTGGGGTTCCAGCCCCTTCCATCCCCTGCGCCTGCAGAGCGGCAAGGTCCTCCTGACCTATGGCTACCGGCGTTCGCCCTTCGGCATCCGCGCCCGCCTCTGTAACAGCGAGCTGACCGATATCTCCGAGGCCGAAGAGCTGGTTCTGCGCGACGACGCCCCCAACGGCGACCTCGGCTATCCGAATGCCATCCAGTTGGACGATGGCAAAATCCTCGTCTCATACTACATCTCCGCACAGGATGGAATTCGCACCATCGACGTCACCACGCTTCAGGAATAAAAAAGGGAGGACTCAGTCCTCCCTTACGCATAAGTGTGTTTCGTGAATAATCCGTGTTTCCAGGATTGGATTGACGAGCGCCGTCATCAGCAGAACCGGAATCACCGGCACAATGGTCAGAAGCAGCACGACCGTAAAGGGCCATAGCGCAATAATCAGCGCGGCGGACAGGAGCGGAATCAGCAGCAAAAGCAGATTGCGCCAAGTCTCCAGCGCCGTCAGCAGGACGGCATTGCGCAGCGCCTGGAGGGGCGACAGCTTCAAAATTGCGAGCTGCGGATAGAGCCAGCCGCACACCAGCAGCGAGAAAACGGACAGCAGTCCGGCCAGCGCATAAGCGGCCCATCCGCCGATCAGGCCGCCGAGAAACCATCCGGCCACCGGCAGGCAGACCAGCAGCAGCGTAATTCCCAGTCTCGGCAGGAACGCCGTGCGGAACTCCTTTAAAAAGGTGGAGAAGACGTCCCCATAGCCCTTTCGGAAGTATTGCTGCACCACCGCGTGCAGCCCGCAGAGCGCCGCCGGGATTGTCACAATGGGGATGCAGAAGAGAACGCACAGAAAATTGGCCCACAGCAGCCGAAAAAAATGGTTTGTCAATACATACCAAAGGCGTCCCGCAGCACTGCCGGATTCCGGAACGGCGTTTTCCTCCGGTGTTACCTGATCTTTGTCCTGAAACAACATAATTCCTCCAAATATTTGATTCTTTTTTCATTATATTCCGATTTCGCCCGGTAAACAAGACTGAATATACCAAAAAATCAAAATCCGATTTTATAACTGGAGGTATACATATGGCATTTGACCTTACACCGCTGGAGCAGAAAGCTCTGGCTCATATGGATGAACAGAAAGATGCCTTATTTGCGCTTCTCTGCAAACTGATTCAGTTTGATTCTCAAAGTTTCGGCAGCGAGGGCAGAGAGCAGGAATGCGCGAAGTTCGTGGAACAGCTCTACCGCGAAGCCGGTCTGGAGACGGAGCTCTACTGCCCTGACCACGTGCCCGGCGTCATGGAGCATCCGCTCTACTGGCCCGGCCATCAGACGGACCGCCGGCCCAATGTCACCGGCGTTCGCCGCGGCGCCGACGACAGCGCGCGCGTCATGCTGGCGGCCCACACGGACACCGTGCCCGCCGGTGATCTCTCCCTCTGGGCGCACAGCCCCTTTGAAGGCGTCATGGAAAACGGACGGATTGTCGGTCTCGGCGCCTGCGACGACAAGTTTGGCATTGCCAGCTCCTATTGGGCGCTCAAGGTTTTGGATGATCTCGGCATCCGCCTGAATAAAAGCGTCATACTGACCGCCTACTGCGATGAAGAATTTGGCGGCGGCAACGGCGCGCTGGCTGCAAGCCTGAAATATCCCTGCGAAACGCTCGTGAATCTGGACGCCGGAAACTACGAGATGTGGGCCACGGCCCTCGGCGGCGGCTGCTACCGGCTGAAACTGCATCTGAACCACACCAGCGACGACTTCATGGCCGTCTACCGCGTGCTGGCTGCGGTTATGGAAGAGCTGGACCAGTTCGGCGCCCGGCTGCGCCAGGAGATGGACGCCAACCCCTTCTACCACGGAACCGCCATCGCCGGCTCTGCCTTCCGCGTCGGCAGCGTCGGCTGCACCGGCGAAAGCCATCAGGACGCCGAGGTCGGCTTTGTCATCTACACCAGCCGCCAGCGGGAGGACATCGATCAGGAATTGCAGGCAATTCTTGACCGCCTGGCTCCGCTTATGGAGGCCGCAGATGTGGTTACGGACGGTTTCCAGCATACAACCCGCTACTTCCAATACGGCGAGGCGGACCAGACGCATCCGGCCTTCCGGGCGATGCATCGCAGCGCGGAAGATGCCGCCGGGCATCCCGTTGCGGTCAAGGGCTCCTGCCTGACCGATTTGTCCGTCTTCCTCGGCGCAAGCAACTGCGATTGCTGCTTTAACTTCGGCATTCTGCGGGACTTCTCTCTTCCCGGCGGCGCCCATCAGCCCAATGAATATGTCGACTGTTCAGAATTTTTGACGTACACCAAAGCGCTGATTCTGTTTTTGATGCGCTATTGCGGTGTTCAATCGTAATTTTTTATCCATCCTGCGGCACAGCCGCTTGAATAAGAAAGGAAAGATCATTATAATGACAGGCAGAGAAAGATTGTTGTGCGCACTGCACCATCAGGAGCCGGATATGGTTCCGATCTTTGAATGTAATTACAGCAGGCCCTTGTTCCAGGAGGTTCTGGGATATGTTCCGGAAACCTTTGACCCGGTCAACGTGTTTACCTGCAGCGCCAAAATCGGATACGACTTTGCATTCATTCCCATCCCTGGCATCTGCGGCTTCCGCCCGAAGGGGATTACAACGGAGGTCTACACAGACGAATGGGGCATCACCTATAAAATCACGCCGCAAACCTGGCCCATCGACGCCGGCATCAAGCCGCCCTGCTCCAGCGCAGAGGACTGGAACGACTATGTCATGCCGGATCCTGACGCGGATTTCCGCTATGAGGATCTGGCCAAGGTCATGGAGATGTCCCGTGAAAACGGCATGGGCGTCGTCGGCAACATCCGCGGGCCCTATTCCGCTGCCTGGCCGCTGTTCGGCATGGAAGAGTTCTCCGTCATGTTCTATGAGGACCCGGACGTTGTGGAAGAAGCGCTGACCGCCACTGCGGACTTCGCCATCGCCTGCATGCGCCGTATGGCGAGAATGGGCGTCGACGCCGTCCTGTTCTCTGACGACTACGGCTCTTCGATCCAGCCGCTCATGTCCCCTGCCCTCTTCCGTCAGTTTATTCTCCCTCAGCTTCAGCGTATCCGCAAGGCCTGCGACGAGGAAAACTGCATCATGCTGCTCCATTGCGACGGCCATATCACCCAGCTAATGCCCGACATCGCCGCCTCCGGAATTGACGGCCTGCATCCCATCGAACGGGCTTCCGGCATGGACCTCGGTCAGGTCAAGGCCGAATATGGCAAGCAGATGTGCCTCTTTGGCAACGTGGACAACAAGCACACCCTCACGAAGGGAACCCCCAAGGACGTGGAGGAAGCCGTCAAGGAGTGTATTCGGACCGCTGCTCCCGGCGGCGGCTACTGCCTCAGCTCCGACCACAGTGTCCATGACGACATTCCCAACGAAAATGTCTTCGCTCTCTATGAAGCCGGCCGCCGCTACGGCCGCTATCCCATCTCGATTTGAGGCAGAGAAGCTATGGAATATCAACATCTGCCCTACGAGGCATTGAAGCAGTATTGCGAGGCCGTCTTTCAGGGCTACGGCTTCTCCAGGGAGGAGAGCCGGCAAATCACAGACGTGCTGCTGGACGCCGACCTCTCGGGCATTGAGTCCCACGGCGTACAGCGGCTGATCCGCTACCACAAGGAGATCACCGGCGGCATGGTGAAGCTCGACGCCGTACCGGAAGTGGTATGGGAAACCGCCCTCTCCGCTGTCATGGAAGGAAATGACGCCATGGGCCAGCTATTGGGGGTTCAGGCCATGGAGCTGGCCATAAAAAAGGCCAGACAGCACGGCATCGGCATGGTCTCGGTCCGGAATTCCAACCACTTCGGGATCGCCGGCTACTATGCCAAGATGGCAGCCAGAGACGGCCTGATCGGAATCTGCATGACCAACAGCGAGGCCATTATGGTGCCGACCTTTGGCCGTCAGGCCATGCTTGGCACCAATCCCATCGCCTTTGCAATGCCGGCAGAGCCGGTTCCCTTTGTGTTTGACGCTGCCACGACCGTGGTTCCCCGCGGCAAGCTGGAGGTCTATGCCAAGCGCGGCAACACCATCCCCGACGGCTGGGCGTTGGACGAAACCGGCCACCCCTGCTCGGACTCCAGCCGCGTGCTGAAAAATATCATCGAAAAGACCGGCGGCGGCATTCTCCCCTTGGGAGGAGCCGGCGAGGCGACCTCCGGCTATAAAGGCTACGGCTTTGCCATGCTTTGCGAAATCTGCACCGCGATATTCTCCGGCGGGACCACCTCCAATTACATCTACAAGACGCCGGGCCGCTCCAATATTGCCCAGTTCTACATGGCTGTCGATCACAGCATGTTCGGAGACAAGGGCGAAATTGAGGCACGCCTCTCAACGCTGATGCAGGAAATCCGCGACTCCGGTAAGGCCGAGGGCTGCGAACGGATCTATACCCATGGCGAAAAGGAGCTGCTCTCCAAAGCCCGCGTTCTGGAGGAGGGCGTTCCGGTCAATGAAAAGACCTATGAGGAAATGAAGATGATTGGGCAGTATACCGGCGCGCTGTCCGTACTGCCCACACCGACAGAAGGGGGATTCAAATGATTATCATCGGAGAAAAAATCAATGGTTCCATACCTGCCGTGGCAGCGGCAATCGCAAATCGGGACGCCGAATTTATCCGTCAGCGGGCAAAGGCTCAGGCTGCGGCCGGCGCCACCTTCATCGACTGCTGTGCGTCTGTTCCGGAGGCCCAGGAGGTGGAAACGCTGCACTGGATGATCGATTGCATTCAGGACGTCACCGACCTGCCCATTTCCATCGACAGCCCCAGCGCCGAAGTGCTGGCCCAGGTCTATGCATTCTGCAAGCGCCCCGGCCTCTTTAACTCTGTCTCCGGCGAGGGAAACAAGATCGATGTGATCTTCCCAATCATGCGGGACAATCCCGGCTGGCAGGCCATCGCCCTGCTCAGCGACGACTCCGGCATTCCCAAGAACGCCGCGGACCGTCTGAACGTCTTCACCAAAATCATGGCGAAGGCCAAGGAATACGGCATTTCTCCCAGCCGTCTGCACATTGACCCGCTGGTGGAAATGCTCTGCACCTCGGAAAACGGAATTGAAACCAACACGGAGGTCATTTCCTCTGTCCGCGAGCAATATCCCTCGATTCACATCACGGCCGCAGTCAGCAACATCTCCTTCAACCTGCCGGTCCGGAAGATGATCAACCTGGGGTTTGTCGTCCTGGCGATGAACGCCGGCCTGGACAGCGCCATTCTGGATCCCACCAACCGGGATATGATGGGCCTGATCTATGCAACGGAAGCACTGCTGGGCTTGGACGACTATTGCATGGAATACATCGGTGCTTACCGGGCGGGGATTTTTGGCCCGGTCAAACAGTCTTAAACAAAAATCGATGGGGGAAACAAATTATGAGTAGCATTCAAAACGTATATGAGCTTGTCCTGAACGGCAAGGCCAAGCTGATTGCCGCCGCCGTACAGGCCGCCCTGGACGAAGGTAACGAGGCCGGCGCTGTCCTGAACACCATGATCGACGCCATGGGGGTTGTTGGCGAACGATTCAAAAACAATGAGATCTTTGTTCCGGAGATGCTGATCGCCGCCCGCGCCATGAAGAAGGGCGTGGAGGTGCTGAAGCCGCATCTCGCCTCCGGCGAGGCCGGAGCCAATGGAAAGGTGATTATCGGCACCGTGGCCGGAGACCTGCACGACATCGGAAAAAATCTTGTGGCGATGATGATCGAATCCGCCGGCTTCGAAGTCCTCGATCTGGGCGTCGATGTGCCAAAGCAGCGCTTCGTAGAGGCCTACCAGGCCAATCCGGATACCAAGATCATTGCGCTCAGCGCACTTTTGACCACCACCATGCCCTCGCTGGAGGAGACCGTTCACCTGCTGAATAATCAGCCGTTCCGCTCCAACATCAAGGTGATGGTGGGCGGCGCTCCGATCACGCAGGAGTTTGCGGACGCCATCGGCGCCGACGCCTATACGCCTGACGCGGCCTCCGCGGCAGAAAAGGCCAAAGAGCTGACCGCCTGATTGTCTCTAATCGCGTAAATTTTTAGGAGCAGCGAGGTGCGCCGGATGGTCAGTGTCACATTTTTGGAAATTGGAAAAACCGTCCAGGTTGAAGCCGGTTCCACACTGCTTGCCGCGGAAATTGCCGCCGGACTCAGCCCGGACGCGCCCTGCGGCGGTCACGGCCGCTGCGGCAAGTGCCGTGTATTGGTAGATGGCACAGCACGCCTCGCCTGCCAGACAGCCGTCACAAACGATGTCGCCGTTTCCCTGCCCAGGAACACGGCCACAGACATCTGCATAGACGCCAAAGTCAGCGCCGTCTCTCCCGACGGCGCTGATCCCTATGTGCTGGCCTTCGACATCGGGACAACCACAGTGGTCTGCTATTTACTGGACGGCCACAATGGGACGCTTCTGGCCCAGGCGGGCATGGAAAACCCGCAGCGCGCCTATGGGGCCGATGTGATTTCGCGCATTCAATACGTCATGGAGACCGGCTCCACCGCGCTGCGGGGCGAAATTCTTCATGCGCTCGCGCATCTGGCCAGAGTCACGGCTGTACAGGCCGGAATCAAGCCGGATACCATCACCCTGGCGTCCATCGTGGGAAACACGGCCATGCACCACCTTCTGCTGGGCCTCGATCCGAGGCCGTTGACGGTGCCGCCCTACATGCCTGCGCAATCCTGTGCACTGGACCTTCCTTCCCGGGGCCTTCTTCCCATCGCAGAAAACGGCACTGTTCGAATCTTACCCAATATTGCCGGCTTTGTCGGCGGAGACACAGTCGCCTGCATGGCCGCAACAGAATTTGACAAGCTCGAAGCGATCACGCTGCTCCTCGACATTGGCACCAACGGGGAGATGGTCCTCGGCACCCGCCGCCGCCGAATCGCCTGCTCTGCCGCCGCCGGCCCTGCCTTTGAGGGCGCTGCAATCTCCTGCGGCATGCGCAGCGAAGCCGGCGCCATAGATCGCGTATGGCTCGAAGGGGACGCCGTTCAGTTCCACGCCATCGGCGATTGCATCCCAAGAGGACTCTGCGGCTCTGGGCTTTTGGATCTGGTCTCGGTTCTTCTGGAATGCGGCGTGTTGGACGAGAGCGGACGGCTTCTCTGTGGGTCAGGCTATCGGCTTCCAGGAACAGAGGTCGTTTTGACGCAGCGGGATGTCCGCGAGGTCCAGTTGGCAAAGGCCGCCATTCGCACAGGCATTGAACTGATGGCGCAAACATTGGGAATCGCAATCCCGCAAATCACATCCGTGCTGCTGGCAGGTGCCTTTGGCAGCAGGCTGAGCCCAGGCTCCGCCTGCAAAATCGGCATGATTCCACCCTGCCTCTGTGATCGGATTCAGCCAATTGGAAACGCCGCCGGCACCGGCGCCATTCGCTGTGCGCTTTCCGGGGCGGAATTTGCCCGCAGCAGCGTGTTGGCAGAGGAGACGGAGTTTCTGGAGCTGGCTTCTCTTCCCCAATTCCAGGACGCCTTTGTGGATGCCCTGCTGTTTTCGGAGGACGAATAAATGGAATCATTCGAAGCGCTTCATGCTCTGGGGCATACATTGGGATTCAGCCACGTTGCGCCCCTTGCTCCGGCAACCATGGCACCAACCCAGGAGGTCCGGCAGATGTGCGAGGCAAATAGCTGCGGGCAATACGGCAAGCGCTGGAGCTGTCCGCCAGGCTGCGGCACGCTGGAGGATTGCCGGCGGCAGATTGCAGCGCGGTCTCAGGGAATTCTGGTGCAGACCGTCGGCACACTGGAGGATGAATTTGACATGGACGGCATGCTGGCGGTGGAAGCGCGGCACAAAGCCCAGTTTCTGCAGATGCTGGAGGCGCTCCGCGCACAATTTCGGGATGTCCTGGGCCTCGGAGCCGGATGCTGTATGCGATGCGCTGTCTGCACCTATCCGGATGCCCCCTGCCGGTTTCCCCAGCAGAGAATCGCGTCGCTGGAGGCATATGGAATTCTGGTATCGCAGCTCTGCCGCGACAACGGCCTCGCCTATTACTACGGCCGCTGTTCCATTGCCTATACAAGCTGCTATCTCTTTAATCCGAAAGAAAACCCCGCTGAAGCCTGAAACTTCAGCGGGTTCCTTTTATTTCTGTTCAGCCAGCTTGTCGAGCTTCCGGTTCCGGAAATAGACAACCAGATTGGCCGTGAGCATCAGCAGATTGATGATGTAGATTGTCATCAAATACCAGGTGGGATTTGTCAGTTCCGGCGTAAAGAGCTTAATCAGCTTCGCCGCAACGCCGGCCACATATCCAGACCAAATCAAAAGCAAAAACGACAGGCTCATATTCTTGGCGCTGCGCATTTTTACGTTTTTAATCAAATTGATGGGCCAGGAGAAGCCAAAGCAGACCAACATGATCGTCTCCAGAATCTCCGCCAGCTCCGTGTACATTACAGTCATTTTTATCTTCCTTTCTTTCACTTTCCCACTAAACTGGCCTCCATATCGCCCTTCCGGCGTCTGCCAGCCTGTATAACTATACATCAAATCGGTCATAAACGCAACCAATCTTTCACTTTGTTTTTATCATGATCGTGATAAAAATTCTCAGGCACGGCTTCCCGTGCCTGAGAATCACGATTGCCCCGTTTTTATAGAGCCAGACGTTAATTTAAGATTCGGGCGGCAGATTCCTCTGAGAATTGGCGGCTGTAGAGATCATGATAATAGCCATGCCTGCGCAGCAGCTCCTCGTGTTTTCCCTGCTCCACAATTTTTCCATCGCGGACCACAAGGATCAGGTCGGCCTTTCGGATTGTGGAGAGGCGATGGGCAATCAGGAAGGACGTGCGGTCCTGCAGGAGATGGTCGATGGCCTGCTGAATCAACTGCTCGGTCTGGGTGTCGATGGAGGAGGTCGCCTCATCCAGCACAAAGATTCGCGGATCGGCCAGGACGGCCCTGGCAAAGGAAATGAGCTGCTTCTCACCGGTAGAGAGCCGGTCGCCGCCTTCACCGACGTCGCTCTCCCAGCCCTTCTCCAGCTTTGCCACAACCGTGTCGGCCGACACGGCTCTGGCCGCCGCCTCGACCTCCTCGTCGGTAGCGTCGAGCCGGCCATATCGGATATTTTCCCGAACCGTACCGGAGAAGAGATGCGGGCTTTGGAGCACATAGCCGATGTTGGAATGGAGCCAGAGCTGGCTGCGCTCGCGGTAATCCACGCCGTCGATGAGAATCTGTCCCTCCACCGGCTCAAAAAACCGGCAGGCCAGATTGACCAGCGTGCTCTTTCCCGCCCCGGTTTCACCGACGATCGCAACCGTCGTCCCTTGCGGAATGTGGAGCGAGAAGTGCTCCAGCACATTTTCTCCGCCGTCGGGATAGCGGAAGGTGACGTCCCGGAACTCGATCTCGCCGCGGAGCGGCTCCCAGTTTTCGGTCTTTGGGTGGAATGCGTCGCCATAGCGCGCCTCGACCTCCGGGGAATCCTTGACCTGCGGCTCCTTATCCAGCAGGTCTGTGACCCGCTCAATGGACGCCTGCAGGGAAATAAATTCCGCGATATTGGCGGCCGTCATTTGAATCGGCTCGAAAATGCCGACCGCATAGGTCGTAAAGGCGGAGAGCGTCGCCAGCCCCAGAAGGTTATCCATCACCATATGACCGCCGCGCAGCAGCACAATGGCCACGGCCATGGTGCTGACAAAGAGCACCAACGGAATATATACCGCGTTGAGGCGGGCCGCCCGGATGCCGGCGTCGTGCATGGATTTGGTCAGCTTTTGGAAGTCCTCGCTGCGGCGGTCCTCTGTCGCCAGCGTCTTCGTGGTCTTAGCTCCGGTGATCCCCTCATTGAAGGCTCCCGTAATTCGAGAGTTCAGCTTGCGGACCTTCCGGTTCCAGTGAAGAATCCGATTCTGGAAATAGCCGGTAAGGATTGCCATCACCGGAACGATCAGGATGATAATCAGCGCCAGGCGCCAGTTGAGCGCCAGCATCGCTGCAAAACTTCCCAGGACGTAGAACATAGCCCAGAGAATATCGGTGAAATTCCAGGCGATCATGCCGGCGATGCGGTTGGTATCGCTCATCACGCGGGTCAGGAGGTAGCCCACCGGCGTCACATTATAAAAGGAGAAGGACAGCGTTTGCAGATGGTGGAACAGCTTCCGCCGCATATCGCGTCCGAGGTTCATCTCGATCTCCATGGAGTTCCGGGAAAAGGCTACCACAGAGAGCGCCTGCAGCAAAATTACCAGAAAATAGCAAACCGCATAGGGCACAATGCCCTGAAGGGATTTGGTCTCAATATAGTGGGCAATGGCATAGCGCTGAAACAGCGGCAGCACCACATCCACCAGAGCACAGACGCCGTTAAAAACCAGCATTCCCACAAAGGCCAGTTTATAGAGCTTCAAAAACGGGCTGAGCCGCTTCCAGATTTTCCAATCGAAGGATTTTGTATATTCCTGTTCGTCAAATGCCGCCATCAAGCCTCGCCTCCTTCCATTACCAGCATGCGGTCATCGCTGCGCATTTGAATGTCGTAAATATCCCGGTAGAGACCCGGCCGGGCAATCAGCTCCTGATGGGTCCCCAGGTCGGCAACCCTTCCGTCCTCCAGCACCAGGATCTGGTCCGCCTGCATCAGCGTGGTCACGCGATGCGAGATCAGAATCACGGTGGCGCTCTCCAGCGTCTCCCGCAGGGCGGCACGAATCTTCGTGTCCGTCTCCGCATCGACAGCCGAAAGGGAGTCGTCGAAGACCAGAATCGGCGCCTCCTGCATCAGCATCCGGGCGATGGCCACGCGCTGCTTCTGGCCGCCCGAGAGGGTCACGCCCCGCTCTCCAACCACCGTCTCATAGCCCTCCGGGAAGGACGAAATTGCCTCGTCCACGCAGGCTATGGCAGCGGCCCGCCGCATCTTCTCCTCCGGCGCCTCCGGGCAGGTGGTCCGGATATTTTCCCCGATGGTCTCAGAAAACAGGAACGGCTCCTGGAGCACCAGTCCGATGCTGCGGCGAAGCAAATCCCGCTGCATCTTTCGGATATCGACGCCGCCAATTGTAATTCTCCCCTGCCCTTCCGGCACGTCATACAGCCGGTCCAGCAGATGGACCAACGTGCTCTTGCCGGAGCCTGTGCCGCCCAAGATGGCGAAGGTCTCTCCCTGCCGGATGGTAAAGGACACATCCCGCAGGACCGGCTGGCCCTCATAGGCAAAGCTGACATGGTCGAAGACAATATCGCCGGCTGCGACAGGCAAGGCGTCGGGGCTGTCCTGCTCCTCCTCCGCCTGGAGAATATAGCCGACCCGGTCCATGGAGACGCCGGCCTTGCTCATGTCCGAGAGAACGCGGCCAAGGGAGCGGACCGGCCATGCCATCGACTCATTGTAGGACACAAATACCAGAAAGTCGCCAAGCGTCATACGTCCATAGACGGCTTCGACCGTACCGACCAGAATAATGACCATCACCTGCAGGCAGGTGAGCAGCGTGCCGGAGGCCCAATAGACCGACATCAGCCGGCCGAGCTTGATCCAGAGCTGGGAGAAGCGCTCGTTCTTTCGGTTGAACTTTTCCTCCTCATAGCGCTCCCGGCCGAAAGCCCGGACAACCCGGACGCCGGTCAGATTCTCCTGCGCGCAGGTCGTCAGATCGCCCTCCGCCTCGTCGGCTGCCTGGAACCGGTTGGAAATCTTCCGGTAAAACACGCCGGAGGACAGTCCCACAATCGGAACAAACAGCAGCGCAATCACGGCCAGCCGCGTATTCATGGAAAACATGATGGCGAGATAGAGCACAATCAGGAACACCGTCCGAACGACCTCCACCAATTGGTTGCAGACAAAGTTGCGGATGATGTCCACATCGGAGGTGCAGCGCTGAATGATGTCTCCAGTCGGATTGGCCTTATGCCACGCAAAGGTCAAATGCAGGATATGCCGGTAGAGATCGTCGCGGATGGCCTTGACATAGTGTTCTGAGCCCTTGGAGAGCTGCGTGCGCTGGCCATAACTGCAAAAGCCCCGCAATGCCGCGACAATCATGACCGCGACTGCCGCCGCCGTTAAGGCTTGCAGCGGCCTTTGGGAGAGCTGCTCCCACCCCACCAGCCTTTGTACAAGGGCCGGCAGCGCCGGCGCCTCCTCTCCGAGAATGGAGTCCACCGTCAGCCGGATGATCTGGGGCGTGACTGCGCCAAACACCATCGCCAGGCAGGCGCAGAGAAGCGCCGCCGCGAAGTGGCCCCAACAATTCCGAAGATAACGAAAAATCAGGCGGACTTTTTCCTTCCCGGAAAGTTTAAAATTTGATTCCATACAGAAAAACATCTCCTCTCTGGGCGCAAAAAAGCGCCCTCTGAAGCTTCAGAGGACGCAGACCGACACAATATACCCTCTCTAGGCAAGGGCTTTCGTGCACAGCGAGTGCTCTAAAGCAGCGGCAATATAGGCAATAACTTTCATCTTGGTCATACTGTGCACATCCTTTCTTCCTTGATTTGGTATTTCACCACGGCTAGTATACAGTCTACTCTGGCTTTTGTCAAGCCTCGGATCGCTGCAGATCTGCAAAAAAGAATCTTTGGTTCGCAATTTTCACAGGCGTCTGGCAGAGCACAAGCCAAAAGGGCAGTTGTCCGGACAATGCCGGGAATTTCTTTGGCTGTTCAACAGTGTGCTTCTCTATCTGCAGGAATTTGAATCCATGGATCACCTCAGCCAGGAGCTCTTTGAATATCTCAAAAGCAAAAGGGCCTGCCGCCTGCTCTTCGCAGGCAGCAGGCTCCCGACTGCTTAAACAATCTAATTTCCGATGCTGTCCAACGGTTTGGGCCGTTTCGGAATTTGCAGCGGCCCCGTTATTTGGCTTTGCTTTTTGAATCGTCCTTCGTCAGAAGCACGGCTGTGATTGCAGCCACGCAGGGCACCGCCAAAATGATACCCAAGCTACCTGCGATCCCACGAATCAGCTCCACAGTGACAAAATCTGTGTTGATAAGCTGTGTGAAAGACACCTGATAGGAATAGATCAACACCATCATGTTGAAGGACGAACCGGCAATGGCAAGCACCAGCGTGTTTGCCATTGTGCCTGTAGCGTCCCTGCCCACGCGCATGCCGGAGCGAAACAGTTCTTTTCTGGAGATATCCGCTCGCTTTCGCTTCAGCTCATCCATTGCCGAGGCGACGCTCATCGCGATATCCATCACCGCCCCCAGCGCCGTCAGCAGGACGCTGCTCAGGAACAGGCCCTTCATTTGCAGGCCGTGCTCCGCTTGCACCAGAATCAGGGCCTCCGCTTCATCCATCTGGTACGCCGTGATATGTACCACCTGGATAGCCGCCGCACCCAACAATGCAGCAAAGCAGACGCCACAGATACAGCCAAGCGCGCCGCCGATAGTTTTTGGCTGCCAGCCGCCCAGCAGATAAAAGGAAACTGCGCTTGTGACTGCCACCAGGCCGATCGTCATTGGAACTGAGGGATATCCCCGCAGCGTCAGCGGAACCAGCAGATACACAATGCTCACAAAGGCGAATACAAGCCCCAGAAACGCCCGCAGCCCCTGTAAGCCCCCCAGGAGGACCAGCGCCACCGCAAAAATGATCACAAAATGGATCAGCCACGGCGTTCGGTTATAGTTGTAGATGGACACCTGATACTTGCCTGTGTCTGTGGTGTCGATCCGTACCGTGACCGTGTCTCCCTCTCCCACGTCCACATTGTACATGGCACTGAGGTAATTGGTCACGACCACAGTATCCCCGGCATAGCGGCCCGTCAGAAGCTTTAATTCCAGCTCCGTGCTGCCCACCGGAAAGCCCTCGATACGGTCGTCCGCCACCGTATTATCTGCCAGCACTGCGGTTACCCGGGCCGTTTCATACTCAATTCCCGTAGATTCCGTGATGGTATACCCATTCCATCCACTGTTTGCCGCGACCAAAGCCGCAGCAAACAGTGTCAGGAATAGGATAATTACCGTCAGGCGAATCACGGTTTGCTTTGTCAAACGCTTTTTCAAACCAGACTTCTTTCTAGCCCTTCAGGAACGCCTCATTTGTTCTTCTGCCGCTTTCTGGTCACAAGCAGGACCATCACGGCCGCTGCCGCACACACCAGAAGCACAATCCAGAGGATCAGATTGCTGTTGTCTCCGGTCTTGACCGTGCTGCTGCCGGGTTTGGTAGTTCCATTGTTCTGATTGCCATTGCCGCCGGGTTTTCCTGTCTCACCAGGTTTTTCTGTTTCACCGGGTTTTTCTGTTTCACCGGAACCGTTCACCACAGTGAGCGTTGTCTCCACGCTGTAGACTGTGCCATTCTCCGCCTTGAAGTTCAGCGTGATGGTATGCTTGCCTGCGGACAAAGTATCCAGATACTTGCTTATGAAGGTCACGGCAAAACCGGAACCGTTCTCTGTCGTGGTATAGTTAGCGGCATCCACAGTCTTGCCATCCAGTTGGATATCCGTTAATTTGTCCATTGAGCCGTTACAAAGGACTGTCGCGCCCTTGCCGCTGCCGATCACATAGCTCGTGGCCGTAGCCGTCACATCGGCACCGGGTACCACGGGCACATCACTGTCGTCCGCGACTGCAATTGTGGCCTCAACCGTGTAAGAGCTGCCGCTGATCGTGTAGCGCAGCGCCACAGTATGCTGGTCAACAGTGAGCTGATCCAGATAGTCAGCCTCGAAGGTCAGGAGCGTTACACCACTGGTTTCGGACAACGTGTACTCCGTCACCGTCTGACCGTCCACAGTAAATCCATCGAGATAGCCCGGGTCGCTGTTGACTACAACGGTCGCCGTCGCCCCGGAACCGATCACATAAGATGCACCGGAAGCGGTCAGAATTTCGTCGCAATTTCTCACACGGAGCACCGGAACCGACACGTCAGAACTTCCCTCCGGATGCATATAGAGCAAGCCCACAGCGCTGACGGTATCGCCCGCCGTAATATACTCTGCCAAAGTATTAGCGCCCGTCGCCGCAGAGAGAATATATCCATCGATAAATACCTTAGCCTCGCCGCCATCTTCACCTACAACGATAAACTGAGCCAGCGTGCCGTCGGAATTATACAGGACAGAGCCATCCTTCACAGTGCCCTGAACCTGAATCAGCTTACCGCCATTGTTCTCATAATCCATGGCAGCCGCGCAGGACATCAACTCGGGATCCCAGATATGCGCATCCTCATCCAGAATCTTGTAGGACATGACCTGGATTTCCTTGTCGCCCTGATAGGCATCCACATAGCCTACGACTTCCATTGGTGTGCCGATGGTGATTACGCCATCCTCACCGATGGGGAACACGGTGATGCCGCCGGTCTCATCCTGGAGATACATGGCGTCGAAAAAGGCGTTGCCGTCAATTCGACCCGCAGTGGCATAGCCACGGATGCGGAAGACCTCGCCCATGTTGCCGGCGCGAACCTCGGTGACAGTGCTGAGCGGCAACTCAACGGTGACTGCGCCAAGGATGTTTTCCGCGATGGTGCGGTTGGCATAGGGCAAATCCCAAATGTTATCCATTTCGGCCGCAACCTCGAAGTCGGAGAGGAACACGCCGCCAGCCGCAAAGATGGTACCGCCATAAGCAGTGTCCTCGCTTGCCAGGAAGACGACCTCGCCTCTGGGCGTCACGATGTTGTAGCCATAGCTATCATCGGTTTCAATTTCGTCGGTGTTGCCGACGCCGTCCTTATCGCTGTCGACGGAGTATGTGGTATCAAAACCTCTGACCAGCCAGGTGCCGCTGCCGGGATTGACAGAGCAGCCGGAGTACTGGCTATAGGTCTGACCATCCACGATACCGGCAGTCCATTCAGAATCAGTGTTGAAAACCGAGGGGTACAGCCGATAGAACTGGCCGCCATTGTTGACAGGATCATAGACCTCATCGTCGTTGATGCGCATGGTGGAGCCAATTGCCTCGAGCAGCTTGTTGATCTGCGTGCTGGCATGGCCGTCTGCACCGTAGACCGCATTTCTATCCTGATAGTCCGCCAGACCGCAGACCACAACGCTGCCGCCCGCCTTCACGTAGTCTGCAACCAGAGCAATGAAGGAGTCCTCAAAGTTGCTGGCCGTATAGTCGCCTGCATTGGCGGTGCCACTCTTTCTGGCCGGAGCTGAAATGACCAACAGGGAGCAATCCTCCAGTGTCCCGGCGGTGATCTCATCGGTCACGACAGTAACCTCAACGGATTTGCCCGCCGCAATCTTCGTAAAATTACTCATATTGCCGCCGTAATAGCCGGTGACATAGTCGTTATAGTGGGTACCGTCAATGATAACCTTTGTCACCATATTCGGGGAGACATAGTCCAGCTGGAGCACTTCCTGATAGACCTTAGTCACGCCGTTCAGCGTGCCTGTGACGGTGGCATAGATATTGGTTGCGCCAAGTCCGCTGTGTGTATAGTCAAAGGTATAGGAAGCGGTATCCATAGAGCCGACTTTCGTCAGGTTGGTCAGATCCGCGGTGTGGATGGTCTCGCCGTCGACGGTGAAGACAATGCTCTCAATCTCGAATGCGTTCTTCTCGTTGTTATAGAGGTCCAGCTTCAGATTCAGCGGCTGATTCTGTACAGCCAGAGGCGCATCCGTGGTGAAACCGGAGATGCCGAGCGCTTCGACCTCGCCAACCCAGACAGGGGCAGTGACAGCGATGTCGCCGTCGGTCTCGGTGACCTTAATGTAATAGTAGGAGTAGTCAGCACCCACAGTGAAGGTAACAGTATCCTCATTGCCGCTGACCATCTGGGAGGCCAGGCTGTAGCCGCCATTGACGATGACTTCAACCTTGCCGATGGCACTGTCGGTGGGGTCGGACAGCCTGACGGACAGAGTGACGGTGTCGTCCACATCGCCCTTGGATAGAATCGTACCCATCGTATAACCGTTCAGGGTATAGTAGATAGAGAGGTCGTTGTCCTCGGTGGCATAGATGCGGTAGTTCCGCATGGCGTCGTAGATATCCGCCTCGGTCAGGCTGTCGGCCAAGACCACGCTTCTCGCGGTGTTGGCATCGCCCCAGAGGCCCTTGTGATTATCCTGATTGTTGGTCGGGGCCACATGCCAACCCTTATCCAAGGCACGGGTATAATATTCATAGGAGGGGAAATAGCCGGAGGAGCCGATGGCACCCTCGCCATTGCCCACCTCAATCAGAGTGATCAGCTGATCAATCTCTGCGTCATAGTAGGCAAAGTCGCTGAAATCGCCAAAGGTAGTACCGGGATGATTGAACTGGCTGATGGAGTCAGTCTGCGTTTTCAGTGCCGCATAGTAGTTCTGCAGCGCCGTGGCATAGGCGCTGTACTCCGTCTGGGTACGGCTCTGGAAGCCGGGCGTATTATAGGTGTTGATATGGCCCAAGCCATTGGACCAAGTCATCTCAAAGCCGAAAATACCGACGAAGTTATCCGTAGTATACTGCTTTGCCAGTGCATGGCCCTCCACCCATTCCTCACTCATAGAGCCGTCGGATATGCTGGCGTTGCCGGCATTGTCAAAAGAGTTGGAGTGGTCAGTGACAGCCAGGAAGTCCAGATTCTCAACATTCGTCGCGTGCGCATAGGCATCGTTGGCCGTGCCGGCGCCGTCGGAGTAGCTGGTGTGCGAATGGAGCTGGCCGAAGTAGATATTGTAGGCCTCCTGGGAACGCTCTGTGAAGACGCGGGTGACAATCGCGCTGTCCTTAAAGCCTTCCTTTACGGCATAAGCCTTGATGGTCTTCTTCTCAAAGCCCTTCTCCAGCAGGATCGGCATCGCCTCGGGATCATATACCTCGTAGACATCGTTACCGTCGTTGTCTGCTCCCATACTGTAGTAAATCGTCGCGCCCTCGGTCGCTGTGCTCAACGTCACCTCGACTGGCTCACTTTCAATATAGACGCCGCCGCCATTGGGGGACATCCTTACAGACTGAACGCTGCCAGCCGCATAGATCAGAACCCGGGTGACACTGTTTGCCCGGCCCTCGCTAGCAGCATAGACCTCCAGCACAGCCGGCAAGGCAGGAAGAACAGGTTTATTGGCCGCGTCATAGGTCTTCCATTCGCCGCTGCCGGTTGCAGGATCGACAAAGCGGTACTGAATCGCAGCACCCTCGGTAGAAGAGGACATAGTCAGAGCGGTGCCGGAGGGCTGATCCTCCTCGATTCCGTCCGGCGTGACCTTGACATAGCCGGTGATGCCATCGTCCACGATGGGACTGCCGGAGAGAACCACCGTGTCAACACGAACGGTACCACCGGTGCCGGGCTTGCCACTTCCCTTGGCGTTCGTCTCCGTGCTGGGAACCAGCCGGATGTAAAGCTTCTCCGCATTCTCAGCCCCTGCAGGGACATCGAAACAGAAACTGATATAGCCGCCGGGATTCATAGAAGTTTTGGCAATACCGTTGGAGATTGTGCCATTCTTCGAGACTGGCGTGCTGCTGCCATCACTGCTGTATGATGTATAACTGTAGGCATAGCTTCCGGTTGTGAAGTCCGCAAAGTTTTCGCCGTCGGTGGAATATTGAACCGTCCACTCACCAGAACCAGTATTGCTGGTCCGCAGGCGGAAAGACAGATCCATATCGCCCCAACCAGCAGTGGAAACAGCGAACTGGAGGTAGTCATCCGTGCCAGAGCCCAGGCCGGTGCCGCCCATATAATAACTGGTGCTGCCCGTCGACGAACTGGTGCCGGTCGTAAACGCTTTGACCAGATTGCCGCTGACAACCGCATTAAAGACAGCGGCGCTGTCCATCATGTCACCCACTGCATACTTATCGCCATAGATAGAAGTAGCTCCATCCGCATAAGGGCTGCCGCCGCCCCACTGGGCGATGTCATAGACCAGGGATGTATCCGTGTCGTACTCCTTTTCCACCTCGACCTCGCCGGTTTTGTAAAACTGGTAGGTATAGATGGCGGGATTGCTGCTGTTAAAGCTGTAAGTGGTAAAGCCGGAATAATATTCAAGATACTGGGGGTTGCTGCCATACTTGGCGTTGACATTCTTGAGATAGAAGCCATTCTCAGCAGGTTCCAGCGTCCAGAGGCTGTAGTCATTCTTATCGCCAAAGGTCAAGCTGCTGCCCGTGGCGCCGCTGGTCAGATACTTGCCCTCGCTTTCGAAGGTATAATAGCCCTCGGCAGTGACGCGGACCGTCATAACCACAGCCTCCTTGGTTGTGGTCAGCGTGACATCCTCTACAGAAGCCGCCACACCGGTCAACTTGCTGCCATTGGTCTTACCCGTCAGAGCCAAAGCATCCTTGGGATAGTAGAGAGCTACCTGGTCGCCAGCTACCAGCTCTGCAGTCAGCGTGCCGGTGATGGTGTCAGGATCCTCTTCCTCCGCCTTTACAGGCGTGAACCTCAACTCAAACATGTCTTCACTACCGGCAGCAATGTTGTAATAACAGCTCCAGTAGTTTCTGCTGCTATACCATTCGATATAGGCATCACGGCCAATGTTGTGGACATAATAGGTGCCGTTCTCGTTCTGCGTGATTTCCCACTTGTCATTGGCCTTGTTCATTGGCATGCTGGTATAAGAGGTGTCCATACTCAGCTTGTCGTCGCCATGGGCAATCGTATAAGTGCCGTCGTCATTCGCAGTCACTGTCCAGACCTCGGCGTCGGTATAACCGCTGAGCACACCGTCTGCTTCGGTAACCTGCACACCGTTGTTATAATTGGTGCCGTATGTGCTGGACAAGGCCATATTATAGGCAGGAGCCCAGATAACATAGGTACCGGAGGTAATCCCGCCGGGGTCCTCCTCACCGCCCTTACCGACAACTGTCACATCAGCGGCAAAGGCCACCAGAAGCTGATACCCCCTATAGTCGCCAACGACAGCATGGAGGCTGATCGTATCGCCCACAGCAACTTCCACACCGGCCGGTAGCCTATAAATTTTGATCGTATTGGTCCCTGCGTCCTGCGTCAGGGTAATATAGTCTCCCTCTATCGCAGAAATAACAGCGTTTTCAACATAGACGCGGGTGCTCTCCAGTGTGCCCGCCTCCTGATCCGCCAGGATTTCGGAAATTGTCACAGTTTTAGAGGGCAGAACGCTGTCCGAGCCCAGTTTCTCATACTCCGTAACGCCGCTTAGCTCTTCAAGGCCATTGAAGCTGGCCCGCTTGCCGGTGGCCCGAATCACATCGCCAACGCTGATATCAGTTGGCGTAGAAGAGAAATACAGGTCAATGCCGCCTGTTTCGTCCTGCACATAGACATTCTTGCCGCTGACCAGATTTACGGTGCCCTCCACGGTCAAACCATCAATATTGATGGCTGCGGCCCTGGCCGCAGCGATCGTGATGACATTCTTGTCATCCTCGCCGGCGAAGGTAATTGTAATCTCCGCCTTGGCGCTCTGCACGCCGTCTTTTTCCGCATAGTAGGAGATTACAGTGCCATTCTCACAGGCGGATACATCCAGCACATTACCTTCCAGTGCCGCGTATTCACCGCCATTGACGCTGTAGTAATAAGTAACGCCATCCGTGACGCAGCTAAAGGTCACGGTCTTATTGGTCTCGGAATAGGTAGCGCTGGGCGTCTCAACCGTGGGCGTCACAGGACCGGAGCTATCACTCAGCTTCCAGAAGCCGACGGTCTGACCTGCCGTATTACCGGTCGTGTTTGTATAGGCGCGCCAATCAGGATTCGCCATATAAACGCCTAACCAACGGGTTGCGCCTTTGGAATCTACCGCAGCCAGGTAATTTCCATCCAGCATCCACGTCATCTGTGTACCGCCCACGCGTATACCGTTGTTTGTAGCAGTGGTATACAAATAGCTGCCCGATGGCGAAGTAATATAGTAGCCGCCTTCCGCCGGAGTAAGATTCCAGGCGTAGGCATCGCCGCTTGCCCCAATACTCAATGTATCGCCGGACGCCGCAGCGATCGTGGCCGCAGGTCCTGTGGATGCATCTGCATTTGGCAGCGCATAAGTTGTACCAT
>Ga0129308_1001528_pt1 | contig 23734 bp, 17 predicted proteins | sample L827metagenome_FD_94440 | JGI IMG/M metagenome (GOLD analysis project Ga0129308, IMG submission 94440) | Ring-tailed lemur group fecal microbial communities from Wisconsin, USA - L827 metagenome | ecosystem: Host-associated > Mammals > Digestive system > Large intestine > Fecal | place: USA... | reverse complement strand
CGCCGGAATCTTTATGGTGAAGGGTTTTTGTGATGCTGATCGTATTTTCCGAAAAGTCGCAGTCCGCCGGGGTGAGCGCCATCAGTTCATCGAAGCGCATGCCGGAATAAAAGAGCAGCTGCAGCGTCATCCTTGCCCGGATATCGGTCACGTTCTGAATGATCTGATTATACTGGTCGAGCGTCCAGAAATTCATGGACCGGGTGCGTTTGCCCATGTGTCCGGCTTTATTGTAGGGATTGACAGGCAGATTATAATAAATCACAGCATAATTGAGGATCGTGGTCATCATATTCTGAATCCGGTCCAGATAAGCGTCAGAATAGCCTTGCTTTATTTGTTGGTTCTGCCAGTCGCGGATGTCCTTCGGCGTGATGGCGTTGATCGGATTATCCTTGAAATAGGGCAGAATCCGATTCTTGAAAACGTTCCTCTTGCCTTCAATGCTGCTCTGCCGGAGCCGGTGGCTCATGTCCTCGATATAGCGGTCATAGAGTGCCTGAAAGGTCGTGTCCGGCGTTCCCTGCTGCCGTTCCGGAAAGACGCGTTCCCACTCCTTAACTTCACGCTGTAGAGCAAATCCGCGCTTCATTTTCTGGCGTTTGGTGCCTGTGTAGTCGGTATAATAAAGCTTGACATACCAGGTATTTTTTTTGGTCCTTATAGGTTGGCATTTTCTCTTTTCTCCTTCCGTCTGGACGGGCGGGGCATGGGAAGGGGCGGAAAATAGTTGTTGAAAAAATGCGGTGGGTGACATATAATATACTTAACAAGGGAGTTGATGACTAGATGAAGCCTAGTCACCTCGGCAATATGTATTACGAAAAATAGCGCTACACTTTGCGGGTGAGGGCGCTATTTTTTGTGCTTATCATTTCTGACAAGGGTTATTACAGCACATAGCATAATAATAAAGATGAATAGATCAGACCATGTTATCATCGGCACCAACCCCCTTCCTTTTTGGTGGTGGCTGGCATATCGCCCCATCGGCTCCCCAGGTAAGTATATTATATTGTCATGGTGCAAATCTGCCGAATCAGCAGTTTTGCTCAAAATTGAACGAGAGCAAGCTGTACAAGCATGAATGTCTTTTGCAAGGAATTTGGATTTTCCCCACTTGTGGGGAAAGAGGATTACATACCGGAGGCTCTGTTCTACCGCCTTGGAATGAAAGTAACCAACTCATTATTGAGTGGGTTCAATCATCAAGCATAGCTTCATTTGCGCCCCGCTCCTCTGGGGTGATCTCTGTATCCGTTTGATCATGGGCGGCGTTGGCTGAAAAATTTGAGGCATTTTTCCTTTTACTCTTTACAAATTCGGCAAACTGGCGGATTTCTTTCAGTTCTTTCTCTGTGTACTCGATGCCGTCAAAATGTGCGGCTATTGTCTGAGAATTTTTTCTAAATCCCCATTTTTCCGGATTTGTTTCACTATCAAGTTGGGATATTTCATCTGTGCCGCAGTTTTTCCGGTCAATCAGGTAGTCAAGAGAAACGTCGTAATATTCAGCAATTTTTTAAGTGTTGATACGCTAGGCGCTCTGTTTCCTCTTTCATATAGCGAATATGACGCAACTGTTATTCCTAAGTAATCAGCAATTTCTTTCTGTGAAATTCCTTGACCGTACCCCTGGGGCATGGTTTATAGTTTGAAATGAGGGCGGCAAACAAAAATAGTCAGGGGGATTTTTATGAAAAACGGTCTTATGCTGATCGGAGAACTGGCCGATTTTTTCGGCATTTCCAGAAAAGCAATACGATTATATGAAAAGAAGGGTATTATTAAGCCGGTGGAAATAGATGCGGACAATGGATATCATTATTATTCCGCAGAGCAGGTGCAGCAGCTGAATGCGGTTCTTGAGCTAAAAGCGATGGGATTTTCCCTGGATGAGATCAAAATGGTCATTGACGGAGAAACAACGAAGGAGCAGTTGTTGGGAGCGCTCGCCAAAAAGCAGCAGGCGTGGAGAGAAGCGATGGAAGCTGCAAAGTATAAAGCGGAATGCCTTGAGCGCATCATGGGCAATCTTCAGAGCTCTCAGACAGCGGAGAAAATGACCGAAATGACGGAGGAGGAACGGGCATGGCTTCTGGTAAAAATGGTCTGTGTGGAAGAGATAAGAGTACGAAATGATCTGAGTGAAGCCTTGTGGCTGTAAAGAGAGGTTCTGTCAAATGACTTTGAAGAAAAAGAAATATCGATCCTATGATGCACTGCGCCTGGCCTTTGAGGCATCGCCGGTATTTATGCTGCTGTATGTGATCCTGCCGGTTGCGCAGTCCGTGATGCAGACGGCGGTAACAGCCGTGGCTACAGCGAATTTTGTAGATACCGCGACTTTAATACTGAACCATGCGCGTCCCTATCAGGACATCTATCCGGCGCTGGCGCTGGTGTTAATCACGTTGGGCTTTGTCAATATGGTCGGCGCTGTGGCCAAACTGGCGGCCTCGAAGGTCAGCGTTGATCTTCAGCGCAGCCTCAAGCCTGCTATGGTGAAGATACTTGCCGCATTCGATTATAAGCACATCGAGAATGAAAAGAGCTGGGAGCTGATCGCGCGTGTATCCAGAGATCCGGTGAAAGCAATTACGGACGGCGTTGACGCGTTTATGCAGTTTATTCAGATCATTGTATCCGTCGCTTCGGTATTTGCTTTGATCGTATCACAGGTGTGGTGGGCTGCGCTGATCATTTTTTCATTTTCAGTGCCAATGTTCTTGCTGTCCATGAGAGCGGGAAAGAAGAACTATCAGGCAGAACGCGATGCGGAAAAATTTAATCGGCGGACAGAATATCTTGGAGAAGTGCTGACCGGACGCGAGAATGTGGATGAGCGCACATTGTTTGGGTATAACGATGCTGTCAACCGCATTTGGCAGGAGCAATATGAGGCAGGAAGAAAACTGCAGGTGAAGGTGACGGCCAAAAACTTCATGATCGCAAAGGGATCAAGCATGTTATTGGCGCTCATATCCCTGCTGGTCGCATTGACATTGATCGGTCCTGTTGTAAACGGTCAGATGTCGGCAGGTATGTTCATGGGTATTGTCAGTGCTGTATTTGGTATGATTCAGAAACTCGGTTTTCAGATGTCCCGCTCTCTTGAGAATATTTCACGTGTCGGTGAATATATGAAGGATCTGAGTGCGTTTGTTGCATTGAGTGAAGCAGAGGATGCATTGACGGAACCTGATGCTGACCCGATCCGGATTGATTCACTGGAGTTTAAGAATGTACGGTTCTGTTATCCAAACGGAAATGAATATATACTGGATGGATTGTCGTTCAAGCTGGAAGCAGGACGCCATTATGCCTTTGTCGGAAAAAACGGTGCGGGTAAGACAACAATCACCAAGCTGCTGACCGGATTATATACGGAATACGAAGGTGAAATACTCGTAAACGGAAAAGAGCTTCGCCAATATCCGGTCAGTGCGGTGAAAGCGATGTTCTCTGTTGTATATCAGGATTTTGCAAAATATTACATAAAAATGAAAGATAACATAGCGCTCGGCGATGTACATTCAACAGGTAAAGAAGCGAAAGCTGCTCATCTGGCGGGGCTGGATGAAGTCATCAAAAGGCTGGAAAATGGCATCAGCACTCCTTTGGGAAAGATCCTGAAAGGAGGCCAGGATATTTCCGGAGGACAGTGGCAGCGTGTTGCCATTGCAAGATCACTGGTCAGCCGCGCCCCTGTCAGAATACTCGATGAGCCGACATCTGCGCTTGATCCGATCAGCGAAAGCAATTTGTATCGTGATTTTGAAAAGCTGATGGAAGGGAAAACCACCGTATTTGTCAGCCACCGTCTTGGTTCTACCAAGCTGGCGGATGAGATATTGGTCATTGACGGAGGAAAAATCACAGAGCGGGGCACGCATGAAGCGCTGATGGCAGAAAATGGTCAATATGCGGAAATGTTTGATGCACAGAGGGAGTGGTATCAATGAATACAAAAAGGACGAATTATAATTTATTACAGGTGATCGTAAGAATTATTCCCATACAGGTTAAGTCGGCTCCCTGGAATTGTTTGATTGAAAATTGTCTGGCAGTGATGAATGGTTTGTCATTTGCTCTGTCAGTTGTAGCAACACAGTACTTATTTGATGCAGTTTCCGATGCGGCTGCCGGCAAAACGCCTTACAGGGAATGTGTCATTCGTTTACTCATCCTTGCCGCGGTCACTTTTGGACAGCAGGTCATCAATGGCGTTCAAAATTTTCATGGAATTGGTGTTCTTTTGCCGAAATCAGCCGGAGGGCTCACGGAACTCATTCATAAAAAAATCAAACGCATTGATCCTGTCAGGTTTGAGGACACAGGTTTTCTGGATGATCTCAACAAGGCTAAAGAGGGCATCAGAGCGATCACGATGTTTTGTATGCTCGTATTTGCCTGTGTAAGCTTTTACGGGGTATATTTTGTTGCCATCGGTGTCTATCTGTTCAAATTAAAACCGATACTGATCATAACCCTGCTTTTGGCTTTTATTCCTGCAATGCTGGCACAAACTGTCAATGTCAGAATATTTGCCGATTTGGAGGAAGAGAGCGCGCCTGTCCGCCGTGAGTGCGATTATTACCAGAAAGCGATATGTGATCGTGAGTATTTCAAGGAAACCCGTATTTTGGGCGCTTTTAAATTCTTCTATAAGCTGTTTGAAGATACGATGAAAGTGCTGACCGGTAAGATTTGGAGGGCAGAGCGTAAGGTTGCATTGTTTCAGCTTATGTTGGATTTTACCACATTTGCAGGTATGGCGGCTTCTGCCTACATGTTGTTTACTGCGACGATGTCGGGAGAGATTACGGTTGGTATGTTCGCAGCGGTATTTTCCGCTTTGACGCAAATTTTTGCCATTATGCAGGAAATTGTCAGGCAGCACATGGGCAATATGAACCGGGATGTCGGAAAGGTGGTTAACTTCATTCGCCTTCTTGATATGCCGGAGAGAACCGGAGACGAAGGAGAGATTGATTTTACAAAGGGCATTGTTGCAGAAAATATCAGCTTCTGTTATCCGGGCAGAGATATTCCTTCCATAAAAAATGTATCTTTAAATATTGCGGACGGAGAGACGATTGCTATCGTTGGGGAAAATGGTGCGGGTAAAAGTACACTTGTGCGTCTCCTGACCGGAATTTACCGTCCGGCGCAGGGGAGGGTGCTGGTCGGCGGGCTGGACACTGCCGGGTATTCCTCTTCGTCTGTGATGCAGGGGATTTCCGGCGTATTTCAAAAGTATCAGCGATATAAAATGACGCTGGGGGAAAACGTTTCCATAAGCGACCGCGCAATCGAAGCGGACCCGGATAAGATCAGGTCGGTATTGGAAGAAGCCGGATTTGAAAGGGACGGCATCGAATTGGAGGACATGCTTTCACCGGAATATGGCGGCGTTGATATTTCCGGCGGACAGTGGCAAAGGGTTGCAATAGCGAGGGGGTTGTACAGAGTGAATGGCTTTATTGTTTTAGATGAGCCGACATCCGCTATTGACCCTATTGAAGAAACAAAGATTTATAAGCAGTTTGCGCATTTGGCGGAAGGAAAGTGCGCACTGGTGGTGACGCACCGCATCGGTTCTGCGAAGCTGGCAGACCGCATTATTGTGATGGATGGCGGAAGAATTGTCGATATGGGGACACATGAAGAATTGATTGCCCGTCCCGGACAGTATGCAAAGATGTGGGAAGCGCAGGCGCAGTGGTATGAAAGAGCCTGATTATTGTGTGAAAATATGGATGAATTAAAGCAAACGGTGTGATATATTATGATTAGATAATATGTAAAGGCCTTGATATGATGCGGGGGATCACACTATGGATACGAAAGTGATGATTTCCTATGAAAAACAATTTTACAGTTCATGAAACAGTGTTTATCAGATCACACAGGAGGATCAGGACAATGGAAAAACTGAGCGGGGTAGCTGAAGCGGTCATGGAAGAGCGTTTCGGCAAAGATAACGTAATAGCGCTGGCGACGGATTCGGAGGGAATGCCCAGCGTGAGATATGTGAACGCATATTATGAAAACGGAAGCTTTTATATCATTACATATGGACTATCCAACAAAATGAAGCAGATTGAAAAAAATCCGGTAGCAGCTATCGCGGGAGACTGGTTTACAGCGCATGGTGAGGGGGAAAACCTGGGCTATTTCGGGAAAAGCGAAAATGCAGATATGGCAAATAAGCTGCGCACGGTTTTTGCTGAATGGATAGACAACGGCCACAATAATTTTGAGGATGAAAATACATGCATTCTGCGCATTAAGCTGACGGACGGCGTGCTGTTTTCTCATGGAACCCGGTATGAGATTGATTTTCGCAAGTAAAATCAAGCGAAGCGCTCACCATTTCTCTATAATGAATACAGACGTAATAGTTCAGGCAGGTCTGCACATTTGCTGCGCAGACCGTAAGAAAATGATTCAGGAGTGCAAAAAGCCCATCGCCGTTGGCGATTTTAATGGCTTTTTGCAGTAACTGTTCGGTGTAGCCAAACTGTTACTACAGAGCAGTCGAAACGGGGGCAGATTCATGTACGAGTGGCAAAAACAGATTCAGATAATCGTGGATGAGATTGATGAATGTATCAAACGGCATGACGATGAAGGCTTAACCCTGCACAATCTTTCCGGGAAGCTGGGATATTCCGAATTTTATACGACGAGAAAATTCAAAGAGATTTCAGGCGTGCAGCTTCGGGATTACCTGCGGCTTCGTAAGCTGGCCTTTGCGCTGAAAGAAGTGAGGGACAGCCAGAGAGGGATTCTGGATATTGCTTTTGATTACGGCTTTTCCTCCCATGAAGCTTTTACCCGGGCGTTTCGGGAAACCTATGGCGTTACGCCAAGCGAGTACCGCAGAAGGCCGGTGCCGGTCGTCCTTCGTACAAAAATAAATCCTTTCGACCGCTACTTTTTAGGAATCGGAGAGATCGGTATGATGAAATCCACAGAAGACATTAAGATTTACTTTGTAACCATTCCCGCGCACAAGTATCTGCACATTAGAAATTATGAAAGCATTGGCTATTGGGACTTCTGGCAGAAGCAGGCGCAGATCCCGGGACAGGATTGTGCCACAATCTGCGGCCTGCTCGACAGCATCAAGGGCAAACTGGATGACGAAGGCGGAAGCGAATCCAACAGCGGAAGCGGTCAGATCATGGCCTATCTGAATGATCCGGCAGGCAGAGTCTGCAGCTGGGGGATTCCGCTGGCAGAGTGCTATGGGGTTCGGCTTCCTTCGGATTATAATGGCGAAGTGCCGCCGCAAATGATCCTGATGGATGTGCCGGAGGCGGAATATATTGTTTTTGAGCATGGACCGTTTGATTATGGGCAGGAAAATCGAAGCGTGGAAGAAAAGATTGAGAAGGCGATGGCGGAGTTTGATTATGCGGATACGGGCTATTGTCTGGATATGACTCCGGGCAGAATTTTCTACTTTTATCATGATCCGAAACGGTTTTGGAAGTATATCAGGCCGGTGAGAAGGATATGATCTGTCGTTACGTTTCACGGGGCGGGGAGACACGAGGTGTTTTCCCGCCTTCGGCGCGTAAAATCCGGGGATTGTGGCATTGAAATAATGTTGCAGAAAATAGTTCCATGCGGTATTCTATAAGAGAAAAGGCATAAATATATTGTGCATGTCTGAAATTGATCTATCATGAGGGGGATTTTATGAGAAAAAGAAAAGCATGGAAACATCTTTTTAACTTGCTCGCTGTCATTTTTGTCATGATGGCGGGCATTCAGGCCGATGCGGCGAAGGCGCTTGATGAGAATTTTGCTTCGTCTGCGCAAAGCAAGCTTCTGGACAGCGCGACGATTTCCTATTCTGCCGTATTGCCGCAGGTTCCGGCAAGCGACGATGGGGTTCTGTATCTGTTTGAACTGCAGCCCTATGAATATGCGATCGCACCGGGAGCGGTTCCTGTCGCAGCGGTGCCCATGTCGCAGACACCTGTGATTGCAGTGCCGTATACGGGGACAAGGCTCTATACGAAGCTTGCTCTGGCCGTAAAATCAGGCGGTCAGAATGTCATGATCGCGAGCCCGCAGTACATAGCGAATCCGGAGCTTCTCGCTACCCATACAAAAGCAAGGCAGACGAGAGCTTTAAATTCCATACAGGGCCAGAGTTTTATGAATCTTTTCATGTCGAATAATTTAAACGGCGTGATGTCCGGCAGATTTTCGACTGTGCAGATCATGAATCAGGGAAACAATCAGGGAATTACGAATCCCTATTCAAGGGCGGCCATGATGCCTGCGGACACGCATCCGGTGACGCCCCGGTATTATATGCTCAACGCCTCCGAGCCTGCGGGAATTACGGCGCTGGCAAAGGATCTGTCGAGATGTGCGGCGGGATCGACGGTGGAGAATTTTATTGTCGGAAATGAAGTGAATGTGCGTACATGGAACTACATGATCTGGACGGACTGGGATCATTATATCAGGGAGTATGCTCAGGCGTTCCGCGTGGCGTACAATGCGATCAAGAGCCAGAATGCCAATGCGAGGGTATTTGTATGTCTTGATCAGAACTGGGACAGGAACCGTCCGGCGAGCCATTCAGAGTATTATGAGTATATTGACGGCAAGGACTTTTTAACGAAGTTTAACGCGCTCATCAAAAAAGAGGGCAACATCGACTGGGGCGTTGCGCAGCATCCTTATCCGGTGCCGCTGACTTATGCCAGGTTCTGGGATATGAGCGCGTGTCCCGATGGAGCGTATATGAAGGCACAGGTGTCGTCAGGCAAAATGCTGACCTTCCAGAACCTTTCCTTGCTCACCAACTATCTGCAGACGGCTGATATGCTCAGCCCTGCAGGAAGTGTGAGACATGTCATCTTAAGCGAGATCGGCATCACCAATGCGCAGGGTGTGGATGTGCAGGCGGCAGCGCTGTACGCTTCTTATATGGCGGCAAAGAGCAATCCTTTTGTGGAGGAGATTATTTATACCCAGTCCTGCAGTGAGCCGATGCTGGATACCAGATTCACCGGACAGGCGCAGCTGGTGTACAGCAGCCTGGGAACGGCAAATGAGGCGGCTTATGACGCGTGGGCGAAGGCCTTTATCGGCATCACCGACTGGTCTCAGGTATTGAAGTAGACTAATCAGTTGTCATAAGTTGAAATGCGTTTATGGAGAGAGGTGGAAGAATGAGAAAATAATCTGCTTTTGAAACATGAGTCAGCAGTTTGGCGGTATTGCGAAAAAGATACCGTTTTATCATGTTGCCAAAAGCGGATTATGTTTCTCATAACCTCTCTTTTTTGATATAAAAATATGAGATTTGAGCGCACAATCCGGAATGATTTGGCAGCAGAAGGTTCGTTGGAGATTGGAGCGTATCTGTGAAAAAATATTTTAAGAAAAACATATTTATCGAAGGAATGCAGGGAAGCGGAAAAACAACGCTGCTGGAAACGCTGTCGAAGCGGATGGATGGCTACCGCACATACCGCGAAGGGGATATTTCCCCGGTGGAGCTGGCATGGTGCAGTTATCTGACGCAGGAGCAGTATGACAGGATTTTATGTTCCTTTCCGGAACTGCGGGACCGGATAGAGGCGCATATGAAGCGGGAAGACGGTCACTGCATCGTGGCTTATACAAGGGTGCAGACGGAAAATGCAGAATTTTACCGGTATATGGAGCAGTTTGAGATTTACAACGGGCGCAGGCCATGGGACGAGTTCCAGGAGATTATTCTGCGGCGCTGTTTGGCATTCAGAGAAGAAGGAAATCTGTTTGAATGTTCCTTTTTACAGAATATCGTGGAAACGATGCTCTTGTATTATGAGCTGCCGGAGGAGGAGATCCTTACATTTTACAGGAAACTGTTTTCAAAAGTGGATCGGGACAGATTTGTGATGGTATATCTGGACTCTGAAAAGATGGAGGACAATCTGGAACAGGCCAGAAAGGAGCGCGTCGATGAAAATGGGAAAGAAGTCTGGTATGAGCTGATGCTGGAATATGTGCGCGAGTCGCCATATGGGAGGAAGCAGGAGATCATGGATGGAGATGTGCTGATCAGGCATCTTCGGAGGCGCAGGAAGATAGAACAGAGAATTATCGACAAGGTTCTGGGGGATCGCTGTATTGTGGTTTTGGCAAAAGAGTATGATACAGAAAGCCTGATTATGCAGCTGGAAGAGAAGTGATGCAGGAAGGAAATACGGATGGATATAGCGGTTTTGGCGGATGTACACGGAAATCATGTTGCTCTGGAGCGATGCGTGGAATACGCATTGTCCCGGGGCATTCGAACCTTTTTCTTTTTGGGCGATTATGCCGGAGAGTTGGCCTGCCCGGAGAAGGTGATGGGGTATCTCTATGAGATGGATAAAAAATACGACTGCCATTTTATAAAGGGAAACAAGGAGGACTACTGGCTCAACTACAGAGCGGGCGGCGAACAGGGCTGGAAGGACCAGGATTCCACGACGGGGTCCCTGCTGTACAGCTATGAGCGCCTGACGGAGCGGGATCTGGATTTTTACGGGAGTCTGCCCATTTCTGCTGTAGTCACATTTGAGGATTTGCCGCCGCTTACCATTTGTCATGGTTCTCCTTACAGAGCGAATGAAAAGCTGCTGCCCGGGAAGGAGAGAACCTTTGAAATTATGGATGCGTCTGAGACGTCAATCATATTGTGCGGGCATACTCATATTCAGGGGAAAATTGTGCATAACGGCAGAAGGGTGCTGAATGCCGGGGCAGTGGGCATGCCGCTGAAAAGCGACGGGCGGGCGCAGTTTTTGATATTGCACGGGGACGAGCAGGCGTGGACTGAGGAATTTGTCAGCCTGGATTATGACGTGGAAAGCGTGATCCGGGAGCTTTATGAGGAAAAGCTGGATGAGCATGCACCGGGCTGGTGCTGTGTGACAAAGCAGCTGCTGCACGATGGAAAGGTGGCGCATGGCAGCGTGCTGGGCAGGGCTATGGAATTGTGCCGGGCCGAAACGGGAAGCTGTGTGTGGCCTGATGTGCCGGAGCGGTTTTGGCAGCAGGCGGTAAGGGAAATGCTTGGATGAGATCCCTGTCAGCGATGACGAGGTCTCATCCGAGGAAGCTTTACTGATGGCTGCGTAGCCGCTGTCTTATTAATCTGATCGATTATACCGCCCGGTGCTAAGTAAAGCGCGTTCAAAGAGAGCGGTCATGTCAAAGAAACAAAACCGCATGTTCCATGAAACTACAGGTTCACTTTTTCTTTTTTCTCATATCCTTTATAATTCCCTTAAAATACAAATTGAATGAGAGGAATTTTATATGAAACAGTTTTTCAAAACGCTGAAAAATTCAGGGAGTGGTCTGGAATGGCTATATGTGCCGGATGTATTATATGCGGAATATGAAAACTGCAAAAGGTATCTGCAGCTGATTATTCCCTATAAAAAGGAGTGGAAGGAGCCGGAAAAATATCCGCTGGTATTGTTCATTCCCGGATCGGCCTGGTACCGGCAGGAGATGTACAACAGTCTGCCTGCGCTGGCCGGGCTGGCAAAAAGGGGATTTGTGGTAGCCGCACTGCAGTATCGGGAATCGAGGCTGGCGCATTTTCCGGCGCAGGTGGAGGATGTATGGAATGCGATCCGGCTGCTGGAGTCGAAGGCAGAAGCATTTCATATTGATATGGAGAAGCTTTTTCTTGCCGGAAGCTCTTCCGGAGCACATATCGCTTTGATATCGGGATTCTCCGCCGACGGTGACGCGCTGCGGGCAGGAGTGACAAAGGAACGGGCAGAGAAGGTAAAAGGCATTATTGATCTGTGCGGCCCTTCGAATCTGTTCCTGTTTGAGGAAGATCCAGGTTCAGAGGATTTTCGGCCCAAGGAAGATCTGCTGGGCGTGAAGTGTATTTACGATGATCCTGAAAAGGCCCGGCGTGCATCCTGCAAAGCGTATCTTTCGAAAGAACGGAGGATTCCCCCGGTGCTGATGTTTCACGGGACACAGGATGGCACTGTATCCGTCCGGCACAGTCGGGAGCTGTTCGAAGCGCTGAAAGGCTTTGATAAAGAAGTGGAATACTATGAAATAGAGGGAGCGGATCATATCGGAACAGAGATTTTGGAGGGGGAAATTCTGGATATTATCTCAGATTTTATACGAAAAAACTAAAAATTGCCGTCCTCCCTCTGAATATATGACACGATGTTGTCATATTCAGTATGGTATGATACCTTCAGAGGACAGGGAGGCACAAGGACTGGAACGTGTATCTGCAAAATGCCCGGCAGCGGGCAGGGGGAGAAGAAAACATGCATTTTGTGGACGCAAAAGGAATTTTATCATCGGAAAACGGAATGAACATCTACCGGGGGTGTACGCATGGATGTATTTATTGCGACAGCCGCAGCAGGTGCTATCAGTTTACCCATGATTTTGAGGACATCGAGGTGAAGCAAAATGCTCCCGAATTGCTGGAAAAGGCGCTGCGTTCCAAGCGGAAAAAGTGTATGATCGGCACGGGAGCCATGTGCGATCCCTATATGCACTGCGAGATGGAACTGGGTTTGACACGCAGGTGTCTGGAGCTCATAGATTATTATGGATTCGGGCTGGCCATTCAGACGAAATCCGACAGGATTCTGCGGGACCTGGATTTGCTCAAAAGCATCAATCAGAAGGCAAAATGTGTGGTGCAGATGACGCTGACCACCTATGATGAGGAGCTGTGCAGGATCGTGGAGCCTCATGTCTGCACGACGAAACGGCGGTTCGAGGTTTTACAGATTATGAAGGAAAACGGGATTCCGACAGTTGTCTGGCTGTCGCCCATCCTGCCCTTTCTCAACGATACAAGGGAAAATCTGAAAGGGATTCTGGATTACTGTATCCGGGCAAAGGTATATGGGATTCTCTGTTTTGGCTTCGGAATGACCCTCCGTCAGGGAGACCGGGAATATTATTATGCGGCTCTGGAGCGTCACTTTCCGGGATTGAAGGAGAAGTATCAGCGCAAATATGGGTACCAGTATGAAATCAGCAGCGACCGCCACAGGGAGTTGATGGCAGTTTTGCAGGAGGAATGCAGAAAGCATGGCATCGTGTGCGATGTGGAAAAACTGTTTTCCTATTTTCATGAATTTCCGGAAAATGCGGGATATGAGCAGATGAGCCTGTTTTGAACCGGCAGGGGATTTCAGAATTTGAAAAGGGATTGGGCACGTTTTGAAACGATGCTCCAATCCCTGTTTTTCATCGTTTAATATCGTAGTTCATGTTCATCAGGTTGCGAATGCTCTTCGCATCGTCGGTGATATTGGCATCACCGTGAATGGTGTGTTTGATCACACTGCTGGCCACCGCAAAGTTGATCATGTCCATTGCGCGGTAATTATGGATCATAGCGTAGATCAGGCCCGCGGCGAAAGCGTCGCCGCCGCCTACACGGTCCAGAATGTTGAAGGTGAACAAACGGCTTTCGAAGGTATGACCCTGATACCACATGAACGCCTTCAGGCTGTTTTCGCTGCCGGAATGAGCGTAGCGCACATGACGGGCGATACATTTGAGATTCGGATAGCGTTCCACAAAGGCGTGAAAAATTTCATCCTGCTGCTCATAGCTGGGCTGCAGCGGCACGCCGTCTTTATAGTCTCCTTTGCTGTGGTCATTCTCATCACGCCACAGATGATAAGGTTCGATGCCCAGCAGAACGTCTACATAAGGCAGGCACTGCGTGCAGAAATCGCGGGCTTCTTCCCAGGTCCACAGGGCACTGCGGAAGTTGCCGTCAAAGCTCACGGTCAGTCCCATCTCTTTGGCGGTCTTTAAACAGTCTAAAATCAGCTTGCTGCAGTTGGGGCCGAGAGCAGGAGTGATGCCGCTTAAGTGCAGCCAGTCAAAACCTTCAAAAAGCTTCGCCAGGTCAACCTTGGAAAAATCGTATTCTGTGATGGCACTGTGTTTGCGGTCGTAAATAACTTTGCTGGCGCGGATGCCGTAGCCGGTTTCCAGATAGTAGGTGCCCAGACGGTGTGTAGGGGTTTCCTCCGGCGTGCTCAAAATCATGGGCGTGCAGTGCACGTCATTGCTGCGCAGCATTCTGACAGCGCTCTTGCCGATACTGTTGTTGGGAACTACGGAGAAGAATGTGGAGTCCACGCCGAGGTTGGCCAGAGCGAGAGCAATGTTGGCTTCGCTTCCGCCGTAGCTGGCTTCAAAACTGCTGGCCATTCGGATTTTCTCATAGTTTGGCGGAGTCAGACGGAGCATGATCTCGCCGATTGCCAGGAACTTAGCCGGGCTGTCATTGTGTAACAAAGGATTATAGTGTTCCATGTGTACCCCCTTTTTTGCCGCACTGCGGCGTGATTCGTTGTGGAACCTTTGCGAACGCTGCGCTTATCGCAAAGCAGCGCAAAATGGCTTCGCCGATTGATTTGATCGGGGAACCTTTGCGAACGCTGCGCTTATCGCAAAGTAGCGCAAAATGGCTTCGCCGATTGGTTGGATCGGGGAACCTTTGCGAACGCTGCGCTTATCGCAAAGCAGCGCAAAATGGCTTCGCCGATTGGTTTGATCAGGGAACCTTTGCGAACGCTGCGCTTATCGCAAAGTAGCGCAAAATGGCTTCTCCGATTGATTTGATCAGGGAACCTTTGCGAACGCTGCGCTTATCGCAAAGCAGCGCAAAATGGCTTCGCCATTTTGCTTTATTATACCAAGAATTGGGGATAAAAACAAGGAAATGGCGTGTTTGATTTCCTGTATGTTATGTGCTATGATAAAAGTTAAAGATATGGCATGTAACGAGGTTATACAGGGTGATTGGAGTTGAAGCAAAAAGAAAAGGGCGGTGGGGATCGTGGATATACAAAGCTATGACAGTATATTGGATTCTCTTTCGGTGACAGCAGTTTATGTCATCAGAGAAGATAATCATGAGATTCTATATTTTAATAAACGGGTGAAAGAGGTAGCGCCCAATATTCAGGTAGGGATGGTGTGCCATGAAGTATGGGCAGGAACCTGCGGCAACTGTCCGCTTCTTCGCATCGGAGACAGGAAAGAAAGCAGATCCATAAATTATGACGATCCTTTTGGAAGCGCGGTGGATATTACGGCAACACGGATTATGTGGGAAGAGACCATTCCGGCTTTTGTGATTACAGTGGTTCCCCACGTGGAATCGTCCAGCTACATTTATGATCGGATTTTAAGGTGCAATTTGAGCCAGGACAGCTATGAGATTGTGAAAGGAGGACGTGATTCGGTATTTGATAATGAAGCGGGAAGTCTTTCACAGTGGGTGGAGCAGTTTGTGGCGAGCGGCAGCATTTATGAGGGAGACGTGGATCGCTTCCGGGCCTTTGCGGTGCGGGAACACTTACAGGAGGAGCTGCGCGGGGGAAAAAAGCAGCTGATCTGCACTTACCGCAGAAAATCCGGAACTGGTTTCAGATGGCACACGCTGGAAGTGGCCAGGCAGTATGATTATACGGATGAGAATCAGACTATTACGCTTTATGTTAAGGATGTTCACGACATTTACAGGGAAGGTCTGGAGCGGGAAGAAGTGAACATAAGGAATCAGGAGATTATTCAATCTCTGGGCGAGCTGAACTTTGCGGTGTATCTGATTGAGTTAAGAAATGGTCTGATGAATCCGGTCAGGGTATCGGAGGTTATGAAAAAGTATGTGGGTTCCGATCTTTTGATTTGGGATGATTTCCTGGAAAATCTGATTGCTGAGAGAGCCCATCCTGCCCAGAAGGATCAGTTCAGGGAGCGGTATGCGCTGGTAAATCTCCGAAAAGCCATGAACAGGGGAGAAAAGAAGCTGGAAATGCTCTGTGACTGGAGATTTGAAGGAAAGTACCGTTATGTGATGGTGACGGCCCACTTTCATGGGACGTCCGACAGAAACGGATATGCGGTTCTGGCGCTGCAGGACGTGGATGAACGGACGAGAAAAGAGATGGAGCGCACGCAGAATGATCAGCGAATGTCGGCGATCATCAAATCCATGTATGGCGTGATGAACAGCATTGATCTTAACAGCGGGCAGTGCGAGAGAGTATTTCTGGAACAGCTGGATCAGTTAGAACAGTTTGAACAGAATAAAAATGTGTTGATGGGTGATTATGAGCAATACCTGAAAACGGCGCTGGAAGAATATGTGCAGGAAGCTGATCGGGAAATGTTCTGGGCGAATCTGTCCCTGGAAAGTCTCAGGAAAAGGGCAGAAACGGTGGGGGATTTTTTTGAGACAACCTGTCAGTACAGGGTAAAGAATGCGAAGATTCTCTGGGTGGAACAGCATATTTTCTTCGTCCGTCAGAAGGACGGAATGATGGTCTATATGTTGGGAAAAGACATCACCGCGGAGAAGCAGAAAGAAGAGCAGGTCATTCTGGCCGCAAGGGAAAAGGCGTATATTATCAACAGCTTAAGCAGCATGTTTTTTGCGACCTATTATGTGGATCTGAACAAGGAAACCTTTCGCACGATTACGCAAAATGAAGAAGTGGGAGAAGTGTTGGGGGTGCAGAGAGGGTATACGGAAGGAATTGCCCGATATGCCCAGAACTTCATGCATCCTGATGATCGCAGCGAATATCTGGAAAAAATGAGCGTGCAGAATGTGAAACAGGTTCTGAGCGCGGAGCATCCGATGGTGGCGGTGGAATATCGTAAATTGGGCGGAGCGGAAGGAAATGAAAGCTGGATTCGCGCAACCATGGTGCTGGCGGAGACGAGAAAGGGGCAGCCCAGGACAGCGCTTTATGTTGCCCAGGATATTACCGAGAGCAAGCAGAAGGAGGCGCAGGAGAAAAAGGCGCTGAAGGAAGCCTGTGATGCGGCGACCCATGCAAATGCGTCCAAAAGTGAATTTTTATCCAGAATGAGCCATGATATTCGGACGCCCATGAATGCAATTATCGGAATGACTGCGATTGCAGGAACTCATATGGATGACAGGGAGCGGGTTGAGGATTGTCTGAAAAAGATAACCGTTTCCAGCAAGCATTTGCTGTCTTTAATCAATGAAGTGCTGGATATGAGCAAGATAGAATCCGGCAAGGTGGATCTGACAGAGGAAGAGTTCAACATTGGAGATCTGGTGCAGAATCTACTGACCATGACCCGGCCCTCAGTGCAGGAGAAGGGGCATGAGCTGAATCTGCACATTTCGAATGTGAAGCATGAGGATGTGATTGGAGATGTGCTGCGTCTGCAGCAGGTATTCATGAATATTTTAAGCAATGCTGTGAAATACACGCCGGCCGGAGGAAAGCTGGACGTTGAAATCAGCGAAAAGGAATCCAGCATTCCGGGTTATGGCTGTTATGAGTTTGTCTTTAAGGATAACGGAATCGGCATGTCCGAGGAATATGTAAAAAGCGTTTTTGAACCCTTTAGCCGTGCGGAGGATTCCCGCATCAGCAGGGTCGAGGGAACCGGGCTTGGCATGGCAATCGCCCAGAATATTGTGCGCATGATGAATGGAACGATTGCTGTGGAAAGCAGAATAGGGGAAGGTTCTAAGTTCACAGTGACTGTCTTTTTGAAACAGCGCATTACGGATGATCCTGATATGCGGCAGTTTGCTGATCTTCCCGTTCTGGTGGTGGACGATGAGCAAAGTGACTGTGAAGCTGCCTGTGCGGTGCTGGAGGATCTGGGAATGCGGGGCGAATGGGTCCTGAATGGAAGAGATGCGGTGGACCGCGTACAGGAAGCCCATCTTAGAAATAAGGATTTCTTTGCCGTTATTTTGGACTGGATCATGCCAAAGATGGATGGAATCGAAACTGCCAGGGCTATCCGCAGAGAAGTGGGGCCCGATGTGCCGATTATCATTCTGTCAGCTTATGACTGGTCCATGGTGGAGGCGCAGGCACGGCAGGCCGGAGTGGATGGATTTATTTCCAAGCCCCTGTTTAAATCGAGACTGGTGTGTGCATTTAAGAAGCTTTTGGAGAATGAAGAGCAGGATATTCAGCAGCAGGTAAAACAGTATTCCGATTATTCTTTTGAAGGCAGACGGATTCTTCTGGCAGAGGATAATGAGATCAACCGGGAGATTGCGGAGGAAATCATCGGGAGCACCGGCGTAAAGGTAGAGAGTGCAGTAAATGGACGGGAAGCGCTGGAAATGTTTGAAAGACATCCGAAAAATTACTATGACCTGATTTTCATGGATATTCAGATGCCGGTCATGAACGGGTATGACGCGTCCAGGGCGATCCGGCAGCTGCACCGCAGTGATGCGAGGCAAATTCCGATCATTGCCATGACGGCCAACGCTTTTGCGGAAGATGTTGTTGCCAGCAGGCGGGCGGGCATGAATGAGCATATTGCAAAGCCGCTGGATGTGGTTCAGCTGATGAACTGCATGAAACGCTGGATGGAAGATAAAGGGTGATTTGAAAATGAAACGTAGCTGCACGCCATGGAGCGGCAGCTATGTTTCATTTTTATAAGGTGATTTATAGAACGGGAAGCATCTGCTTTGCCAGCTCTTCCAGCATCCGGCAGTTTATCTGCGCCAGGTCGGCAAAACGCTCCTTATCCATGAAACAGGCAGTGCAGAGACACTGAATGGATAAGATCACGTAAGGGACAGCTTCTTTTTCCTCCGGGGTCAGATGGACGCAGTGATCGTAACCGCGCAGGATATTTTGGCAGAGTGGGAGCCAGTTTTGCAGGCATTCGGGAGAATCCTCAAAGTTTTCGGACAATATCCCTGTAGCGGCGTAGCAGGGATCGAAGATTCTGATATTGATTTCGGAAAGTTCAAAATCGGTGAACCCGGTCATTTTTTCTCCGTCCGTGAGCAGATAATTCAGATTCATGTTCCTGTGAATGATCTGCTTTGGAAGCTGCCCGTAAATGGAACCGAAGTTTTTGATGTACTCTTCGGCAAAGGAGGGCGGCAGCGCGGCTTTGCCTGACAGTGCCGGGAGCGCCCGGTCCCGGATGGCGGTATACAGATTGGTTTCACTGCATATATCGTGCGTCACATTTTTCAGGATGAGATGCAGCTGGCCGATCATTTCTCCGAAACGAAAAGCTGTCAGGGTGTCACAGGTGCGAAATACCTCTTTGCTGTTTATTGCGGATCCTTTGGGACGGTGACAAAGCATACAGAAAATTCCGTCGTCCTGTAAAAGAAGATTTCCGTCCGGAAGGGGGACGGCGGTGGAAGCGCCAAGCCCGCCCTCCTGCAAACACTGCGATATTGCCGCATGGCGTTTTAATTTCCCGGCGTTTGCGGAGAGCTTTAAAACATAGTCTTCTCCGATAAGGAAATCATTTTCGCTGATTTGGCCGCTGCCTTCGTAATAGACATCCCGGATGCTGCAAGATTCCAGATTCCAGTGTTTTAATAATTCCTTGATTCGTTTCTGAGAGATCATAATGGGTTCCTCCTGTCTGAGATTGATTTTGTAAGGCGTTATCGGGCGATGGCGTTTCAGATAAGCGGAGGGGGAACAGCCGTATTCCCTGCGGAAGGCGCGGTAAAAGCCGGCGTGGGTTTCAAAGCCGTATTCCATTGCAGTGTCCAGCATTTTTCCGCCATGTGCGATCTTACAGATAGCATGGATCAGCCTCCTGCGGGTCAGGTACTGCATGACGGGGATGCCCATGGCTTCCTGAAACAGATGATAATAGTGAAACAGGGAAAAGCCTGCCAGTCTGCTCAAATCCTCGGCCTGAATATCTTCTTTTAAGTTGTTCTCCATGTAATCCAGCGTGAGCTGGATTCTGTCCAGATTGTCCCAAATCATTTTCATTGCCCTTCCAAATCAATTCCTGCAGGTTTTGGTTTTCTTTATCTTAGCACATCGGGATGCAAAAAACATTTCCTGCATTGCTTTTTGATCTGAGGGTGTGATACAATATCGAAGAAAATTTGTGACGCGCTCGTTGTGGGACACGTTATGCTGGTGGATGCGTGGGCGAATCTGTTTTTAGCCTGACGATATATGTGGGAGGTAAGATATGGAGCTGGCAGTTATCGTATTGATTCTTATTCTGGTGGCCATTGTGGCCTCTATCGGGGCGTCGATTATTTTGATCGCGCTCATTCTTGCGCTGGCGGTGGGGGTTCTTACTCTGGTGCAGCTGCTTTTGGGGTGGATCCTGGAGAAAATCTGCGGAAAGCGGCCGTCCTGGATCCTGAGCAAGCCTACGTTTGCGGTGGAAGCCGTCATAGCTGTCATCCTTTTCTATTTTTGGTTTACGACGCCCATTCAGGGGCTGGATGTTCCGACTGAGGACTGTGCTTATATAGCCGTATCCCACAGCAGCGTCGCGCGAAGGGATCGGGATGTGACTGATCGGGAGACGATAGAGGAGATCGGGGAAGCTCTGGCGGAGCAGAGTGTGACAAGAAGAATCAATGTGCGTTTTTTCAATGAAGGGATGATTGACGGAAACAATGGGTTGTTTTTAACCTTTTACGAGGAAGACGGTACGCTGATCCGCAAGGTCAGGATTATAGACAATCAGATCGGCGTGTCAAAGAAGGATCAGGGAAGAGACACCTATTATGTCTATTACAATTTTGTGGACAAGACGGACATCGGAGGGATTATAGATAAGCATAAAAAGTGATTCTTATTGTAAAGCCGGCAAAAAAACGCCGGCTTTTTTGTACTGTTTTTGGTTCACAGAAAATCTTTGAAACATGCAATAAAAAATGTAAAATGAACTTGACATATTTTGTAAAGCGAACTATACTAAAAATGTAAAGCAAACTAAACATTTTCTGAGAAAAAGATCATGGAAAAAAGGGCATGGGTCATGGCGCGGCCGGTTGTGATGCATGCGGACAAAATGCCGCGGCAGCGGCGGAAAAGAGGACGATTATGGATTGGGTAAAGCGATTTGCAGCAAGGAACACATTCCTTTACTGCGTTTTGGCGGAGGTCATTTTTCTGGCGGCCCTGACAGGAGTCGGGTTTCTGACGGGATTCGCAAAAGGGGCAAATTATTATGTGCGGCTGTTGATGCAGGAGGCGGTCGGTGCGGTTTTGGCGTACGGCCTGCTTCATCTTTCGGGCGTGCAGTCCGTTTTGAAAAACAGGGGCTGCGGTTTTGCAAAGGGACTTCTGGTTGGGCTGTATTTCATCGTGATAAGCGTTTATTCCCTGACGATGTTTCTTTTGACCTATGAGGGAGCGCGGAATCTGCAGCCCTGGTATCTGATCGCAGCGTATTTTGCATGCATGGCATGCGTGGGGATTGCGGAGGAATTTGTTTTCCGCAGCGTGATCGCGACACTGCTTCTGAAAAAATTCGGCGCAGATAAAAGCGGGATATGGAGAGCGGTAGCAGTATCCGGCGTCCTGTTCGGGCTTGCCCATGTGAGCAATATTCTGGAAGGCTCTGTGGTAGGCGTGCTCGTACAGGTGGTGATCGCATCCATGATGGGCATGGTGCTGGCGGCGGTCTATTTCCGCAGCGGCTGTATCTGGGTGACCGTCTTTCTGCACGCGTTTATAGACGTTGCGGCGGGAATTACAACGGGAATTTACGGAAATGAGACGCTGATGGATACTATTTCCTCCTACAGCGCGGTCAATCTGATTTCCTGTGTGCCGTATTTAATCGTGCTGCTGGTGCTTCTGCGCAAAAAGAAGGTCGGGGAAGTCAAACAGAATATGGGCAGGCTGGTGGGCTCGCAGCAGCCTGCGGAAAGCTTTAAGAAGTGAGGAATGATTTTGAAAACCAGAATACAGGAGCTGCGCAAACGGCGCAGAATATCGCAGAGCGAGCTGGCGGATGCGCTGGATGTGACCAGGCAGACGATCATCTCGCTGGAGAGCGGAAAGTATAAGGCATCTCTGGTGCTGGCGCATAAGATCGCACAGTATTTTGACGCGGCGATTGAAGACATTTTTATATTTGAGGGGGATGAAAACATATGTTAGGAATTTTTTGTGCAAGAAAAGTATCATCGAATGAAGACTATCGGAAATATGCCAGAAGATGCTGCTTCGCCTATGCGGGGCTTGCACTGGCAGGCATGATCACGGCGGCCATCGCGCTGGCGGCGGAATATCTGTGGGAAGCAGCGGTCAGCGATATGATGCTGGGGGTATATACCGGAGTCGGGACAGGGCTGATCGTGGGAGGACTGATCCTGCTGTTTAAGAATTTGTATCTGCTGAAAAATGAAAAGAAGCTGCGTCAGGCGCGGATCGCCGGTTCGGATGAACGCAATATCCAGATCAGCGCGCTGGCGACAAAAGCGGCGCTGGCGGTCCTGCTGGTCGGCATTTACTTTGCGATCCTGGTGGGCGGGCTGTGGTACCCGATTCTTGCAAAGGCGCTGATGTTTCTGGTTGTGTTGTTTATGTTCTCTTATGTGGTCGCCTATAAGGTGATTTCCATGAAAATCTGAATCGGAGCGAGTGCCCGGCGCATGTTTTTAAAAAGGCGCCGGGCACTGTTAAACTAGCAGCATATCAATATTATGTCAACTCGGTGGGAGGAAAAAATGTGCGTGAATGCAGGCCGTTTCTGCGGATGACAGTCTCACTAAATTGTGATAAGATGGAAAAAAGTATTTCTGGAGGGAAGTGTATATCATGAAACTGACAGCAAAAGAGAAAGCATCCTACGGACTGGGCGCTGTGGGGAAGGATATGGTTTACATGCTGTCTGCAAGCTATATTCTGTATTATTATCAGGATATTCTGGGGGTAAGCGCCATCGCCATGGGGATGATCCTGATGGCGGCCCGGGTGTTTGACGCCTTCAACGATCCGGTCATGGGCGTGATTGTAGCCAAGACCAGAACGAAATGGGGAAAATTCCGTCCCTGGCTGCTGATGGGAACGATATTGAATGCGGTCGTGCTCTATTTCATGTTTGCGGCGCCGCCGGCGCTGGACGGGAGCGGCCTGGTCGCATATGCGGCGATTACCTATGTGCTGTGGGGCGTGACCTACACGATGATGGATATTCCGTTCTGGTCCATGATTCCGGCCTTCACGGAGGGCGGTCAGGAGCGGGAAAGCCTTTCCACGCTGGCCCGTTCCTGTGCGGGCGTGGGTTCGGCCATAGTGACGGTCATCACCATGAAATGTGTTTATGTGCTGGGGCGGGGCAATGAGCGCGCAGGCTTTCAGTGGTTTGCCCTCATGATCGCTGCGCTGTTCGTGATTTTTATTCTGATCACCTGTATCAATATTAAGGAAAAGTCCACGGTGGATGTGGATTCCCCTTCCGTCGGGCAGATGTTTAAAGCGCTGATTGAGAATGACCAGGCGATGACGGTGGTGATCAGCATCGTGCTTATCAACTGCTCGCTGTACATTACGTCCAATCTGATCATCTACTTTTTTAAATATGATTTCGGCGGCGAGGCGTGGTATGACAGCTACACGCTGTTCAACACCTTTGGCGGCGCAGTCCAGATTCTGTCCATGATGATCATTTTCCCGCTGGTGCGGAAATTTTTGAGCGCCATCCGGGTGTTCTATTTAAGCTTTGCGATGGCGGTGGGCGGTTATGCAGTGCTGCTGCTTTTAATGGTGCTGAATGTGACGAGCATCACTGCGCTGTTTTTCCCTGCATTTCTGATCTTTACGGCGTTTGGAATGCTCACGGTGCTGACCACGGTTTTTCTGGCGAATACGGTGGACTATGGCGAGTGGAAGAATCACAGAAGGGATGAGAGCGTGATTTTTTCCATGCAGACCTTTGTGGT